>Ga0308163_10000071_pt1 | contig 311178 bp, 277 predicted proteins | sample PhyTR1_FD_201037 | JGI IMG/M metagenome (GOLD analysis project Ga0308163, IMG submission 201037) | Phyllosphere microbial communities from UC Gill Tract Community Farm, Albany, California, United States - DLSLT.R1 | ecosystem: Host-associated > Plants > Phyllosphere > Unclassified | place...
GACGACTGGATGTTCCTGATCGACGACTGCACCATGATCAACCGCGCCAGCATGGGCAAGTTCGGCATCGAACTGGGACAGGTCACGCTGATGTTCCGGAGGCGCGCATGCGGCCCCTGAACCATCCCATCGCGTCGTGGGCGGGACGGCGCGTCTGGCTGGTCGGCGCCTCCAGCGGCATCGGCGCCGCGCTGGCGCAGGAACTGCTGCGGGCCGGCGCCACGGTGGCGCTGTCGGCCAGGCGCCCGGCGCAGTTGCGCGAAGTGGCCGCCGGCCATGCCCAAGCCATCGTCGCGCCGTTCGACATCCTCGACCAGGCGGCCTGGGGCGAGCGCTACCGCGACATCTGCGCGCAGGCCGGTGGCGTCGACCTGGTGGTCTTCTGCGCCGCGTCCTACCGTCCCGAGCGCAGCTGGGATGTCAGTGCCGAGGGCGCCGCGCACACGCTGGCGGTCAACCTGGGCAGCGTCTACACCGGCCTGGCCACGGTGCTGCCCGACATGCTGGCGCGCGGCTCCGGCGGCGTGGCCATCGTCGCCAGCGTGGCCGGCTATATGGGCCTGCCCAACGCCAGCGTGTACGGCCCCACCAAGGCGGCCCTGATCAACCTGGCCGAATTGCTGTACACGGACCTGCACCCGCGCGGCCTGGACGTCTACCTGGTCAATCCGGGCTTTGTGCAAACGGCGCTGACGGATCAGAATGCGTTTGCCATGCCGGCCCTGCAAACACCGCAGGCGGCCGCGCTGGCCATCCGCGGCGGCCTGGCCAGCGGCAAATTTGAAATCCATTTCCCGAAACGCTTCACGATCTGGGTCAAGCTGCTTGGCGCCCTGCCATACCGCCTGCGCTTTGCCCTCATCAGCCACTTCCTGGTGCCAAAATGACCGATCCCGAACCCTTGCTGGCATGGTATGCCACGCTTACCCCCGACAGCGTCCGGCAGGCGGGCCGGTTCTATGCGCCCGACGCGCAGTTTCGCGATCCGTTCAACGATGTACGCGGCGTGGCCGCGATCGAAGCGGTGTTCGGCCACATGTTTGTCAACACGCAGGAGCCGCGCTTCATCATCGGCGAGCGTATCGTGCAGGGCGAGCAGGTCTTCGTGACCTGGCGCTTCGTGTTCCGGCTGCGCGGCGCGCCCTACGAGATCTGTGGCGGCAGCCACCTGCGCTTCAACCAGGCCGGCCTGGTGGTGCTGCACCGCGATTACTGGGATGCGGCCGAGGAGCTGCTGCAGAAACTGCCGCTGGTCGGCGCGCCAATACGCTGGCTGCGCCGGCGCTTTCGCGTCACGCTGCCGGCCGACCTCACTTTGTCGAAAGGATCACGCAAATGAATATCATCATCTCGCCGCGGCGGCCCGGCCGCGCCGTCCTGGAACTGGCAGGCTGGCTCGCCGTGACCGGCGCCGCCGCCGCACTCGGTGCGCTCGCGTCCGTCGATGCGGCGTCTTTCTACGCACAACTGGACCGCCCGGCATGGGCGCCGCCAAGCTGGCTGTTTGGTCCGGTCTGGAGCGTGCTGTACCTGATGATGGCCGTGGCGGCCTGGCGCGTGGGCCGCATCGGCACGCCGTCGCCCAGGCCGGCATGGCTGCTGTACCTGGCGCAACTTGCGCTCAATGCCTTGTGGAGCTGGCTTTTCTTCGCCTGGCACCTGGGTGCACCGGCATTCGCCTGCATCGTCGCGCTGTGGCTGATGATGGTCGCCACCATCGTCTCGTTCGGCCGGCGCGAACGCCTGGCGGCCATCCTGCTGTGGCCCTGCCTGGCGTGGGTCAGCTTCGCCGGTGCACTGTGCTTTGCCATCTGGCAGCGCAATCCGGCGCTGCTGTAAACGTTCATACACCGGCAATCGTGCGCGGAGTCACACCGCAACAATGGTATTTTGTTAAATATAAAAAGCACTACCGTTCTTTTATATTCACCATTTGCCATTTTGAGGACAACTTGCATCCCATCGCCTATACCCCCGATATCGAAGTCGTCACCGACGATGAAGCCGCACTCACCAACGAGATCGTCGAGACCATGGCCGCCTCGTCGCGCTGCGCGTTCGAGCGCCACCGCCACGCGATCCGCGATGCGCACGCCAAGTCGAACGGCTTGCTGAAAGGTGAGCTGACCATCCATGCCGATTTGCCGGAGGAACTGCGCCAGGGCGTGTTTGCCGAAGCGCGTACTTATCAGGTGGTCGCGCGCCTGTCATCCGCGCCCAGCGACATTCATTCCGACAAGATCCCGGCCGCGCGCGGCTTTGCGCTGAAACTTATTGGCGTGGACGGCGAACGCCTGTCGCCCGGGATCGAAGGCCACAACCAGGATTTCCTGATGGTCAATTTCCCGGCCCTCGCCTTTGGCACCATCGCCAAATACAAGCGCATGCTGGCCCTGCTGGAAGCGAACTCGCACGCGCCCGATACTTTCCAGCGCCTGCTGGCCGGCACCGCGCATGGCGCCAAGCAGGTGCTGGAAAGCCTGGGCGGCACGCCCGGCGCGACGCTCGACGGCCTGGCGCGCGACAACAATCACCCACTCGGCGAGACCTACCATACGCAGGCGGCGATCCGCTTTGGCAACTATATCGCCAAGCTGTCGCTGCACCCGGCATCGGCCAGCGTGACCAGCCTGACCGGCCAGCCCATCGATGACGTGCAGTATGCAAGCCTGCGCGACGCCGTCAGCGCGCATTTTGCCGAGCACGGCGCCGAATACACCCTGTGCGCCCAGCTGTGCACGGACCTGGAACAGATGCCGGTCGAAGACGCCGCCATCGCCTGGCCGGAAAAACTGTCGCCGCACCGGCCGATCGCCACCCTGCGCTTTGCGCCGCAGGCCACGGCCAACCCGGCCCGCCAGGTGTATGGCGACGACGTGCTGTCGTTCAACCCGTGGAATGGCGTCGCCGCACACCAGCCACTGGGCGGCATCATGCGCATCCGCCGCAGCGCCTATGAACGCTCGACCGCCTTCCGCCACGCCATGAACGCGCAGCCGCGCGTCGAACCATCGCAAGCTGCCGACATCCCCGATTAACGATCAAAGGAACACACCATGACCGACCATCATCCCGACCCGCGCCTGGCCGACGAAACCATGCTGGAAAAAATCCGCCGCCAGGTCGACGCCGTCGCCCACGACGCGCCCCACCTGGCGAAGATCGCCCTCGAAGCGATGGTGCGCAAGCATAATCCCGACCTGAAAGGCACGGCCAGCTCGGCCGGCAGGGTCGGCAAGCAGTCCGGCAATGTGTCGGAGCTGACGGCGATCGCGCCCCTGAAAGCGGGCGGCGCCGAGCGCCTGCGCCGCATTTTCGACCTGACCAACGGCAATATGGATGGCGCCCAGCGCGTCTCCACCCTGCACGACATGCGCTTCGTTTTCTTTGACGACGACACGCGCATCCTGTTTGCCACCACCTACGACGGCGACTGGGACAGTTACATCAACGATTTCGCCACCAAGATTCCCGAGCTGATGGACCTGCTGTTTGCCAATATCGAAGGCTGGCCCGGCATCGACAGCCCCGCCGTGAAAGACTTTATCGCCGGCCACCAGATCGACGCGGCCGGCTGGTTTGTCGCCAATCCGCAGGTGACCGTAGTCGACACGCGCCGCTTCCAGCGCATGGACAAGGCGCTGGCCATTTTCCTCGACCAGATGGCCGCCAATCCGCCGCAGCACGAGGCCACGCGCCAGGCGCTCGACACCTTGAGCCAGGCCCTGGCGCAACCGGAAGGAGTGGATTACTGATGACGTTTCTTACCGACCTGAAGGCGCGCTTTGCGCGCGAGCATGTGACGCTGGCGCTGGACGATATCCAGGCGCTGATCTTGCGCTCGCGCCCGGAACCGTATGTGGGCGTGCACGCCATGCTGCATGTCGACGAGGCCGAAGGCGGACGCGCGCTGCTGCTGCGCATGGCCGAACACGTGCCGTCAGCTGCCGGCTGGACCGATGACCGCGACGCCTGGATGGGCGTGGCCATCAGTTTTCAGGGCTTGAAAGCGCTGGGCGTGCCGGAAAGTTCGCTGGCCAGTTTTCCACTGCCGTTCCAGCAAGGCATGGCCGGCCGCGCCGAGCAACTGCGCGATGTGGGCGGCAATGCCTCCGAACATTGGGACGAAGCGTTCCAGCCCGGCACCTGCCACGTCGCGCTGACGATCTATGCGCGCGACGAAGCCGCACTCAAGGTGGCGCTGGACCAGGCGATGGGCGAACTGGAACGCTCCAGTGGCGTAACGCTGGTGGGCCAGCACGCGTTTGGCGCCGACGCCGACGCCAAAAACCCGTTCGGCTTTCGCGACTCGATCTCGCAGCCCTTCGTGGCCGGCAGCGGCGTCGAACCGCTGGCAGGCCAGGAGCGTTCGATCGCGGCCGGTGAATTCATCCTCGGCGAAAACAGCGAAACGGGCAAGCCGGTGGCCATGCCCGAACCGCCCGAACTGGGCCGCAATGGCTCCTTCGTGGTGCTGCGCAAATATGAAAGCAAGGTCGGCGCATTCAATGATTACATCCGCAGCCAGGCCGGGGATGAAGCGGCCGAAGAACTGCTGGGCGCCAAGATGGTCGGTCGCTGGCGCAGCGGCGCGCCGTTGACCCTGGCGCCCGAACGCGACGATCCGGCACTGGGCGCGGACCCGGCCCGCAACAACGGCTTCGATTTTTCGAAAGACCCGCGCGGCCTGATGTGCCCGCACGCCGCCCATATGCGCAGGCTCAATCCGCGCGACAGCCAGCTGACGATCATGACCGACGTCAATATCCACCGCATCATCCGCCGCTCGTCCACCTTCGGCCCGAAATGGAACCGCAGCTTGAGCGCGAAAGATGACAAGGGCGAGCGCGGCATCTTCTTTATCTTTATCAGCGCGCGCGCCTACGACACCATCGAATTCTTCCAGCAGGAATGGATCAACCGCGGCAACTTCATCGACCTGGCGGAAGAACGCGATCCGGTGGTAGGCCTGCAGGAGCCACCGGGCACCTTCACCATGCCGCAAGTGCCGGTGCGCAAGCGCGTCGATGGCGTCGGCACCTTCAACCAGCTGCGCGGTGGAGAGTACCTGTTCATGCCGTCGCTGGGGGCGTTGCGGTGGATCGGCGGGGCGGGCTGGCGCTGATGCCGCACGCTGGCCGGTCGTACCGGACGCATTCAGGCTGGTGGCGGAAACTGGCCCAGTTGCAGGAATAAACCGAACCAGTCTTCCATATGCCAGGTGGTGGTCACCAGGCCATTGGCCAGCGTGTGAAACTCGTGCAGGCGAAAGCTTACCTTCTTGCCGGTTGGCGCAATGCCGAACAGCTCGCCCAGATGGGTACCGCTGATTTCGGCACGCACGGCAATCTTGCCTGGCTGCTGGAGCATGTCGTGGATGGTGATGTGCAGGTCCGGGAAGGCGGCGGCCATACTGCGAATGATGGGCTTGATGCCGGCCGGGCCTGAGGCCTGGCCTGGCGCCAGCGGAATGTCGTCCCAGCCTGGCGCGAGTACGGCGTCCACCAGATCCGGGGCTTGTTCGCTGAATGCGCGGTACAGCGTTTCGACGGCGATGCGTTCGGCGCGTAATTGCGGGGAAAAATCGGGGCTTGGGGTGTTCATGGCGTTGCATCCTTGCGTTAAGTGAAGAAGCATCAGTGTGGGCGCGCGTGTACAATCAGTCCAACAAATAACCTGTATATATAATTATTCGTTTTATGGATTTTCATGGCATCGATTTGAATCTGCTGGTGGCGTTCGATGCCCTGATGAGCGAGCGCAATGTCACGCGCGCCGCGATACAGGTGGGTGTCAGCCAGCCGGCCATGAGCGCCGCCCTGTCGCGGCTGCGCACCTTGCTCGGCGACCCCTTGTTCCAGCGCAGCGCTGACGGCTTGCTGCCGACAGCGCGCGCGCGGGAGCTGGCGGCGCCCATCGCGCAGGCCTTGCAACAGATCGAGGCGGCGATGGTGCAACAACCCGCATTCCACCCGGAAACTGCGTCGCTGACGTTCAGGCTGGGGCTGCAGGATTACCCGACGCTCGTCCTGCTGCCGGCGTTATTGGAAACGCTGGAAAAGAGCATGCCGGGCGTGTCGCTCAATGTGCTGGCCTTCAACGATCGCGACGCGGCGGTCGACCTGCTCGATGCAGGCATGATCGATGTTGCCATCGGTGTGCTGCCAGGCAGCGCTGATGGGCGCATCCTGACGCGCCCGCTGCTGCGCGATGAATTTGTCACCATCGTCTCAAACGATCCCTTGGCGGCCACGCGCGCGATGGACCTGGCAAGCTACCTGGACCTGCAGCATGTTCTGGTGTCACCCGAAGGACAGTTGCACGGCCTGGTCGACCAGGCGCTCGCGCAACAGGGCCTGAAGCGCAAGCTCGCCCTGACCTTGCCGCAACTATTCGCCGTGCCGGCGGTTGTCGCGCGCACCAGGATGGCGGCCACCATCCTCAAGCGCGTGGCGCAGCAGGCCCAGGCAAGCCATGGCTTGCAGCTGTTTGCGCCACCGCTGGCGCTGCCGGAGATCGTATTTCACCTGATATGGCACCGGCGCAGCGACAGCCACCCGGCGCAGCGGTGGTTCAGGGAATTTATTGCCGAACAGGCCGTGGATTTGTGAGGTGGCGGTTTGCAGCGACGCGATATCAATGTGTGCACGAACAATAAGGTTTGACACGACCTGGACGATTTTCTGCACCTGCTTGATCGACCGTTTTCGCCCCAAAGCAGAAGTTCCTTTAGTACGGTGAATGTCCTGCGTAGGCGGCTTTCTATTTCTTAGGTTCTGTGTGCCGATGTCGTTGGCGACATTTTGATATGCAATTCCTGGCCAACTTGGGCTTCGCCCGTACAGTCGTACTTAGGTTAGATAGCTACGGTCCCAAACGGGTTCTGGATGTGAGATGTGCGGCAAATCTCGTTCTTCAGAACGTCAATGTTGGCTTACATGTCGACGTCTCCTTATGTCAGCAGATCTCGAAGAGGGTGTAAGTGATGGCGATATTTTGCGAATAATGAATGGATAGATGTCGAGGTCCGATGTAGCCGATAGCCCATCAGGCCTTCAGCTTCTCAAGTTGATCCGCGCTGGGTGCATGAAATTCAGTCCGCGTGCCAAATGAGGTCAAGCTACCGGCATCCATCGCGAAGGCCGTGGTGTGATACAGGCTCCCTCCGAATCCACCTCTAGAGACACCAAAATCTTGGCCTGCATACACGTTCTTCTCGCCTGCCAGCACCCATACGGGTTCTAGACCAGCGCTCGCAAGCTTGTTCAGGAAGTAGTCGCTGGATACGACGCCGGCTCCTGAACCGCGCGAACGCAGTGAAGGGTCTTGCCAGCGAAGAATGCCGCCGACGTCGACGTACTCTGGAGCCTTGCCGCTGCGTAGGTGCAGATCCAGCACATTGATGACGCCTGACGATGGCAGGTAGAGCGAGAATCCGTCGTCGATCGAGTTGTCGTTGCTATTGCCTTCAGCGTTCAGTGTTTCCACGATGCCTGCGTACGGTGTTTTGATGCCAGCGCTGATGTTCTGTTCCAGCTCGATTTCCCGGGTGTTGCGCCACCCGTGCTCTCCCAGGAAAGGGGCCAGGGAACCTCTTTCCCACAGACGAGACGCGTCGCCGCGGTGCTTGCCGAGCAGTTCCTTGGCTAGCTGGGGACCGTTGCCTAGAGCGGTGACCAAGCAACTGATGCACGACCACGCATCAGCGTGCGTGCGACGGCCCTGACCCGGCACGATCCAGCGACGAAAGCCGTAAACCGTCAGCCAATCTTCGCCGTCGGGGCTGGTAATCTCGATTTGACCGACTTCGTTGCACAGGTCGCTCTCTACCTGCAACCATGCCAGGAGCAGGTCGATATCGCCAGATGGTAGCCGGGGTGCAGATGGAGTCCACCATGTGACCGGTGCAGATTCCCAGCCTGTTTCGAGAGTGCTTCGAACGAGCAGCGACGGGTCCAGGTCTGTCTTCATGTCGCGGCCCCGGGGGCCTGGCTCAAATGCCCTTAGCCTGCCTTCGTCTTCCCAAGAACACATCGCAAGGTTATCAGTCATACGGGCTGCTGCCTCTGCGAGCGCGATGTACTGGTACTTCTTGCCGACGCGCTCCACTCGATGCCTGCCCATACGGTCGTGGCTGATATTCCCTGCCCTCTCAAACTGCTCGAAGAGCTCCTCGGTCCACCCGAGCTGATGCGTTCGCTCGCAAATCCATCGCCGTACAGGGCCATAGTCAGGCTCCGGCGGGCGCCTTTTGTCATCGCTCATTCGCGTTGATTCAAGAAGGAAGTACTCGGCGAATTCGGCGAATTCGGTGCGCAACGCCTCCGACAGCGTATCCTTGAAGACCTCGTTGGCTATCCTGACTTCGGCCAATAGGCGCTCGGACTCCCTCATGCTCGCTGTGCTGAAGGAGCCGCGCATGGGCCGCAGCCGGTAGTCGACCGACAGCCGGAGCAGTGCAAGGTAGGCTTCTGCCTGCTCGGTGGTCGCCTTTTCTATGAGCGCGTCCTGCCAGTGTTCGAAGAGTTCCTTCGTGGTGCTGCCAGCATGAGTACGCGGCACGTCCACGATGTCGTGAAGCCAGTGGCGCAAGGTGTAGTTGCCGAAGTCACCGTGTTGGTCCGTGGAAGAGCTAATCGAATCGCCGTAGCCACGGCCTCGGTACATCTTGAGGTCCTCGTCCGTCACAGCTTCCAGCGGCCACGCTGACTTGAACTTTGCCCTGCATGCATCGAGGTTGATCTGCGCCGGCAGTTCCCCTGCAGTTTGGGCGTAAAGCAGGATACCAAAGGCATAGTCGCGAGTCATGAGGTTAAGCGGCGGCTGCTTACCTTCAGCAAAGTAGTTTTTCCAGACCGATGTGGCGAGCACCCGGCAACGTGCTCGGTCCATGCCCTGCATTGCCGCGCCGTAACAGGCAGCGAGAAGGCGTTCTGTGATGTATGGGTCGTCGACGGAGGCAAATTGATCGACGAGCGCAGCAGCGTGACCGAGCTTGCAGGACAGGAGATTCACGAGGGCCTTGGTGGCGCGGTCACGAACGGCCCGGTTGCTGGTCGACAAGAACCAGGTCAGCGTGACTGTCGCGAGCCAGAGACGTTTCTCGTCGACTTCGCTGGCGGCGGCCTCCCAAGCCCAGTCGATGAGCGAGACGACGGCGCCGCCCTCGCCCAGGTCATCCACGGCAAGGAACACCGACCACGCAGCGTCTCTCTGCGGCATTGGACCCGGCCACAGGTTTTTGTGTAGCCAGTTGGCGTTGAACAGATTCTCAGGCTCGGTGCTTACGAGCAGCATCAAGCCGTAGGCCGAGCGGCCAGTGACCTCGCAGAGCTTGTCTACCCATTCGGCCGTCCGGCTTGTGAACGCCGTCGGGCTTCGCCATGCCAGCGAATTCTCAAAGGCGTCGCGGAGAGACGGGTTGCAGATGGCCTCCTCGCATAAGACATCGAAGATTTCGAGGTTGAACTCCTCCGGCAGTTGTACTGCCAGGGCCTCGATGACCCCGGCAAACCGCCAGCTTTCATCCGGCTCGAAGTAAGCGGCCAGCGGCGCGCGCCGGAACGAGCCATCTACGTCTGTGCGGTCAATCTGGCTGGTGAGCCGTTTGGCACGAAGGTGGTCCGACAGCCGTTCGAACGTGAATCGGATGATTTCTTTTTGAGAGCCGCCTGGCTGCCACTCGACGTCCTGCGTGAGCACGCCTTCAGAAATGAAGGCTGAAAAGAGGCTGCGCTCCGTATAGCCACCCGAGTTGTGAACGTTTTCCAGCAGCTTGATGGTGTCTTCCATTGACAGGCTTCCGCCATCGCCCTGGACCGCGCACGCTTCCAGAAACTGCTCCAACGCCTTGCGCGGAATCGTCAGCTCGGGGATGAGCTTCAGCTCCCTCTGGACTTTGTTTGCCACTGCGGCTAGGTAGAAGTCGAAGATGGCGGTGACGCCGTCCATGCCCTTGGGTAGTTGCTTCAGGCCCTCGGCGTCAAGATACTCGCAGCAGGTTCGAAGGAACAGTGGGTTCTCGAACTCCCTGGCCAGGTTCGGAGAGCTGGGTCGCGCGATGCCACGTCGGTCGAGGTAGGCCTTTGCTGCGACACCGGCGTGGCCTGCGAAACCGGGGTGCACGACGCGCGCGAGCTCCTTAAGCGGGAGGAAGCGGAAGTAGGTGCTGCGAATGGTCAACACCAGTGCCAGCCGAGGGAACTTTTGTACCAGCCGGATGAATCCTGACAAGCGCGTCTCCCAAAGCGCGATGCCATGCCGCTCGTTGAGGGCATCTATGGCCAGTACTGCCCGACAGTCAGCGGCCTCAGCCGCGGCGTCGAGAGCGCCTAGGAAGTTGGCGTTGGTGACTTGGGCCAAGTCAAGCTGACCACGGATTTGCTCCCAGGGGTCTCCATCGGTGAGGCTTCCGCTGAGGATCAGGATGAAAGGACGAGCTGCCTCAAGCTGTTTGTGTCCGAAGTCAGCGACGAGGTGGGATTTGCCGATGCCGCCTGGGCCCGAGATGACCAGTTCCCGCTTGTTCATGAGCTGCCAGCGCTCACTCGCAATCTCATCGCGGACACGGTCGACCGCCGAGTAGAGGTCGAAGAGGTCCTTGCGAGGGAGGTAGCTGTTCTTCTCGGAAACCTTGTCTTGGACCTCGGTCAGTGCTTCGGAGATGCTGTCGATGGCTGCGACCGCCAAGGTCGCCCAGCTCTCCAGCGGCACCGATGCTTCCAACGCTGCGGGAGGTGCACCAAGGCTTTGCAGAAGCGGTTCGCAGGAGTGTCGCACTCGGTCGGCAACCGACAACAGCTTCTCGCGCGACAAGCTACCGGCCGCTCCGTCCATCTTGTACGTAATCTCGGCAGCCCAGGTCGCAGGCATCGCGAGTAGTTCTGGGTCGCGAGCCACCGCTTGTAAGGCCTGCTGGATGGGCAGCTCCACGTGACTTTCGGGGCTGTAGCGTTCACCCAGGTTGTGGCGCTGTACGTCGAGCTTGTCGCGGAACCAAGCCGAGCTGAACTTGACCGAGTCGAACCAGTAGCGTGCCCGTCCAGAGTACATGGGGTCGTCGCGCCCAAGGCGCTCGCCGACGCTGGATGCGCTCCAGAGTTCGATTTCGATGGTGCGCCCGCTGGCTGCTGCGTCGTCGACGCCCTTCTTGCACCACCTCTCGTAGCGCTGAACTTCGCTGGCCTTCCTGCCCGACCGGTTGTCACGCAGGTCGACAGGCAGGCACACGACGAATTTCGTCAACTGTGGATGGGCGCTGAGGGCTCGCGTCAACGAATCGGCCAGATCACCGACTTGTCCGTCCTCGAAGCCGCCGATGAAGTACTTCGCTTGCCAGCCAATTTCGTGACCGTCCGCATAGGCTCGGTAGCACTCGAGCCCTTGGTCAGCCCCTGGGCCTTTGCGGATGAATCGAGAGCCCGCCGCCGGGTCTTCCAGGGCTGCCAACTGACAGCAGAGTTCTTCGAAGCCGCCGTTCTGAGTTCCTCGATGTTCCCGAATACGTCTAAAGTCCAAGTTTAACGCCAACACTACCTCCATTTATTTTTACGCGCTATCCAAACTCAGCTATGACCGCCGTTCCAGCGATTGCTTACGCAGCAAAGCAAAAGCTAGTGTTAGTCCGCTTTTGGCCGGCATCGGCAATCATCGCGGCTGGCGAGCAGCTACTTTCCCTGCAGGGCGCCTGAAATTCTCTTCCCGTCCGCATAGCCCCAGATTTCCCCGAACGCAGAATTGGCTTCCTTGCTCTGATTGAGTTCTACGGTTCCGGACGCCCAAAAAGCATGTAGCGCCGCAGCCAAGCCTGAAGTTCCTTCATTCCGGATGGTCGCTCGCGCCTTTTCAGTGCACTCCTCCAGTAGCAGCCGATCCAGTAATTTCCCCACACGGCGGTAAATCAGTTCCTTGGATTTCTCCGGCACCCTAAGCTCAGGTGGCATCGATGGATGGTAAGAAGCGGCTACCCAAGTCACCAAAGCGGTGTCGAAGCGTTCTGCCGGACTGATATTGCTGACCATACATCCCATTAATTCCTGAGATGACGTTCCTGCGGCAGCCGTACTTATCGTTGAGCTGGCAAAACAAGCCAACAACGCAAGTATGGCGACGCGCGCAAATTTAGTAGCTGGACAGGCTGAAATCACGCGAAAAACTCTTTCATTTAATTGGGCACGCCAGACTTGGCCGCCGCTTGCTGCAGTAAGATGCGAAAGTAACGCCGAAGGTCCGCATTTGGCCGAACCCGGCCGGTCGGCCCAGAATAGCAGGTTGCCAGTATGAAAATATGGCGGCTGCATTGGCGAGTTGCATTGGTCTCTAAGCTGGCAATCATTTAACCGAAGGCCGCCTGGTTTAGATGCGCCTCAACACACCTGTATGCAGTAACTCCGCCAACAGTGACTGCGGGACACTTGTCGAGACACGAACGCAATCTTCGTCGAAGTTATCGCAAGCGCTGAAAATTAGTTGCTCTTCTGTGCCCAACTGAGTGTGCACGACCACACCGTCTTCTCCCAAGATCCCGGAATGCGAAAGCCTTGCCTTCAGCGCGTTGATCGTTTCCTCGTTGATCGGAACAACCCAATAATCGAGTGTCGGAGCATCGGTTTCCCGCTTAAGCGGGGCCATCGCGCAATTACTTGCTCCTGGTATTTCATGCAGACGCAAAGACAAAAGCTTCCCTTCAAAAGAAGCGATCGCCAAGTCTTTATAGGCAACGTACATCGCCCATAGAAACGCTTGACAATCTCGGACTGCAATCCACCGATACGTATCGTTCTGGTCTTTCACTACATCAGTTCCCAGTTTTTCCGTCATTGACAAGTCACCCCATCGTCCGCTTCTGGCCGTTCTCAGTCCTACGTTCTAAGCCGAGCTAAGTTGGGTCGAGGTCGGTAGGAAAGCGGCTTGCCACTAGCCATTCCGCTTCATCTAATCCTTCGATTTTCTCACGCCGATGCCATGCTCGGTTCAAATGCGAAAAAACATGTCCGAGGTCGATACGTAGATTTACCTCGTCATAGTCTGTATCACTACTCATAATGGATATCAACGCAGCCAAGTGTTCTTGGGCATCTTCAAGCTCGTACATCAATGCCGCCCAAGCAACTGGCGCGCCTTCCTTACTAATCATCGGCAACCTTTAACAGTATTTAGGCAAATCAGGAATTTCCGCTTCTGGCCGCCAGCCGCCAAAAAGCTATTTGTCGGCATAAGGCATCGCATCAACCTCTGGGAACGCCGTCGTGTAGGCGCCCCAGTTCCTGAATCGATAGTACAGAGTCATTGCCTCGAAGTGGCTCTTCGCATCAACAGTCCATTCTAATTGCGAGTGGCCCGGTAAAAGCGCTCGGGCGGCATCGCCTTGGGGACCGGCCATGCAAAAGGTATCGAGGCCATCCGGGTCCACCCATAGCTCATGCAGCATTATGAATCCTTAATTCGTCGAGGTCCGCTTCTGGCCGATTATTGTGGTCGAAAAAGCGGCCTAACAGCTGAACTTGATGCCGCAGACCACTCGTACGAGCACACTACGTAAGATTCAATCCGCCATCTGATAGCAGGATTTCACCGGTGAGATAGTCCGATACAACTAACATCGCAACGGCTTGGGCAATGTCTGCCGGGCTGGCAGCCCGGCGCATCGGCGAACGTTCTTTCCAGAGTTTCTGCGCCTGCGTCCAATCTGCGGTAAGTGGTGTATCAACCAACCCGGGGGCGACCGCATTTACCCGGATGTCGGGCGCAAGTGAAACAGCGAGTAGCCGTGTCATATGATTCAAGGCCGCCTTCGTAGCTGAATATGGAATCGATGCGCCCTTCGGGCGGACGCCAGCATGTGAGCTTATGTTGACTATGCAGCCGGGTCGACCGGAGCGTTTCGAGTCACGCAATGCCGCTTCAGCCTCAGCGATCAAACGAAAAGGAGCAACGACGTTTACTTCATAAAGTTCATGCCACACATCCGGCGTCGCAGCAGCCAAATCTTCGTGCGCAATAACACGGCTGATTCCTGCGTTATTCACCAGAACATCCAACCGCCCCCATGCCCCTATGGCTTCGCGGATCAGTCGTACTCTGTCACCATCATCAGCCAAATCAGCTTGCACATAAATTGCCGATCCGAGTTCGAGCGCCAGCAGCTTTCCAGCCTCTACCGAATTACGTGAATGCAATACGATTGAATATCCCTCACTTGCAAGCCGGCGGGCAATTGCCACGCCGATGCCCGAAGTCGAGCCAGTAACAAGTGCGACGGGAGCCTGAGTCATCATGTATGCCTATGGCGTTTAATGGTTTTTACGAAGGTGCATAACAGCTGATAGTCATTCCGCTCACTTTTGTGAGGGCTTCTTGTGGCCGAACCCGGCCATTCGGCCCAGCATAGCAGGTTGCAAGTCATCGACTACGGCGGGAGGCGCTGATTAAATCGGGTTTTACTTAACTAATGCCAAGCAGTAAAAGCGGTCCGCTCCACTGTCTGGTAGTGGGTCCGGGCCACGAACCCATCCCAATGATACATACAAGTGAACCGCAGCCTCCATGTTGCCCCAGGTCTCGAGTTCCAGTCGATTGAAATGATGGATAACTGCCTGTGCTATCGCCTCGCACAACAGCGTTCGGCCGATGCCCTGTCCCTGCATGCTCCCATCGACGTGGAAGCCAAACAACTTGGCGACAGCCCCCTCCCTACGCTGAATTGCAAGGCAGCCGACCAGTTTGCCATCTACCTCTGCCACCAATTCGATTTCGTTAGGGGTGCTGGCTTGGCCAAGCGCGCCAATGGCAGCATCCAAGGTGTCAAAATCCGCGATCAAACCGAAAGAAGCCAATGATTTCTGTACTACAGACCTGGCACCCGAATTGTCGGTGGGAAGAGCTTTACGGATTGACATGGCTGCCTCTTGAGTGATTCAGAGCAACGATTCTATGCGAGAGCTCCGCGTCAGTCGAGTGAGAGCCATTCTCCCCGTCCGTTACGGGACGTCCGGCCAGCAGGCAGGTGGAATTATGGCGATGGACGCTGGCGCCGGGCGAGCGCTACGACGCCCTGCCCGATGGATCGGATTTCAGCGAAATGATCTGGGTACTGAGCGGGGAGCTGACGCTGGAGACCGAAGTCCCGCGCACCATCCGCGCCGGCAACTTCATGGTCTTCAGCAGCGCCCAGGCCTATGCCTATGTCAACCTGGGCGCTGAGCCGCCGCACTTCGTGCGCAACGTGATCAGCTGACTTCATCCCTGCTTCATCTTTGATCGCTACCATGAGCGAAACAATTTTGTGGCATATCAATGAAAATCACCATTATCGGCACAGGCTACGTTGGCCTTGTTACTGGCGCCTGCCTGGCCGAGCTGGGCAATGACGTCTTTTGCCTGGATCTCGACGCGAAAAAAGTCGAGCTGCTCAACAACGGCGGCATCCCCATCCATGAGCCTGGCCTGGAAGAAGTCGTCGCGCGCAACCGCGCCGCGGGCCGCCTGACCTTTTCCACCGACGTCGAAGCGGCAGCCCATCACGGCGTGCTGCAGTTCATCGCCGTCGGCACGCCGCCCGATGAAGACGGTTCGGCCGACCTGCAATACGTGCTGGCCGCCGCGCGCGGCATCGGCAAGTACATGAAGGAATACACGGTCATCGTCGACAAGTCGACGGTGCCGGTCGGCACCGCCGAAAAAGTGCGCGCCGCGATCCAGGCCGAACTGGACCTGCGCGCCATCGATGCCAACCACGCCACCTTCTCGGTCGCTTCGAACCCGGAATTCCTGAAAGAAGGCGCGGCCGTGGAAGACTTCATGCGGCCCGACCGCATCGTCATCGGCGTCGACACCACGCCGGAAGGCGAGCGCGCGCGCGACCTGCTGCGCAGCCTGTACGCACCGTTCAACCGCAACCGCGAGCGGACCTACTGGATGGACGTGCGCTCGGCCGAGTTCACCAAGTACGCGGCCAACGCCATGCTGGCCACGCGCATCTCGTTCATGAATGAACTGGCCAACCTGGCCGACAAGGTCGGCGTCGATATCGAAGCGGTGCGCCGTGGCGTCGGTTCCGATCCGCGCATCGGCTACAGCTTTTTGTACGCCGGCTGCGGCTATGGCGGCTCCTGTTTCCCGAAAGACGTGCAGGCGCTGGAACGCACGGCGTGCGGCCACGGCCAGGAATTGCTGATACTGCGCGCCGTCGAAGCCGTAAACGACCGGCAAAAACATATTCTCGGCGGCAAGGTCATCACCCGCTTCGGCAATGACCTGGCCGGACGCCATTTCGCCATCTGGGGCCTGGCCTTCAAGCCGAACACGGACGACATGCGCGAAGCGTCGGCGCGGGTGCTGCTGGGCGATTTGCTGGCGCGCGGCGCCACCGTGGCGGTGTACGACCCGGTGGCGATGGCGGAAGCGCAGCGGGTGCTGCAGCTGGACCTGACATCGGAGCAACTGGCCAATATCCGCTATGCCGACAGCCCGTCCGACGCGCTGGTCGACGCCGATGCGCTGGTAATCGTGACCGAATGGAAGGCTTTCCGCAGCCCGAACTTCGAGCTGATCAAGAAACGCCTGAAGCAGCCGCTGATCTTTGATGGCCGCAACCTGTACGAGCCGGACACCATGCTGGCTGCCGGCATCGAATACCACGGCATCGGCCGCTCGATCCTGACCCGCTGATACAGGCCGGCGCCGAGTATCCGACGACGGCAGCAAGACAGCCCGACCGGCCTACCGCCCTGTCGCCGCCAGTACGTCGCTGGCCCGGGCCCGTCGACGCGAATTCTTGTGCTGATACATGCGCTGGTCCGCCAGCGCCAGCATCGCGCCTTCCAGTTGCCGCAGCGCCGACAACATGCAGTCCACATCGCGCGCTGGCGCCAGGACGGTGAATTCGTCGCCACCGAGGCGATACACGCCGACGCCCTCGCGCAGCAGCTGCTGCAAGCCTTGCGCAAAGTCGCGCAGCAAGGCGTCGCCACGCGCGTGGCCGTCGCAGTCGTTGACCGCTTTCAGGCCGTCGAGGTCGATCAGCAGCAGCGCCAGGCCGCCCTCTTCCTTGTCGGCTTGCGCGGCCGCATGGCGCAGCGCCAGCTGATCGTCAAAGGCATGGCGGTTGGCGATGCCGGTCAGGTGATCGGTATGGGCCTGGATGATGGATCGGTTCAGCTGTTGCATCGCCAGGTCCTTGTCCTGTACCAGCAAGCGCAGCTTGTGCGCCAGCGCAAACGCCAGCAGCAAGGCGTCCAGCGTGCCACCCGGCAGGGTCAATAATTCAGGGTTGTAGACGGGCGGTGCGACCAGGCCGAAGTTGCTGGGCAAAATCAGCGTGGCCGGCACCATCAGCGCGCATGAGGCCAGCACGAAGTAGCGCGCCTGGCGGATGCCGGCGCGCAGGCTGACAACGTAAAACCACTGTGCCGCTGCCGGCGGCTGCCGCACCGTCCCGCTGCCAGGCATTGCGGCATCATGCCGTCATGCCGCCATCGATATTCAACTCCGCGCCAGCGATATAGCTGCTTTCAGCCGATGCCAGGAACAGGGCGGCGGCGGCGATCTCGTCGGCATGACCGAGGCGCTTCATGGGGATGCGCTCAGTCAACGATTGCCTTATTTCCTCGGTCACACCATCGAACATGGGCGTGTCGGTAGGTCCGGGGCTCAAGGTATTGACACGGATGCCGCGTGGCGCCAGTTCGTGGCTCCAGCTTCGTGCGTAGGAACGCACTGCCGCTTTGCTGGCCGAATAGGTTGCAAAGCCCGGATTGCCGATGCTCCCGGCAATCGAACCGATCAGCACGATGGTGCTGCCGCTGGCCATTTGCCGCACCGCGTGCTGTACGGTGAACACCATGGCACGCACATTCAGGTTGAACGCGTCATCAAAATGCTGCTCTGTCATGTCGTCCAGCGTCGCGTATTCCGATACCCCTGACGAGGTGACCAGGATATCGAGCTGCTGCGCTTCTTTCTTTACAGTGGCAAACAGCCGTTCGAGATCGCCGGCAACCGTCACGTCGCCTTGCACGGCGTGTGCCCGGGCGCCGATCAGCGCCGCCGCTTCGTCGAGCTGCGCCTGGCGCCGGCCCATGATGTAGACGTTGGCGCCTTCCGCGGCAAAGCGCCGGGCGATGGCCAGGCCGATGCCGCTGCCGCCGCCGGTGACAACCGCGGTCTTTCCTTCAAGTCGCAACATGATCAACTCCTTTGTGGTTAGTCTTGACGGCCCCATGATACATTTTGTATATTTAGTGTCAATTACGCACCATGTATAGATCAGATATACGAAAGGAAACCGCAATGGACAAAAAGAAGGATTTGCCGCTGGAGGAAATCAGCGCCACGCGGCCGGTTCTCGAACAGGTCGCCAACAAATGGTCGGTGCTGATATTGACCGTGCTGTGTTCGGAGCCGTCGCGCTTCAACGCGATCAAGCGCCGCCTCGACCCGATCACGCACAAGGCCCTGACAGAGGCGCTGCGGCGCCTGGAGCGCAATGGACTCGTCCATCGACGCGTGATCCCGTCCTCGCAAGTGGCGGTCGAATACTCGATCACGCCCTTGGGACGTTCCTTGCAGCAGCCGTTCACGGCACTCGTCGCCTGGGCGCACGAGCATGGCGGCGGGATCGAGGAAGCCCAACTGGCTTATGACCATCGCCTGGCTTCGATCTGATAGCCACGAAAAAACTTGACCACGAACCTACTAGTAGGTAGACTGCCAAACATGAACAATCGCTCCAACACCTCCGACGCCATCCTGGCATGCGCCCGCAAACTGATCGTCAGCGGCGGTTATAACGGCTTCAGCTATGCCGATATCGCCGAGGTGGTCGGCATACGCAAGCCCAGCATCCATCACCATTTTCCGACCAAGGTCGACCTGGTCACCGCGCTGCTGGCGGACTATCGCCGGGAAGCCGAGGCGGGTTTCGAGAAGCTGGCAGCGGCCATCGCCGATCCATTCGACCAGTTGCACGCCTACATACAATACTGGAGCAGCTGCATCACTGATGCCAGCGCGCCCTTCTGTGTGTGCGCCATGCTGGCCAGCGAGTTGCCCGCCTTGCCGGGCGAAGTGGCACTGGCGGTGCGGGCGCATTTCCGCTTTCTGTCCGCCTGGGTCACTTCCGTGCTGGAGCGCGGCGTGCAGCAAGGCACCATTTCACTGCAGTACCCCGCGCGCGTCGAAGCCGAAGCCTTCATGGCCACGGTGCACGGTGCGATGCTGTCGGCCCGCGCCTACGGCGATGCGGACGTGTTTGCCGCCATCCTGCAGCCACTGCTGGAGCGCATGGCCGTGAAACGCTGATGGCACGGCGTTTTTTTGACCTTAAAAACTACCAACTAGTAGGTTGGCTCACTCTCTTACAAAAGGCACCATCATGTTCGGAATTTCCCCACTCGGCTGGCTACACACCCTCGGCAGCCTGCCTGCCATACCGCTGGCCCTGTATATGCTGGCAAGGCATGGCCGGATCACGCCGCGTAGTGGCGCCGGTATTGCCTACTTTATTTCGATGCTGGTCGGCGCGGTCACGGTATTTCTTGTTGCGCGCCAAGCCGCCAGCCATGGCATTGCCATCGCCACCATCGTGCTATTGCTGACCGGCTACGCCATGGCGTACCGCCCTTTCGCGGGGCGCGCAAGCCGCTATATCGAAACGATTTGCCTCAGCCTGAGCGTGTTCCTGCTGATGGTGCCCAGCGTCAGCGAAACGCTGCGCCGGGTGCCGGACGGCCATCCGCTGGTTACGGACCCGCAGTCGCCGCTCCTGCTTGGATCGCTGGCCGGCCTGGTAGTCATGCTGCTGGCCGGGCTGACCGTTCAAACCATCGCCTTGCGCAGACGGGAAAAATCGGTCCGCTGACAAGTGCATCCGCCGGTCATGCCGGCGTGGTGATGGCTCAGGCCAGGCGCGCCGCCACTTGCGCCACGCGCTGGCCATAGGACTTGGCCGTATCGAGGTCGCCCTGCGGGATTTCTTCGACGCTGGCATCCGATGGCGATTGCACCAGCAGGCCGACCGAGCCGCCCAGGTTGTTCAGGTCGGTGCGCTGGGCGGCCTTGCTGTTCGATGGCGACAGGCCCAGGCTGACCCAGATGCCGCCATGCTGAGACGCCAGTGTCTGCAGGGCGATCAGGGAAACCGCCTTGTCACCATTGAGGCTGGCGCTGTTGCTGAAGCCACCAAACACCTTATCCTGCCAGGCGCGCGTGAACCACGCCTTGGAGGTGGCCTCGGCAAATTTCTTGAACTGCCAGCTCGGGCTGCCCATGTAGGTGGGCGTGCCGAAGATGATGGCGTCGGCCGCCTGCAGTTTTTCCCAGCCGCCCTCGGGCAGATTGCCTTCGGCATCAATCGCCAGCAGTTCACCGGCAGCGCCTTCGCTGACGTATTCGGCAACCCGTTTGGTATGGCCATAGCCGGAATGATAAACAACCACGGTTTTTGTCATGAGATTCTCGTTGTAAGGAAGAGCCTTCAGTCTAGATGATGCCGGGCCCGCTGGTAAGTACGTACCAAAAGGTTAGTGTCGTGCTAGCGCGATGCGGCGGCCTGCGCGTGGCGCACAATGTGCTCAAACAAATGGGCGGCGTCGCGGGCGATGCCGGAGAAGCGGCCCGAGCCCCAGGTGTATTGCCACGGCAGGCCGAGGAAATACAGGCCCGGCTCGGCCGTCACGCCGCGATCGTGACCGGGATAGCCGCGCTGGTCGAAGATCGGCGCGTCAACCCAGCTGAAATCGGTGCGAAAGCCGATGCACCACACCACCGCGCTGACGGCGCCGCTGGCCATGTCGAGCGTGGCGGGGGCGTCCGGCCCGGGTTGCCACAGCGGCGCATACGGCGCATCAAGCGGGGCATCGATGCCGTGCGCGGCGATATGCTGGTCGATGCTGGCGTTGATCTTGCGGTACACGGCATCGGCGCCGTCCAGGTTGCGCGCCAGGTCGTCGCCGAAGCGGGCCACGCCGCCGTCCAGCGACAGGTAGCGGCCATACAGTTGCATGCCTTCCAGCGCGAACTTGCGCAGGTCGATGTCGCGCCCGCCATCGCGCCCGGTGACGTAATGGTTGGTCTTGTCGCGCACGCCGGCGCCCAGCGGATGCCGGTCCACCGGCAAATCGTAATAGGCCATGTCGTCAAGCCACTTGACCACGTCCTGGCCCCGGTAGCGGCGCGCCACGCGCGGGGCGTCGCCCACGCACAGGTGCACCCGGCGCCCGGCCAGGTGCAGGTCTTCGGCGATCTGGCAGCCCGACTGGCCGGTGCCCACCACCAGCACCTCGCCCGGCGGCAGTTGATCGGGATTGACGTAATCGGACGAGTGCAGTTGCAGTACGCCGGCCGGCAACCGCGCGGCATCGGCCGGCATGATCGGCGTATGGTAGCCGCCCACGGCGATCACCACCTGCGCCGCGTGATACAGGCCGGCGCCGGTCTCCACCAGCCAGCCGCCAGCGGCGTCGCGGCGCACGCCGGTCACGGCCACGCCTTCGAGCGCCGGTGGCCCGAACGCGGCGATATAGGCGTCGATATAGTCGACGATCTGCTCCTTGACCATGAAGCCGTCGGGATCGTCGCCCTGGTAGGGAAAGCCGGGCAGCGTGCATTGCCAGTTGGGCGTGACCAGGCAGAAGCTGTCCCAGCGCTCGCTGCGCCAGGCGTGGCCCAGCCGGTTCTTTTCCAGGATCAGGTGCGACAGCCCCTGCTGCTTGAGCAGGTAGCTCAGCGACAGGCCGGCCTGGCCGCCGCCGATAATGAGCACTTCGACGTGTTGGTGGTGTGGTTCGCGTGGCATGGCAAAACTCCGGTGGGGAATCAAGGCCGCATCGCGACGATGGTCACGATGGCGGTGGAATCAAGTGGCAGGACTGCGGCGCGCGCCTCCAGGCGCTCGAGCTGGTCCAGCGCCGACGAACAGGCGTAGCCGTATTTCAGGCGCACGCGGTCGCTGGCCAGCTGCAGCGCGGTCCGGCAGCGCTGCATGAAATCGGCCACCGGGTAGCTGGCGCCGGTAGCGAGAAAATCATGGATCACGGTGGACGGCGAATAGCAGTCGCTGATGCTGGCGTCGGGCCAGCGCACGGTAAAGCGCACTTCAGGCATGGTGATGCTCCTTCGATGGTGGCCGCAGCGGCGCTGGCGCGCAGCCGGTCAGCTCTTCTTTGGCAAAGTCCCACAGCAGCGCTGAATCAGAACTGCCGTGGCGCAGGTGGACCTGGCGCCCGGCATCGGTGCGGCCGATCACGCCGCACGCCAGTTCGCGGCCGGCAAAGCGCGCCAGCACCGGCGCCAGGTCGGCGTCGGCCACGCTGAGGATGAAGCCGTAGCTGGGAAACGTGGCCAGCCAGCGCTCCAGCGCCACGCCCGGCGGGTGCTGGATGGCAGCCAGGTCGATGGTCGCGCCGATGCCCGAACATTCGAGCAACATCAGCGCGGTGCCCACTACGCCGGCCATGCTGATGTCCTTGGCGGCGCGGCACAAGCCGTCTTCGGCAATCGCCGGCAGCAGTTCAAGGTCGGCGCGCAGCCGTTCGGCCGGGGCGCCCAGGCTGGCGTTCCAGTAATCGTAGGGTTCCTGGTAGCGGCCGCGCAGGTCGCAGGCCACCACCAGGTTTTCGCCGGGGCGGGCGTCAAAGCTGGTCAGCAGGCGGGTGGCCCGCCCGGTGATCGCCACCGACAGCTGTTCACGGTCGCTGCGGCGGTTGCTGTGGCCACCGACGATCGGCACGTCGTAGACGGCAGCGGCGGCGGCCAGGCCGTCGAGCAGTGGCTGGGCGGCGTCGCCGTCGCGGCTCCACAGGGCGTCGACGATGGCCAGCGGCCGGCCACCCATGGCGTAGATGTCGCTCACGTTTACCATCACGCCGCAGTAGCCGGCAAACCACGGTTCCCTGGCGACGAATTCGTTGACGAAGCCTTCGATCGCCAGCAGCAGGTAGCCGTCGCCATCAGGAATGGCGGCGCAGTCGTCGCCCACTGGCGCGGCCCAGGCACCGCCCCTGGCCGCGCCACCATTGGCGCCTGCGCCAGCGGCCAGGGTGTGCACCACGCGGGCGATATCGCGCTTGTTCTTGACGCCGGGGGCCGCCCGCAGCAGGGCCGTGAGCCGTGCCAGTTCGGCGTTCATGCGCCACCCCGCGTGCAGACAAAACCCTGTTCGCCGTCGTGGATAGGCGGGTAAGCCGCCAGGCCGGCGCGCATCAGGCTGTGCGGCCGGCCGTGCAGCACGACGTCGGCCAACGCCTGCCAGTGCAGCTGGCGGAACATGGCCACGTTCTGCTGCTGCACGTGGGCCAGGAAGGTGCTGCAGCCATACGCGCGAGCGGCCCCCACCGCCAGCCTGATCAAGCCGCTGCCAACCGCCGCCTGGCGCCGCGCCACTTTGGCCACGGCCAGGCGCGAGCCCCACCACACATCGTCGCCGGCATGGTGGATGCGCACCGTGCCGATCACCGCGCCGCCGCCGTCCACGGCAACCAGCGTCAATGCCGTACTGTCGATGGCATCCGTGTCGTCGCCGTCGAACAGGCCCTGTTCGATACAGAACACCTGGCGTCGCAAGGCGCACGCGGCGTCGCGTTCGGCGTTGGAGGTGGCCAGCTTGATGCGCGCCGCCAGCGTCGGCGCTTCCGGCATGGCGAGCGTGCTCATGATGGTTTCCTTTCAAACGTGGACAGCGACGAGCACGCGCCGCAACGCCCGCAACCGGCCTTGATCTCGCCCGAATGCATGCCGGCCGCGCCCAGCATCTCGCCCAGCGGCGCCAGCAGCGCACGCATCATGGCGGCCGACGGCGCGGGATGGTCTTCCAGCGGCGTGCCGGCGATCGGCACGAACGGCACCACGAACGGATACACGCCGGCCGCGATCAGCCGCTCGCAGCAGCGCAGAATCGCCTCGGGCGTATCGCCCAGGCCGGCCAGGATGTAAGTGCTGACCTGGCCCCGGCCAAACACTTCCACCGCACGGGCGAACGCGTCGAAATAGCGTTCCAGCGGCACGCTGGCCTTGCCCGGCATGATGCGCGCCCGCACCGCTGGTGTGACCGCTTCCAGGTGCATGCCCAGCGCGTCAATGCCGGCGTCGCGCATGCGTGCGAACCAGGCGTCGTCGTCCGGTGGTTCGCACTGGCCCTGGATCGGCAGGGCCACCGCCGACTTGACCGCGAACGCGCTCTCGCAAAGAATGGCGGCGCCACGGTCGGTGGCATTCGGCGTGCCGGTGGTCATCACCATATGCTTCACGTTGTCCAGCAGCACGGCCGCGCGGGCCACCTCGGCCAGCTGCTCCGGGGTCTTGCGCAGGATGGTGCGGCCGGCCGCCAGCGACTGCCCGATCGAACAGAACTGGCACGACTTGCGCCGGCTCTCATACCGGATGCAGCTTTGCAGCACGGTGGTGGCCAGCACGTCCTTGCCGTGCAGCGTGGCGATGTGCGAGTACGGCACGCCGTCGAGCGTCTGCATCTTGTAAAAGCGCGGCTGGCGCGGAAAAGCAATGATGCCCACGGTGCGGCCGTCGCGCAGGATGGCGCTGCGCCCGTCGGCGCCGGGTGCGGCCGCCAGGTACGGCGAATTGAAGGCGCCGCTGGTGTGCACCGGGATCATGACGGTGGTGCCGTCGACGATCACCGCCTTGTGGTCGGACGGACCGGCGCCGCCGCGCCGGCTGGGCGCGCCCTGGCCGGGGTCCGCCAGGCGCATGCCCAGCGACTGCAGTTCGGTGATCAGCTGCTGGGCCGGCAGATCGGCATTGAAGGTATTCATGCGGATGGCTCCCTCGGTGTGGTTGGATGTAAAACGTGATCGGCGACGGCATGCACCGGGGTGGCGGCGCGGTCGTTGATCATCAGGCTCAGTAATTCAGGACGCGCGTAATGGCCGACCGAGTCCATCATCCGCTTGCGCTTGGTGATCAGCGCCATGTCGAGGTCGGCAATCACGATGCCCTCCCCGGCCCGCAGCGGTTCGGCCAGCAGCACGCCCTCCGGCGAGACGATGGTGGTGCAGCAGCCACCGCGCAGCGCCTTTTGCACGGACGGTTCCGGCGTGATGGCCGTGATCTGCTGGTCGGTCAGCCAGCCGGTGGCGTTGACCACGAAGCAGGCCGATTCGAGCGCGTGGTGGCGTATCGTCACTTCCATCTGGTCGGCGAAAATCTGGCCAACCATGGAACCGGGGAATTGCGCGCAGTGGATCTGCTCGTGCTGCGCCATCAAGGCGTAGCGTGCCAGCGGGTTGTAGTGTTCCCAGCAGGCCAGCGCACCGAGCCGGCCGACGGCGGTATCGACCACCTTCAGCCCGCTGGCGTCGCCCTGACCCCAGATCATGCGCTCGTGATAGGTCGGCGTGATCTTGCGGCGCTTGAGCACCAGCTCGCCGTTGGCGTCGAACACCAACTGGGTGTTGTACAGGCTGCCATGGTCGCGCTCGTTCACGCCCAGCACCACCACCACGCCGTGTTCCCGCGCGGCCGCCCCCACCGCATCGGTGACCGGCCCCGGCACGGTCGGCGCGCGCTGGTACAGCAGCAGGTGTTCGGCGCCGGCCTGGAACGGCGGGCGCACGAACGAAAAGTACGGGTAGTACGGCACAAATGTCTCGGGGAACACCACCAGCTCGGCGCCCTGCCGCGCCGCGTCGGCGATCGCCTGCAGCACCTTGGCCAGCGTGCCGTCGGCGCTGTCGAGATCCGGCGCGATCTGCACCGCCGCCGCCCTTACCATTTTCCTGGTCGTCGTCATGGCCGCCCGCTCCGCTTACACGGTCCAGGTGTCGATGATGACCGCGTTGGCGCGCAGGTGCAGCAGCTTGATGTCCAGCACGTCCTGCGGCGCGATGGCGCGGATGCCCTCGATCAGCGACGGCTCGCCATGGCCGTACAGAGCCTGCAGCGCGAAGCGGCAGGCATACACCTTGCCACCCTCGGCCATGAACTTCACCAGCTGGTTGTTGTGGTTCATATGGCCCGGGAACGCTTCGTCGCCCAGGGTCGGAAAGCCACGCTGCAGGCCCAGCGTGACACCCGGCCCGTACAGCAGCACCGACGTCTCGTAGCCCTTGCGCAGCAGGCGCGTGGCCTGCAGCAGGTTGACGAAACCGATCGATCCTTCGAAGGCCACGGTGTGGAAGGTGACCAGCGCCTTCTCTCCGGGCAGGGCTTTCACGTCTTCGAAGACCTTCTCTTCGTAGTCAACAAAATAGTCGCCCTTGGCGTGTGGCTTGTGGTCGATGGCTGGCATGGTGATCTCTCTTAGGTTGGTTGAGGTGGCGCTGGCGCGGCACCAAAGGCGTCGCGTTGCACCCGGAATGCATGCATGGGCCATGCCAAGACGGGCCTGTTTGCCAGCTGTTTGACTGGAGCGAAATCCAGTCAATCGCGAGCTTGCGGCGCCCCGCCATTCGGACACTTTCGGTGAAAGCCGCACCATCTTTTGCGGTGAAAAACACGATCCATTCAAAGTGTGCAGTCAATCGCCCGGGACCGGTTTTTCCTTTTGAAATCAAGGCGCATCAAAAGCGGGCGCATTGCGCAGCCGCCGCGTCATGCTGGTGCACGGCGGTGCACGCCCGACGGGCATGCAAGCTCGCCGGCCCATGCCACGGCGGCCGTGCGCCATGCTTTTTGCGGGCACGGAATCTGCATACAATTTACCAAGTACCCACACATTGACTGGATCGAACGTGCCGAAGACCTCCGCCGCCTGGCTGCCCAAACTGAAGAAGGGCCAGGGCCCCGTCTACCTGCTGATCGCCGACGCCATCGGCGCCGACATCGCCATCGGCCGCCTGGTGGCGGCGCAGCGCCTGCCCCCCCAGCGCGCCCTGGCCGAGGCGCTGGGGATCGACTTCACCACCGTGGCGCGCGCCTACGCCGAGGCGCACAAGCGCGGGCTGGTCGACTCCACCGTCGGCCGCGGCACGTTTGTGTGCGGCAAGCGCGCGCTGGCGATCCCGCGCGCGGTGGCGGCGCGGCCGCAAGTCGATTTGTCGATGAACATGCCGCCGGAACCGTTCACGCCGGAGCTGCTGGCACTGATGCGCGCCAGCCTGGCCGAGATCGGCGCCGACATGCCCGGCCTGCTGCGCTACCAGGATTTTGGCGGCTCGGCGGCGGACCGCGAAGCCGGTGCGCTGTGGCTGCGGCGGCGCGGCCTGGCGATCGCGCCAGAGCGTCTGCTGGTGGTGCCCGGCGCGCAGGCGGCGCTGCTGGCGATACTGAGCACCATCGCGCCGCCGGGTTCGGTGGTGTGCTGCGAGGCGCTCACCTACCCCGGCCTGCGCGCGCTGGCCGGCTTGCTGAACCTGCGGCTGGTGGGCCTGCCGATGGATGGCGAAGGCATCGATGCGCTGGCGTTTGCGGCGGCCTGCGCGCAGTACGCCCCGCGCGCGCTGTATTGCAATCCCACGCTGCTCAATCCGACCACGGCCACCATGTCGGCGCAGCGGCGCCAGGCGCTGGTGCAGGTGGCGCGCAATTACGGCGTGGCTATCATCGAAGACGACGCGTATGGTTTCCTGCCGCGCAGCGGGCCACCGCCGCTGGCCGCCAGCGGCCCTGACATCACCTATTATGTGGCGGGCCTGGCCAAGTGCCTTGGCGCCGGCCTGCGCCTGGCGTATGTGGCCGCGCCGGACGACGCCTGCGCCGCGCGGGTGGCGGCCGCCCTGCGCGCCACCGCCGTGATGGCCGCGCCGTTCACGGCGGCGCTGGCCACGCGCTGGATCAGGGACGGCATCGCCGACCTCGCGCTCAACGCGATCCGCAAGGAATCGATGGCCCGGCAACGGCTGGCCGCGCGCATCCTGCCGCCAGGCAGCTACCAGGCCCACCCCGAGGGTTTTCATCTGTGGATCAACCTGCCGCCGCAGTGGGACCGCCTGGCGCTGACGGCCCACTTGCGCGCTACCGGCATCGGCGTGGTGCCGAGCGACGCCTTCGCCGTGGACGGCGCGGCGCCGCAGGCGATCCGGGTGTGCATCGGCGGCATCGCCAGCCAGCAGGAGATCGGCCAGGCGCTGCAGCGCATCGCCGACGCGCTGAAGCACCCGCCTTTGGCGCAGCCGGCGGTGCTGTAGGCCGGCCGCCTCAAGCCACCAGGGACACCACCGCCTTGCCATGTTTCGAGCCGGTGCGATGGTGTTCGATGGCCGCCGGCAGGTCTTCAAAACGCACCACGGCGCCGACCTTCGATTGCAGGCGGCCCTGCGCCACGTCGTCGGCGATCGCTTGCAGGCGCGCCGTATCGGGCGCGTTGACGAACCACAGTCCGCGCCGCCCGGCCGGGGTGTTGGCGGCGATATCGGGCGTGGCGGCGCTGACGATGGCGCCGCCGGCGGCCAGCACGGGCCACGAACGCCGCACGGTGTCGCCGCCGGCGTAGTCCAGCACCAGGTCGATATCGCTGGCGATGTCCTCGAAGCGCTCCTGGTCATGGGCGATCACGTGATCGGCGCCCAGGCCGCGCACGTAGTCGAGGTGGCCGCTGCGGGCGGTGGCAAACACCTCGGCGCCGGCCTGGCGTGCGTATTGCACCGCGAAGCCGCCCAGGCCACCGGCGGCGCCATGGATCAGGATGCGCTGGCCGGCGTGGATAGCACCGGCAAAATGCAGGCTGCTCCAGGCGGCGACCGAGGCGAGCGGCAAGGCCGCCGCCTGCACGAAATCCAGCTTATCGGGCACCAGCGCCAGGTTGGCGGCCTTGACGGCGACCACTTCGGCGTAAGCGCCCAGGCCGCCAAGCGGTCCCATCACGCGGTCGCCCTGGCGCAGCCGCGTCACGCCCTCGCCCACCGCGACCACTACGCCGGCCAGTTCGATGCCGAGCACAGTCGGCAGTTGCAACGGAAACGCCTGGCGCACCAGGCCTTCGCGCAGCTTCCAGTCCAGCCCGTTGATGCCGGCGGCGTGCACGCGAACCAGTACCTGGCCCGCCGCCGCCAGCGGTGGCGCGATTGTGGCGATCCTGAGCGCCTCGGCGCCGCCGTACTCGGTCAATACCAGTGCGCGAATAGTGGTCATGATGGATTCCTGTTTGTCGTTGTGAAGGACTGAACGATAAGGTGTTCCATATTTCTTGCACAGACCATAAAATAAAGACATATCGTATCAATACTGGAACAGCATGGACTTCAACGCACTGGGCGACTTTCAACTGGTGGCCACGCATGGCGGCTTTGGCAAGGCCAGCCGCGCCAGTGGCCGCTCCAAGGCGACGCTGTCGCGCCGCGTCGCCGAACTGGAAGAAGCGCTCGGGCTGCGGCTGATCGAGCGCGGCGCGCAGCGCCTGGCGCTGACGGAAGCGGGACAGTTGCTGCTCCAGCGCACGCAGGGGCCGATGCACGAAGTGGCCGAAGCGGTGGCGGCGGCGCGCGACAGCCTGGCCACGCCGCGCGGCCGGCTGCGGGTCGCCGCGCCGCTGCTGTTTTCGCAGGTGGCGCTGGGCGCGATTGCCGCGCGCTTCCTGGCGCGCTATCCGGCCGTGGAACTCGACATCGTGGCCGAGGACCGCATCGCCGACCTGGTCGACGAGCATTTCGATGTGTCGATCCGCATCAACCCGCCGACGTACAGCGCGCTGGTGGGACGGTGTTTTGCGCGCGACACGATGCTGCTGGCGGCCGCGCCATCGGTGCCGAAACCAACGGGCCAGGGCGGCACGCCGGCCCTGGTGCCGGCGGTGGTCACGCCCGGCTATCGCGACGGCGACGTGTGGCCGGTTGATCAGGGGCGCTACGCGGTTGCGCCGCGGCCGGTGCTGCGCGTGTCGTCGCTGCTGATGGTGCGCGATGCGGTGGCCGCCGGCGCGGGCGCGGCGCTGCTGCCGCGATCGGTCATCGGCGCGCTGCTCGATGCGGACGAGCTGCTGTCATGGGGCGAGGCTGGCGAGAAAGTCGAACTGTGGGTGCTGCACACCTCGCGCCGGCTGCAAAGCCCCAAGGTGCGCGCCTTTGTCGACTTCATGTGCGAACAGTATCCGGACGGCGTGTTCGAAGCGCCGCCGCGGTGAACACGGCTAGCCCGGTTCGCCTTGCAGCCGTTGCTGGATGAAGTCGATGAAACGCTGTGTCTTGGCCGGCAGCAAACGCGTTTCGGTAACGGCATACACCGGCACCGGCTTGCCGTGCCAGCCGGGCAGTATCTGGCGCAGCCTGCCCGCTGCCAGGTCGTCGGCGACGATGGCCGGCGGCGTCAGGATAATGCCCTGGTCCAGCGCCGCCAGGCGCCGCAACATGCCCATGCTGTTGAGGGTGTAGCGGCAGCCCACCGTCACCTGCGCCACTTCTTCCCCGCTGTGCAAGGTCCACTGGCCGTTGCGGTTCATGTTGAAGCACTGGTGGCGCGCCAGGTCCGCTGGCACGGCGGGCTGGCCTTCGCGTTCGAGATAAGCGGACGAGGCATACAGGAACGGCGCAATCGATGCCAGGTGGCGCGCCACCAGTTGCGAATCTTCCAGGTCGCCTATGCGTATCGCCACGTCGAACGGGTCGCTGACCAGGTTGATCTGGCGCGGCGTGAGATCAAAATCAAACGCCATGCGCGGATACAGCTGCGCAAATTCGGCGATCAGCGGCGCCAGGTAGGTGATGCCGAAATCCACCGGCAGCGACACGCGCAGGGTACCGCTGGGCTGGGCCAGCATGTCGCCCAGCTGCTCATGCGCCAGGCGCGCCTCGTCGACGATGCGCTTGCAGCGCTCGAAATAGATCTGCCCTGCTTCCGTCAGTTCGACCTTGCGCGTGGTGCGGTGCAAAAGCCGCAGGCCGATCGCCTTTTCCAACAGGCTGATCCTGCGTGAAATCGTGGAATTGGGCATATGCAGCACTTGCGCCGCGCCGCGAAAGCCCTTGGCTTTCACCACTTCCACGAACAGCGCCATGTCATTCAGGAAATCCATGTCTGCTCCGTTTGTTGCGCTCTCCATTGCTCCATTTATGGATCAGTGAATTGTAAATAACCATATTTATCCCACTGGATAAGCAGTGCATGATAGCGCATCGAACAGACGAGATAAAGACCATGAAACGAAATACACAACTGTCGCCCCGCTGCTGCTCAGCCCCGGCCTCGACGCGCACAGCGGCGCCATGTTCAACAACAAGGGACAGGCGATCCTGCCCTCGCCCACCTTGACTGCCACCCGCATCGACCGTTTCATGCAGGCGTCGGACACGCTGATCGCCGGCCCCCTCCCCACCACCCACATCAAGAAGGAATCTCCCATGACGACATTGTTGACAACCGTCCGCGCCGGACGTTACGAGCTGGCGAACCGCGTGGCCATGGCCCCGATGACCCGTTCGCGCGCTCAATACGACGGCACGCCGGGCGAACTGGCCGCGCTCTACTACGGCCAGCGCGCCAGCGTCGGCCTGGTGATCAGCGAAGGCACCCAGCCATCCGACGATGGCCAGGGTTATCTGGTCACGCCCGGCATCTACACCGACGCCCACGTGGCTGGCTGGAAGAGCGTGGCCGACGCCGTGCACGCCAAGGGCAGCCGCCTGTTCATCCAGCTGATGCACGCCGGGCGCATGTCGCACCCCGACAATACGCCGCACCACCGTGCGCCGGTCGCGCCATCGGCCATCGCACCCGGCGCGCCGATGTTTACCGCCACCGGCATGCAGGACATCCCGACCCCGCGCGCCTTGAGCACTGAAGAAGTCCAGGCCACGGTGGCCGACTTCCGCCTGGCCGCGCGGCGCGCCATCGAAGCCGGCGCCGACGGCGTCGAGATCCACGGCGCCAATGGCTACCTGCCGCACCAGTTCTTCGCGCCCAACGCCAACACCCGCGGCGACCAGTACGGCGGCGAGATCGCCAACCGGGTGCGCTTCGCGCTGGAGGTCGTCGCGGCGGTGGCCGCCGAAATCGGCGTCGACCGCACCGCCATCCGCCTCTCGCCCGGCAGCACGGCCGGCGGCATCGCCGAAGGCGCGCAAGGCCCGGACCTGTATCGCCATCTGGTGGCGGAACTCGACAAGCTGGGCCTGGCTTATCTGCACCTGATGGACCAGGGCGACGAGCCGCTGCTGCGCGACCTGCGCGCCGCCTGGCAAGGCACCCTGGTGCTGAACCGCCCTGGCCGCGCGCGCGAGCAAATCGGCCAGGACGTGGCCAGCGGCCTGGCGGACGTGGAAGCGATCGGCCAGCTGGTGCTGGCCAACCCGGATTTCCTGACCCGCCTGAGCACCGGCGCGCCGATGAACCAGCCACGCCATGACACGTATTACGGCGGCACGGAGGTCGGTTATACCGACTATCCAGCGCTTGCATAGCGGCGTCAGTTTGTTATTATAAAGAAATGAAAAAACTCCTCCTCCTGATCTGCCTGCCGCTGCTGCTGGCCGCCTGCGGTGCTTTTACCAGCGCCTTGACCGACGAAGACGTGGCCCGCTACATCAGGGCCTACGCCAATTTCGCCAGCGCGGCGCCGGAACTGGAAAAGCTCAGGACGGAGGACAAGGCCATGTCCCTGCTGACATGCGCGCCCTGCCTGGCGCGCCTGGAAAAGGCGGTGCAGGAGGCCGGCTACAAGGACATGAAGACCTTTATTGCCTTCGATATCCGCATGCATATCACGCTCAGGGCGTGGGCTTACGTGGAAATTACCAAACTGGCCGGGCAATCTGGGCAGGCGGTGGCGGCGGAGGATTTCTGCAAGCTCAAGGAAAATATCGCGAAGTCAAAAGATGCCGAGGAGATGCGGGTGGTTTGCACACGCCTGAAATCCTATACCAGCTTCCTCGACCGGGCCGGGGCGTTCGCGGTGAAGCTGGCGGAAAAATTGCTCAAGGATGGCGACATCGAAGTGGTGGCCAAGCAAATCGACGCGATCAGCGCCGCCCTCTCGAACGAGAAACTGCCATCGGAGTTCCGCCACAGCAGTGGCGGCGGCTTCGACGACTAGCTTGCGGCCGTGATTCAAATCGAACAATGCAATACCGCGCCTTCGCGCAGCGTTAGTGGCGTTTTGAGTACAAGTAGCGCGGACAAGATCTGATGGACACGTACAGACGCAGTAGTGGGCAAGGGCATATTTGCACACGACAACTCAAGGAACACTGACATATGAAATTTGCCGAACAACTCGAGGCTTGGCTGGGCAAGTCGCTGGCGCAGGATATACCTGCCGGGGTGGTGGCCTATTCGTTTAATCTGTTCGAATATTCGAGCGGTGATTACGGAATAGAGCTGGTCGGGGCGAGTGAGTTTGATCCCGACGACGGCGATTGGGCGAGCGAGGAAGTATGGGAACCCAATCCGCGCAGTCTCGATATTCCTGCCGATTTTTGCTGTAGCGACTGGGAAACTTGCCTGCGTGATACCCGCAGCCTTTTGCAGAGCGTGCTTGCCAAACCGACCACTGCTGTGGCCCGGTTGAAGTCGGCCAGGGCTATCGCCATCGGTTTTGTCGACGGCGACCTGGACGTCATCTGGCAGCGCGCAAGTTAATTGCAACCGGCAGCGGAACATTATTCACACTGGCGGTCCCAGCAGTAAAACGATACCAAATGTGAGGGGAAAGGCCATGCCTGGAAAGTCATCCCGCATACCCGCCCCTCGCCAATCAGTAATTTTTGCAGCAGCCGCACAGTTTTGCTTTATGCCTGATCCTGCGTCGGCGCACCAGTGCCGCCTGCGGTTTGCTGCTCACCAGTTTTACTTGCGCTCGCCGCTGGCCATCTGCCCGAATACCTCGTCGCGCCGCACCCAGGCGTGGAACAGCGCCGCGCCGAGGTGGGCCAGGATGGTGGCGAACAGCAGATACGCCAGTATGCCGTGCAGCGGACGCAGCATGCCGTACACCTCGGGGCTGTGCGGCAGGATCGCCGGCAGGTGCACGCCGCCGAACAGCGGGATCGGATAGCCGCCGGCCGACAGCATGGCCCAGCCGATCAGCGGCATCGCCAGCATCAGTCCATACAGCAGCCAGTGCGAGGCATGCGCGGCGAATTTCTGGATCGCCGGCAGGTCTGCGGGCAGCGCCGGCGTCGGGCGGCTCAGGCGGTTGACCAGGCGCGCGATGGCCAGCAGCAGAATCGCGATGCCGAGCGGGCGATGCAGGTCCAGCAGCTGGGCGCGGTATTGCAGCGAGACGACCATGCCGGCGCCGACAAACAGCATGGCGAGAATGGCGACGGCCATGGCCCAGTGCAGCACGCGGGCCAGCAAATTGAAATGGCGTGGGCGGTTCATTTGGCGCTCCCGTTCTGGGCTGCAGGGACTACAGGATAAGCGGACTTGCCGGTGCTGATTTCGCGCTCGCGGCGGTTGAACGACACCGAATACGCGGCCGAGCGGGCATGCAGGATGGGATCGTCGCTGCCGGCGATGCCGACTGGCAGGATCAACGGGTCGAAATTGAGATCGCGGCAAGGGCCGGTCGCCTGTGGCTCGGCATGCGCCAGGGTCAAGGTGCCGATGGTGGTCTCCTTGCGCGTGTCGGGCCAGGCCTTTGAAGGATCGGTAATCGGGTCACCAGCTTCGGCGAGTTGCACTACCATGTCCCATACCAATGGGCCGGCGGCAAGACGCTGGTCCAGGTCGGCAATCAGGAAATCCGCATCGGCCGCCTTCAACTGCTCGGGCGTCATCGCGACAAACGCGGTGCGCGGGCGCATCGACCAGCGCACCATGCGGTCCACTCCTTTTGCGTCCGTCAGGCGAAACGCGTTCACGCCGTTGAAACGGGTGCTGCCCAGGCTGTCGGAGCGCGGCGCGGTTTTAGCCCACGCCTGGAAGGCGGCGATCTCGGGATGGGCGGCCAGCACGGCTTTCATCTTCGCAGGGTCGGGCTTGCCGGTGGCAGGGTCAGGCTTGCCGGCCTCGTTCATGGCCTGGAAGGCCTGTGGCGTGGCGGCGGCAAAAAAGGGAAAGCTGTTCATGGCGATGCGCCATTCCTGGCCGTCGTCGGTTTTCAGCTGCACCGCCATGCCGCGCACCGGCGAGGCGCCGTCCGGCGCATACGGGTTGTTCGACGAGGCGGAAAAGCGGCCGATGACGGCGATAGCCGGCTGCGAAAACGCACGCGCCTTCGACAGGCCCGCCGCTTCCGGCGTCGGCGTGAAGGTGCCGGCAAAGCAGACACCCTTGCTGTGGGCACGCCGGAATCCCGGCGCCTGCGTGCCCGATTTCTGCGCGAAGTCCATCATTTTTTGCGGCGTCAGCTGGTGGTTGCCGAACCAGCCGCCGACCCACGCGAACAGCGCGGCAAGGGCCAGCAGGATCAGGGCGATCGGTAACAGCAGCAGCAGGGAGCCGCGGCGCGGTGGAGGATTGGGGTTGGGCATGTCGGTCTGGCTTTCGTAAGTTCGATGGCTGGGCGACAGCGATCATAGCGCGTCCGGCAGAACTGTGCGATTCGACTGTTCAAACCCGGTCAGCGACATCGACTTCAGCTGGCCGCTCGTCCGGTCCGCCCTGCAGCCAGATATCGAAACTGGTCGCAAAACTGGTCGCGAATCCGGTCGCCAAGCCGGTCGCGCCCGGGCCGGTGGCGGCCAGCCGATACGCAAAGCCGTGGCGCGTCAGCACCTCGCGCACGAACAGCAGGCCGATGCCCTGGCCGCCTTTCTTGGTGGTGAAAAACGGCATGAACAACTGCCGCGCCGGCAAATCGCCCAGCAGGTTGGCCGAGTCGATGATCGACAGGCGCACGCCATGGGCCTCGGCCGCCAATTCGAACCAGATGGAAGCGGCCGCCGGGCCGGCCTGCTCGACCGCCTCCATCGCGTTCTTGACCACGTTCAGCAGCGCCTGCTCCATCAGATGGCGGTCCAGCGCGATGGCGGGCACCGCGTCGCAGCGCCGCCAGCCGATCGTGATGCCGCGGCTGCGGCAAGGTTCGCGGTACAGGTACAAAATGTCGTCCATGATCTCGCGCACCGCGACCGGCCTGGGCTCCGGCGCCGGCATCTTGACCACGCGCGTGAAGCGTTCGATGAATTCGCCCAGGCTGGTATTGCGGCGCTTGACGGCGGCGATCGCCGTGCCGAAGTCGTCGCCGTCGCGCTCGGTGAGCTGGCCACGGTAATACAGCAGCGAATCGAGCACCGAGCCGGTGGCCGCCACGGTGTTGTTGACCTCGTGCGCCAGCACGCGGATCAGCTTGTCGTAAGTGGCTTTCTCGGAACTTTCCAGTTCCTGCGTCAGTTCCTCGACCAGCAAAAAGTGCCGCGCGAAACCACGGTCGTAAAACTGGCCGCGCTGGCTGCGGTAGCGGCGCCCGTCGGCGTCGCTCAGCAACTGGCTGTCGCCGAGCGGCAGCGCGTCGAGCTGTGCCAGCAACGCCTGCCTGCCCTGCCGCGCGCCAGCCGTCAGCGCCCGCCCCTTCGCTTCCGGCCCCAGTCCCAGCAACGCCTGGGCGCTGGCGTTGAGCAGGCTGATACGGCCGTCGAAATCGAACACCACCACCGCGCCGGGGGTCGCTTCGAGCAGGCGGTCGAGAAAACCCTGCTGCTCGCCGATCTGCAGGCGCTCCTGATACAGCGCGCCCAGCATGGTGTTGAACAGCTGCACCAGTTCATTGAGTTCGCCATCGCCGCTGGCCTGCAGGCGCGCCGCGTAATGCTGGTCCTGCAGCAGGTCGTGGAAATGGCGCGTGTAACCGAGCGGTTCGAGCGCGCGGCCGACCAGGCGCACGCCCAGGGCCAGGCTGAGCAGCAACAGCGCCTCGACTGCCAGCATCGGCAGCGGCGTGGCGCGCAGCAGGAACACGCTCAGGGCGACGAACAGCAGGTGCGCCGCGAACAGATAGGTGTACAGGCGCCAGCGCAGGCTCATGAAGCTTCGCCGTCGGCGCCGCCGCCGAGGCCATGGCGCTCCAGGCGCCGGTACAGCGCCGTGCGGCTCAGGCCCAGGGACTTGGCCACGCGCGTGATATTGCCCTGGTGCTGGTCGAGCGCGTGGCCGATCATGTGGCGCTCGACCTGTTCCAGCGTCATGCCGTCGACGCCCAGGCGCTTGCCCGACGCGCCTGGCGCGCCGCCATGTTCATGCTGCTCGGCGTCGACGAAATCGGCCTGCCGCAGTTCGCTGCGCCCGACCAGCAGCAGCGTGCGCTCCAGCGTTTGCTTGAGCTGGCGGATATTGCCGGGCCATGGCTGCGCACTGAGCCAGTCGAGCGCGGCTGGCGCGATGGTGGCCGTGCCCAGTCCGTAGCCACGCGCCACCTCGGCGGTGATATGGCGCGCCAGCAGGGGGATGTCGCTGCGCCGCTCGCGCAGCGGCGGCAGCCGTATGGTGATCAGGTTGAGGCGATAAAACAGGTCTTCGCGGAAGTCGCCGCCGGCCACCAGTTCGGCCAGCTCGCGGTTGGTGGCCGACACCACGCGGATATCGGCCTGCTCGGTGCGGCTGGCGCCGACCGCCTGGTAGGTCTGGTCCTGCAGCACGCGCAGCAGCTTGACCTGGTCGGCGCGGTGCAATTCGCCGATCTCGTCGAGAAACAGGGTGCCGCCGTGCGCGCTGGCGACATGGCCCTTGCGGTCGGTTTTGGCGTCGGTGAAGGCGCCGCGCACATGGCCGAACATTTCGCTCTCGAACAGCGACGGCGTGATGGCCCCCATGTTGATCTTGACGATGGGCTGGCCGGCGCGCGGGCTGTTGCGGTGGATGGCGTCGGCGATCAGCTCCTTGCCGCTGCCGCTCTCGCCCAGGATCAGCACCGGCGCCCTGGTGGCGGCCACCTGGGCGATGGTGGCCAGCACCTTGAGCAGGCGCGGATGCTCGCCGACGATGGCGCTGAAATCGCACTGCGCGTCGAGCGCCTGGCGCGACGGGTTGGCCAGGGGCGCCGGCCCGCTGGTCTCCAGCGTGGCGCGGATCAGCTCGGCCAGCTGGGTATTGTCCCACGGCTTGGTGAAGAAATTGGCGGCGCCGGCCTGCACGCCGCGCACCGCCAGCGCGATCGAACCCCAGGCCGTCATCAGCAGCACCGGCAACTCGGGCCGGCACTGCTTGATGGCGGCCAGCAGCGCCAGCCCCTCTTCGCCGCTGGTGTGCAGCGAAAAATTCATGTCCTGCAGCACCAGGTCCGGCGCCTGCCGCGCCGCCAGCGCCAGCGCCTGGGCCGGCCCGTCGCAGCACACGGCGTCGTAGCCGGACTGCTTGAGCAGCAGCGCCAGCGAGACCTGCACCGCCGTGTCGTCGTCGACTACCAGAATGCGGGGGCGGACGCGGGGGTGACCACCATCGTTACGCGATAATTCCATCGATTCAAACCGCCTTATTCATAGTGCAGCGCCTGGGTCGGGCTCAGGCGCGCGGCGCGCCAGCCCGGGTATAGCGAACAGAGCAAGGATAGCAGATAGATCACGCCGGCCGATAGCGCGCTGGCCATGAAAAATACCGTCCAGCCGAGGTTCTCGCCGAATACGCCGGTCAGCGGCAGTTGCACCAGCAGCAACAGCGCCACGGCCATCGCGCCCGAACTGAGCAGCATCTGCTCGGCGATGATCTGGCGGTAGACATCGCCGGCACTGGCGCCCAGCGCGCGGCGCAGGCCGATCTCCGGAATGCGCTGCGTGGTGTTCTGCCACAGCACGCCGAACAGGCCGAAAGCCACCATCACCAGCAAGAAGGCGGCGATCACCGACAGTATCGTCAACGGTATCATCTGCGTGCCGAGCATCGACCTGCGGCCGTCTGGCAGCGGCGTGACGATATAGTTCCAGTCGCCGCGCACCTGTTTCAGGCGCGCATTGAGCCGGGTTTCAAACGTACGCGGCGTGCCCGGGCGCAGCTTGAGCATGAGGTTGTTGGCCGTGTCCTTGCCCACGCCCGGTATCCAGCGCGGCAGCATCAGGTAAACCGGCTCCTGCAGTTCGCCCTGGGGGCGGAACTGCGCCACCACGCCGGTTACGCGGTAGCGTTTCGGCGCTTCCTTGCCTTCCTGTTTCGTGATGTAGAGCTGGCCAATCGGATTCTTGCCCGGAAACAGTTTGTCGGCCACCAGCTGGTTGATGATGACCGGCGTGGCGTCGGCGCCGTCGTCCGCTTTGGAAAACCAGCGCCCGGCGGCCAGCTTCATGTCCATGGTCCTGAAATAATCGTCGGACACGCCCAGGCCATCGATGGTGACCTGGCCGCTGCCGTCCGGCAGCGTGTATTCCTCGGTCCAGCGCGACATCTCGTACGTGCCGAACCAGCTGAAGGCAGCCGACTCCACCTCGGGCAAATCGAGCAGGCTGCGCCGCAGGTTGTCGAAGATGGCGGCGTCATTCGGCAGCTCCTTGGCCGCGCGCATGCTCACCGACCACTGGTTGCGCCATTCGTGCCCGGTCGGCAACTGGTACAGCTGGTAGTGGCGCAGGCCGAAGGCGGCGATGGCGAACACCACCAGAAAGGCCAGCAGGATTTCCAGGCTCAGCATCAGGTTGCGGGATTTTCGTTTCCAGATCAGCTTCAACAGATGGCGCAACATCAGGCAGTTCCTTTCAGGGCGTGGACCGGGTCGAGGCGGGCCATTTTCAAGGCCGGGATCAGGCCCGACAGCACGCCGAACACCAGCGTGATCAACAGGCCGTAGCCAAACACGGCGAAGTCCAGGTGGACTTTCAGATACGGGATCAGGCCCGAGCTTTCCAGCCACCACAGCGCGCCGGCCGCGCAGACCAGACCGATGGCGCCGCCGGCCAGGCACAGCAACACGTTTTCCAGCACCAGTTGCGCCACCAGCTGGGCGCTGGTGGCGCCAAACGCCTTGCGCACGCCGATTTCGCTGCTGCGCTCCATGATGCGGCCCACGTTCAGGTTGACCAGGTTCAGCGCCGGCAGCATCATGAACAGCACCATCAGGGTGACGATAATGGCCAGCAGCTTGCCGGCACCGCCCTCCTCGGTCTGGTCGGCGAGCAGGGTGCGGGCGAACAGCTGCAGTTTGGAATCGCCCCAGAAGCGCGTGGTGTTGAACTGGTTGGGGTCGGGATACTGCACCGTTTTGGCCACCGCGACGATCTGGCGCTTGATGGCTGGCAGATCCTCGGCCCGGTAGGCCAGGATCATGGTGCTGAACATGCCGAACAGTTTATCCTTGTAGTCGCTCGACGGCGCGCTGGTGAGCGGCACCCAGATATCGGAATAGGCGTTGATATGCATCTCGTCCCGCACCACCCCGACCACGCTGAAGATCTGTCCATTGGCGTTGAATTTCTGGCCGAGCCAGGTCTGGCCCGGAAACAGTTGCTGCGCCGTCGATTGGTTGATCACCGCCACCATCCGGCCCTGCTCGACATCGTCGGCATTGATGGTGCGGCCGGACACCAGCGCGAAATCGAGAATCTTCCAGTATTCGGCGTCGGTCAGGCGCAGCTGCCGGTCAGTGACGCGATCGGCCTGGTACACCGACACCGCTTGCGGAAAGCTGAACACCGACACGGCTTCGACGCCCTTCAGCGGCTTCAGGTATTGCGCGATCATCTTGTAGCCCAGCGTGCCGCGGCGGCGCCCGCCCTTGTCGGTATGGCTCGATTCCACCATCACCATCTGCACGAAACGCGCGCTCTTGCCTTCCACGCCGGTCGGATAAAACGTGTTTTGCAGCAGCGCCGCGACCACCATCAGCACCACCAGCGTGAGCACGATGCACAGCAGGTTGATGGCGGTGAACATCTTGCGGCGCAGAAAAACCTTCCACGCCGTCAGCATATAATTCCTGAACATGCCGTCTCTCCTCAGGCGACCAGTTGGCCGTCGAACACGCGCACCACGCGCCCGGCCAGCCGCGCCTCCTGCTCGTTGTGGGTGACCATCACGACGGTAGTGCCCTCGCTGTTGAGCTTGAGCAGGATGTCCATCACCTCCTGGCCCATCTTGCTGTCGAGGTTGCCGGTCGGCTCGTCGGCCAGCAGCACCTGCGGCTGGCCGACGATGGCGCGGGCGATCGCCACCCGCTGCTGCTGGCCGCCCGACAGCTGGTTCGGGTAATGGTCCATGCGCGCCCCCAGGCCGACTTTTTCCAGTGCCTCGCGCGCCAGCCGCTGGCGTTTCTTGGCCGACATGTCGCGGTACAGCAGCGGCAGCTCGACATTGTCGATCACGCGCAAGTCGTTAATCAGATGAAAGCTCTGGAAGATGAAGCCGAAGGTGTTGTTGCGCAGCCTGGCCACATATTTGTCCTTGTACGAGGCCACCGGCGCGCCGCCCACCGTGATCGCGCCGCTGCCCGGATGGTCGAGCAGGCCGATCAGATTGAGCAGCGTGCTCTTGCCGCAGCCACTGGGCCCCATGATGCAGACGAATTCGGCTTTCGCCACATGCAGGTCAATGTCTTTCAGGGCCAGGGTTTCGACCTTGTCGGTCCGGTAGGTCTTGCTGACTTTTTCCAGGCGGATCATGTTGCACCTTTCTTGTTAACGGTTGCTAACGGTTATTCGGCCATGCGGACGCTGTCGCGGTCCTTGTAGCGGCTGGTATCTGAAATGATGAGACGCTCGCCGGCGCGCGCACCGGACAGGATCTCGACGCTCTTGCCGTCGCTGGCGCCGATATTGAGCGTCGTCTTGCGGGCCACGCCGTCGCGCACCACGAAGATGTCTTGCGGGCCACGGCCGTTGAACGCCGGGCCGGCGTCGGCCAGCAAGGTATGGCTCTTTTGCTCGGTGACGATATTGACCTCGACCCGCAGCTTGTTGCGCAGCATGGCGTGGTTCGGCTCGGCCAGCGTGACCAGCAGCTTGACGGTGCCGTTCTGGATCTCCGGCAAGATGGTTTGCACACGGCCGGCCAGCTTGACGTTGCCCTGCTCCACCAGCACCGCCTGGCCGGCGCCGAGCGCGCGCGCATGGAAGTCGGACAGCGAGGCCTCGACCTTGTAATTGTTCAATTCCGACACCTTGGCCACCAGCTGGCCGTTGCCGACGCTGGCGCCCTCCTCGGCCATCAGCTGCGTCAGCATGCCGGCAAACGGCGCGCGCACGCGGGTCTGCTCGAACAGCTGCTGCTGTTGTGCCAGTTGCTTTTGCAGGATGTTCTTCTGCAGCCGCGCCCCTTCGATATTGATCGAGGTGACGCGCTGGTTGTCGTCGATCTGTTCGCGCTGCTGGCGCAGCTGGATCTCGATGCGCCGCACGTTCAGCTCGGCCGTCAGCAAATCCTCGGCCGACACGCCGCCCGCCTTGCGCAGGGTTTGCGAGCGGGCCAGCCGCACGCGCGCCGCCTCCAGGTCGAGCTGCAGCAGCTCGATCGCGCTGGCCGTCTGCTTGCGCTTCTGCGACAGTTCCAGCGTCAGCGCGGCGATGCGGTTTTCCTGCTGCGCCAGCTGCTCCCGGATGCTGTCGATGGCCAGCACCACGGCGCGATCGTCGAGCTCCAGCAGCAATTCGCCGGCCCGCACCTGCTGGCCCAGCTTGGCATGCACCTTGGCGACATGGGTCTGGATCGGACTCGACACCAGTTCCTCGTGCACCGGAATCACGATGCCGGACGCATTGATGGTATTGGCGATATTGCCGATCCGCACCTGCGCCAGCATCAGGCCGGACGCATCCACGCTGGGACCGACCACCCGGTTGATGCCCCACGCGGCCAGGCACAGCGTGGCCAGCAGCGCGGCAATGACCAGCACCTTGTGGCGCTGGCGGCGTTTGATGATGCCGGGGTCGAGGGCGAGATCCATGAAGAAGCGTGGGCGAGTGAAGTATGCAGGCTCTTTTGCAATCTTCGTGCCATGGCTTGCGGCACCTGGAAAAATCAATCAAATCAAACAGTTGGCGTCGCAGGCGGCAGTCGTTCAAGGGCTTTGATTTGCCCGGCTTCGGGCACCGGTGTCCGGAAACAGACAGTGTGCAGGCCACCCGCGCACGATAGCGGGCGATTGTCCTACACAGCCATCGCGGCGCCCGGTTTGCTGTTAGATTGTCATGCCCACGCCATACTCAACCCCTCTCAACCGGTGCCCCATGAAAACGTTTCATTGCGACAAATGTTCCAACCAAGTTTTTTTCGAAAATACCCACTGTTCCAACTGCGACAGCATGCTGGGCTACGAGCCCGCCTTGCGCACCATCAACAGCTACGAGCCGGCCGATAACGGCCTGTGGAGCAGCCTGAACACCCGCGACGCGGGCAAACTGTACAAGCAGTGCGGCAATTATGTGGAACACAATGTGTGCAATTGGATGATCCCGGCCGACGATGCGCATGAACTGTGCGAATCGTGCCAGTTCACGACGGTGATTCCGTCGCTGTCGTCGGAAAAGAACCTGGTGCTGTGGTCGCGCCTGGAAACGGCCAAGCGCCGGCTGCTGTTTTCGCTGGCCGCGCTGAACCTGACGCCGGACTCGAAAGAGGATGCGCCGGATACCGGCCTGGCCTTCCAGTTCCTGGAAGACGGCGTGACGGACCAGTGCGTGATGACGGGCCACGACGACGGGCTGATCACGCTCAATATCGCCGAAGCCGATCCGGCCGAGCGCGAACGCACGCGCGAGCAGATGCATGAGCGCTACCGCACCTTGCTGGGACACTTCCGCCACGAGAGCGGACACTATTATTTCGACCGGCTGGTAGTCGACAGCCAGTGGATAGACGGTTTCCGCGCGCTGTTCGGCGATGAACGCGCCGACTACGGCGAAGCGCTGCAGCGCCACTACAACGAAGGCCCCGTCGCCGACTGGGAAGAACATTTTGTCAGCAGCTATGCCAGCTCGCACCCGTGGGAAGACTGGGCCGAAACCTGGGCGCACTACCTGCACATGCTCGACACGCTGGAAACGGCGCACGCGTGCGGCCTGTCGCTCAAGCCCGCCAAGGCCGACGAGCCGTCCCTCGATGGCGTGACCCTGCCCGCGAAAATAGACACGTTTGACGACACGCTGGCCGACTGGTTCGCCCTGACTTATGTGCTCAACAGCCTCAATCGCAGCATCGGCATGCCGGACTCGTATCCGTTCAAGCTCAGCACGCCGGTGCTGGAAAAGCTGACCTTCGTGCACAAGGTGGTGGCGTCGTACAAGAAGACCGGCATCAAACAGGGTCCTCAAGCAATTGCACCGTTACCTGCATCCGGTGCGGTGGCAACGCCGGTCCAAACTGGTTGAAGATCGCCACGTCGGCGGCGTCGCGTCCCAGGCCCAGCGTGACACGGCCGCCGCGCGCCGTAGCTTGCGTGGCATCGAAGGTATACCAGCGGCCACCCACCCAGGCCTCGAACCAGGCGTGCAGGTCCATCGGCTCCAGGTCGTGCAGGTAACCCACCACCATGCGCGCCGGGATGCACAGGCTGCGGCACAGCGCGATGCCCAGGTGCGCCAGGTCGCGGCACACGCCCTCGCGGCGCAAGTTGACCTCGGCGGCCGTCATATGGCCGTACAGTGTGCCCGGGTCGAAACGCACCTCGCGCCGGATCCAGTCGCAGAGCGCCGCCACCTGGTCGTACCCGGGCGCCACCGCGGCCACGATTTCGCCCGCCATGGTTGCAAACTGCTCGGATTCGCAATAGCGGCTGGGCAGCAGAAAGGCCAGCACCGCGTCGGGCAGGTGTTGCACGGCATCGAACGGCGCGCCGGGCGCCACATCGATGCCGGCGGTGGTCTGCACGTCGGCCGAGGTCTCGATGGCAAATTCACCGGCCGGCGCCACCAGGCGCTGGCACAGGTTGCCATACATGTCGGTAAATTCCACCACCGGCACGCTGGGCGTGAGCGTGTAGGTCTCGCGCGCCACCCATTGCTGGGCGCCGCTGCGCGCACGCAACATCAGAATGAACGGAGTATCACTGTCGAGAGTGAACCCCAGCTTGCAGGCAGTACGCAGCCACATGGCGAATCGCTTTCAATATTGGAGTGAACCGCACCATCATGGTGCGCCGTGCGGAATGCATCAGGTCGGCATGGTGCGTTGCAAGAGTGTCAAACGGACAAAGCATCTTAGCACCGACACTATTATCAAGAAACTTATCAAGAAACGTGCCTGGCGTGCGGGGCGTGTTACGCTGAGACTTCTGGTATGAATCATGCTTACTTAACTTGTTCAAGCTTATCGCGCCGGCTCCGGCCGCGCCCACATCGAAAAGGCATTCCGCATGGCTATCCGTATCGCGCTGCACCACAAGACCAGTTACCGCTACGACCGTCTGGTCAATCTGTCGCCACACGAAGTCCGCCTGCGCCCTGCCCCCCATGCGCGCACACCGATCCTGTCGTACTCGCTGACGGTGCAGCCGCAGGACCATTTCATCAACTGGCAGCAAGATCCTTACGGCAATTACATCGGCCGCTTCGTGTTCCAGGAAAAAACCGACGTGCTCGACTTCACGGTCGACCTGGTGGCCGACATGACGGTCATCAACCCCTTCGATTTCTTCGTTGAAAAATACGCCGAAAAATTTCCGTTCGCCTACCCGGAGCAACTGACGGCGGAACTGAGCCCCTACCTGGTCACGGAGCCGGCGGGGCCGCTGCAGACCGCATGGGTGGCCGAAGCACGCGCCGCCCTGCTGGCGCAGCCGATGCTGACGAATGACTTCCTGGTTGCCATCAACCAGCGCTTGCAACTCGATATTGCCTATTTGCTGCGCATGGAACCGGGCGTGCAGGCGCCGGAAGACACGCTGGAGAAGCGCTCAGGTTCGTGCCGCGACACCGGCTGGCTGCTGGTGCAGATCCTGCGCGAACTGGGGCTGGCGGCGCGTTTCGTGTCTGGCTACCTGATTCAATTGCGCGCCGACCAGGAGGCGCTGGACGGCCCCAGCGGCGCGGCCGAAGATTTTACCGACCTGCATGCCTGGACCGAGGTGTATATCCCCGGCGCCGGCTGGATCGGGCTGGACCCGACCTCCGGCATGCTGGCCAGCGAGGGACACATTCCGCTCGCCTGCACCGCGATGCCATCGTCGGCCGCGCCAGTCAGCGGCTATACCGACCAGGCCGAGGTCACGTTCTACCATGAGATGACGGTCACCCGCATCCACGAAGACCCGCGCGTGACGAAACCGTATTCGGAAGCGGACTGGCAGAAGATCGACCAGCTGGGCCAGCAGGTCGACGCCGACCTGAAGCGCCAGGACGTGCGCCTGACCCAGGGCGGCGAGCCGACGTTTGTGTCGATCGACGACATGGACGGCGCGCAATGGAATACCCTGGCCCACGGCGACGAGAAGCGCGAGCTGGCCGGCAACCTGATGCACCGGCTGAAAAACCACTTCGCGCCGGGCGGCATGCTGCACTACGGCCAGGGCAAATGGTATCCGGGCGAGCCGCTGCCGCGCTGGGCGCTGAATATCTTCTGGCGCGTCGATGGCCAGCCGATGTGGTTCGATGCGTCCCTGTTCTCGGACGATCACGTCAACGACGGCTATGGCAGCGACGAGGCGGCCAGCTTCATCGCCGAACTGGCCAAAAACCTGCGGCTGCCCGCCAACAGCCCGATTGCCGCCTACGAGGACGTGCTGCAGCAAGCGCAGCGCGAACAGGCCCTGCCGCGCAACATCGATCCACTGCAAGCCGATCTGAAATCGCCCGAAGAGCGGCGCCGCCTGGCGCGGCTGCTGGAACGGGGCCTGGGCCAGGTGGCCGGCTACGTGCTGCCCTTGAAGGCGGCCGACTACGACCCGTCCGTCATGCTGGGCACCAACTGGCGCACCTCGGCCTGGCCGCTGCGCCGTGAGCACCTGTACCTGATCGAAGGCGACTCGCCGATGGGCCTGCGCCTGCCGCTGGCCACGCTGCCGTGGGTGCTGCCGGAAGAGCGCGAGGCGGACCTGGAATTCGATGTCGACCCGTTCGCCCCGCGCGGCGCCCTGCCAACCGCGAAAAAGGACAAGCGCCCCGTGCTGGGCCTGGCCGCAGGCAAGGCCGAGAGCGCCGCCAAGGCGCGCACGCCGCAAGACCCGGCCGCGCGCGAGGTGATCCACACCGCGCTGTGCGTGGAAGTGCGCGCCGGCCGCCTGCACGTCTTCATGCCGCCATTGAAGCGCATCGAGGACTACCTGGCGCTGGTGTCGGCCGTGGAAAACACCGCCGCCAAGCTCAAACTCAAGCTGCGCCTCGAGGGCTATGCGCCGCCGCGCGACCCGCGCATCAAGCTGCTCAGCGTGACGCCCGACCCTGGCGTGATCGAAGTGAACATTCATCCGGCGGCCAGCTGGAATGAGCTGGTATACAACATGTCCACCCTGTACCAGGAGGCGCGCCTGACCCGCCTGGGCACCGAAAAATTCATGCTCGACGGCCGCCACACCGGCACCGGCGGCGGCAACCACGCCACCCTGGGCGGCGCCACCGCCGAGGACAGCCCGATGCTGCGCCGGCCCGACCTGCTGAAAAGCCTGATCACCTACTGGCAAGTGCATCCGGCCCTGTCGTACCTGTTCTCGGGCACCTTTATCGGGCCGACCAGCCAGGCGCCGCGCGTCGATGAAGCGCGCGACGACAATCTGTACGAGCTGGCGATCGCCTTCCAGCAAATGGACCAGGTGCTGCCAACCATGCACCCGGGCGACAAGCCGTGGATGGTCGACCGCCTGTTGCGCAATATGCTGGTCGACCTGACCGGCAATACGCACCGCTCCGAGTTTTCGATCGACAAGCTGTATTCGCCCGATGGACCGACCGGGCGCCTGGGACTGGTGGAATTCCGCGCTTTCGAGATGCCGCCTCACGAGCGCATGAGCCTGCTGCAAATGCTGCTGCTGCGCGCACTCGTCGCCCGCTTCTGGCGCGAGCCGTTCCAGGCCAAGCTGGTGCACTGGGGCACGGCGCTGCATGACCGCTGGATGCTGCCGCACTTCGTGGCGCAGGATATCCGCGACGTCGCGCGCGACCTGCGCGCGGCCGGCTATCAGTTCGAGGATCACTGGTTCGAACCGTTCATCGAGTTCCGTTTCCCGCGCTTCGGCACGGTGGTCTACGAGGGCGTCGAAATGGAACTGCGCCAGGCGATCGAGCCATGGAATGTGCTGGGCGAGGAAGTTTCCGCCGGCGGCACGGCGCGCTATGTCGATTCGTCGGTCGAGCGCATGCAGCTGCTGGTGCGCGGCCTGACGGACGGGCGCCACGTGGTGGCCTGCAACGGCCGCATGCTGCCGCTGCATCCGACCGGTGTGCCCGGCGAATACGTGGCCGGCGTGCGCTTCCGCGCCTGGAGCCCATGGTCGGCGCTGCATCCGAGCATCCGGGTGCAGGCGCCGCTGACGTTCGACCTGGTCGATACCTGGAGCGGGCGCGCCATCGGCGGCTGCACCTATCATGTGGTGCATCCGGGCGGGCGCAGCGAAGTCGGCTCGCCGGTCAATGCCAACGCCGCCGAAGCACGCCGGTTTGCGCGCTTCTGGCCACACGGCCACACGCCGGGCCCGATGACTGTGATGAAAGAGGCACACAATCCGAGCTTCCCGATGACCCTGGACTTGCGCTGGCAGCCGTATTGACCTATTGTTGCGTTCCTGCAATCTATCCTATCCTTTTGTAGCGCGCGCCCATGCCCTCTTCTCTTCTTGCCCATTACCTGGCCGCGCCCGACAGTTTCGATGAAATGCTGGACGCGGCCAAGGTGCCACGCGCGCACTGGCGCGCGATGCTGGCCAACCTGGAGCACGAAGCGCCGGGCATGATGCGCCAGCGCAACGAGATGGTGCAGCGCCAGGTACGCGAAAACGGCGTTACCTACAATGTGCCGGCCGACCGCGACGGGCGCCAGCGGCCGTGGGACCTGAACGCGCTGCCGCTGATCCTGCCGCCCGAGGAATGGAGCGTCATCGAGGCGGCGGTGATCCAGCGCGCCAACCTGCTCAACCAGATCCTCGGCGATGTGTATGGCCAGCAGCAGATGCTGAGCGAAGGGCTGCTGCCGCCGGCGCTGGTGCACGGCCACGCGGGCTTCCTGCGTCCTTGCCACGACATTCGCCATCACGATGACGTGGCGCTGCATTTTTACGCGGTCGACCTGGCGCGCGCGCCCGATGGCAAGTGGTGGGTGATGGCCGACCGCACGCAGGCGCCGTCGGGCGCCGGCTATGCGCTGGAAAACCGCGCCATCATATCGCCCACCTTCCCCGACCTGCTGCGCGAGCTGAAAGTGCAGCCGCTGACGCCGTTCTTCCGCACCATGCACGACAGCCTGGTGCACTGGGGGCGGCTGTGCGCGGCCAGCGGCGACACGCCGGCGCCGCTGCGCGACGGCGACACGCCGCTGATCGTGCTGCTGACCGCCGGCCCGCGCACCGCCAGCTATTACGAACAAGCCTATCTGGCGCGCCATCTCGGCTTGCCGCTGGTCGAAGGCGGCGACCTGACCGTGCGCGACGGCGTGGTCTATTTGAAAACCCTGGCCGGCCTGCAGCGGGTGCATGTGATCATGCGCCGGGTCGACGACGAAGCCTGCGACCCGCTGGAACTCGACAGCTCGATGCTGGGCGTGGCGGGCCTGACCCAGGCGGCCAGGCGCGGCAATGTGCTGGTCGCCAACAGCCTCGGCTCCAGCCTGCTGGAATCGGGCGCCCTGCTCGGCTTCCTGCCGGCGCTGTCGCGGCGCCTGCTGGGCGAACCATTGAAGATGCCGTCGGTCGCCACCTGGTGGTGCGGCGAACCGGCCGCGCTCGAGGCGGTGATTGAAAAGCTCGACCGGCTGGTGATCAAGCCGAGTTTCTCGCAGCGCCCGCAATCGGCGGTGTTCGGCCAGGACCTGGACGGCGCGGCGCGCGCCGCCTTTATCGCCAGGCTGCGCGCCAAGCCGGACAATTTCATCGCCCAGGAAGTGGTGCGGCTGTCGCAGGCGCCGGTGTGGAAAGGCGGCGCCATGCCCCGCTTGCAGGCGCGCGCCATCGGCCTGCGCGTGTTCGCCTGCGCCACGCCGAATGGCTACGTGGTGATGCCGGGCGGCCTGACGCGGGTGGCCACCGGGCCCGATGCGCGCGTGCTGACCATGCAGATGGGCGGCGCCAGCAAGGATACCTGGGTCCAGGCGCGCGCCAAGGTCGAGGTGCACCGGCCGCAGCATCGCAGCATCACCAGCGACCATCTGGTGCGCGAAGACACCAACCTGTCGAGCCGGGTGGCGGAAAACCTGCTGTGGTACGGCCGCCACGCCGAACGCTGCGACAATATCGGCCGCCTGCTGCGGGTGGCGCTGCATTTCCTGTTCAATGTGCGCTTCGACCAGCGCGGCGCCGAGTGGCCCACCGTCGAGGCCTTGTGCATCCACTTCCAGCTGGTCGACGCCGGCAAGAAGCCGGTGCAGACGCAGTCGCAAAGCCTGGGCGGGCTTACCATGACGCAGACGCAGATGCAAACCGGGGCGCCGGCCGCCGTCTTCAGCGACGCCGAGATCGAATCGGCGCTGCTGCTGGCGGTGGTGTCGCCGGCCGTGCCCGGGCTGGCCCGGCAGCAGCGCCAGCTGCACCAGGTGGCCGGCCAGTTGCACGAGCGTTTTTCGGTCGATAACTGGCGCGCCCTGAACCGCATGGTGCAGCCGGCGGTCCACCCAGGCGAGCGGCCGTCGCAGTCGGCGGCGATGACCATCCTCGACGACGCCGCCGCTTCGCTGATGATGCTGGCCGGCTTCGCGCTGGACGGCATGACGCGCGACCTGGGCTGGCGCTTCATGTCGATCGGCCGCCGCCTCGAACGGCTGCAATTCCAGTGCGAAGTGCTGCAGCGCGCGCTGGCGATGGACCGCAACGGCAACCTGGAATGGCTGCTCGAACTGTCGGACAGCATCATCACCTACCGCGCCCGCTACCGCGCCCAGCCCGAGTGGCTGCCGGTGCTGGACCTGCTGCTGCGCGACGAGAGCAATCCGCGCTCGATCCTGTTCCAGATCGACGGCATCCTGGGCACGCTGGAGAGAATCGCGCAGACCCACGGCGCCTGCGGCGCACACCTGCTGGCGCCATTGAAGGAGGAGTTGATCGCGCTGGCGCCGGGCACCGATTTAAATTATGGCAACGCCACCCTGAGCGCGCTGCTGAACCGGATCCAGCTGGCCAGCGCCGCCCTGTCCGAGCAAATCAGCGTGCAATTTTTCAGCTACACCGACAATGGCCAGCAAAGAAAGCGCACATCATGAGCGATAGCCCGACCGGCGCGGCGGTCTGCGCCCGCTACCGCGTGGTGCATGAAACGCGCTACCAGTACCAGAGCACCGTCACCCTGTCGCAGCAATACCTGCACCTGACGCCGCGCTCGTTTGCCTGGCAGCAGACCGAATCGCACCTGATCTGGCTCGACCCGGTGGTCAGCGAGGGCAAGGACGGCCTTGATTACTTCGGCAACCATATCCGCCACGTGGCGCTCACGGTGCCGCACGACAGCCTGCTGGTGCATGCCGAATCGACGGTGCTGCTGCATGCGCGCCCCAGCCTGGCGCACATCGCCGCCACGCTGCCGTGGGAAAGCGTGCGCGACATGATGGGCAAGGAAAAGAGCGCCGCCACCCTGGAAGCGTGCCGCTACCTGTATGCGTCGCCACATGTGCAGTGGTTCCCGGAACTGGAAGCCTACGCGCGCAAAAGCTACACACCGGGCCGGCCCCAGCTCGACGCGGCGCTGGAGCTGACCCAGCGCATTTTCGACGACTTCGAATTCGACAGCAAGGCCACCGAGATTTCGACGCCGCTGGAACAGGTGCTGCGCGGCCGGCGCGGCGTATGCCAGGATTTCGCCCAGCTGATGATCGGCTGCCTGCGCAGCATCGGCCTGCCGGCGCGCTACATCAGCGGCTACATCCTGACCCACCCGCCCGCCGGCAAGCCGCGCCTGGTCGGCGCCGACGCCTCGCACGCCTGGGTCTCGGTGTACTGCCCCGCGATGGGCTGGGTCGATTTCGACCCCACCAACCGCTGCCTGGTGCAGCACGAACACATCACCCTGGGCTGGGGCCGCGACTTCAGCGACGTCACGCCGATGCGCGGCATCGTGCTCGGTGGCGGGCGCCAGGATCTCGATGTGCAGGTGACGGTGACGCCGCTGCCGGTGCTGCCGCTTGCGCATCAGGCATAGCTGAAGTATTTTTACAAAAAGCTTGAAGAAAGGCATTATGTATGTCTGGCGACACCCCTGTTTCTGAACGAATCAAAAGCTGCCGCGAGAGTCTTCATCTCTCACAAGTGCAGCTGGCCGAACAGGCGGGCATCAATCCCACGCAACTGTATCGCTACGAATCAGGCAAGGCCCCTCTTCGTTTGGACGCGGCAGAGAAGATTGCCTCGGCCCTCGACGTCAGCACTGCCTGGCTTGTGCATGGGACGTTGCCCATCGCCAGAGAGACACAAATCGACCCGCCAGTGCCAACCGAAGACGGCCTCGTCCTGAATTTTCTGGAACTTCCCGCCGCGCTTGCCTGCACCGTGAAGCTGCTGTCCATGCAAAATGGCAGCAGCGTGGAAATAGAGCTGCTGAAGCTTGTGCAACAGGGCCTCGACGCCCTGCACAAAAAAGCCTCGCCTTGCGCCGAGTGCGCAAGCAAGAGCGAGAAATAGCCGTCTCGTTGCCCTGCTGAAAAACCTTCGCGGTTGGCGGGTGGTGCCACTTGATGCTGCACCGCGGCGGCATCGCTTTGCTGTGTCGTTGTGTTGCGAACGCTGACGCCACATGGCTACTGTATCGACGCGCACGGTTGTACTGTTGCTCTGCAAACATTTCCATATTGACGTTATGATGCAGTGCAGCAGCTGATAACTCATGCTCCCAGATTACTTTTACAGGCGCAGATCATGGTACCGCCATCCCTTTTGCATTTGCCAGGCCCACCTGCGGGCCGCACTTCTCCAGCACGTCAGCCGTGAGAGACTCGCCAGGACCTTCCCCGATCGATGCGGCAGGCCGGCCCGGCCTGCTGCACTTGTTCGCGCCTTACTGGGGCGCGCGCCAGCGTTGGCGCGCCTGGCTGCTGGTGGCGCTGTGGCTGGGAATCACGCTCGGCTCCGCGTGGCTGTATGTCCGGGCGAACGAGCTGACCGGCGAACTGACCGACGCACTACTGGGCCGCAAATGGGATGTGTTGAAAAAAGTGGTCTGGATGACGATCGGCGTCGGCCTGCTGGTGGGCGCGCTTGGCGTGGTGCGCACCGCCATCATCGACCTGATCGACCTGGACTGGCGCACATGGCTGAGCAACCACTACCTGGAACAGTGGTTCAGCTCGCACGCTTACTACGACATGGATGCCGATGGCGCGCTGTCCAATGCCGACCAGCACATCGCCGAAGACGTCAGGCTGTTTGCCAACAGCAGCGTGGTGAACATTTCCAACATGATCAACGTGGTGGTCAACATCGTCGCCTTCACAGCCGTCTTGTGGGCGCTGTCCGGCACCCTGACCATTCCCATCGGCGACCTGCGCCTGCAGATTCCCGGCTACATGGTCTACGTCGCGCTGGTCTACAACGTGGCGTATCTGCTGCTGGTGCACTGGGTCGGCAAGCGCCTGATCGTGCTGGGCATGAAACGGCAGACCGTCGAGGCGGACTACCGTTACGGCGCCATGCAGGTGCGCGAAAACGCCGTGCAAATCGCGTTTTATGGCGGCGCCGCGAACGAGTTGCAGCGCCTGCGCCGCCGCTTCGCGAAAATCCGCGACAATGTCCTGGCGACGGTGGTGCGCAACGCCAAGCTCGAGATGACCAGGACAGTCTACGGCCACCTGTTCGCCGTGCTGCCGACGCTGACCGCCCTGCCGCGCTATTTCGCCGGCGAGATCACGATGGGCGGCGTGACGCAGGCCGTCGGCGCCTTCGGCCAGTTGAGCGCGTCGCTGGGCTATTTCCAGGAGTCGTACAAGAGTTTTGCGATGTGGCTGGCACTGGCGAACCGGCTGCGCGATTTTTCCTGGGCCATCAACAAGGCGCACGCGCGGCCGAACGGTTTTACCGTGGCGCGCGCCAGCCAGGACGGCATCCACAGCAGCGTGCTGGCCCTGCGCACCCCGGACGGCGACCCGCTGGCCGATGTGGCGCCGCTGCAATTGGCGGCAGGCAGCCGCACGCTGGTGCGCGGCCCGTCGGGTACCGGCAAGAGCACGCTGCTGCGCACCCTGGCCGGTTTATGGCTGCATGGCGCCGGCACCGTCACGCTGCCGGCCAAGGCCCGCATCATGTTTTTGCCGCAGCGCAGCTACCTGCCGAGCGGCACTTTCAAGGCCGCCATGTGCTACCCTTTGACGCCCGATCAATTCGACGACGCCACCTGCCGGCGCGTGTTGGACGCCTGCGGCCTGGGCAACCGGATCACGTCGCTGAAAACCCGCGACAACTGGCAGCAATTGCTGTCCGGCGGCGAACAGCAGCGCGTCGCCTTCGCCAGGGTGCTGCTGCAACGGCCCGACTTCGTGTTTCTCGATGAAGCAACCAGCGCGCTCGACCCGGCCACCGAGGCCAGCCTGTACCAGGTCCTGATCAAGGAGCTGCCCGACAGCGCCATCATCAGCGTGGCGCACCGCACTGCCGTAGCCGACTACCACGACGATATCATCGAACTGGTGCCCAGCAGCGCGCCGGCATCGCAGCCTTCTTGAACCCATTAAAATGAACCAAGCCCGCGATGAGCAGGCTTGGAATGGTTTCAATTCACGTCAGTTCCGGTCACGCCGGACGGGAGATCACTCCCACTCAATCGTCGCCGGCGGCTTGCCCGAAATATCGTAGACCACGCGGTTAATGCCGCGCACTTCGTTGATGATGCGGTTCGAGACCTTGCCCAGCAGCGTGTGCGGCAGGTGGGCCCAGTGGGCGGTCATGAAGTCCTGCGTTTGTACCGCGCGCAGGGCCACGACCCATTCGTAGGTGCGGCCGTCGCCCATCACGCCTACCGATTTGACCGGCAGGAACACGGCGAAGGCCTGGCTGGTCGCTTCGTACCAGTTGGTCGGCACGCTGTCCTGGTCGAAGCCTGGCACCACGACTGGTTCGTACGGCGTATTGCGCAGTTCTTCGATGAAGATGGCGTCGGCGCGGCGCAGCAGGTCGGCGTAGTCTTTCTTGACTTCGCCGAGGATGCGCACGCCCAGGCCCGGGCCAGGGAACGGGTGGCGGTAGACCATATCGTGCGGCAGGCCCAGGGCGACGCCGAGTTTACGCACTTCGTCCTTGAACAGTTCGCGCAGCGGCTCCAGCAGTTTGAGCTTCATCGTGTCCGGCAGGCCGCCGACGTTGTGGTGGCTCTTGATGGTCTGGCCCTTCTTGCCTTTGCCGGCCGACTCGATCACGTCCGGGTAGATGGTGCCTTGCGCCAGCCATTTGGCGTTGACCAGCTTGCCGGATTCGACCTGGAACACTTCGACGAATTCGCGGCCGATGATCTTGCGCTTCTGCTCGGGATCGGAAACGCCGGCCAGGTGGCCCATGAACTGGTCTTCCGCATCGACGCGGATGACTTTCACGCCCAGGTTCTTGGCGAACATGTCCATCACCATCTTGCCTTCGTCCAGGCGCAGCAGGCCATGGTCGACGAACACGCAGGTCAGCTGGTCGCCGATGGCGCGGTGGATCAGCGCGGCGGCCACGGACGAATCGACGCCGCCGGACAGGCCCAGGATGACGTCGTCGGTACCGACTTGCGCGCGGATTTTTTCGACCGCTTCGCTGATGTAATCGGGCATGTTCCAGTCCGATTTGCAGCCGCAGATTTCATGCACGAAGCGGCCGATCATGGCCTTGCCCTGCACCGTGTGGGTCACTTCCGGGTGGAACTGCACGCCGTAGAACTGGCGCTCTTCGTCGGCCATGGCGGCGATCGGGCAGCTCGGGGTATTGCCCATCAGCTTGAAGCCTGGCGGCATTTCCAGCACCTTGTCGCCGTGGCTCATCCACACTTTCAGCATGCCGTGGCCTTCGTCGGTGACGAAGTCGGCGATGCCGTTCAACAATTTGGTATGGCTGCGGGCGCGCACTTCGGCGTAGCCGAATTCACGCACCAGGCCGTTTTCAACCTTGCCGCCCAGCTGGGCCGCCATGGTCTGCATGCCGTAGCAGATGCCGAGTACCGGCACGCCCAGCTCGAACACGGCTTGCGGCGCGCGCGGCGAATCGCCTTCCAGGGTGGAATTGTGGCTGCCCGACAGGATCACGCCGGCGGCGCCATAGTTGCGCACGAATTCTTCGCTGACGTCGTACGGAAACACTTCGGAAAACACGCCGGAATCGCGCACGCGGCGGGCGATCAGCTGGGTGACTTGGGAGCCGAAATCGAGAATGAGGATTTTAGAGTGCATGATGGAGGACTTTATCTGGGTTCAATTGCAAGACCGGCGCACTGGGCGCCGGTCTGGTTTGTCGCTATTTACTCGGAACGGTAATTCGGCGCTTCCTTGGTGATCTGCACATCATGGACATGCGACTCGCGCATGCCGGCCGAGGTGATTTCCACGAATTCCGCTTTCTCGCGCAACTCATCAATGGTGGCGCAACCGCAGTAGCCCATCGATTGACGCACGCCGCCCACCAGCTGGAAGATGATCGCCAGCACGCTGCCCTTGTAGGCAACGCGCCCTTCGATACCTTCAGGCACGAACTTGTCGGCCTTCATGGTGGCGTCCTGGAAGTAGCGGTCAGCCGAACCGTCGGACATGGCGCCCAGCGAACCCATGCCGCGGTACGATTTGTAGGAACGGCCCTGGTACAGGATCACTTCGCCCGGCGCTTCTTCGGTACCGGCAAACATCGAACCCATCATCACGGTCGAGGCGCCGGCGGCCAGTGCTTTCGAGATATCGCCCGAGAAGCGGATGCCGCCGTCGGCGATACATGGCACGCCCGTGCCGGCCAGTGCTTCGGCCACGTTCGAGATGGCGGTGATTTGCGGCACGCCGACACCGGCGACGATACGCGTGGTGCAGATCGAGCCAGGACCGATGCCGACCTTGACCGCGTCAGCGCCATACTCGACCAGCGCCTTGGCGGCGGCGGCGGTGGCGATATTGCCGCCGATGACTTCCACTTGCGGATACTTGGTCTTGATCCAGCGTACGCGGTCGAGGATGCCTTGCGAGTGGCCGTGGGCGGTATCGACCACCAGCACGTCGACACCGGCGGCGACCAGCAGGTCGATCCGTTCTTCATCCTTGGCGCCCACGCCGACGGCGGCGCCGACCAGCAGCTTGCCCTGGCTGTCTTTCGACGCGAACGGGTGCGAAGTCGACTTCTGGATATCCTTGACGGTGATCAGGCCGCGCAGTTCGAATGCGTCGTTGACGACCAGCACGCGCTCGAGGCGGTGCTTGTTCATCAGGCGCTTGGCTTCGTCGCGGTCGGCGCCTTCGGTGACATACACCAGCTTTTCGCGCGGGGTCATCTTGGCGCGCGCTTCAGCGTCGAGTTCCTGCTCAAAACGCAAGTCGCGGTTGGTGATGATGCCGACCACGACCTTGCCTTCGACTACCGGGAAACCGCTGATGCCATATTGTTCGGTCAGGGCGATCACGTCGCGGATTTTCATTTCCGGCGGAATCGTGATCGGATCGCGCAGCACACCGGCTTCAAAACGCTTGACGCGGGCTACTTCACGTGCCTGGTCTTTCGGGTTCAAGTTCTTGTGGATGATACCGATGCCGCCTTCCTGGGCCATCGCGATCGCCAGACGGGCTTCGGTCACCGTATCCATGGCTGCGGACAGCAAGGGAATATTCAGGGTGATATTGCGGGTCAAGCGAGTTTTGAGGGACGTATCGGCGGGCAGAACGTTGGAGTAGGCTGGGACGAGCAGCACGTCATCGAATGTGAGTGCTTTTTGAAGTAGACGCATAGCATTTCCTATTGGCGCAAAAGCAGATTATACAGAAATTCCTGCCTGCTGTCTTGAACCTTTGCAAAGCTCTACCATCATAGGGCGCATCATGATTACAACGTGAGCGAAAGAGAACGAAAAAACTGTGTTTTCAACCCAATTTCGCCCACGTTTCTCCCATGTTTTTTGCCTTTGAAAGCTCTTTTACTGTGAATTGAAATCTCCGCTTGCTTTGTCATCTGCGCAAAAATACACTGAATGCATTCGCCTTGCGGGAAGCGCTCATGGCACAAGAACTGAATCATTGGCACACCACCAGATATTTGACAAGCAGAGAAGATGAACTCGCCTACTTCGAAGCCTGCCTCGAAGAAGCGGGCGATGACGCCGCCTTTATCGCCAAGGCGCTCGGCAATATTGCCAAGGCGCGCGGCATGACGCAGCTGGCCAACACCGGGCTGGGCCGCGAGAGCCTGTACAAGGCGCTGTCCGGCGAAGGCAACCCGGGCTTTGCGACCATTTTGAAAGTGACGCGGGCGCTGGGCTTGCAGCTGCGCGCGGGCCTACTCGTCAACTAGGCTTTGGCGGCCTTGCCGCTGGCACGGCGCCGGCGCGCCTCTTTCGGGTCCGCTTGCAGCGGCCGGTAGACTTCCACCCGGTCCTGCGCCCGCAAGACCGTATCGAGCGTCTTTTTCTTGCCGTGGATACCGACCAGATTGACGGCCAGGTCGATCTCGGGATGCCGCTGCAGCACGCCGCTCTGTTCGAGCGCCTGCTGCAGCGTGCTGCCGGCCGGCAGGCTCAGGGTGCGCAGGAAGGCCGTGTCGGGCAGCGCGTAGCAGACCTGCACCTCGACCGCCCCCTCGACCTGCGCCTCGATCGACTCAGGCGCCGCCATAGACCGTCTCGGCGCGCTTGCAGAAGGAATCGACCATGCTGTTGGCGATCATGCCGAACACCGGGCCGATGATCTGTTCGAGCACGCGGCTGGAAAACTCGTAGCGCAGGTCCAGCTCGATCTTGCAGGCGTCTTCGCGCAATGCCTTGAAGGTCCAGACGCCATCGAGGGTCTTGAAAGGACCGTCCACCAGCTTCATCTTGATGGAGCTGAACGGCACGTTCTCGTTGGACGTGGTGAAGCTTTGGCGTACGCCGTGGTACTGTATGCCCACGCTGGCAACGACGGTGTTGTCGCCGCGTTCGCGTATCTCGACCGCGCCGCACCAGGGCAGGAATTTGGGATAATCTTCCACCGCCGCCACCAGCGCGAACATTTGTTCGGCGCTATAGCCGAGAAAAACTGATTTATGTACTACTGCCATTGAAGAACCATTTGCTATGATGTTGGATACACTTGGATTTTATCGCGCTTGCGCGAGACAGTAGTTTAACCGACCCGCGCACATTTACCATTCTCATGACCATAGCAGACAATAGAAAAGCATTCCACGACTACTTCATCGAGGATCGCTACGAAGCCGGCATCGTGCTCGAAGGCTGGGAAGTCAAGGCCATCCGCGACGCCCGCGTACAAATCAAGGAAGCCTACGTGGTTGTCCGCGGCACCGAGCTATTCCTGTTCGGCGCGCATATCAGCGCCCTGCCGACCGCCTCCACCCATATCCACCCGGAAGCCGTGCGCACGCGCAAGCTGCTGCTGCACCGCGCGGAAATGGACAAACTGATCGGCAAGGTCGAGCGCTCGGGTTTCACCCTGGTACCGCTCAACCTGCATTACAAGGGCGGCCGCGTGAAATGCGAAATCGGCCTGGCCAAGGGCAAGAAGCAGCACGACAAGCGGGCCGCGGAACGCGACCGCGATGGCGCGCGCGAAGTGCAGGCGGCGATGAAAACCAATCGCCGTTGATCGGCAAGCGCCCCACTCCACCAACCCGGCCATGCGCCGGGTTTTATTTTGCCTGCGCCATCATGCCCAGATCAGCGGCATCGGCAGGATAAAAAAGCAAGTGAATAAGATGATAATCCGACGCTATTCACGCAGGATGCCAGAATGGCAAGAGAGATAATGACAGGGAATGGCTGGCCTGGAAAACGGCCGCTTGCGGCAGATAAAAACTTCCGGATGCCTGCAAGCTGTGTCGCCAGTATGGCGAAATGAACACAGTACAAGCATCCGAACGAAAGGTGATTTACACCTTCAGCAGGTCACGCGATTTACCCGAATCAGTCCATTCCTTGACCCATTTCGGTTGACGGCCACGGCCAGTCCATTGTTGCGATGCATCGTCAGGATTACGATAACGCACGGCTACCGTACCGGTTTTTGCACGAATACCCGTACCCACCAGATCTTTGACCGACACGCCCACGCTTTGCGCGATGGCCAGGATTTGCTCGCGTGCTTTCGACAGATCGTCGTGTTCGCGTTTTTTCATCTGCTTCTTGATGTCGTCTTGCAGCGTGCGCAGTTCCGACAGGGATAAACTGGACAGATCCATGATATTTCCTTTGTATGAGTTGAAAAGAGTGCTGAATACGCGAATTCTATCCAATTGTAACGCGCTTGAGGAGATTTTTTTTGAAAATTTAAAGTTTTTTGCAATTATTTTCATCCGGCAGCGTCATTATCATGACATCTGTGGCAAACACAAAACACTGCCGCCCGGCATTGAGCATCCCATTCCTGCAAAGATGCCGGCATCGCCCGCTACCCGCGATGCGGCAATCCCCATGGTGCCATTAATTTTGAAGTACTTTTTGATTCATTGCAATTGATACCCATCATAAAAGATAATTTATAAAAATGCATGTTGAATTTACTGGCATTCCACAAATGGCAACTTGATGCACAATCTTCGTGCAGCGTCATCACCCGCAATGACGCACACTTTAATCGAAAAAGAGAATACACGGTGCACGCCAGGCCTCACTTCAAACCAGGCGTCAACTGGCCTTGATTCAAATAAGGCGTGATTGCAGCAAACCGGCATGACGACTCCCGCGTGCGGTATCGGCCCACAATACAGCAGAAGCAAAAACGCCCGCAGAAGCGGGCGCCAGTTACTATTGAATAACTAGTGATTACTCAGGGAAGCGCTACCGCGCCTTTCGGTTTTTGCGTTTTCACCACTTGCATGGCGGTAGCGATCAAACTGCTCATCTCGCCCAGATTGGCCGGCACGATAATCGAGTTATTGGTTTTGGCCAGTTGCGCAAAGGCGCCCACATACTGTTCCGCCACTTTCAAGTTGACAGCGTCCTCGCCGCCCGGTTCCCTGATGGCGGCGCCCACCTGGCGCAGCGCTTCGGCGTTGGCCTGCGCCAGCGCGACGATGGCGGTGGCCTGCCCCTCGGCGCGGTTGATCGAGGCCTGTTTTTCACCTTCCGAGCGGGCAATCGCCGCTTCGCGCTCGCCGCTGGCGATATTGATCTGCTCCTGCTTGCGCCCTTCCGAGGCGGCAATCAGCGCGCGCTTTTCACGTTCGGCCGTAATCTGCGCCTGCATCGCATGCAGGATTTCCTTCGGTGGCGTCAAATCCTTGATTTCATAACGCAATACCTTCACACCCCAATTGGCCGCCGATTCATCGATGGCGTTGACGATGGCGGTATTGATATGGTCGCGCTCTTCAAAGGTTTTATCGAGCTCCATCTTGCCGATCACGGAACGCAAGGTGGTTTGCGCCAATTGAGTAATCGCGGCAATGTAATTGGATGAACCATAGGAAGCGCGCATCGCGTCGGTAATCTGGAAATACAGAATGCCGTCGACCTGCAGCTGGGTATTGTCGCGCGTGATGCATACCTGCGGTGGCACGTCGAGCGGAATCTCCTTGAGCACATGCTTGTAGGCGATGCGGTCGACAAACGGCACCACGATATTCAGGCCGGGACCCAGCACCGCGTGAAACTTTCCAAGCCGCTCCACCACCCAGGCATGCTGCTGCGGCACCACATTGACGGTCTTGAAGACAAATACCAGCGCCAGCAATAACAAGATCAGCGATACGCTCCCGATGCTAATTTCCATAGTTTTACTCTCCAGTGTTATCCAACAATCAAACGGCTGCCGCGCACGGCCCGTATGGTGTACTGCCCTGCTTGCGTATCGCTGCCGGGGATTAATTCCACATCCCATAAAGCGCCGCGATACATCACGCGCGCCACGCCATCGACCCAATGCGCCACCGCCACGCTTTGACCGATATCGAGGTTCACATTCGGATCCTGGGCCGCATCGCGGCGCGCTGCCTTGCCGAAACGGCTGCGGCGCAATAACAAGGTAGCCAACACGCCCACCACCGCCGCGCACAAGCCCTGCAGTGGCCCATTTGCGCCCGCCAATGCGGCCAGCGCGCCGGCGCTCATGCCGATGGCGATCATCAGCAAATAAAAGGTTCCGCTGAATAATTCCAGGATCAATACGAGCCCGCCTGCGATAAACCAGCCTATCCAATCAGCCATGATGCATTCCTTTACATTCGCCGCTGCAGAAAATAAAAACCCCCGTGACCGATATAGGCGACGGGGGTTTTTACAAAGAAAAAATTGCCAGACATTTATTCTTGCCATACACCTATGACAAACAGTCTAAAGCAAATTCCGCTTGCGTCAATAGCAAGCGCCCATTCATCTTTACTCTTCCAGCAGGCTGCGCAGCATCCATGCGGTTTTTTCATGCAGATCCAGGCGCTGGGTGATCAAATCGGCGGTCGGCTGGTCATTGGCTTTTTCCAGCAGCGGGAACAGGGCGCGCGCCGTGCGGGCCGTCGCTTCCTGGGCCGACACCAGATGGCGCACCATTTCCAGCGCTGGCGGCACGCCTTCGATTTCCTTGATCGAGGCCAGCTCGACGAATTGCTTGTAGGTACCTGGCGCAGGATAGCCCAGCGCGCGGATACGTTCGGCGATCAGGTCCAGCGCGCCCCACTGTTCGGTGTACTGCGTCATGAACATCAGGTGCAGGGTATTGAACATCGGACCCTTGACGTTCCAATGGAAGTTATGCGTCATCAGGTACAGGGTATAGCTGTCGGCCAGCAGGCCCGACAAGCCTGCCGCGATCTTCGCGCGGTCCGATTCGGAAATGCCGATATCGATTTTTGCCGAGCCAGTTTTCGGATTTACCGTTGGTTTCTTGCTTGCCATATCAACTCCTGTCATGTGTAAGTGGAACCATTTTAGCCGATCTTGCACTACCTCATCACCGTCTGCCGTGCGGCCGAAAAAAAACCCGCCGCCATCACTGGCAACGGGTTTTTCATAGGAGGCGAGAGGCAGCTTACGCTTTCAGCGCCGCCAGTTTTTGCCAGGTATCGATCACCGAATCCGGGTTCAGCGACATCGACTCGATGCCCTGCTCCATCAGCCAGACGGCGAAGTCAGGGTGGTCCGAAGGACCCTGGCCGCAAATGCCGATGTACTTGCCGCGCGCCAGGCAGGCCTTGATGGCCAGCGACAGCAGCGCTTTCACGGCAGGATCGCGCTCGTCGAAGTCGGCGGCCAGCAATTCCATGCCGGAATCACGGTCCAGGCCCAGGGTCAGCTGGGTCAGGTCGTTCGAACCGATCGAGAAGCCGTCGAAATGGTCGAGGAACTGGTCGGCCAGGATGGCGTTCGACGGCACTTCGCACATCATGATGACGCGCAGCTCGTTTTCACCGCGCTTCAGGCCATTTTTCGCCAGCAGGTCGATCACTTTCTCGGCCTGACCCAGGGTGCGCACGAACGGCACCATGATTTCCACGTTGGTCAGGCCCATGTCATTGCGCACGCGCTTCATCGCTTCGCATTCCATGTTGAACGCTTCCGAGAAGTCGGCCGACAGGTAGCGCGCCGCGCCGCGGAAACCCAGCATCGGGTTTTCTTCGTCCGGCTCGTAGCGCGAACCGCCGATCAGTTTCTTGTACTCGTTCGACTTGAAGTCGGACAGGCGCACGATGACTTTTTTCGGCCAGAACGCGGCGGCAATCGTCGCGATGCCTTCGGCCAGCTTGTCGATATAAAACGCTTTCGGCGAAGCATGGCCACGGGCCACCGATTCAACCGCCTTTTTCAGGTCGGCATCGATGTTCGGGTATTCCAGGATCGCGCGCGGGTGCACACCAATATTGTTATTGATGATGAATTCCAGGCGCGCCAGGCCCACGCCGGCGTTCGGCACCGACTGGAAGTCGAAGGCCAGCTGCGGATTGCCGACGTTGAGCATGATCTTGGTGTCCAGTTTCGGCAGTTCGCCGCGCGACACTTCCGACACTTCCGTTTCCAGCAGGCCGTCGTAGATCTTGCCTTCGTCGCCTTCCGAGCACACCACGGTCACGAACGTGCCATCCTTCAGCACGTCGGTGGCGTCGCCGCAACCGACCACGGCCGGCACGCCCAGCTCACGCGCGATGATCGCCGCGTGGCAGGTACGCCCGCCTCGGTTGGTGACGATCGCCGAGGCGCGCTTCATGACCGGTTCCCAGTTCGGGTCGGTCATGTCGGCCACCAGCACGTCGCCTGGCTGCACGCGTTCCATGTCGGCCGGGTCGTGGATCACGCGCACCGGGCCCGCGCCGATCTTCTGGCCGATGGCGCGGCCGGAGGTCAAGACGGTACCGGTGCTTTTCAGCTTGAAGCGTTCCTGCACGTCGGTCGCTTTCTGCTGCGATTTGACGGTTTCAGGACGCGCCTGCAGGATGTACAGCTTGCCGTCGCGGCCATCCTTGCCCCACTCGATGTCCATCGGACGGCCGTAATGGTTTTCGATGATGACGGCGTATTTCGCCAGTTCCACCACTTCGCTGTCGTTCAGCGAATAGCGGTTGCGCATTTCGACCGGCACGTCGACGGTTTTCACGGAACGGCCAGCTTTCGCTTCATTCGTGAATTCCATTTTGAGCAGCTTGGAGCCGATATTGCGGCGGATCACCGGCGACTTGCCTTTTTCCAGCATCGGCTTGTGCACATAGAATTCGTCCGGGTTGACTGCGCCCTGCACCACGGTCTCGCCCAGGCCATAGCTGGAGGTGACGAAGACCACGTCCTTGAAGCCCGATTCGGTGTCGATGGTGAACATCACGCCGGCCGCGCCCAGGTCCGAGCGCACCATGCGCTGCACGCCGGCCGACAGGGCCACTTCAGCGTGCGTAAAACCCTTGTGCACGCGGTACGAGATGGCGCGGTCGTTGTACAGCGAAGCGAACACCTGCTTCATGGCGTCGAGCACGTTGTCGATGCCGACCACGTTCAGGAACGTTTCCTGCTGGCCTGCGAACGAAGCGTCCGGCAAGTCTTCCGCGGTGGCGGACGAGCGCACGGCAAACGACATTTCGGTATCGGAATCGGCCACCAGTTTGGCGTAGAAGGAATCGATTTCGGCGGCCAGGCGTGGCTGGAACGGGGTTTCGACGATCCACTGGCGAATTTCGGCGCCGGCTTGCGCCAGGGACCGCACATCGTCGATGTCCAGGCCTTCCAGGCGGTCGGCGATGCGCTGCGCCAGCGGCAAGCCGCCATTGGCGCTGTACGAGAGGAAGTCGCGGAACGCTTGCGCGGTGGTGGCGAAACCACCAGGCACGCGCACGCCGGCTTCGGCCAGCTGGCTGATCATCTCGCCCAGCGAGGCGTTCTTGCCGCCGACCGATTCGACATCGGTCATGCGCAAATGTTCGAACGAGGCGACGTACACCGCGTCCTGGTCGTGCTGTTGCTGCTCCTGCAATGCTGCGTTGGTCATAATGACACCCTTACTGATTAGAAACCTTTAGGCGCGGCGCACAGACAGTCTTCTTGTTATTCTTGGCGTCGTGCAGCACAATCAATACCGTTCCAGCCATTTTACCTTGTGCGGCGCAAATTGACGACGCACAATCTTGAGTTCAAAACCATGACAACCGAACCACGCCTTCCCTTGCCCTCGGCGGCCCGCACCGTCTTCTTCGTCTCTGACGGCACCGGCATCACCGCCGAAACCTTCGGCCATTCCGTGCTGTCGCAGTTCGAATTGCGCTTTCGCCAGGTGCGCCTGCCCTTCATCGACACCATGGACAAGGCCTATGACGCGGCGCGCAAGATCAACGAAGCCTTCGCCGCCGACGGCCAGCGGCCGATCATCTTTTCGACCCTGGTAAAGACCGACCTGTCGGCCGTGATCCGCAAGTCCAGCGGCATGCACATGGACCTGATCCAGACGTTCGTGGCGCCGCTGGAGCAGGAACTGGGCGTGATGTCGACCCATACCATCGGCCGCTCGCACAATATCGTCGACAGCGAGGAATATAAGAACCGCATCGAGGCGATCAATTATTCGCTGGCGCACGACGATGGCCAGTCGCATAAAAACCTGTCCTCGGCCGACGTCATCCTGGTCGGCGTATCGCGTTCGGGCAAGACCCCGACCAGCCTGTATCTGGCCATGCAATACGGCATCAAGGCCGCCAACTATCCGCTGATCCCCGACGATTTCGAGCGCGACAAGCTGCCGTCGGCTTTATATGAATTCAAGAATAAAATTTTTGGATTAAGCATTACGCCCGAACGTTTGTCGGAAATACGCAACGAAAGACGGGCTGGCAGCAAGTATGCGGCAATTGAAAACTGTCGCTACGAGGTCAACGAGGCGGAAAAAATGATGAAACGCGAGGGCATACGCTGGCTGTCGTCGACCACCAAGTCGATCGAAGAGATCTCGACCACGATACTGCAGGAAATCAAGCCGAACCGCCGCGATTATTAATGCAACCGGCCATCAAGGCCGGGAGTTCATGCCGGACGCAGGTCGCGGCATGAACACTGCCCATGTTGGCCGGAACCGGCGGCCAAACGGAAAAGCGCTTACAGATTCTTGACGGCCACTTGCTGCTGGATGCTGACCAGCAACTGCCCGCCCTTCGCATTGCCAGCGACCCGGCCCCATCCCGCAGCCGTACCCATCTCGAACATGACCTCACCGTGGTTCTTCGGCGTGAATGCGATCACGAACATGGCGAAATCGTACGCGAAGCCGGTGATCAACTGCATTGGAACTGTACCGTCTGTCCACCATACAGAGGGATTGCCTTGTTCGTCCGCCTTGACCTCAAGTACCGGATAAAAATCGTAATGCGACGGCTGACCCGTTGGCGCTTTCTGGGCGTAATATGTCCCGTACCACACTGCGATATCGACTGGTGCAAACGGCGACACTGCGTGTGCTTCGCCTGCGTAGCCGGTGATCGTGCCGCTCATTTCCATGCCCCCTGCCGCTGCGGTAAAGACCAGGCTTGCAACCGGCCCGACCTGGCCAGTAATCACAAGCGTGTTGCCGTCGAACCGACACGCATCCGAGGTATAAGTGGTCGAGTTCTGTCCATCCACAGAGATTGTAACGGTGGCCAGATAGCTAGCCGTCGTACCGTTTAACATCATATTGGTGTCAATCGTGACAAAGGCGCCCGCGACCTGGGACAATGGATAGTAGCCCGTGAATGGCACCAGGGCTTGTGCGGAGGATGGCAAATTTGCAGGCATGGAATTCCAATTAAAGTTTAAAGAGGAGTAACAAGTGTACCCAACTTTCTTGATGGAAAAACATTATTTCAGGTGGCCATGGCATTTTATTTTCTGAACCGCACCTGAGTGCATCGAGGATTTCAGCGAGCCTCCGCGCCCAGCACAGCCAGCGCCGCCACCAGCCGGTCCAGTTCACCGGTGGTGGTGGTGATGGCCACCGTGGCGCGCACCACGCCGATGTGGCCGGCATTGCGCTCGACGGTGAACAGACCGAAGCGTTGCAGCAGCGCTTGCTGCAACTGGCGTGCGCTCATGCCGTCAATCGCGAACCCGACCAGCGCCGAGCCGCGCTGTGCATCGAGCGGCGACAGCAGGCGCACGCCGGGCAATTGCGCGGCGCGGCTGACCCAGTAATTGCGCAGCCAGGCCAGGCGCGCCATCTTGGCCGGCGTGCCGCCCAGGCTTTCATGAAAATCCATCGCGGCCGGTGCCGCCAGGATGGCGCCGATCGGCGGCATGCCCATATGCAGGCGGCAGCGGATATCGTCCAGCGGATAATCGCCGTCGCCGAAATGCGGCTCGATCTTGTGCAGCTGCGAAGCGCGCATGTAGACGAAACCCAGTCCGGCTGGCGCACCGATCCATTTATGCAGATTGAAACCGGCAAAATCGACATCCATGGCCTGCACGTCGACCTCGACCTGCCCCAGCGCATGGGCGCTGTCGAGCAGCACGTCGATGCCGTGTTCGCGCGCCAGCGCGGTCAGTTCGCGCACCGGCATTTGCTGGCCATTGGCCGGCGTCACCTGCGACAGCAGCAGCAGTTTCGGCCTGCTGGCTGCGCGCATGGCTTGCGCGTAGCGGGCGATGATCTCGTCGTCGCTGACGGGCAAGTCGAGCGTCACCTGCGTACTGGTCACGCCGCGGCGCTGGGCCAGCCAGCGCATCGCCGTGCGCATGGCCGGGTAATCGAGATTGCTCCACAGCACGGTATCACCGGGCGCCAGACCGTAGTATTGCGTGATCAGCACCTGCATCGATTCGGTGCCGCTGCGGGTCAGCAGGATCTCGTGCGGCTGCGCCTGGATCAGCGCGGCGATGCGCGCGCGCAGGATATCGACATGCTGCTGCGTGAATGCGCCGCGCACGAAGGGACTCAATTGCTCGTTGGTATGGCGTACTGCCTGCTCGAAGGCGGCCTGCACCGGCGCCGCCATGGCGCCGAAATAGCCGTGTTCGAGATTGACCAGATCACCCGGTGGCGCAGGATAGAAAGCGGCCACCTGGCGCCACCAGGCCTCGTCACGTACCGCACCGACAGCGAGCAAAGGGAAAGACATGGCGACCCGGTTCAGGATTGGTTCTGGCGCACCTGCTCGAAGAAGCAGACGGCGGCGCAGGCGGCCACGTTCAGCGACTCGATCTGGCCCAGGTGCGGTATCACCACCTGGTGCGTGGCCATCGACAGCAGGTCGTCGGCCACGCCCTGCCCTTCATGGCCGAACAGCCAGGCCACCGGCTGGCGCAGGTCGACGTCGTACAGCCGCTGCGTCGCATAACCGCTGGTGGCCAGGCTTGCCACCTGCGCGTTCGACACCAGCGCGGCCAGGTCGACGTTTTCAAAGATATCGAGCACGAAGTGCGCGCCCATTGCCGCGCGCAGCACTTTCGGCGACCAGCAGAACGCCGTGCCGGCGCTGCAGTACACCTGCGTGATGCCGGCCGCGGCCGCGCTGCGCAAAATCGAGCCGACATTGCCCGGGTCCTGCAGGTTGTCCAACAGCACCGCCGACACCTTCACGGGGGCCGTCACCGCGCGCTCGGGCGTCTCGATCAAAAACATCACGCCGACGCCATGCTCGACCTGGCTGACGGCGTGGTACAGCGCATCGGGCAGGCCCAGCACATGGGCGCGCTGGCTTTCCAGCTGGCCGACGATCTCCATCACTTCCGGATTGCGCAAGGCGCTTTCGCTGACGATGCACTGCTCGGGCATGCCGCGCAGCTGCAAATAGGACTGGCACAGATGGACGCCGTCGAGCAGGGTGCGGCCCGACTTGCGGCGCGCCTGCGAACTGCCGGCCAGTTTCAGCAGGTCTTTGTACTGCGCGTTGTCGCGCGAGGTAATCGTCTTCATGCCGCTACCTCCTGCGCGCCGAACAGTGCAATCACATTGCGCACCGGGGCGAACGAACGGCGGTGCACCGGCGAAGCGCCATGCAGGTGCAGTCGCTCGATATGCAATTTGGTGCCATAACCCTTGTGCTGGTCGAAGCAGTATTCGGGATACTGCGCGTGCAGCCGCACCAGCGCGGCGTCGCGCGCCGTCTTGGCCAGGATCGAGGCGGCCGAAATCGCATCGACCTTGTCGTCGCCACCGATGATGGCCATGCCGCGTATCGGCATGACGGGGCAGCGGTTGCCGTCGATCAGGGCCAGGGTCGGGATAGTGGCCAGCGCTTCGACGGCGCGGCGCATGGCCAGCATCGACGCCTGCAAGATATTCAGGCGGTCGATCTCTTCTTCCGACGCTTCGGCGATCGCCCAGGCCAGCGCCCTGGCGCGGATCTGCGGCGCCAGCAGATCACGCTTGGCCTCGCTGAGTTTTTTCGAGTCGCGCAGGCCGTCGATCGGCTGGTTCGGATCGAGGATCACGGCGGCGGCAAACACGGGGCCGGCCAGCGGGCCGCGCCCTGCCTCGTCGACGCCGCAAATGATTTCGTCGAGCGAGAATGGCAAGTCGTCAAACAGGCCGGGATAGCTATTTTTCACGTTGAATCTTTTTCAGTTACTTGTTGGCGGCGATGACCTGCATCACCGCATTGGCGCTATCGCGCGCGCTGTCGCGCAGCAGGCTGTGGTGCATGTCCGTAAAGCGCTGCACCAGGCGCAGGCGGCCCGGTATGTCGCTCAGCTGCTGCCACACGGCGTCGGCCAGCGCCTCGGGGCTGGCGGCGTTCTGCAGCAGCTCCGGCACCAGGTAGCCGCGCGCCAGGATATTGGGCAGGCCGATCCACGGCTGGTAGCCCATGTGGCGCATGATTTCCCATGAGGCGCGCATCATCTTGTAGGCGATCACCATCGGCTTTTTATACAGCGCCACTTCCAGCGAGGCCGTACCGGAGGCGACCAGCACCGCGTCGGCGGCGCAAATGGCCGTATGCGAGCCGCCGTCCGTCAGCAGGATCTCGACCTCCTGCAGGCCGGCTTCCCTGACCAGCTGCAGGAAATACTGGCGCTGCTTTTCGCCGGCCATCGGCGCGACAAAGCGCAGCGAACGGTCGCGCGCCAGCAGCAGCTTGCAGGCCAACACAAACGCCACCGTATTGTATTTGAGTTCGCCCATGCGGCTGCCAGGCATGAGGGTCACCACATTGGCGTCTTCCGGCAAGCCAAGCACTCTGCGCGCGGTCGCTTCGTCGGGCTGCAACGGAATCATTTCGGCCAGCGGATGGCCGACATAGGTCACCGGCACGCCCGCCTTGCGGTAGATCTCTTCCTCGAACGGGAAGATCACCAGCATGTGCGAGACCGCCTTGATGATCTTCTTGATGCGCCCGCCGCGCCAGGCCCAGATCTGCGGCCCGATATAGTGCACGGTGGGGATGCCGGCCGCTTTCAGCTGCTGTTCCAGCCCCAGGTTGAAGCCGGGATAATCGGCGCCGATGAACACCGCCGGCCGCTCGGCGAGCAGCTGGTCGCGCAGCGCGTTCTGGATGCCCTTGATTTCGCGGTAGCGGGGAATGATCTCGAACAGCCCGCGCACCGTCAGCTTGTCCAGCGGCCAGTCCGACACAAAGCCCTGGGCCGCCATGTGCGCGCCGCCGATGCCGTGAAAGCGCGCGCCGGGCAGCTGTGGCGCCAGGCCCGACAGCAGCCGGCTGGCCAGCAGGTCGCCCGACACTTCGCCGGCCACCATGGCGACCGAAAGCTTATCGGACGATGCCACGCGAGGCCACGCCCAAAAATTCGCGCATGGCGCGGATATGTTCTGCCACGTCAGGCGTGGAGCCCTGCTCTTCTTCGAACAGCGCCGCCTTCGATTCTTCCAGCGTCAGGCCAGAGCGGTAGATCAGTTTATAGGCGGTGCGGATGCCGTTGATCTGCTCGCGCGTGAAACCGCGGCGCTTGAGGCCTTCGATATTGACGCCGTGCGCGGCCGCCGGATTGCCGTTCAACAGCACGAATGGCGGCACGTCCTGCGTCAGGCTGGTGCTCATGCCGACAAAGGCGTGCGCGCCGATCTTGCAGAACTGGTGGACGTTGGCAAAACCGCTCATGATGACCCAGTCGCCGATCTCCACGTGGCCCGCCAGTTGGGCGTTGTTGGAGAAAATCGTGTGGCTGCCCACCTGGCAGTCATGCGCCAGGTGCACATAAGCCGAGATCCAGTTGTCATTGCCCAGGCGCGTCACGCCGCCGCCCTGCACCGTGCCGGTGTTGAAGGTGCAGAATTCGCGGATGGTGTTGCGGTCGCCGATTTCCAGGCGGGTCGGCTCGCCGGCCCATTTTTTATCCTGCGGTTGTGCGCCGATCGAGGAAAACTGGAACAGGTGGTTGTCCGCGCCGATGGTGGTATGGCCCTCGATCACCACATGCGGGCCGACCCTGGTGCCGGCGCCGATGCGCACATCGGGGCCGATAATGGTGTACGGGCCCACTTCGACCGAGCTGTCGAGCTCGGCCTTCGGGTCGATCACCGCGGTGGAGTGGATCGCCGCCATGTTACTGCCCCGCTGGCTGGCTCGCGTCCTGCGAGCTGCGGATGGTGCACATCAGTTCCGCTTCCAGCGCGACCTTGCCGTCGACCGTGCCGACCGCCTTGTATTTCCAGATGCCGCGCGATACGCGCAGGATTTCGACGTCCATCTTCAGCTGGTCGCCTGGCTCCACCGGACGCTTGAAGCGCGCGTTGTCGATGCCGACGAAATACACCACCGAATTCTCATCGGGCTTGACGCCCATCGTCAGGAACGACAGCAAGGCGGCGGTTTGCGCCAGCGCTTCGATCATCAAGACGCCCGGCATCACCGGCTTGTGCGGGAAGTGGCCCTGGAAGAATTCTTCGTTGACGGTCACGTTCTTGATGGCGGTGATGGTCTTGCCCGATTCCCAGGTCAGCACGCGGTCCACCAGCAGCAGCGGATAGCGGTGCGGCAGCAGCGATTTGATGGCCAGGATGTCGAGGGTCTTGTTTTCAGTAGTCGTCATTTTTCGTCTTGCTTGGTCAGTGTTTTAATGGTTTTTTCCAGCGCGCGGATCTTCTCGCGCATGCTGGTGAGATTGCGCACGATGGCGGCGCTTTTTTCCCAGTCGGCGTTTTTCGCCAGCGGGTAAAAGCCGGTGTACTGGCCCGGTTCGAGGATCGAGCGCGACACCATGCTGCCCGAGCCCACATGGACCCGGTCGGCGATCGTCAGGTGGCCCAGCACCATGGCGGCGCCGCCGAAGGTGCAGTATTTGCCGATCACGGCGCTGCCGGCCACGCCGACGCAGCCGGCCATGGCGGTGTGCGCGCCGATATGGCAGTTGTGGCCAATCTGGATCTGGTTGTCCAGCTTGACGCCGTCTTCGATGATGGTGTCGGCCAGCGCGCCACGGTCGATGGTGGTGTTGGCGCCGATATCGACATCGTCGCCGATCACCACCCTGCCCGTTTGCGGGATCTTGATATACACGCCGCCTTCGTTGGCAAAGCCGAAACCGTCGGTGCCGATCACGGCGCCCGAATGGATGATGCCGCGCGCGCCGATCACGCAGCGCGCATGAAAGGTGACGTTGGCCAGCAGCTGGGTGCCCTCGCCGATCACCGCCTCGCGGCCGATCACGCAGCCGGGACCGATCACGCAGCCAGGGCCAATCACCGCGCCCGCTTCGATCACGGCGCGCGCGCCGATGGAGGCGCTCGGATCGATCCGCGCGCTGTCATCGACGATGGCGCTGGCGTGGACGCCGACTGGCGCCTTGATCTCGGTCAGGGCGGCGAAAAACTGCGCCGCGCGGGCGAAATACACATAGGGATTGGGTGTGACGATGCGCGCGCCGGCGTACTCGCCGTTGATCAGCGCGTCGTCGGCCGGCGTGAGTATCAGCGCCGCGGCGCCACTGCTGGCGGCCTGCGCGCGGAATTTGCTATTGCTGAGAAAGCTGATGTGCGAAGCGCCGGCGTCGGCCAGCGGTGCGATACCCGAAACTTCCAGGTTGGCATCGCCCGCCAGTTGTCCGCCGAAGCGTTCGACCAAATCACCTAGTCGAGTGCCCATCGAAATACCTTTAATCAAATACTGTTACTTGTCCAGCGCCTTGAGAACCTTGTCGGTAATGTCAATGCGCGGGCTGGCCCACAGGGCTTCCTGCAGCACGATGTCATAGCCTTCGACATGCGCCATCTGCTGGATGATGGTATTGGCTTTTTCCGCGATGGCGCTGCGCTCTTCGTTGGTGCGCTGGTTCAGGTCTTCGCGGAACTCGCGCTGGCGGCGCTGCAGTTCCTTGTCCAGCTCGAAAAATTCGCGCTGGCGCTTGGCGCGATCGGCCTCGCTCAGGGTCGGCATGTCGCGCTCGAGCGCTTCATTGGCCACCTTGAAGCGGGCGCCCAGCTCCTGCACCGCTTTTTCGCGCGAGCGGAACTCTTCGGCCAGCTTGGCGCTGGCCAGTTTCGCCAGTTTCGACTCGTTATAAATACGTTCGCTGCTGATCCAGGCGATCTTCGATTCCTGGGCCAGTGCGTGCACCGGCAACAGCGAACTCCAGCACAATGCGATTGCGGCAAGAGACTTGGGCAGGGTGGCGGATGCGGTATTCATGATACTCCATGGTCAAAATATGTAAGCTGGCGCCCCATGCGGAGGCCGGTCAGAAACCGGTACCCATCTGGAACTGGAAACGCTCCAGGCGGTCGGACGGCTTGGCGTTCAGCGGCTTGGCGTAGCTCAGCTTGAGCGGGCCCACCGGTGAAATCCAGCTGATCCCCAGACCGGCAGAATAACGCATTTGCGAGATGCGCATCTTTTCGCCTTCCTGGTAAACCTGGCCGCCGTCAAGGAAACCGAACCAGCGCAAGCTGCGGTCATTGCCCGAACCGGGGAATGGCATCTGCAATTCGGCGTTGGCGATCACGCGCGAGGCGCCGCCCAGCGCATCGTTGGTGCTCGGTTCGACCGCGCCCAGCGACGAGCTCAGGTAGCCGCGCACCGAACCGATGCCGCCGCCGTAGAAGTTCTTGAAGACCGGGTACACGTGGTTGCCGATGCCGTGGCCGTAATCGAGCTCGCCCTTCAGTGCCAGCGTGACCTTGCTGAACAGCGGACGGAAATACTGGTGCTCATAAATCGCGCGGAAGTATTTCTGGTCGCCGATCAGGTCGGCCTCCAGGTTGACGCGCTGGTAGCGGCCGATCGATGGCGTCAGGGCGCTGTCGCGGCTGTCGCGCTGCCAGGCCGCCGTCAGCGGGATGGAATTGGTGGTAGCCGAACCGATGCCGTCCGATGGACCGCCGTTGTCGGTCACATACTGGCGGAAGCGCAGCGGACTGGTCGAGTCGGTTTCGATCTGCGAGCGCTCGGCGCCGATACCGAAGAAGATGGTGTCGACTTCCGAGAACGGCACGCCGTAGCTGACGCGGCCACCGGTCTGCTTGATCTTGTAGCTGCCGATGTTCAGCGCCGGCGGTTCGGTGGTACGCAGGTAGATTTCGAAGCTGCGCGAAATGCCGTCATCCGTGTAGTACGGATTGGTCTGCGAGAACGCGATGGTGCGGCTGTAATGGCTGGTATTGAGTTCGATGCCGACCGTGTTGCCGCTACCGGCAAAGTTGGCTTGCGAAATCGATGCCGACAAGGTGAATTTTTCCGATTGCGAGAACGCGCCGCCGATCAGGAAGTTGCCGGTCGGTTTTTCCACCACCGTCACGTTGACGTCGACCTGATCCGACGTGCCCTGCGCTTCCGGCGTATCGATGGTCACGTCCTTGAAGTAGCCGAGGCGGTCGACGCGGTCGCGCGACAGCTTGATCTTGTTGCTGTCGTACCAGGACGATTCGAACTGGCGGAATTCGCGGCGGATCACTTCGTCGCGGGTGGTGGTATTGCCGGCGATATTCATGTGGCGCACGTAGACGCGCTTGCCCGGATCGATGAAGAAGGTGAAGCCCACTTCATGCTTGTCGCGGTTGATTTCCGGGTTGGCGTTGACGTTGGCAAACGCGTAGCCGAAGGTCGCCAGGCGATCCTGGATACGCTTGTTGGTGGCCGTCAGGCGCGCGCCCGAATAGATCTGGCCTTCGCGCATCAGGTTCAGCGCTTTCAGTTCTTCTTCGCGGCCGAACATCTCGCCTTCGAACTTGCTGCCGGTGACCGTGTATTTTTCACCTTCGGTGATATTGATGGTCAGGTAGATGTCTTTTTTATCGGGCGTGATCGACACCTGCGTCGAGTCGACCTGCATCTCGATATAGCCGCGGTCCAGGTAGTAGGACTTGAGCGACTCGATGTCGCCGGTCAGCTTGGTCTTCGAATACTGGTCGGCCTTGGTGTACCAGCTGAACCAGCCGCCCGTGTTCAGGGCCAGCTGTTCGCGCAGTTCCTTGTCGCTGAAGGCCTTGTTGCCGACGATATTGATCTGCTTGATGCGGGCCACGTCGCCCTCGTCGACGGCGAACACCACGTTGACGCGGTTGCGCTCGATCGGCGTGACGGTGGTGGTGATCTTCACGCCATACAGGCCATGCGACAGATACTGGCGCTTGAGTTCCTGTTCGGCGCGGTCGACCGAGGCCTTGTCGAAAATCTTCGCCTCGCCGACGCCGATTTCCTTCAGTGCCTTGACCAGCACGTCTTTTTCAAATTCCTTGGTGCCCGTGAATTCCACCGTCGCGATCGCCGGGCGCTCTTCGACCAGCACCACCAGCACGTCGCCGTCGGCTTCCAGGCGCACATCCTTGAACATGCCCGTCGCATACAGGGCCTTGATGGCGGCGATACTCTTCTCGTCGGAGAAGGTCTCGCCGACCTTGACCGGCAGGTAGGCAAACACAGTGCCCGCTTCGGTGCGCTGGATCCCTTCGACCCGGATGTCCTTGACAGTGAACGGAGCGACAGCGAGCGCTTGGCCGGAGCAGAATGCCAGGACGGCGGCGCCGATCAGGCTGCGGCGAAAGGAAGGCAAGGCAATACGAGCAGAATGTAATTTCATTGGCTAATCAATGGATAAATCAGTGGACAACATACACAAAAGATTGCTTGTGCGACTCACGCAATGGCAGGAACAGTGGCATTAGTTGAGCAGCCGCAGCACATCATTAAAGACGGCAAGCACCATCAAGGTCAGCAACAGACCGAGCCCCAGGCGCTGGGCAATCTCGCCTACGCGTTCCGGCAAGGGGCGTCCGGTCAAAACTTCCAGCGAATAATACAGCAAATGCCCGCCATCCAGAACAGGAATGGGTAGCAAATTCATCACGCCCAGACTGATACTGATGAAGGCGATGAAGCTCAGGTAGCTCACCAGGCCGATGCGCGCCGTCTGGCCCGCGTAGTCGGCGATGGTGATCGGCCCCGTCACGTTCTTCAGCGAGACCTCGCCGGTGAGCATCTTGCCCAGCATTTTCAAGCTCATGATGCTGGTATCCCAGACCTTCACGGCACCCTTGCCGACCGCCTGGAACGGCCCGGAGGCGACGACGATCATATCCGGCGTCAAAGCAATCTCGGCCTTGATCTTACCAACTGTTACAGCTGCCTGGCTACCCTTGCCCGCTTCGCCTTCCGGCGTGACCGGCACGCTGAGGTCCTGGCCATGGCGGCGCAGCAATACCTGCAAGGTCTTGCCAGGCGAGGCCATCAGCGTTTCGATCACGGCGATACCGTCCGTCATCGGCTTGTCGTCGATGGCGAGGATCAGGTCGCCCGGCTGCAGGCCCGCCCGCTCGGCGGCGCCACCGGGCATGATTTTACCCAGCACCGGTGCCGGACGCGCCAGCACCAGGCCCAGCTTGCCCAGCACATCGCCCTCCAGGTCCAGCTCGGCCAGCGAGGCCGCCGCGATGGTTGCTTCCTGCACGCCACGGTCGGGGCGGCGCACTTCGATGCGCGCGGCCTGCTTGTCGAGCGCGGCCTGCATCAGTTCCCAGCGCAATTCGCTCCAGCTGGCCACGTCGCTGCCATTGACGGAGTGTACCGTATCACCGGTGCGCAGGCCCGCAAGATAGGCGGTGCTCTGCTCGGCGACGACGCCGATCTTGCTCGACGGCTCTTCGATGCCATGCATGAACAGGCCCGCGTACAGCACAATGGCGACCAGGAAATTGGCCAGCGGGCCGGCGGCGATGATGGCCATGCGGCGCCATACGCTCTGGCGCGTGAATTCGCGCGCCATGTCATCCTGCGTCAGCACGCCGGTGTCGGGGTCGCGGCTGTCGAGCATTTTCACGTAGCCGCCCAGCGGCAGCGCCGAAATCGCCCATTCGGTCTGGTCCTTGCCGAACTTGCGCGAATACACGACTTTGCCCATGCCGACCGAAAAACGCAGCACTTTCACGCCGCACAGGCGCGCCACCAGGTAGTGGCCCAGCTCGTGCAAGGTGACCAGCGAGCCGAGCGCGACGATAAACGCCAGCAAGGTGGTAATCAGGGTCATGCCGCCAGCCTGCCGGCAATGTAGGCCTGGGCGCAGGCGCGCGCCAGGCGATCCTGTTCCAGCACCGTTTCGATGCTCGACGCCGCGCCGTGCGGCACGGTGTCGATCACGTGCGCCACCACCTTGTCGATCTGGCGGAAGCCGATGCGCAGGTCGAGGAAGGCTTGCACCGCCACCTCATTGGCGGCATTGAGCAGGGCCGGCGCGGTGCCGCCCGCGCGCAGCGCGTCGTAGGCCAGTTGCAGGCAGGGAAAGCGCAGCATGTCGGCCCGCTCGAACTGCAGGCAAGCCACTTGCGCCAGGTCCAGCTGCGCTACGCCGGAATCGATGCGCCCGGGCCAGGCCAGCGCATTGGCGATCGGCGTGCGCATGTCCGGATTGCCCAGCTGGGCCAGCACCGAACCGTCGACATACGAAACCATCGAATGGATCACGCTTTGCGGGTGGATCAGTACCTCGATCCGGTCGGCCGGCGCGCCGAACAGCCAGTGCGCCTCGATCACTTCCAGGCCCTTGTTCATCATGGTGGCCGAATCGACTGAAATCTTGCGCCCCATCACCCATTTCGGATGCGCGCACGCCTGGTCCGGCGTCACGCTGCCGAGCGACTCGACGTCGCGCGTCAGGAACGGGCCGCCGGACGCGGTCAGCACGATCTTCGCCACGCCAGCCACCTGCGGCACGCGGCCGTAGTTGTGCGGCAGGCACTGGAAGATGGCATTGTGTTCGCTGTCGATCGGCAGCAGCACGGCGCCGTTTTCCTGCACCGCATCCATGAACAGCTGGCCCGACATCACCAGCGCTTCCTTGTTGGCCAACAGCACCTTCTTGCCGGCGCGGGCCGCCGCCAGGGTCGGCGCCAGGCCGGCCGCGCCGACGATGGCGGCCATCACGCCGGTCACCTGCGGCGCGCTCGCAATCGCACACAGCGCCTCGACGCCGTACTCGACTTCGGTGGCGACGCCCTGCCCGGCCAGCAGCCGGCGCAACTCCTGCGCCGCGTCGGCCGTGCCGACCACGGCGCGCTGGGGGCGGAACCGCACGCACTGCGCAGCCAGTTCGGCTACCTTGCTGTGGGCCGAGAGCGCATACACGCTGTACTGTTCGGGATGACGGGCGAGCACGTCCAGCGTGGAGACGCCGATCGAACCGGTCGCCCCAAGAATGGTGATGTATTGCATTGAGAGTAATTCCTTATAGCCAGCTGCCTACCAGGGCGGCAAATGGCAAGACGGGGATCAGCGCATCGATACGATCGAGCACGCCGCCATGGCCAGGCAGCAGGTTGCTGCTGTCCTTGATGCCGGCGCGGCGCTTGAGCTGGGATTCGAACAGGTCGCCGACGATGCTGGCAGCGACCAGCACCAGCAGCACCAGCAAGGCCATCGGCCAGCCGCGGCGCAATTGCAGCTGCACCGCGAAGGTATCCTGCAGCAAGGGCACTGAAGGTGCGGCCAGAATGGTGATGGCGGCGATCACCAGCACGGCGATGCCGCCGCCGATCGCGCCCTCCCAGGACTTGCCGGGCGAGATGCTGGGCGCCAGCTTGCGCTTGCCGAAAGCCTTGCCGGAGAAATACGCGCCGATATCGGCGATCCACACCAGCGCCATCACCGACAGCAGGTACAAGGGGCTGTGCATGAACAGGGCGACGATGGCGACGAAGCAGCCGACGATAGTCACCGCATACACCAGGCTGAGCAAGGTATTGCCCAGGCCTTCTGGCGGCGGCAGGCCGGTCGCCAGCGAGGGCACGAAACGGATCAGCCAGATGGCCACGCACAGCGCGTACCAGAAATTGAGCTGGGCCATGCCATTGCTGAAGAAGAAGGTGTAGGCAAAAGCGGCGGTCCAGACGGCGGCAATCAGCAGCGCCTGGCGATTTTTGAAAATGCGGAAGCTTTCCCATACGGCAGCGCCGAAGAACGCCGTGGCGATCACGGCGAAGGCGGGGAAATAATTCAGATACAGAACCGGCAGCAAGACCGCCAACAAGACCAGGGCGGTGATTATCCGTGTTTTCAGCATCAGTTTGTCTTTTCGGTTAGTTGCGCGCTGGTGCGGCCAAAGCGCCGTTCGCGCTGCTGGTAAGACGCGATTGCCGCGTCGAGGCTGTCGACATCGAAGTCGGGCCAGAAGGTTTCAGTGAAAAACAACTCAGTGTACGCCAGTTGCCACAGCAGGAAATTGGAAATGCGCTGCTCGCCGCCGGTGCGGATGAACAGGTCGGGCTCGGGCGCGTAGGCCATCGCCAAGTGCGGCGCCAACTGCTCTTCGGTGTAAGCGTGTGCCTGCGGCAAGCCATTCGCGGCGGCCTCGGCCGTCATCTTGTTGACCGCCTGCATGATGTCCCAGCGGCCGCCATAGTTGGCGCAGATGGTCACGGTCAGGCGCGTATTGCTTGCCGTCTTGCGCTCGGCGTTCGCCACCAGCTGCTGCAGCTGGGTATTGAAGCGCGACATGTCGCCCACGACTTTCAGGCGGATATCGTTGGCGTGCATGCGTACCACTTCGCGTTCCAGCATGGTCACGAACAGCCGCATCAGCATCGACACCTCCTCTTCGGGGCGGCGCCAGTTTTCCGAACTGAAGGCAAACAGGGTCAGGTATTCGACGCCACGGTCGAGGCAGGCTTCGACAACACTGCGCACGGCTTCGGCGCCCTTGACATGGCCAGCCACGCGCGGCAGGAAGCGCTTGGTGGCCCAACGACCATTGCCATCCATAATGATTGCCAGATGGCGCGGCACGCAGCCCACGCTTGGCACCGCCGTTGTCGAACTCGAATAGATCATGAAAACAATAATACCAAATGAAAAGAACGCTATTATGCGCCAAATGGCACTGCCCGGGATAGCATCGCCGTCCCGGGCAGTGTGGGCCTACCTGAAAAACTAGACGGTCAGCACTTCTTTTTCTTTGTCGACCACCATCTTGTCGATGTCGGCGATAAATTTGTCCGTCAGTTTCTGCACTTCGTCGGACGAACGGCGCTCGTCGTCTTCGGAGCAAGCCTTGTCCTTGACCAGTTTTTTCAGCGATTCATTGGCATCGCGGCGAATATTGCGCACGGCAATCTTCGCGTCTTCCGCTTCGCTCTTGACCAGCTTGACCATTTCCTTGCGGCGCTCTTCCGTCAGCGGCGGCGTCGGTACGCGGATCATGTCGCCCTGTGCCGAAGGATTGAGGCCCAGGTCGGCGTCGCGAATGGCTTTTTCGATGGTGTTGGCCATCTTCTTTTCATACGGCTGCACGCCGATGGTGCGCGCGTCGACCAGGGTCACGTTGGCAACCTGGGTCAGCGCCGTCGGCGAACCGTAGTAGTCGACCATCACGTGATCCAGGATACCCGTATGGGCGCGGCCGGTACGCACCTTGGCCAGGTCAGCCTTCAGTGTTTCCAGCGACTTCGTCATGCGTTCCTGGGTGTTCTTTTTAACGTCAGCTAAGGACATTGCTTACTCCTTGTCTTGTGGTGACGCCTGTCAAAACCTGCTACGCGTCGGTTTTGTCAGGCGTTGTTAATGATAATGAATTTTAAAATTACAGCTAGCTTATACGTGGACCAGTGTTCCCTCATCCTCGCCCATGATGACGCGCATCAGCGCGCCCGGCTTGGTGATCGAAAACACCTTGATCGGCAGTTTCTGGTCCCGGCACAGGGCGAACGCGGTGGCGTCCATCACTTGCAGGTGCTTGGAGATGGCGTCGTCGAAGCTGATCGTGTGGTACAGCGTGGCATTCGGATCCTTCTGCGGATCGGCCGTGTAGACGCCATCGACCTTGGTTGCCTTCAGGACGATCTCGGCGCTCATCTCGGCACCGCGCAGGGCGGCGGCCGTGTCGGTGGTAAAGAACGGGTTGCCGGTACCGGCGGCGAACACCACGACCTTGCCTTCTTCCAGGTATTGCAGCGCTTTCGGGCGCACGTACGGCTCGACCACCTGTTCGATGCCGATCGCCGACATGACGCGCGCGGTAATGCCGACGTGGCGCATGGCATCGGCCAGCGCGAGCGCGTTCATCACCGTGGCGAGCATGCCCATGTAGTCGGCGGTGGCGCGGTCCATGCCTTGCGCACCAGGTGCGACGCCGCGGAAGATATTGCCGCCGCCAATCACGATTGCCAGTTCCACGCCCAACTTTGCCACCTCGGCCACATCGGCGACCATGCGCTCGATCGTGGCGCGATTGATGCCGTAGGGATCATCGCCCATCAGGGCTTCACCGGACAACTTCAGAAGGACACGCTTGTAGGCTGGTTTTGACATGAGCTGGGGCTCCATAAATGAGGTTATTCGAGTATGACATGGCGCAGCGCCTTGCAGCGCCGGATAGGCGGGAGGAAGCTGCCCATGCCGCCGCCCGGCAGGCGTCGCTGCGGGCGGGCCAAAAAAACGGGCCTCTCGGCCCGCTTGACTTACGCTCCCTGGGAGGCAGCCATCTGTGCTGCGACTTCTGCTGCGAAGTCGTCCTGCTTCTTCTCGATGCCCTCGCCGACCACGTACATGGCGAATGCCTTGACGCTGGTGTCAGCGGCTTTCAGCATTTGCTCAACCGACAGCTTGTCGTTTTTCACGAAAGCCTGGTTCAGCAGCGATACTTCTTTCAGGTACTTCTGTACCGAGCCTTCCAGGCGCTTGGCCAGGATTTCCGGCGATTGCGCTGGCTTGCCTTCGGCGGCCGCTTTGGCTGCGTCTTCTTCGGCTTTCAGTTTTGCAACCGAACGCTCTTTTTCGATCAGTTCCGCAGGAACTTGTTCCGACGACAGCGAGACCGGTTTCATGGCAGCGATGTGCATCGCCACGTCCTTGCCCACTTGCTCATCGGCGCCGTCGAATTCGACGATCACGCCAATGCGCGAGCCGTGCAGGTAGGAAGCCAGCTTGGCGCTGGTTTCGAAACGCTGGAAGCGGCGGATGGTCATGTTTTCGCCGATTTTGCCGATCAGGGCGGCGCGCACTTCGTCCAGGGTCTTGCCATCGAGTGGCAGGGCCAGCAGGGCAGCGACGTCAGCCGGGTTGTTTTCAGCGACCAGGCGGGCGGCATTGTTTGCCAGCGCCAGGAAGTCGTCGTTTTTCGCAACGAAGTCGGTTTCCGAGTTCACTTCAACCAGGGCACCCACGCCGTTGGCGATATAGGTTGCCACGACGCCTTCGGCGGTGATGCGTGCCGATGCTTTCGATGCCTTGCCGCCCAGTTTGACGCGCAGGATCTCTTCCGCACGGGCCATGTCGCCTTCGGCTTCGGTCAGTGCCTTTTTGCATTCCATCATTGGTGCGTCGGTCTTGCCGCGCAATTCGCCTACCATCGCTGCTGTAATCGCTGCCATGTGTTTCTCCTGATTCGGTGAGTCGACAGCGGCGGCGCGAACTTGCGTCCCGGCGCCTGCCACCATCGTTTTTTGTTAAAAAAAAGGGGGAGCTGCTGCCACCCCTTTTCCATTACTGCTGAGCTTTACAAACCGCTACCCTAGGGCAGCGTGGCATCAAGCCTGTTCGTTGACTTCGACGAATTCGTCGCCAGCAGCGGCTTTAACCATTTCAACCACTTCGTTACCGGCAGCTGCACGGCCTTCGATGATTGCATCAGCAACACCGCGAGCGTACAACATGATGGCTTTCGAGGAGTCATCGTTACCTGGGATAACGAAGTTCACGCCTTCTGGCGAGTGGTTGGTATCGACCACGCCGATGACCGGGATGCCCAGTTTTGCGGCTTCGGTGATCGCGCCTTTATGGTAGCCAACGTCAACGACGAAGATTGCGTCAGGAACGCCGCCCATGTCCTTGATGCCGCCGATCGATTTTTGCAGCTTGATCATTTCGCGCGAGAACATCAGCGCTTCTTTTTTCGACAGCTTTTCGATCGAACCGTCTTCAACCATCGCTTCCATGTCCTTCAGGCGCTTGATCGAGGTCTTGATCGTCTTGAAGTTGGTCAGCATGCCGCCCAACCAGCGTTGATCAACGAAAGGCACGCCAGCGCGTTGTGCTTCAGCAGCGATGATTTCGCGGGCTTGACGCTTGGTGCCGACCATCAGGATGGTGCCACGGTTTGCAGCCAGTTGACGCACGTGCTTCATTGCGTCCTGGTACATCGCCATGGTTTTTTCCAGGTTGATGATGTGGATCTTGTTGCGATGGCCGAAGATGAACGGTGCCATTTTTGGATTCCAAAAACGGGTTTGGTGACCAAAGTGGACACCGGCTTCCAGCATTTCGCGCATTGTTACGGACATTATTAACTCCAGGGTTGGGTCTGGAATCCGATCAGTCACCATACAGGCACCCTTGTCGACCGGATTCGCTTGTTTATATAAATTAAAGTCAGCCCAGCTACAGGCCGCTTGTTGCATTGCCAGAAAGAGAATTCAAGCAACCCGGGATTCTACACCGAAACGCCGTATACATCAAGGGCGCCGTGCAAATGGAACGCCCCATGAAAAAAGCCCGCCGGGCGAACCTGGCGGGCTTTGCTCAAACTGTCATGTCAGGCTCCTTGCGGAGCGTGGCATCAGAACGACTGGTTGTAGCGAACGTAGACGAAACGGTCGATAGGCACGTCTGGATCCACCACGCTGCTCGAAGCCTGGCCGCGGCGAACCACGCGTGGCGACTTGTCGAACACGTTGTTGGCACCAACAGTGATCTGGCCTTTCCAAGGCGTTTTGTAGCCAACGCTCAGATCGCTATAGGTCAGCGAACCGATCTTGTTGTAGCGACCGAAAGTGGCGTTGCCGTTCGGGTTGCTGCAATCTTGCGTAGCCGAGAAGCAGCCGTCTTTCGTGCCACTGACGTAGCGCGAGGTGAAGGTTGCATTCCAGTTACCCAAAGCCCAGTCCAGCGACAGGTTCGATTTCAGGCGGTTGTACAGGTACTCACCGTTGTACTCGTCCCATTCGGCGCCAGCTTCACTCTGGATGCGGTACGATTTGACCCAGGTCGAATCGGAGCGCAGCGTGAAGTTGCCGTACGACGTGCGTGGCAGGCGATAGTTGAAGCCGAAGTCGACGCCTTCGGTTTCCAGTTTGCCCAGGTTGGCGTTGCCGAGACTCATGTTGACGATCTCGCCGCTGGCGTTACGCTGCAACTGGCCGCAGAACGACGACACGTTGTTCAGGTAGCACTGATCCAGCACGTAATCGGCATCGATCGCGGTGATCTTGTTGTTTACCTGGATGTTGAACCAGTCGATCGTGGCGGTCAGGCCTGGCACGAACGAAGGGCTGTACACCAGACCGATGGTCTTGGTTTTCGCGGTTTCAGGCTGCAGCGCATTGTTGCCGGCGCCTTGACGGAAAGCCACGTTGGACTGGCCGCCGGTAGCATCAACCGGATTGCCCGACTGGTTCAGCTGGCGATAGTTGGCAGGCACGCCGGCTGCGGCGCAGTTGCCACGCACGGTGGCGTTGGTGGATGCCTGGCCGTTGACCGAATCGCAGATGTCGAGGTAGTCGACGAACGACTGCGAACCGCCACCGAAGGTATCACCCAGCGACGGAGCGCGGAAGCCCTCTGCCCAAGTGCCGCGTACCAGCAGGTCGTTGACCGGCTTCCACATCACGCTGACTTTGCTGTTGGTGGTCGAGCCGAAGTTGCTGTAGTCCGAATAGCGCGATGCCAGATCGAGCGACAGGTACTTGGCCAGGAACACGTCCTTCAGCACTGGAATGTTTGCTTCGAGGTAAGCCTCGCGCACCGAGTAGTTGCCGTACGTGGCGTTCGACGCCAGGTCGGTCGAATAACCGGATTGCTCGAACAGGCCTGGCTGGTCGAAACCGCGCACCGTACGGTGCTCCAGACCACCGGCCACGCCTACCGAACCGGCTGGCAGCTTGAACAACTCACCCGACAGATCGGCGGTAGCGCTGTTGATGGTGCTGCCGTAGGTCGACAGGCCGGTCGAATTGACATATGCCAGTGCTTCAGGGGTCGAAGCCGATGGACCGCCGATGATGTTGAACGGGGTGCAGGCGTTCAGCGCGATCGGGTTGGCAGCGGTACCGCACTGCACCTGGCCGGAAGCGTTCATGAACGATGGGCCCAGCGCCTTTTTCAGGTTCAGCAGATTGATGTTGCCGGTGCTTTTCTGGGTGCCGTTGACGCGGTTGTGGTTGTAGGCAACGCTCCAGTTCCAAGGCAGGCCGCGCAGGTTGAAGTCGCCTTCAATCGCAGCGTCGACGTGGAAGGTCTGGCTGTTGTTTTCCGTAATACGCGGCAGTTCGATGGTACGGCGGTAGAAGTACAGGTCCTGGCCGTTGCCCGCGCCGGCAACCGAGCTGCCGTACGGGTTGAAGTAGCTGTCCTTGTCGATGTAGACAGGGTAGTCAGCCTGCGATTCGCTGTTCAGCGGATAACCGGCGATCTGGCGGCTCGATTTGCGTTCCGAGTACATGGCCGTCGACTTGAAGCGCAAGTCCCAAGGCAGCGCGATTTCACCTTTGGTGAAAGCGGTGGTCAGCTTGGTCGGCGACTGGAACATCATCTGGCTGGCCGAGTTGAAGTTGTCGTCGGCACGGCCATCATAGTCGTGGTAGTTGGCCGGATTGCGCGCATCGGCGCCAACGCCGACGCCGTTAGGGCCGCCGGTGTGGTTCAGCACGCGGTCAAACGAGCCGTCCAGCGCGCTGATGTTGCCCCATGGGCCAACGCCCAAGCCAGCGGTCGGATTGTTCGGGCCACGCGGGAACGAAGTGATGGTGCGGTCCTTGGCCCACACTGGCGCGGTATTGCTGTGCGACAAACCGAACATCAGCGAAGCTTTTTCGTCGCCGGCACCGTAGGCGAAGTTATAGTCGTTGGTTTCGCCGTCGCCCTTGGCGTTCTGGCCGGTGTAGGCGCTGAAGCTGCCGCCAACCATGGTTTTCTTCAGGATAATATTGACCACGCCGGCGATTGCGTCCGAGCCGTAGATCGAAGAAGCGCCATCCTTCAGGATTTCGATGCGCTCGACCATCGAGGTCGGCACGGTCGAGATGTCGGTGTAACCGTCAACCGATTGGGTCCAGCGCTTGCCATCGACCAGCACCAGCAGGCGGTTCGCGCCCAGGTTGCGCATGTCGATGTACTGGCCGCCCTGTTCGGCGTTCGAGGTCAGGGTCGCGCCCTTGCTGAACGATGGTGGCGCCATGCCGGTCATCTGGTTGAGAACGTCGCCGATGTTGACCAGGCCGGTAGCTTGGATCTGCTGCGAGGTCATTTTGAAGACTGGCTGGGCAGTCTCCAGATCGACCTGGCGAATACGGGAGCCAGTGACCTCTACGCGCTGCGGCGCTTCTGCTTCGGCTTGCGCCTGAGCAAAAGCCGTCAGCGAATGCAAGGCCATCGCTACGGCTAAGGCAATCTTGGTGCGTTGATGCATAATTTCTCCGATTTATAAATACTATTCACTGATGTAGTCAGGCTCTTGTAAACATAAAATCATGTTCATGTCTTTTCGAATCCCAGCTGCCGGTCGTGTTCCCGCCCGTTGGTCACTTGATAAGCGACTCAGCAAGATTGCCGTGACATCACTACATCAAACCATTTTAAAAGTGGCACTGTCAATGTTGTGCAAAACTAAATTCAACAAAGAAACAACACTTTCTTGACGGTGAAATATTTCGATTTCCATATCAAAAGAACGTTGTTATTCTTCAATGCAGAAACGCGTGCCATTCTTCGGTGCAATGGCCTCGCCGCCGCATGGCGCAATGCGCTTTTCTGGTGCATGCTCCGTTAAAACTCTGCAAATACTGGCCACGCCAGTACCCGCCGCAAAAAACACGGCCGATGGCGCAGAAAAAAACGGTTTATTTCGTTTGCCTGTTTCCCTTGCCGCACCAATCTGGCGCATTTCGCCACCCGCTCTTTTCCCACTCTGAAAGCGCCGCCGCGCAGTGCTACCGCCTCGTTTATAATTTCGGCATATTTGCAGATTTTTTTTGTCCGACAGGACTGTTCTGCGCTTTTTCACCGAATATCTTGCAGATTGCGATTCCCATCATGTCCACCATCCGTATCAATTCCGCCGCCGACATCGAAGGCATGCGCGTCGCCGGCAAACTGGGCGCCGAAGTGCTCGACTACATCACGCCGTTCGTCAAGGTCGGCGTCACCACCGGCGAACTGGATCGCCTGTGCCATGAATACATGGTCAATGTGCAGGGCACCATCCCGGCCCCGCTCAATTACTGCCCGCCCGGCTACACGCCCTATCCGAAGGCCATTTGCACCTCCGTCAACGACGTGATATGCCACGGCATTCCGGGCGACAAAGTGTTGAAGAGCGGCGACTCCGTCAACCTCGACATCACCGTCATCAAGGATGGCTACCATGGCGACAACAGCCGCATGTTCCTGCTCGGCACGCCGACCATCCTGGCCAAGCGCCTGGCGGAAGTGACGTATGAATGTATGTGGCTGGGAATCGACCAGATCAAGCCTGGCGCGCACCTGGGCGATATCGGCCACGCGATCCAACAGCACGCGGAAAAAGCCGGCTACAGCGTGGTGCGCGAATTTTGCGGCCACGGCATCGGCACGGTGTTCCATGAAGAGCCGCAGGTACTGCACTACGGCAAGCCGGGCACCCTGGAACGCCTGGAAGCGGGCATGATCTTCACGGTCGAGCCGATGATCAATGCGGGCCGCCGCGAGATCCGCGAAATGAACGACGGCTGGACCATCAAGACCAAGGACCGCAGCCTGTCGGCGCAATGGGAGCACACGGTACTGGTCACGGAAACCGGTTATGAAGTCCTGACCGTGTCGCCGCAGATGCCGCCGCCACCGGCCTTTATCCAGCAAAAAGCCTGATTTCCCCTTCCCCGCAGCGACCCAGGGCACCGATGAAAAAGCATGTACGCGAAGAGCTCAAGCAGCAACTGAAAGCCGACCGCCAGGTCGTGATTGCCGCCTTCCAGGCCGACGGCAAGCCCGAGAAGCTGCTGCGCAACCTGCGCCAGAGCGTCGACGGCGTGCTGGCGCGCGCCTGGGACGAAGCGGCCCTGCCGCCCGGCACGGCGCTGGTCGGCGTGGGCGGCTATGGCCGCGGCGAACTGTTTCCGTATTCCGACATCGACCTGCTGATCCTGCTCGAACAGGCGCCCGATGCGCCCACCACGGAAAAGCTGGAAGAGCTGGTGCAACTGCTGTGGGACCTGGGGCTGGAAATCGGCCACAGCATCCGCACGGTCGACGAATGCCTGAGCGAATCGAAGGCCGACATCACGGTGCAGACGAGTCTGCTCGAAGCGCGCCTGGTGTGCGGCAACGAGGCGCTGTTCACGCAGTTGCAGGAGCGCTATGCGGCGGCGATGGACCCGCAGGCGTTTTTCCAGGCCAAGACGGCGGAAATGCGCCAGCGCCACGCCAAGTACGAAGACACGGCCTTCAGCCTGGAGCCGAATTGCAAGGAAAGCCCGGGCGGCCTGCGCGATCTGCAAGTGATTTTATGGGTCGCCAAAGCGGCCGGCCTGGCCACGTCCTGGCGCACCCTGGCCACCGGCGGCCTGATCACGCTGACCGAAGCGCGCCAGCTGATGGAAAAGGAGCGCGCCTTCAAGGATATCCGCGTGCGCCTGCACCTGCACGCGGGGCGGCGCGAAGACCGGCTGGTATTCGACGTGCAGACGGCGATCGCCGAATCGCTGGGCCTGCAGGCCACCGGCAGCGGCCCGCACATGCGCCGCGCCAGCGAATTTTTGATGCAGCGCTATTACTGGGCCGCCAAGACGGTCACCCAGCTCAATACCATCTTGCTGCAGAACATAGAAGCGCGGCTGTTTCCGCAAGACGATGTGGCCGTCGCCATCAATCCCCGCTTCAATGAAGTCAACAGCCTGATCGACATCAGCGCCGACGACACCTTCGAGCGCCATCCGTCGGCGATGCTGGAAATTTTTGTGCTGATGACGGAACGCCCGGCCCTGAAGGGCATGACCTCGCGCGCCACCCGCGCGCTGTGGCACGCCCGCTTCAAGATCGACACGGCATTCCGCCATGACCCGGCCAACCGTGCCCTGTTCCTGCGCATCATGAAGGCGCCGGTGGGCATCATCCATGCGCTGCGGCGCATGAATGAAATGAGCATCCTTGGGCGCTACCTGCCGAACTTTCGCCGCATCGTCGGCCAGATGCAGCACGACCTGTTCCATGTGTACACGGTCGACCAGCATATCCTGATGGTGGTGCGCAACATGCGCCGCTTCACGATGAGCGAGCATGCGCACGAATACCCGTACTGCAGCCAGCTGATGGCCGATTTTTCGCAGCCCTGGCTGCTGTACGTGGCGGCCCTGTTCCACGATATCGCCAAGGGCCGCGGCGGCGACCATTCGAAGCTGGGCGTGGCCGACGCCACCCAGTTCTGCGAAGAGCACGGCATGTCGGCGGAAGACACGGAACTGGTGGCCTTCCTGGTGGAAAACCATTTGAGCATGTCGCAAGTGGCGCAAAAGCAGGATATGTCCGATCCCGACGTGATCGAAGCGTTCGCCAAGGTGGTCGGCGACGAGCGCCACCTGACGGCGCTGTACCTGCTGACGGTGGCCGATATCCGCGGCACCAGTCCGAAAGTGTGGAACGCCTGGAAGGGCAAGCTGCTGGAAGACCTGTACAAGGTGACCTTGCGCGTGCTGGGCGGCGAACCGCATTCGGCCGACCGCGAACTGAAGAACCGCCAGCAGGAAGCGCTGTCGACCCTGCGCCTGTACGGCCTGCCGCCGGACGCGCACGTCAAGTTGTGGCAGCAGCTCGACGTCGCCTATTTCCTGCGTCACGACGCGTCCGACATCGCTTGGCAGACGCGCTCGCTGTACGACAAGCTCGACAGCAAACTGCCGGTGGTAAAATGCCGCCTCGCACCGATCGGCGAAGGCCTGCAGGTGGCCGTGTATGTGCCCGACCAGCCCGACCTGTTCGCGCGCATCTGCAGCTATTTCGACCGCAAGAACTTCAGCATTCTCGACGCCAAGATCCATACGACGAAGAACGGCTATGCGCTCGATACCTTTCTGGTGACGGAGCAGAGTTTTGCCAAGAGCTACCGCGACATCATCAGCCTGATCGAGCATGAACTGGGCGAACTGCTGCTGTCGCAGGCGCCGCTGCCGCCGCCCGGCAAGGGACGGCTGTCGCGCCTGTCGCGCACTTTTCCGTTCCAGCCGACGGTCGATTTGCGGCCCGACGAACGGGGCCAGTACTACCTGCTGTCGGTGGCCGCCAACGACCGCACGGGCCTGCTTTATTCGATCGCCAATGTGCTGACCAAATACCGCGTCAACCTGCACACGGCCAAGATCATGACCCTCGGCGAGCGGGTCGAAGATGTGTTCCTGGTCGATGGCCCGGCGCTCAACAATGCCCGCAACCAGATATTGCTGGAAACCGATTTACTCGATGCGCTGAAAGTGTAATGCATGAGCATAAGCTCCAGCGCCTCGCTTTACCTTTACCGAAACAAAGACCATGACCGAAGAATTATTACGCCTGTCCAAACGCATGTCCGAACTGGGCTTGTCCTCCCGCCGCGAAGCCGATGAATGGATCGCCCGCGGCTGGGTGCGCGTGGACGGCAAGGTGGTGTCCGAACTGGGCAGCAAGGTCTACCCGAGCCAGCGCATCACCGTCGAGCGCCAGGCCGCGGCCGAGCAGTCCAAGCGCGTGACCGTGCTGATCAACAAGCCGGTCGGCTATGTCAGTGGCCAGGCCGAAGACGGCTACACGCCGGCCGTGGCGCTGATCAAGGCCGAGAACCGCTGGGCTGAAGACCGCAGTCCGGAACAGTTCCACCCGACCCAGCTGCGCAGCCTGGTGGCGGCCGGCCGGCTCGATATCGACTCGGTCGGCTTGCTGGTGCTGACCCAGGACGGCCGCGTGGCCAAGCAGCTGATCGGCCACGATACCGAGGTCGACAAGGAATACCTGGTGCGCGTGCAATATACCAAGGGCGACAAGCTGCCGGACAGCGAACTGAAGCGCCTGAACCACGGTCTGTGGCTCGACGGCAAGCCTTTGCTGCCGGCCAAGGTGCGCTGGCAAAATGACGACCAGCTGAGCTTTACCCTGCGCGAAGGCAAGAAACGGCAAATCCGCCGCATGTGCGAACTGGTCGGCCTGAAAGTGCTGGGCCTCAAACGCGTGCGCATCGGCAAGGTCAAGCTGGGCGACCTGCCCACCGGCCAGTGGCGCTACCTCTCCGCCGACGAGCAGTTTTAAACCGCCCCGCGAGCATGGTGTAATCGACAAGTGCAATATTTACTTAGTAAATATTGCCGCTAGGCTATACACTGTTGCCCAATAGAACCCAAGAGATAGCCGTCGTGAACGATCCCATTCCCAATCCCCTGCGCAAAGGTGCGCCCAGCCTGGCCGATGTCGCCGAACCGATGGCGCCAGGCACCAAGCCGCACCACATGAGCGACCCGTGGGATATCGGCGAGACCCTGTGCAGCCTGGCCGACAATGGCGACGCCATTTCGGTGTATGCCAATGGCAGCGAAGAAGCCATCATGGCGCGCGTGCTGTCGGTCGACGACGACCTGCCGCAATTCGTGCTGGAGCTGAACGAGGGGCAGACATTGCCGCCTGGCAGCGCCACCTTCGTGTCGTGGGTGCAAAGCGCCAAGCTGCAATTCACCATCAATGGCGAGTGGGAAGCCTATCCCGAGCGGCCCAACGTTTATCTCACCAATTTCCCCGGCCACTGCCTGGTGCTGGAACGGCGCGAATCGACGCGCCTGGAAACCCCGCTCGGTGTCTACTACCTGGCCGCCTTCGTGCTCGAAGGCCGGCCGTATGAACTGCAGCTGTATGACTTCTCGGCCGGCGGCATCGGCATGCGCGCCCATCCGCGCGACACGGTCGGCCTGTACGTGGGCCGCAAGCTGTCGCGCGTGCGCCTGGAACTGGGGCCGAACAAGGTCATGATCGCCGACCTGGAAATCCGCCTGTCGCGTACCTTCCGTTCGTTTTTGCTGGGCGAACAGGTGCAGATCGGCTGCCGCTTCCTGAACCTGACGGACGCCATGCGCGACGAACTGCTGACCTTGCTCGATAACCTGGGCAGCGGGCGCAAGGTGCGCTGAAACTCAACTTAAGACCTGAACTGCTGGGGTCAGACCCCCTCGCCCGCTGGCGCAAGCCTCTAAGTTTGCGGCATTGAGGGTGTGACCCCGGACTCCGGCTGCTTTGACGATCAATCGTCGTCATTCGGATCGAGGTCGGGAAACATCACCTCGGTAAAGCCAAACTGCGTGAAATCGACGATCCGCATCGGATACAGGATGCCATGCAGATGGTCGACTTCATGCTGCACCACCCGCGCATGAAAGCCGTCGCAGTCGCGGCTGATGGGCTTGCCGAACTGGTCGACGCCTTCATAGTGCAGTTCGCTCCAGCGCGGCACGCTGCCACGCAGGCCAGGCACCGACAGACAGCCTTCGAAGCCCTCTTCCTTGCGCTCCGCCAAGGGCGTCAGCAGCGGATTGATCAGCACCGTTTCCGGCACCTGCGGCGCATCGGGATAGCGCAGATTCTGCTTGAAACCATAGATCACCAGCTGCAGGTTGACGCCGATCTGCGGCGCCGCCAGGCCCGCGCCATTGGCGGCGTGCATGGTGTCGAACATGTCGGCGATCAGGGCGTGCAGCTCGGGCGTGTCGAAGTCGCGCACTGGCTCGGCCATCCGCAGCAAGCGCGGATCGCCCATTTTCAGAATTGCGCGTACGGTCATTTTGCTTCCAGCTTTGCCACTTCCAGGTTCGATTGCATCTGGTCAAGGTAGGCGCGGAAGGCGGCGCCCGTTTCCGGATGCTTGAGACCCATGGCGGTCATGGCCTTCAAGTAACCCAGCTTGGAGCCGCAGTCATAACGCTGGCCCGAATAACGGTAAGCCAGCACGCGCTCTTCGCGCATCAGGGCGGCAATGCCGTCGGTCAGCTGGATTTCGCCACCGGCGCCGGTGCCGATTTTTTCCAGGTGATTGAAAATGTGGCTGGTCAGCACATAGCGGCCGACCACCGCCAGGGTCGACGGCGCTTCTTCCGGCGCCGGTTTTTCAACGATGGCCGACACCAGTTCCAGGTCCGGCTGGTAGTTGCGGGCGCTGACGATGCCGTATTGCTTGGTTTCCGCGCGCGGCACGTCCTGCACCGCCAGCAAGGAACAGTTTTCGTACTGGAACACATCGGTCATCTGCGCCAGCACCGGACGTACGCCCTCTTCCACGTCCATGAAGTCATCGGCCAGCAGCACGGCAAACGGTTCGTCACCCACCACCGGGCGGGCGCACAGCACGGCGTGGCCCAGGCCCAGCGGCGCCGACTGGCGGATATAGATGCAATTGATATGCTTGGGAATGACGTTCTGCACCATTTCCAGCAACTGGCGCTTGCCGGCCGCTTCCAGTTCCGTTTCCAGTTCATAGGCCGTGTCGAAATGGTCTTCGATGGCGCGCTTGTTGCGGCCGGTGATGAAAATCATTTCCGTAATACCCGCCGCCACCGCCTCTTCGACCGCATACTGGATCAATGGCTTGTCGACGATGGGCAGCATCTCTTTCGGCTGCGCCTTGGTGGCAGGCAAAAAACGGCTGCCGAGACCGGCGACGGGGAAAACTGCTTTTCTAATTTTTTTCATATGCCTGGCTACGTAATAAAATAAAAATAAATGAAGGAATGATGGTGCCGGCTGGCGTGCCGCTCAGGGCGCGTCCTGTGCCAGCAGGGCCAGCAGGCCAGCCTCATCGAGCAATGCCACCCTCAGTTCCTGTGCCTTGGCCAGCTTGCTGCCCGCATCGCTGCCAGCGACCACATAGCTGGTTTTCTTCGATACGGAACCACTGACCTTGCCGCCGGCCGCTTCGATCAGCGCCGCCGCCGCATCGCGGCTCATGGTCGGCAAGGTGCCGGTCAGCACGAACGTCTTGCCCTCGAACTTGCCGCCTGCCGCTGGCTGTTGTGGTAATTCTGCCAGCAATTGCTCGCGCATGCCGTTCAATTGGCGCAACAAGTCCCCATTCGCCGGCACCTGCAGCCACGCCGCCAGCGCCTCGGCCACGCCGGCCGGCAAACCGGCCTGGAAACCACTGCCCTGTTCGGCCAGGGTGGCCAGGGTGGCGCCGCGCTCGACCAGTTGCCGGCTGCGCGGCTCGGTCAGCTTGGGGATGCCGATGGCGGCGAGCAGCTTGACCTGGTCGAGCTGCTCGCCCAGCCTGGCGCTGGGCGCATGTTCGCCCTGCGGCGTGACGCCGGCATCGAGCAAGGCCTGCAAGGCTTGCTGGTTTTTCTGTTCCGCAAAAAAATCGGCGATCGACTCGGCCACCGTGCCGCCGATATCGGGCAGCACGCGCAGCAGGGCGGCCGGCGCATGGCGCACGCGCTCCAGGCTGCCCAGCCATTCGGCCAGGGTCTTGGCCGTGGATTCGCCCACGTGGCGGATGCCGAGCGCAAACAAAAAGCGTTCCAGTGGCGGGCGCTTGCTGGCCTCGATGCCGGCCAGCAGGTTTTCCGCCCACTTGGTGGGGATTTTTCCCTGCTGCACGGTCTCGGGCGTGGAGCCGTCGCGCTCGTCGGCGCGCACTTTCATTTCCAGCAGTTTGTCCAGGCTCAGCTTGTACAGGTCGGCCAGGCTGTGCACGTAGTCGAGTTCAACCAGGGTGTCGATATAGCGCTCGCCCAGGCCGTCGATATCCATCATGCGCCGGCCGGCGAAATGGCGGAACGCTTCCTTGCGCTGTGCCGAGCAGAACAGCCCGCCGGAACAGCGCGCGATCGCCTCGCCCTCTTCGCGCACCACGTGCGAGCCGCACACGGGACAGGTATCGCGCATCACGAAAGCAACCGTTCCCTCAGGACGCTTGTCGGGCACCATCGCCAGCACCTCGGGGATCACATCGCCGGCGCGGCGCACGATGACGGTGTCGCCCACCCGGATATCCTTGCGCCGTACCTCGCCCTCATTATGCAAGGTGGCGTTGGTGACCGTTACGCCGCCCACCGAGACGGGCGCCAGGCGCGCCACCGGCGTCATCGCGCCCGTGCGGCCGACCTGGATATCGATGCCCTGCACCACCGTCAGCGCTTCTTCGGCCGGGAATTTGTGCGCCAGCGCAAAGCGCGGCGCGCGCGACACGAACCCAAGTTCCAGCTGGTCTTCGGTGGCATCGACCTTGTACACCACGCCATCGATTTCATACGGCAGGCCGGGACGGCGCTCGCCGATATCCTTGAAGTAGGCAAACAGGCCCTGCGCGCCGGGCACTACCTTGCGCTCTTTCGAGACGGGGATGCCCAGGGTGACATACCAGTCCAGCAGGGCCGAGTGCGAGGCGGGCATGGCGGCCCCTTCCAGGGCGCCGATGCCATAGGCATAGAAGCGCAGCTTGCGCCGTGCCGTGATGCGCGCGTCGAGCTGGCGCAGGCTGCCGGCGGCCGCGTTGCGCGGGTTGGCGAATTCCTTCTGGCCGGCTTCGCGCTGGCGCTGGTTCAGGCGGGCAAAGTCCAGCTTGAACATCATCACTTCGCCGCGCACGTCGAGCAAGGCCGGAATCTGCTCGCCATGCAGGCGCAGCGGAATGCCGCCGATGGTGCGGATATTGGCCGTCACGTCTTCGCCGGTGGCGCCGTCGCCGCGCGTGGCGGCCTGCACGAACAGGCCGTTGACGTAACGCAGGTTGATCGCCAGGCCATCGAACTTGACTTCGGCCGCGTAATCGACTTCGGCGCCGTCGTGGTCCAGCCCCTCGCGCACGCGGCGGTCGAAGTTGACGATGTCGTCGTCCGAAAAACCGTTATTCAAGGACAGCATCGGCACCGCGTGCGTCACTTGTTCAAAGTAAGGCAGCGGCGCGGCGCCCACGCGCAAGGTCGGCGAATCGGGCGCGCGCAGCTCGGGATGCGCCGTTTCCAGCGTCTGCAGCTCGATAAAGAGCTGGTCGTAGACGGCGTCCGGTATGGTGGGATTGTCGAGCACGTGGTAAGCGTGCAAGTGTTGGTTCAGTTCGGCAGTCAGCGCCAGCACGCGTGCGCCGGCATCCTTGTTCGTATCGGTCATTTCAGTGTAATTCAGCTAAACAGGCGCAAGGCGCGGGTGGAACCGGCCGGAATATCGGCCGCTTCCATTTCCTGGTAAAACTCCTGTACCTGGCCAGCGATCTCGGCCAGGGCCGCGTCCGACAGGGCCTGGTTGTAGTCGTCGACGATGGTCGCGTCCAGGCGGCCCACCAGCGAACGGGCGCAGGCGACCATGGCGCCAAAGCCGTCACGTGACGGCGCCACGCAAGGCACGTCCAGCAGCAGGGTCAAACGTGGCGTGGTTTCCTCGGCCAGGGTGACATTGGTCGACAGCGAGAACAGATGGCCGCCCTGGCCGTCCGGCATCACGAAGCGGCCGTCGGGGCGCACGTCGAAGCCCTGCTTTTCCAGCGCCACCAGCAAGGTGGAAATCGCCCACGGCGCGCCGTTGGTGTGCAGGTTGACGCCCAGCTGGGCGTCGTGGCCGGCCACGAAACGGTGCAGATTGCGCGCTTCGGCCATCACTTCCATCATGTCGGGCACTTCCGGCTCTGCGCCGATGTCGTCGGCCACCACGCGCAGGCGCGTGACCAGTTCCGAGTATTCCAGTTCATTCAGGGCCGTGGTGCGGCTGGCCAGCTGCACCCCGCCCTGCATTTTCGTGTACACGCCGCCGTGCGTGATCGGCTCCCAATCGCCGTTGACGTGCAGGCCGATGAAGTGCACCGGCTTGTTGCCAACCAGGCGCAATGTTTGCAGCACCGGCAGGATCTTTTCGCCGCGCACCGGCGCTTCCAGCGACAGCGGCAGCAGGCAGTCGATCAGCGGGTCGACCAGGCTGGTGGCCAGTTCGCTGGCGGCGCTGGTTTCCTGCGACGGCGATGGCTGCGCTTCGAGGCCATAGGCGGTATCGCCCTGGCCCACTTCATCGGCAAACACGGCCGGCGCCGGCTGTGCGGCGCCAAACGACGGCTCGGTCTTGACGTTGGGTGCGGCGGCGGGCGTGGGGTCGAAGCGCGGTTCCTGGCGCAACACGGGTTCCACCGGCGCGCCAGGCGAACCTGCCGGCGCCTCGCCTTCGCGCATCAGCACGTCGTCGTGGTCGCTGGAAAAGGCGCGCTCGACGCTTTTCTTGGCCTTGTACTCCTGCCATTTATTGTAGGAGAACACGGCGACGATAAAGACGCCACCGGCGCCGAACAAGGTAATTTGAAGGTCTGTCATGCTGCTTGTGCCTCGGTAGCAAAATTTGCGGCGGACTCCATGTCCACCGCCACGATGCGCGATACGCCCTGCTCCTGCATCGTCACACCGATCAATTGATGGGCCATTTCCATCGCAATCTTGTTATGCGAAATGAAAAGGAATTGGGTCTGGTCGGACATGCGCTTGACCATGCGGCAAAAGCGTTCCGTGTTCGAATCGTCCAGCGGCGCATCGACTTCGTCGAGCAGGCAGAACGGCGCCGGATTCAGGCGGAACATGGAAAACACCAGTGCGGTCGCGGTCAGCGCTTTCTCTCCACCGGACAGCAGGTGGATGGTGGCATTTTTCTTGCCGGGAGGCTGCGCCATTACTTGTACACCGGAATCGAGAATTTCGTCGCCCGTCATGGTCAGCCTGGCTTGCCCACCGCCGAACAGGATCGGGAACAGCTCCGAAAAGTGATGGTTGACCTTGTCGAACGTGTCTTGCAGCAAGTCGCGCGTTTCCTTGTCGATCTTGTGTATCGCGTCTTCCAGCGTGTTGATCGCTTCGGTCAGGTCGGCGTTCTGGGCGTCGAGGAAATTCTTGCGCTCGGAGGCCTGCGCCAGCTCGTCCAGCGCCGCCAGGTTGACCGCGCCCAAGGCCGCAATCGCATTGGTCAGGCGCGTCACTTCGCCCTGCAGGTAGGACGGGCGCATGTCGGGGTGCAGCTTTTCCGCCAGGGCCGCTTCGTCGGCGCCAGATTCGAGCAACTGCTGGGCGAACTGTTCCTGGTTCAGGCGCGCGGCCTGTTCCTTGAGCTGCATTTCCATGATCTTGTCGCGCTGCGGCTGCAGGCTGCGCTCGGACTGGGTACGCCCGTCCTCAAGCAGGCGCAGCTGCTGCGTGACCTGATCGAGCTCATGGCGCGCCTCGGCCAGCGCCTTTTCCTGGCTGGTGCGCCGTTCCAGCAAATCCTGCAAGCCGTCGTTGGCCGCGCCGCTTTCCAGGTTGGCCAGTTCCAGCTGGCCGGCCTGCAGGCTGGCCGTCACCTGCTGCGCCTGGGTGCTGGCGGTGGCGATATTGCGGCGCAATTCCTCGATGCGGGTGCGCTGCGATTTTTCCGCGTATTCGGTGTCCTTGGCGGCCCGCTCCAGGTCGCGCAAGGCGTCGCGCGCTTCGGCCAAGCGCTGCTCCTTGCGCAGAAAGTCGGTCTGGCCGTCTTCGTGCTCTTCCTGCAGGTTACCCAGCTCCATGTCGAGCTGTTCGAATTTTTCTTCCGATTCCGCCTTGATCTGCTGCTGCTCGGCTTCCTGGGCGGCGATTTCCGCCAGGTCCGCGCCGATCTGCGTGCTGCGCTGGTTGAAGCGCGCCTCGACTTCGGACAATTTGACCACGTCCAATTGCAAGGTATGCACGGACGATGTCAGCTGCTGGATCCGCAGGCGCAGGTCGGACAGATTGCGCGTGAGGCTGGCCACGGCCGCATCGGCGCGCACCGAACGGGCGCGCGCTTCTTCGGCCAGCAGTTGCTGGGCGCGCAGTTGTTTGCCGATATTGTCGATTTCCTGCTGGCGGCCCAGCATGCCTTCCTGTTCCGAGTCGGCGGCATAGAAACGCACGCTGCCGGCGGTGACCACGTGGCCCGCGCGGGTGACGAAATAGCCGCCCGGCGGCAGCTTGCCGCGCTCAAGCAAAGCTTCGGCCGCGTCTTCCACCGCGTAAGCGTTATGCAGCCAGTCCTGCAGCAGACCGCGCAGGCCGGGATCATTGAGTTTCAGCAGATTGATAAAGGGTTTCAGGCCAGGCACGTCGGGCTGTGGCAAAGGCGGCACGGTCGATGGCGCATACAGGGCCAGCTTGGCCGGCGGTGCGTCGGCAAAGAAGGCCTTGGCCCAGTCGATATTCGACAGCTGCAAAGCCGAAGTGCGTTCGCGCAGGATCGATTCCATCGCCGCTTCCCAGCCCGCTTCGATCTGCAGCTTTTGCCACAGCCGCGGCAAGGTATCGAGCTCGTGCTTTTTCAGCCAGGGCTGGACCTTGCCTTGCGTTTGCACCCGTTCCTGCAGCTGCTTCAAGGCCGACAGGCGCGCTTCGAGCTGGGCGTTGGCGGCGGTTTCGGCATTGACCTGGGCCTGCGCCTCGCTGCGCTCCTGCTCCAGCTTGGGCTGCTGCTCCAGTGCCTCTTCCAGGTAAAACCCCTGCTCTTCCAGGGTCTGCTGCTTTTCTTCCAGCTGCAGTTTCAGGTTTTCCAGGTGGCTGCTGTCGGGCAGGCTCAGGCTGTTTTTTTCCTGCTGCAGGCGCTCGCGCCGCGTCAACAGGCTGTTCAGGATATTCGAGGCATTGCGCTGGTGCGCCGATTCCAGTTCCAGCTGCTGCTGCGCCTGCATGATCTTCGCGCGCGATTCGGTACTCTTGTGCTGGGCGGCGCGCCAGGCGGCGTCCAGTTCGGGCAACTGCTCGCCCTTCTGCTCGGCCATCATCTGCGACTGCTCGACCTTGGCCGCCAGTTCTTCAAGCTGGAATTCGGCTTCTTCGATCTGTTCCTGGTATTCGCCGCCCTGCTGCGTCCACTGGTCGCGCTGGGCCGTCAGGGTGGCCAGCTGCGCCTGCAGGCGCGCGCGCGATTCGATCACGAACTTGATCTGCGCTTCCAGGCTGCCGATTTCCGCATTGGTCTGGTACAGATGGCCTTGCGCCGTGTGCAGGCGGTCGCCGACGGCAAAGTGGGCCTGGCGCATCTGTTCCAGCGTCAGTTCCACATTGCGCAGCTTGGCGGTCTGCTCTTCCAGGTCGGTCTGCGCCTGCTCGACTTCGCGGAAATAGCGCGTCTGCTCGTTTTGCGCCTCGTTCTTGCGCAGCAGCCACAGCAGCTTCTGCTTTTCTTCCTGGTCCGCCTGCAGGGCGTGGAAACGGGTCGCCACGGCCGCCTGCGCTTCGAGTTTTTCCAGGTTGGCGTTCAGTTCGCGCAGGATATCTTCCACCCGCAGCAGGTTTTCGCGCGTGTCCTGCAGCCGGTTTTCCGTCTCGCGCCGGCGTTCCTTGTATTTCGACACGCCGGCCGCTTCTTCGAGGAACACGCGCAACTCTTCCGGGCGCGATTCGATGATGCGCGAGATCATGCCCTGGCCGATAATGGCGTAGGCGCGCGGCCCCAGGCCGGTGCCGAGGAAAATATCCTGGATATCGCGCCGGCGCACCGGCTGGCTGTTGATGTAATAGGTGGAGGTGCCGTCGCGCGTGAGGGTGCGTTTGACGGCGATCTCGGCATACTGGCCCCACTGGCCCGAGGCCTTGCCGTCGTTATTGTCGAACACCAACTCGACCGAGGCGCGCCCGGCCGGCTTGCGGTGGGTAGAGCCGTTGAAGATCACGTCCTGCATCGATTCGCCGCGCAATTCCGACGCCTTCGATTCGCCCAGCACCCAGCGCACGGCGTCGATGATGTTCGACTTGCCGCAGCCATTCGGCCCGACCACGCCCACCAGCTGGCCCGGCACCTGGAAATTGGTTGGGTCGACGAAAGACTTAAACCCCGACAACTTGATGGAAGAGAGACGCACGTGTTTTAAAGTTCCTGCCTATGCTGGCGGTGATCAGTGGCTGCAACGCGGGACCAGCCCCGCCGGTCGCCGCCATCGCAAAAAAAGTGGCCCATCATACCATTTGCCATGGTTTTTCTGGCCAAAAAACCGCAGTCCGCGCTGCGGGCTCAGGGGCGCCCGGCCAGCTTCCAGTCGGCGCGTGAAAAAATCCGCTCATGGCCCGACAGGTGCAAGGCGATTTTCTGCAGCCAGTCTTCGGTCGGCATCGGCTCGGCCTTGAAGGTAATCAGCACCATAATGGCCAGGCTGGCCAGCGCCAGCGCATGGCTGACGGCAAAATTGACGGCGCCGCGCGCCTGCCACATGAAGCCGAAGGCCATCGCCAGCCCCAGCACGCAGCCGCTGACCGCTTCGGACACGCTGTGCGCGTGCACCACCACGCGCGAAATGGCCACCAGCACGGCATACGCCACGCCGAACAGCACCCCGGCCAGGCGCCAGGAGCGCGGCGCGCGCTGCAGCACCACATACATCAGCACCGGAAAGACGGCCCCGGCGCGCATGGCATGCCCACTGAAACCGGTAAAGTCAAACTCGGCGCTGCCCAGGCCCCAGCCGATAAAGGCCAGCTTGGACAGCACCACCAGCAGCATGCCGCCGCCGTACCACAAGCTCCAGCCGAGCACCAGCCGCCATTGCCGCGACACCAGCAGCCAGACGGCGATGGCCACCCCGGCCGGCCCAAGAACCGACATGTCGGCCGTAAATGAAACTGCATTCCACCAATTCATCATGACTGCGCATATTTATGATCAGGCTGCACTATGCCACGACTGGCAAGGATCACGCCGGGCTTTTCAAGGCGCACCGCGACTATTACATCCGATTACATTTGATCGGTATATTTCTATCAAGAAAGCAGGCCAAATCCTACACGGCGTCAAGTGGTGTTCCGATGGTCTTGCTCATGCTTGCCGCGCATCATGCCTTACCGGCACACATCAGCCAAGGGGAGCCAGGCCAGCACTAGCTGGCGCGCCTCTTTACCGATGCGCTCCGGCGGATGATTTTTTTCGTGACTCTTTCATTTCTCAAAGGAAATATGATGAACTCGAATCAAAAAGGCGATCAAGGCAACAAGCAATCCGGTAGCGGCAACAAGCAGTCGGGCAGCCTCAGCCAGGGCAGCAAACAGGGCGGCACCCACGAGCAGCATGTGGACGCAGGCCGCCAAAGCCATAAAAACGAAGGCAACAAGCAGTCCGGCAGCAGCGACAGCAAACAGTCGGGCAGCGGCAGCAGCAAAAGCGGCAAATAATGACTGTTCCTGAGCCGTTTTGAACGGCCGGGACGACGTAATCAAAGGGCCTGATCCGGCATGCCGGAGCAGGCCCTTTTTGCAGGTTCAGATATTCGTCAGGCGCTTACCCTTGGGAATTTCGAAATCGCGGATTGCCTCGACCATGCCCACTTCGCGCGCCTGTTCGGCCGTCAGGTGCAGGTCGGAATAGGCATGTACCAGCCACTGGTCTTCGCTCAGCGCCACATGGCCGCGCAGGATCCGCTCGGTGCGCTGGTCGTCGGCGCGCAATCCTTCGACGATGATGCTGAGCGCATCGGGCCGCGCACCGGGCGAGGCCGTGGCATGCGACTTGTGCACCATGAAGCGTGCCGTATCGCTGGCATAGCGCTGCTGGCCCGACAGGAACAGGGTGACGGCGATCGAGGCGACGGCGCCGGTGTTGTAGGTCACCAGCCTGATCGGCAGCTTGCTCAGGAAGTTGTACAGGCAAATGCCGTCGCTGACGTAGCCGCCGTTCGACTGGATCAGGATGTGCGCGGTGGTCAGCTTGTCTTCGGTCATGTCGGCCACGGCGTTGAAGACGCGGCGCACCATGTCGCTGTTGACGTCACCGGACAAGGTAAACCAGCCGTGCTGTTCGATGCTGTTATGGGTTTCGCTCATGGTAATCACTCTTCGGCAAGGACGGTGATGGTGGTAGTGAGCATAGCAAATTTCGCCGCCCCCCGTCGTCTTCCTGAACCCGCCCACAATACTCTTACATGCAGGAAACATCAGGCCGCAAGCCCTGTTTTGGTGCATGCCGGCCGGCTGTTTACAGATTGACAGAAAACCCCTGCTGGCATATATTCCCACCACTTGATCGGGAGAGGGCAAACTCGCGTTGCCGCCGAAGGGGCACTACCCAAAAACTCTCAGGCAAAAGGACCGATCAGGCGAGGCGCAACGATGGCAATGGCCATGCTGCGGCTCAACTCTGGAGAGCGACCGCGGCACTGCCAGCGGTCCACCGAAGGGGCGCACGGAGCTTTTTTCTCCGTAATCTCTCAGGTACCAAGGACAGGGGGGTGATGTTCACGCTGGAAAGCCGTGTCGGCCAGGCCATGCTGTGTGCTGTTAACTGTACTGTTAACCTTCCCCTTTCACCTTCGTCCCGAGGAATCAATGACGCTCAACGCAACCCCACTCAATAACGCCCACCGTGCCAGCGGCGCCCGCATGGTCGATTTCGGCGGCTGGGACATGCCTGTCAACTATGGTTCGCAAATCGAAGAACATAACGCCGTGCGCAGCGACGCCGGCATGTTCGACGTGTCGCACATGTGCGTGGTCGACATCGAAGGCCCGAACGTGCGCGCCTTTCTGCGCGGCCTGCTGGCCAACAATGTCGACAAGCTGCAAGTGTCGGGCAAGGCCCTGTACTCGTGCATGCTGAACCCCGAAGGCACCGTCATCGACGACCTGATCGTCTACTTCTTCAACGAAAACTGGTTCCGCCTGGTGGTCAACGCCGGCACGGCCGAAAAAGACGTGGCCTGGATGCAGCAGCAGAACACCGACACCAACAGCGGCCTGACGATCACCGAGCGCCGCAGCGCCAACGAGCCGATGGCGCTGGTCGCGGTGCAGGGTCCGAACGCGCGCGCCAAGGTGTGGCAGGTACTGCCGGAAACGCAAGCCGCCTCGGAAGCGATCAAGCCTTTCAACGCCGTCATCGTCAAGGACACGCCTTTTGGCGAAGTGATGCTGGCGCGTACCGGCTACACCGGCGAAGACGGGTTTGAAATCGGCGTGGCGGCGAGCCAGGTCGAAGCGCTGTGGAATGCGCTGGCGGCAGCTGGCGTGAAGCCGGCCGGCCTCGGTGCGCGCGACACCCTGCGCCTGGAAGCGGGCATGAATCTGTACGGCCAGGACATGGACGAAAGCGTCAATCCGCTCGACGCCGGCCTGGCCTGGACCATCGACCTGGTCAGCGAACGCGATTTCATCGGCAAGGCGGCCCTGGTCGCAAAAGGCCAGAACGCGCAATTCGTCGGCTTGATCCTGCGCGAAAAAGGCGGCGTGCTGCGCGCCCATCAAAAAGTCATCGTGGCCGGCATCGAGGCCACCGGCGAAATCACCAGCGGCACTTTCAGCCCGTCGATGCAGGAAGCGATCGCGCTGGCGCGCGTGCCGAACGGCGTCAGCGTGGGCGACACCGTGCACGTGGAAATCCGCGGCAAGCAGCTGGCCGCGTCGGTAGTCAAGCTGCCTTTCGTGCGCAACGGTAAAATCCTGGTTGCGTAAGCGATTTGCACATAGAGCGCCGCCCGCAAGACCGATCAAACATAACCAACAACCGAACATTTACCCTCTGGAGCCACACATGAACATTCCTGCAGACCTGAAGTACACCGCCTCCCACGAATGGGTACGCCTGGAAGCGGACGGCACGGCCACCGTCGGCATCACCGAGTACGCACAGGATGCACTGGGCGACATCGTGTTCGTCGAACTGCCTGACGTCGGCGCCACCTTCACCGCCGGCGACGACGCCGCCGTGGTGGAATCGGTCAAGGCCGCCAGCGACATCTACGCACCGGTTTCGGGCGAAGTCACGGCCGTCAACGACGACGTCGTCAACGCGCCGGAATCGATCAACGCCGACGCCTACGCCAACTGGCTGTTCAAGATCAAGCCAGCCGACGTCGCATCGCTGGACGGCCTGCTGGACGCCGCCGCATATGGCGCCGCCACCGACGCGTAATCGCAAGTAATCCACGGGCCGCATCAGCGGCCCGTCTGTTTTCCATTCCTCCCCGGTTTTTTCAGTCTTTTTGGCCTCTATACCATGACCCGCACCAGCCTGACCCAACTCGAAGCACGCGATGCCTTCATCGCCCGCCATATCGGCCCCTCCCCTTCCGAACAGGAAACCATGCTGTCCACCCTGGGCTATGCCTCGCGCGCCGCGCTGATCGATGCGCTGGTGCCGGCCAATATCCGCAACAAGGGCGCGCTGCCCTTGGGCGCCTACTCGCAGCCGATGCCGGAACAGGAAGCCCTGTCGCGCCTGAAAGCCATCGCCGGCAAGAACCAGGTCCTGAAATCCCTGATCGGCCAGGGCTATTACAACACCTTCACGCCAGGCGTGGTACTGCGCAATATCTTTGAAAACCCGGCCTGGTACACGGCGTACACGCCTTACCAGCCAGAGATTTCGCAAGGCCGCCTGGAAGCGATTTTGAACTTCCAGCAAGTGATCACGGACCTGACCGGCATGGGCATCGCCAACGCCTCGATGCTGGACGAAGGCACGGCCGCCGCCGAAGCGATGACCCTGATCCAGCGCGTCGGCAAGTCGAAATCGAACGTGCTGTACGTGGCCAGCGACGTGCTGCCGCAGACGCTGGAAGTGGTGCAAACGCGCGCCCAGCCGATCGGCATCGAAGTGCGCACCTTCGACCCGGCTGACATCGAAGCCCTGGACGACTGCTTCGGCGTGCTGCTGCAATACCCTGGCGTCAATGGCGTGGTGCGCGACTACCGCGCCGGCGTCGAAAAACTGCATGCCAATGGCGCGATGGTGATCGTCGCGGCCGACCTGCTGGCCCTGACCATGCTCACGCCACCGGGCGAATGGGGCGCGGACGTAGTCGTCGGCAATAGCCAGCGCTTCGGCGTGCCGCTCGGTTTCGGCGGCCCGCACGCAGGCTACCTGTCCACCCGCGACGCCTTCAAGCGCAATATGTCGGGCCGCCTGGTCGGCGTGACCGTCGATGCGCAAGGCAACAAGGCGTATCGTTTGGCACTGCAAACGCGCGAACAGCATATCCGCCGCGAAAAAGCCACTTCCAACATCTGCACCGCGCAAGTGCTGCTGGCCGTGATGGCCTCGATGTACGCCGTCTACCACGGCCCGGTCGGCCTGCTGCAGATCGCCAAACGCGTGCACCGCTTCACCGGCGTGCTGGCGGCCAACCTGAAGTCGCTGGGCCACAAGGTGGTCAACGAGACCTATTTCGACACCCTGACGATCCAGGTCGCCGATGCCGAAGCACTGCACACGACCGCGATTGCCCACGGCGTCAACCTGCGCAAGATCGACGCCACCCACGTCGGCCTGTCGCTCGATGAAACCACCACCCGCGACGATATCGCCTTGCTGTGGACCGTGTTCGCGCACGGCGTAGCGAATGCGCCTGCGGCACCTAACCTGGACGAGGTGGAAGCGTCGGTGGAAAGCGCGCTGCCGGCCAACCTGGCGCGCGAGAGCGCCTACCTGACGCATCCGGTCTTCAACAGCTACCACTCGGAACACGAAATGCTGCGCTACCTGCGCAGCCTGGCCGACAAGGACCTGGCGCTGGACCGCACGATGATCCCATTGGGTTCGTGCACCATGAAGCTGAACGCCACCTCCGAAATGATCCCGGTCACCTGGCCCGAGTTCTCGAACATCCACCCGTTCGCCCCTGATGCACAAACCGTGGGCTATCGCGAAATGATCTCGCAGCTGGAAGAAATGCTGTGCGCGCTGACCGGCTATGCGGCCGTGTCGCTGCAGCCGAACGCCGGCTCGCAGGGTGAATACGCGGGCCTCCTGGTAATCAAGGCCTACCACGAGTCGCGCGGCGAAGGCCACCGCAATATCTGCCTGATCCCGTCGTCGGCGCACGGCACCAATCCGGCATCGGCCAATATGGTCGGCATGCAGGTGGTCGTCACCAGCTGCGACGCGAACGGCAACGTCGACCTGGCGGACTTGAAGGCCAAGGCGGAAAAACACAGCGCCAACCTGGCCTGCGTGATGGTCACCTACCCGTCCACCCACGGCGTGTTCGAAGAAGGCATCCAGGAACTGTGCGAGATCATCCACTCGCACGGCGGCCAGGTGTATATCGACGGCGCCAACATGAACGCGCTGGTCGGCGTGGCCGCACCCGGTTCGTTTGGCGGCGACGTCTCGCATTTAAATTTGCACAAGACCTTCTGCATCCCGCACGGCGGTGGCGGACCAGGCGTGGGCCCGATCGGTGTCGGCGCCCACCTGGCAAAATTCCTGCCAAACCAGCGTTCGTCGGGTTACCAGCGTGACGTGGCCGGCATCGGCGCCGTCAGCGCCGCGCCATTCGGCTCGGCCAGCATCCTGCCGATCTCGTGGATGTATATCGCCATGATGGGCGCCGAAGGCCTGACGGCGGCGACCGAGACGGCGATCCTGGCCGCCAACTACATCGCGCGCCGTTTGTCGCCGCACTATCCGGTGCTGTACACGGGCCACGACGGCCTGGTCGCCCACGAGTGCATCCTGGACCTGCGCCCGCTGACCGACGCCACCGGCATCAGCAACGAAGACGTGGCCAAGCGCCTGATGGACTTCGGCTTCCATGCGCCGACCATGAGCTTCCCGGTGCCGGGCACCCTGATGATCGAGCCGACCGAAAGCGAATCGAAAGTGGAGATCGACCGCTTCATCGACGCCATGATCGCGATTCGCCAGGAGATCGCCAAGGTCGCCAGCGGTGAATTCGACCACGACGACAACCCGCTGAAAAACGCGCCGCACACGGCGCAGGTGCTGCTGGCCGATGCCTGGACCCGCAAGTACAGCCGCACGGTGGCCGCCTATCCGGTCGCCTCCCTGCGCGAGCGCAAGTACTGGCCGCCGGTGGGCCGTGCCGACAACGTCTACGGCGACCGCAACCTGTTCTGCGGCTGCGCACCGATCAGCTCGTACGAAGAAGAGTAAACGCGTAGCGCCCGTCTTGACGGGCGCTACGGTCCACATCAGGGCAGGCCGCGCGGCCTGCCTTTTTTATTGGCCGTCCGGATTATAAAAAATCACCTCCAGCGCCTCGCCAAAGCGTGGCGTATCGACCGGGTCGACCAGGTACACGGCGTTGACCCGGTCATGCCGGGTGTGGGCGCGCACGCAACGTTGGGCGCTGCGCCACTCATACACCACGCGGCCAAGATCCCAGTCATCGTAGTCCACCGGCATGCCGAGCAGCTGGAAAACATCGTCCAGCGGCCGCTCGGCCAGGTTCTTGACGCCACGAAAATAAATCTCCGCCACCTCGGCGCTCGCCACTTCCGGATATGTGTTTGCCATGTGCCTCCTCCTTGCTCGGATAATAACCGAATTATCTTGACGACGTTTCACATGTCAGATAATGTTGACACATGAAATTAAAAACGCCACCACCGAGCGGAGACCAGTTGCTTTCCATGCTGGCGGCGCTGTCGAATCCGCACCGCCTGCGCATCGTGGCGGCGCTGCAATCGGGCGGACGCAATTACGTCAGCCAGCTGGCGCGCGAGATGGGCATCAGCCGCCCGCTGCTGCATCTGCATCTGCAAAAGCTGCAGGACGCCGGCTTGGTCACGAGCCAGCTCGAGTTGTCCGCGGATGGCAAGGCCCTGAATTTTTTTGAAGTCAGCGACTTCGAGCTGGCCATCACGCCGGCAATGATCGCCGCAGCGGTGCAGTCCCTGTCCCCCCATCCTGAATAGAAAGCCCATCATGTCCGAACACATTTATCTGGTCACCATCTTCATGCTGCCGGTGACGGTGCTGCTGATCTTCGGCATGCGCTACCTGGCGCGCACCAAGGAAGCGAAGCTGCGCCACGAAAGCGACGAGTCCTGGCGCCAGCTGGCCGAGCGCAGCATCGCCGCGCAGACTGAAACGGCGGCCGCGCTGGCGGACCTGAAGACGCGCATCATGGCGATTGAAAAAATCCTGAAAGCAGTCGAGTAAGCCCCCAACCCAAGGAGCCTCATCATGCACGCCGTATCGCTGACCCGTTTGTATCTGCTGCGCACCGTCTACCTGATTATCACCGTCGGCCTGGGCCTGGTGATCTGGCCCGGCATGCTTCATCACGAGCAGCCCTGGAGCATGATGCAGGGCTTCGTCAACTGCATGCTGGCCGCCCTCGGTCTGCTGTGCGCGCTCGGCATCCGCTATCCGCTGCAGATGCTGCCGGTGCTGCTGTGGGAGCTGACCTGGAAAACGCTGTGGCTGATCGTCGTCGCGCTGCCGGCCTGGCGCGCAGGCCCGCTGGAGCCGGCCATGCTGGAGAACCTGTTTGCGGTCGGCGTAGTGGTGATCATCCCGATCGCCATGCCATGGGGCTATGTGATCAAGAAATACCTGAAGCAGCCGGGCGACCGCTGGACGCGGTCGACACCGTCGCAGTCTTTTTGACTGCAAGAATGTCGCAACATACGTCGATATCAAGACTGGATACACATTCAGGCGTATGATATACAGCAGTCAGTTATGAAAAAGGAGGCGTGAATGAAAACCAAGGAACCGAACATCTGAGTTCGCCACCCACCGTTGTTGCACCCTTTATCGTCAACGGCATTTGGGGATTCTTTCTTCAAAGCACAAAACCCGCCTATGGCGGGTTTTGTGCTTTTGGCATGCAAAGTCTTGCAAGCACGCGTCGATGGGCAACGCCCGCTTTATTGCCCAGGCTTGAGCAAATCGATTTCTTTATGGAACTCAGAAAAATCAGCGTCGGCGCGTGCTTCACGCCACGACGGTTCACTCTGGCCGATATAGTTGCTTAATAGCTGCAACACTTCTGCCTTGTCCGCCACACACTGCATCCTGGTGACCTCGGATTCATCCATGAATTTTTTATTGCGCTGATAGCGTTGCGCCAGGATGCACGCCAGATTATATTTTCTGTCAGGAAACTGACGTGGGTTAAATTGAACCGAACGCCTGGCCCATTCCACAGCATCGTTCAGCACACCGGCCCGCATTGACAGCAATCCCATCACGGCGGCGATATAGGACAGGATGCGCACCCCTACGTCAGCTGCCGCCCCATGTGCCTGACTATCTTCAGCGGGAAAAATGGTGCCTGCTTTAACACGATCTTCGTGGTGCTTCAAGGCTTGGGCATAGATGTTATTGCCCTCCGCCAGAGCATCGCTTGCGGCAACAGCCGCATTGCCTGCCTCACCTTGATTGAGCAGTTGCTTGACGTCCTGGTGCACTATGCGCAAGAACCACAAGTTAATCATGATGGTCTCCATGTCCTGGGCCTGGGAAATCGCCTCCCGGATAGAGGGCAGTGCCTCATTTTTCACTGAATCAATTTCTTTCAAACTATTCGTCGAAGACTCCAACGTTGCTGTCATTTTCTTTTGCGTCGCCCAGATGTCGGCAAATGCCTTAAAACCAAACAACCCACATACCGCCACCAGTGCAGCCAGAATCCAGCCAGCGACTTTCATGACGCCAAACAGCGCCTCCTCATTGGCTTTCGCAGCGTTAATTGCCGAATTGGCGGTCAGCGATACCTGTTCTAGATAATTAGTCTGCACGACGACGTATCCCACAGGAATGGCCGGCAAGGGGGCGACTGGCGTGGCAGGCCCTTGCGCAACGGGAACAATGCCACGGCTGGCATTGTTCCTGGTCACCACGGCACCAGAAATATCATCTTGCGGCACCTTGCTGGAGACAGATGGCGCCTGCGGTTCATTTGCGGCGCTGGTCACGAGGCAACCCGCTCCAAGCAATACGAGAAATAATCTGCCAGCTTTCGATTTCATGACTGCTCATCCAACAAGAACACCTGGTAAACCATCGTCAGCGACGGTGATGTCCGGGGGCCTCAAATCGCAAGGCGCGGCAGTCTTTACTGAATTCCAGCAACTTTAGTGCGTGAAGATTGAACTCATGAATTATCGGCTCGATTGCTTTTATCGCTTTGATTTTTCTCATTTCCCCTTTACGCGAAGCAGAAGCAAAAAGGTGGGCGGCATTTCGCCATGCGCAACCTCACGAGAAACGGGCGTAACTTGGCCGGCCTGGAGATTACTTACAGCGCCAGCATCGCCGCGCCCGGCACGGCCAGCGCGCCGGCTACCACGCCCAGCAGCACCACGTCGCGCCGCTCGCCGCGCGCGCGATTCGTGCTCCAGGCGGCAAACAACAGGGCTGCGGCGATACCACTGAGCAAAATTCCGAATTGCATCATATCCATTCTCCTGATTAACGATTGATTAAAAATTTAGCTACCTACCGGTAGGCAGTAAGTGTACAATAAAATCGGTCAACGCAGGGCCGGCTGGTATCATGGCGAGCGTCGGCGCGCGCCGAACCGCTCTCACAACGACACTTACCAGCCACTCCATGAAGAAACGCTCGGCCTCGGCCGATAACATCTGCGCCGTCGCCGTCGCGCACTTTTCGGAACACGGCTACGACGCTTCGTCCCTCAACGATATCGCCGAACTGGCCGGCATGCGCAAGGCCTCGCTGTACTCGCACTTCAGCGGCAAGGACGCAATGTTCCTGGCCGTGTTCGACGATGCCCTGGAGCAGGAGCAGGCCTTCATGAATAGCTGCTTTGCCGATGAAGCGAGCCGGTTTGCCAGCGGCGGCCAGCAGGCCGGCTCGCTGTATTGCGACCGCATGGCCGAGCGCTATGCCGATTCGGCCCATCTGCGCTTCCTGCTGCGTACCGCCTACCTGCCGCCGGCAACACTGCGGGTGCAGGTGGGCGCCGGCTTCGAAGCGCTGCTGGTGCAATTGCTGCAGCACTACGTGGCCAGCCTGGGCCGCCTGGCCCCTGCCCTGCCGTCGGCGCGCATCGAACTGTATTCGCAAGCCTATCTGGGCATCGTCGACAGCCTGCACGTGGAACTGATCTACGCCGGTGGCGCCGCCTTGCGGCAACGCCACGCGGCGCTGTGGCAGATATTGTCCGATTCGCTGTCGATGCAATCTCTTTAACCTCCTGAAAGACCCCATGAAGCACAGCCTGCTTGCCCTTCTGCTGTTCAGCGCTTTCAACGTCCAGGCGGCACCCTCGCAGACCGACCGCCAGCAACTGGAACAGGTGGTGGAAACCTTCCGCCTGTCCCTGATCAACAAGGACAAGGCCAGCTTCATGCGGCTGCTGTACAGCGAGTCCATCCCCTGGATCGGCGTGGTCAAGGACAAGAGCATGAACATGATCGAAGACCGCGGCGACAAGGTCAGCAAGATCACGCCGGGCGCCAGCGCCGTCAAGTTCATCGATTCCATCGTCAGCGACACGGAAGCGATCGAAGAGAAATTCGACAATGTGCGCATCGACAGCGACGGCGATATCGCCCAGGTCTACTTCGACTACAACTTCAACCGTGGCGACTACCGCTCCAACTGGGGCCAGGAAGCGTGGCAACTGGTACGCACCACGCAAGGCTGGAAGATCAATTCGGTGATCTGGTCGATGGAATTCAATCCGCAAAAGCCGCCGAAAAAATCGCCCTGATCAGGCGCTGGCTTTTTGCACCATCGCCAGCGGCGCCGGCACAGCTTCCTCTTCCGGATGCTCGTACAGCGCCTGCATTTCCGCCGCCGTCGATTCGCCATTGAGCACGCGCTGCAGGCGTTCGCGGTCCAGCGCGCCCACCCACTGCGCAATCGCCAAAGTACCCACCGCGTTGCCGATGGTGTTGGTGATCGAGCGCGCCTCGGACATGAAGCGGTCCACGCCCAGCAGCAGCACCATGCCGGCCACCGGAATGGTGCCCAGCGAGGCCAGGGTCGCCGCCAGGGTGATGAAGCCGGAACCGGTCACGCCGGCCGAGCCCTTCGAGGTCAGCATCAGCACGCCCAGCACGATGAACTGGTCCATCATGGAGAGCGGCGTATTGGTGGCCTGGGCGATAAAGATGGCGGCCATCGTGTAGTAGATGCACTGGCCGTCCGGGTTGAAGGTGACGCCGGCCGGTATCACCAGGCCCACCACCGGTTTCGACACGCCAGCATGCTCGAGCTTGCGCATCAGTTGCGGCACCACCGATTCCGAGGAGCTGGTGCCCAGCACGGTGAACAGTTCTTCCTTGATATAGCGCAGAAACTTGTACAGGCTGAAGCCGGAGACGCGGGCGACAATGCCCAGCACCACGAAGATGAACACGGCGCAGGTCAGGTACATGGCGCCCATCAGCTGCCCCAGCGAGACCAGCGAACCAAGGCCATATTTGCCGACCGTAAAAGCGATCGCGCCAAACGCGGCCAGTGGCGCCAGGCGCATGACCATGCCGACGATAATGAACATGCTGTTGCAGAACGCTTCGAGGAAATCGACCACCGGCTTGGCGCGCCGGCCCATGTGCGACAGGGCGATGCCGAACAGCGTGGCAAACACGAGGATCTGCAAGATGTCGTTCTTGGCCAGCGCGTCGACCACGCTGACGGGCACCATGTGCAGCATGAAGTCGACAAAGCTGTGCGAGGACTTGGCGGCCGCCGCCGTATAACTGGCGATGCTGCTGGTATCGAGCGAGGCGGCATCGATATTCATGCCGACGCCCGGCTTGGCGACATTCACCACCAGCAAGCCCAGCAGCAGCGCCAGGGTCGACATCACTTCAAAATAGATCAGCGCACGGGCGCCGACCCGGCCCAGTTCCTTCATGCTTTCCATCTTGGCGATGCCCAGCACCACCATGGCGAAAATTATCGGCGCGAACACCATCTTGATCAGGCGAATAAAGCCGTCGCCGAGGGGTTTGAGGTCGGTGCCGAGCGCCGGTGAAAAATAGCCGAGCAGGCCGCCGGCGAGCACGCCGATCAGCACCTGCACGTACAGCTTGCCAAAGATACGTTTGAACATGCTTGTCTCCTGTTATGGTTTTACTGCCTTGCGACCGCCCCCGCCAGCTCTGCGGCTGGTCAGGGGCACGGGGCCTGTGCCTACGCCGCCTGCAATTGCGTGGCCGCAGCCAGGAACTCGCACACGGCGCGCGTGACCTGCGCCGTGGTGGCGTTGCCGCCCAGGTCGCGTGTATGCAGGGCCGGATTGGCTGTCACGTGCTCGATCGCCCGCATCACCTGTTTCGCGGCGTCGAATTCACCCAGGTGTTCCAGCAGCATCACCACCGACCAGAACGTGCCGACCGGATTGGCCAGGCCCTTGCCCATGATGTCGAAGGCCGAACCGTGGATCGGCTCGAACATCGAAGGGTAGCGGCGCTCGGGATCGATATTGCCGGTCGGCGCGATGCCCAGGCTGCCGGCCAGCGCGGCGGCCAGGTCGCTCAGGATATCGGCGTGCAGATTGGTGGCGACGATGGTGTCAAGCGTGGCCGGACGGTTGACCATGCGCGCCGTGGCGGCGTCGACCAGTTCCTTGTCCCACGTGACGTCAGGGAAATCGCGCGACACTTCGACCGCGATTTCATCCCACATCACCATCGCATGGCGCTGCGCATTGCTCTTGGTAATCACGGTCAAGAGCTTGCGCGGCCGCGACTGCGCCAGCTTGAAGGCGTAGCGCAAGATGCGCTCGACGCCGACGCGCGTCATCATCGACACATCGGTGGCCGCCTCGATCGGATGGCCCTGGTGCACGCGGCCGCCCACGCCCGAGTATTCGCCTTCCGAGTTCTCGCGCACGATGACCCAGTTCAGGTCGTCCTGCGCGCAGCGCTTGAGCGGGCCGTCGATGCCGGGCAGGATACGGGTCGGGCGCACATTGGCGTACTGGTCGAAACCCTGGCAGATCTTCAGGCGCAGGCCCCACAGGGTGATATGGTCGGGAATGTCCGGATCGCCGGCCGAACCGAACAGAATCGCGTCCTTGTTGCGCAACGCATCGAGGCCGTCGGCCGGCATCATCACGCCGTGCTGGCGGTAGTAGTCGCCGCCCCAGCCGAAGTTCTCGAAGGCGAATTGAAAGGTGGTGCTGCCGGCGGCCAGCGCGGCCAGTACCTGCTGGCCGGCCGGCACGACTTCCTTGCCGATGCCGTCGCCTGGAATGGTGGCGATGTTGTAGGTTTTCATGGGGGTGTCTCCTGGAATGAGGTGGTAGTGACACCACTCTACGCGGTGGACGCCACGCGCAATGCCCGCTAAACTCAATCCATTGTTAACCTCTGACTCCACAATCATGAGCAATGGCTTCCAGCCGGCCGAACTGGGCTTTATCGTCACCCTGTCCAGCGCAGGCAGCCTGAGCGGCGCCGCGCGCGAGCTGGGCATCACCACCTCGGCCGTCAGCAAGCGGCTGTCCATTATCGAAGCACGCCTCGGCGTGCCGCTGGTCAACCGCACCACGCGGCGCATGAGCATGACGCCGGAAGGCGACGTCTTGCTGGAGCATGCGCGCCGTATCCTGGCGGAAATTGCCGAACTGGACCAGTTGCTGGGCGCATCGAAAAGCGCGCCCAAGGGCCAGTTGCGCGTCAACGCCACCCTGGGTTTTGGCCGCCTGCATATCGCGCCGGCCATTTCGCGCTACGTGCTGCGCTATCCGGAAGTGGACGTGCAGCTGCAGCTGTCGGTCGACCCGCCCGCGCTGACGGACGACCAGTTCGACGTCTGCATCCGCTTCGGCGCCCCGGCTGACACGCGCGTGATCGCCAGGCGTCTGGCGCCGAACCGCCGCCTGCTGTGCGCCGCGCCCGCCTACCTGGCGAAACACGGCGAGCCGAAGACGCCGGCGGATTTGCGCCGGCATAACTGCATCAGCATCCGCCAGGGCGACGAAGCGTATGGACTCTGGCGGCTGTACGGCGGCAAGGAAGCCGAACGCGACGCGCAGGCCGTGAAAGTGCGCGGCAACCTGGCCACCAACGATGGCGAGATCGCGGTCAACTGGGCGCTGGACGGCCACGGCATCCTGATGCGCGCCGAATGGGATATCGAACGCTACCTGGAGACCGGCCGACTGGTGCAGGTACTGCCCGGCTACCGCACGCCGGATGCGGACATTTATGCCGTCTATCCGCAGCGGCAGCAACTGTCGGCGCGGATACGGACGTTCGTGGGTTTTTTGGGGGAGACGTTCGAGCGCTTTGATGCCGTTGCATGATGGCGCAACAGCGGCAGGCACGCCATCTTTACAACGATATCAGACTGCCTCGACAAACCGTTGCAGCATGTCGGCGCTACACACAAAAGGACTTAACAAAGTTTTGGCATATTCCTTGCGCTCGCTATCGTCCCAGCGATGCCAATCCCTGGCATTTCTTGCCCTGCCAATGGCAGCCTTCCATTCTTCTCTATTTTCGCCGCTCATCGTCAACCATTCCAGCCAGCGCTCCCTGGCAACTTCGCCCTCCAGTGCCACTTCGGCGGCAATCAGACTTTCCATCAGCCTGCCAAACAGATCCAACACAATCGGACTGGCAGAAACTTCATCGTCACCAGGTTCGAGACAAAATTTTGCTTCCCTGAACACGCGTTGCATGGCCCTCAATTCATGGAGGGTCGATACAGTAAAAATAGCATTATCCGTTTTACTCGTCATTTCGCTTCAAATCCTTACTCAGGCACCAGGCGACATCCTCGCCCGACAAATCAAAATACCGGGTCAATTGTTCTTCAGCAAATAAAGGCTCCAGGAAACTGTCGACATACAACACCGTTAAATTTTCCGGATTATTGTCATGTTTCATGATGAGGACCGGTCCGATTCCATCTACTGTCCAACGTGCCCCTTCAAACCAATCCAGGTCATCTTTTTCCCTGAAGGTGGCGATGCCCCTTCCATCGACGAGATCCGAGACAGTTTTCGCGGTCGCCAAAACTGGCCGGCAATCACCACTTGGCCATTCCCTTGCATATTGTTCATTCATTTCAATGTTTCCTTTTATCCGGTAGCAGCCAAACGCCGCATTACTCTCGATGCAGACAAGCAGAAATTCGTACAGCGGCCAGGTCACGCCAGAATTTCAGCGCCGATCAGATGTCCAAGCTCATCAAAATCAAAGTAAATATCAGGACCGCTATAGGCCATCAAATCGTGCAAGCGGATGGTTTTTTTTACCGCCCCGACCGAACCCGTGCCCGGGTGGCCTGGCAAGCGCAAATAAGCGACATCGTCGTCATCCTCGCTTATTTCAAGACTCATTTTTTCCATGCCGTTTATTTCCGTAATCTGTTAAAACGCATTGACCTGACGCGGCAAGCCGGCGGCATGTCGTGTAAAAAACCAATAATTGAACACGAACCACAATGCCCAGCGCAGGCCGCCCATCCAGGCCCATGCATTTCCTGGCGACCGCGCAAATATGTCTGTGCCTGCATATTCCATGGCAAGCAGGAGCAGCGCCACGCTGTCAATGACTTCCATGATTGACATTAGCAATAGCAGCCCGATCAGTATCTTCCCGGCCTGGTGATAGCCCCTTGCAACGGCAAGCAGCGCAGCAAAATAACCGCCGGCCAACGCCACGCAAAACCAGGACACCGGTATTGCCCAGGCATCGAGCAAGCTTTCGGATATTGGCACCAGCAATAATTGAGTCCGGGAAATGAGCCAAGCGCATCCACTAAAAAAGCTGCAGGCGAAAACGCCTTGCCGCACCAAGGGTGTTTGCATTCGCAGCAGTGTTAACATGGCATCCGGGTAGAGGAATTAAGCTTACCTCCGAGCATCGTATCAAGCTAACAAGGATCGGTAAAGCTGTGCTTGTAAGTATCCAAGGATCAACACCTTGTATAACTGTGTCCTTATCTCAACACCCGCTGCCCCATCATCGCCACCGCCCCCACCAGCGCAAACACCACCAGAAAACTGAAATAATCGAGGCAGGCCAGCAAGGTCGATTGCTGGTTCAATTGCTGCACCAGCTGGCCCAATGCCACTTGCGGCGCCTGCGCGCCATGGCTGCTGGCAAACGCCGTGCTCAGCTGGGCCAGCGCCTGATCGAACACGGCGTCGCCATGGGCAAAGCGGCCGGTCAGCACCGCGTAGTGCTCGCCGGTGCGCCATTGCAGGCCCAGCGCGGCGCCGGCAACGCCGGCGGCCAGGCCGAACTGCGACAGCATGTTCTTCAGTTGCTGGCCGTGGGCAAACGCCTGCTCGTCCTGCTGCAGGCTGGCAAAGGCCTGGATGGCGGTGGTGGCCATCACCAGGATGATAAAGGCGCCATACGCGGCCACGGCCGGCATCACGTGCAGCCACAGGTCGGCCTCGCCGCTCAGGCGCGACAGCAGAGCGCCGCACAGGGCCAGCGACAGGAAACCGGCCACGTAGAACTTCTTCGGCGACGGGTATTTCGGCAGGATCTGCGCCATGATCCAGAACACGATCAAGGCCGCCACCAGGCCGGCGCCCTGCACGCCGCCCACCACTTCCCAGCCGAAATCGAGACCGCGCTGGGTCAGCGCGGGCAGCATGTAGTTGTTGGCGCCCAGCACCAGGTAGCAGACGGTAAACAGCACCAGCCCCGTCAGGTAGCGCGGCTGGCGCAAACGGTTCAATACCAGATAGGGGCGCGGATGGCCGTGCTGGTGACGCACGAAATACGCAATCGCTGCTGCACCCAGCGCCCAGGTTGCCAGCAGCGGCAACGCGTTGCCGTAGAAATCGTAGGTGGCGCGCTGCAGCGCATACAGGCTCAGCGCACAGCCTGCCAGCAAGGCCAGGAAAGCCAGCGGATGGGCATCCGAGCGCTGTTCCAAGGGTACCGTGCTGGACGGCAAGCACTGCGTGGCCAGCAATGCTGCAACGATGGCGGCCACCGCCAGGATCACGAAAATGCTGCTCCAGCTGTCATGCGCGACCGACTGCGCCGCCAGCCACGGCGCCAGCGCATTGCCGATCGCCAGCGCGCTGGCAAACGCTTTGATGCCGGTAAAGCGGCGCGGGCCGGGCGGCATCAGGGTGATCAGCAGGCGGGCGCTGGTCATGAAGGCGGCGCCGCCCATGCCCATCACGGCGCGCCCGACGAGGAACTGGTGAAAGTCATTGCTGGCGCCACAGACGGCAGCGCCGGCCACGAACACCACCACCGAGCTGATGACGAACCCGCGCCAGCCCAGGCGTTCGACCAGCCAGCCCTGCTTGGAAATGGCGGCGATCGCCACCACCGCATACACCACGGTGGCCAGGGTAAATTCCTCGGGCGAGGCGCCGATTTCGCCCATGATGGGGCCGGCGCCAAAGGCGATCATGCCGGCCTGCAGGAACTCGATCGCGTTCAGGACAAAGATGGTGGCGAGCAAGGTCTTTTCGCGCGGATGCCGGGCCACCATCTCAGTGCGGCCTTCCCATATTGGCGGCAATCACCTGCCCCGCCCTGTGCGCGGCCTGCTCCAGTTCGCCGTCGAACACGGCGGTGCGCCAGGCGGGCCGGCCGGACGCCGTGCTGGCGGCCAACGCACCGCTGCGCTGCGTGGTATCGACCGCCACCCGCATCGACAAGCCGATTTTCAACGGATGGGCGGCAAGTTCCTGCGCGTCGAGCGCGATGCGCACCGGCACGCGCTGCACCACCTTGATCCAGTTGCCGGTGGCGTTCTGTGCTGGCAGCAAGGCAAACGCGCTGCCGGTGCCCGCATCAAGACCGGCAACGCGGCCGTGGTAGCGCACCGTCTTGCCATACACATCGGCGCGCAGCTCGACCGGCTGGCCGATGCGGATGCCGGTCAGCTGCGACTCCTTGAAGTTGGCGCTGACCCACATCTGCTCGGGCGGCACGATGGACATCAAGGCCGTGCCCGCCGCCACGCGCTGGCCCAGCTGCACATTGCGGCGTGTGACCAGGCCGCTGACGGGCGCGCGCAAGGTGGTGCGGTGGGCCGCCACCCAGGCGTCGCGCAACTGGGCGCTGGCGGCCAGCACATCGGGGTGACTGGCGACGCTGGTCTGGTCGGTCAGGGCGCTGGACGACAGCGATTGCTGTTCGGCCACGGTCAGCGCGGCGCGCGCCGTGCGCACCGCGTCTTCGGCATGGCTGATATCCTCGCCCGACACCGCCCCGCTGCCGGCCAGGCTGCTGCGCCGCGCCAGGTCGGTTTGCGCGCGCGCCAGGTCGGCGCGGCGCAGCACGATATTGGCGCGGCCCTGGCTGGCACTGGCGAACTGCGCGCGCACCTGCCGCACCGACTTGGCCAGCTGCGCTTCGGCGCGCGCCAGCGCCAGCTGCGCATCGACTTCATTCAGCCGCACCAGCACCTGGCCGGCTGTCACGTAATCGGTATTGTCGGCGGCGATCGCCGTCACGCTGCCGTTCAATTGCGGCGTGACCTGCACCACATTGCCTTCGACATAAGCGTCTTCGGTCACTTCATGGTCGGATGGCGCCAGCAGCCACCAGGCGACCAGCGCGCTGCCGGCCAGCAAGGCGGCAATCGCCACGGTTTTGGAGGGAGATATTTTGGTCATGGCAATGCTCGCGAAGTATTAATGGAGGTTTGCTGATAGCCACCACCCAGGGCGCGTACCAGTTGCAGATCAAGTTCAAAGGCGCGCATGTCGAGGTCAAGCTGGTTGCGCTGCTGGGACAGCAATTGCAGCTCGCTGGACAGCACCTGCAGGTAATTGCCAAGCCCGGCCTGGTAGCGCTGCTGCGCCAGCGCGTACGCTTGTTGCGCGGTAGCGGTCGCCTGCGCCTGCAAGCTGCTGCGCTGCCGCAGCCACTGCATCGAAACGAGCTGGCTGGCGACGTCGCGCACCGCGTCGACCAGCACCAGGTTGTAGCTTTCGACCGCCAGGTCGTAATCGGCATTGCGCAAGGCCAGATTGCTGCGCAGGCGGCCGCCATCGAAGATCGGCAGGCTCATGCTGGAACCGGCGTTGGCGATGCCGCTGGCGGCATTGAAAAACCGCTCGAAACCCAGGGTTTGCAGCCCGGCCAGCACCCCCAGATTAAAGCTCGGGTAGAACTGCGCCTTGGCTACGGCGATATCGCTGCGCAACGCTTCAACGCGCCAGCGCTGCGCAACCACGTCAGTACGGCGCGCGATCAGCTCACTGGGCAAGTTGCCGGGCAATTGCGCCGGATGCACGTCTTGCAATTGCGGACGCGCGATCCGCGCACCACGGTCGGGGCCGGCTCCAGCCAGCGCCGCCAGCTGCGTCTGCACCAGCGCGATCGCTTCACTGCTGGCGGCGATATCGCCCTTGGCAACGGGAATGCCAAGCTCGGCCTGCTTGAGCTCGGCGTCGGAGTCGAGATGTGCTGCCACGCGCTGGCGCGTCAGTTCCAGCATCGCCTCGCGCTGGCGCAACACCGACTGCGCCAATTCGCGCTGTGCATGCAGTTGTGACAGGCGCAGGTAAGATTGCGTGATGGCCACCGTCAGCATCAGGCGCGCCGCTTCGCCATCGACTTCGGCAGCATGTTCGCGCCCCAGAGCCGCCTCGACCGATGCCTGGTTCTTGCCCCAGAAATCGAGTTCGTAGGAAAAATTGAGCGTCGCCTCATTGCTCCAGTTCCAGCTACCGGCCAACGGCTTGGGCACATTGCTGTGTTCGCTGAAACGCTGGCGGGCGCTGCGCGCGGCGCCATTTATTTGCGGCGACAGGTTCGCGTCGGCCAGACCCGACATCGCACTTGCCTGGCGCACGCGGGCGGCCGCCAGGCGCAGGCTGGGGCTGTGCGCCAGCGCCTCGGCCATCAGGCCGTCCAGTTGCGCATCGCCGTAGCGCCGCCACCAGTCCGGCGCCGGCCACGCGGCGGGCGTGATGGCCATCTGCCCCGTCACGCCGGAGGCGGCCAGCGCATCGGCATCGCCCAGGGTTGCCGACGGGCGCAAGCGGCCATCGCTGGCGCAGCCGGCCAGCAGCGCCAGCGCGGCAATAGTGAGCGCAGCACGTCTGATCGCGATCATCGTCATAATTACTCCAGAAAAACTAACTGCCCAGGCAGCTAAATACATAAAAAAACGCGCAAGTTCAGCGCGCCATCGAGGCGATCACGCGCTGTAAAAAACCCTGGAACTGTTCGACCTCTTCCGTACTGAAGCCGTCAAGCGAGCGCGCATGCACCACGCGCGCCGCTTCCATCACGCGCGGATACAGGGCGCGGCCCTCGTCGGTCAGTTCAAGGATCTGGCTGCGCCGGTCTTCCAGGCAACGCACGCGGCGGATAATGCCCTTCTCTTCGATCCGATCCAGCAGCCGCTTCATGGCGCCGCTGTCATAACCGAGAAAGGCCGAAAATTCGGTCAGCGTGCGTGCCCGCTTGTGGGCGATGCCAACCACCACCAGGAACTGCGACGCCGTCAGGTTCAGCGGCGCCATCTCGCGCTCCATGTCAGCCAGGAAGGTATTGCGGGCATGTATCAGCAAAAAGCCGAAGCCGCCGCCAAACATCTGGTTCCATTCCAGGGTGGTGTCAAAATTCATGGTGTGCCTGCCTTGTCGAGGTCTTCAAAAACTTACCTGCCTGAGCAGGTAGTTGCAGATTATACCCTACATTTTCCGCTTGCATTACGTTTCCGCAATGTAAGGCTTTTCTGCTTGACCACGGCGGCTTGCACTTCTATCATGCGTCCATTATTCATTTTACGGAGTCCCACGTGGGTACTTGTTCCAGTGACAGTAGTCGATCTTGTATCGACAATTAATCCCGGCAAGCACGCGACTCTTCCGCCGCGCCTTGCCGAGCAAGGTGCGGTCCGCAACAGGTTTCCCTGCTGCGCACTTCCTCCCTGACCATTGATTGTCCTGACGGACGGCCATTGAGCCCGACCGTGGGTGCGGCTGTTTGCCGCCCTCCCGGCGACAAGTCTCGCCTGATCTCCCTGCACACACAGGAGTCGGTGATGATCTGGTATCAAACGATGCAACGCAATTTACAACGCAAGACGCAGCTGCCCGTGCTGGCGCTGGGCCTGCTGCTGGCCGCGCCCGATGCGCCCGCCGGCCGCCCCCTGACGGTCGACGACGCCGGCATTGCCGACTTCGGCAACTGCCAGCTGGAAAGCTGGGTTGAGACCAGCGGCGGCAAGTCGGCTAGCTGGGCCATGCCGGCCTGTAATTTCACCGGCAACTGGGAACTGGCGCTCGGCGCCGCCTCCCTGCCCGCGGACCAGGGACATCGCAACGCCGCCGTACTGCAAGGCAAGACGGTGCTGCGCCCGCTGGCGGACAACGGCTGGGGCGCCGGCCTGGTGCTGGCGCGGCAAGCGGGTGCGCAGGCGGCCACCAGCCTCAACCTGCCCGTCAGCCTGGCCTGGCAAGGCCAGGACACCTTGCTGCACGCCAACCTGGGCGCCATCCGCCCGCAAGGCGCGCGCACGGCCGCCACCTGGGGCCTGGCGCTGGAACGGCAGTTGGGTGAGTTCACCGGCATCGGCCTGGAACGCTTTGGCCAGCGCGGCGACAGCGCCACCACGTCCGTGGGCTGGCGCCGCGCCATCGTACCCGGCCGCTTGCAGCTGGACGCCAGCTGGGGCCGCAAGTCGGGCCAGCCGCGTGCCACTACCTGGTCGCTGGGCCTGGTCTGGACCGGCGCGCCATTGCAATAAAAAAACACATCCTGAATCAATCCCTAGCCTGAAAGGAAGAGCCATGAACCTCTTCACCCGCCTGTTCGAATCGTTCCTGCGCAAGCGCCATACGGCCGGCCATTTCCGCCGCCAGGCCATGCCTTTGGCAAACAGCACCGCCCGCACCGTACCTGTGCCCGACCACCTGGCGCGCCAGTTGCTGGCCGCCGCCACCGAAGCCCTGCCGGCGGCACTGGCCCGCCTGGCCTCGCGCGAAGCGGGCCTGTCCGGCGACGAAGCGCAAGCCGTGCTGGCACAGACCGGCCCCAACGAAGTAGAGCACGAAAAGCCGCTGGCCTGGTACCAGCATCTGTGGCTGTGCTACAAAAATCCGTTCAACCTGCTGCTGACGGTGCTGGCGATTGTTTCCTACCTGACCGAAGACGCCAAGGCGACGATCGTCATCGGCAGCATGGTGATTTTGTCGACCCTCTTGCGCTTCGTGCAGGAAGGCCGCTCGAACCGCGCCGCCGAACGCCTGAAAGCGATGGTCGGCAATACCGCCACCGTGCTGCGCGATGGCCGCCAGCTGGAACTGGCCATCCGGCAACTGGTGCAGGGCGACATCATCGTGCTTTCGGCCGGCGACATGATCCCGGCCGACTGCCGCCTGCTGACCGCCAAGGATCTGTTTGTCAGCCAGTCGGCGATGACGGGCGAATCCTTGCCGGTGGAAAAGATGGCCGAACTGGCTGACGGCCATGGCAAGAATCCGATGGACCTGCCCAACTTGCTGTTCATGGGCACTAATGTGATTTCGGGCGCGGCCACGGCGCTGGTGCTGGCGACCGGCAACCGCACCTATTTCGGCGCGATCGCCACCCGCGTCACGGCCACCGAGCGCACGCCCACCGCGTTTGAAGCGGGCGTCAACAGCGTCAGCTGGCTGCTGATCCGCTTTGCGCTGGTGATGGCGCCGCTGGTGTTCCTGATCAATGGCTGGACCAAGGGCGACTGGATGGAAGCGTTCCTGTTCGCACTGTCGGTGGCGGTCGGCCTGACGCCGGAAATGCTGCCGATGATCGTCACCAGCACCCTGGCCAAGGGCGCCGTCAAACTGGCGAAAAAGAAAGTGGTGGTCAAACGGCTGGACGCGATCCAGAACTTCGGCGCCATGGACGTGCTGTGCACCGACAAGACCGGCACCCTGACGCAGGACAAGATCGTGCTGGAGCGCCATACGGATGTATTCGGCCAGCCGTCCGACGAGGTGCTGCGCTTTGCCTACCTGAACAGCCACTACCAGACCGGCCTGAAAAACCTGCTCGACCGCGCCGTGCTCGACCACGTGCAGTTGCAGACCGAAATGCAGCTGGCGCGCGACTACGTGAAAGTCGATGAAATCCCGTTCGACTTCGTGCGCCGCCGCATGTCGGTGGTGGTGTCCGAACGCAACGATCATCACGAGCTGATCTGCAAGGGCGCGGTCGAAGAAATGCTGGCCGCCTGCAGCCATCTGCGCCTGGACGGCGTCGACGTGCCGCTCGACACCGCCCTGCTCGACCGTGTGCTGGCCACCACTCACGGCCTTAACGCCGAAGGCTTGCGGGTGGTCGCCGTGGGCGTGAAGGAAGTGCCGCCGCACAAAACCGTGTATGGCGTGGCCGATGAAACGGCGCTGACCCTGATCGGCTACGTGGCCTTTCTCGACCCGCCGAAAGAATCGACGGCGCCGGCCCTGCGGGCACTGAAGGAACACGGCGTGACGGTGAAAGTGCTGACCGGCGACAACCACCTGGTAACGGCGAAAATTTGCCGCGAAGTGGGCCTGGCGGTGCGCGGCGTGCTGCAGGGCCCGGAACTGGATGACATGGACGACGCGCAAGTGGCGCAGGCGGCCGAAAGCCACACCGTGTTTGCCAAGCTCAGCCCGCTACACAAGGAGCGCCTGGTGCGCGCCCTGCGCGGCAATGGCCATATCGTCGGCTTCATGGGCGACGGCATCAACGACGCGCCGGCCCTGCGCGCGGCCGATATCGGCATCTCGGTCGATTCGGCGGTCGATATCGCCAAGGAGGCGGCCGACATCATCCTGCTGGAAAAAAGCCTGATGGTGCTGGAAGAAGGCGTGCTGGAAGGCCGCCGCACCTTCAGCAATATGCTCAAATATATCCGCATGACGGCCAGTTCGAACTTCGGCAATGTGTTTTCCGTGCTGGTGGCCAGCGCCTTTTTGCCGTTCCTGCCGATGCTGCCGCTGCATCTGCTGGTGCAGAACCTGCTGTACGACGTGTCGCAGATCGCAATTCCCTTCGACAATGTCGACGCCGAACTGATCCAGCAGCCGCTCAGCTGGAACCCGCGCGACATCGGCCGCTTCATGGTGTTTTTTGGTCCCTTGAGCTCGATCTTCGACATCAGCACCTTTGTGTTGATGTGGCATGTGTTCGGCGCCAATACGCCGGCCCAGCAGACCCTGTTCCAGTCCGGCTGGTTCGTCGTCGGCCTGCTGACGCAGACCCTGATCGTGCACCTGATCCGCACGCCCAAGCTGCCGTTTATTGACAGCATCGCTTCGGTGCCGCTGCTGGTGGCGACCACGGCCATCATGGCGGTGGGCGTGTTCCTGCCGATGGGGCCGCTGGCCAGCTACTTCAAGCTGCAGGCGCTGCCGCTGGCCTACTTTCCATGGCTGCTGGCCATCCTGGTCGCCTACACGGTGCTGACGACCCTGATGAAACGCGTTTATCTGCGCAAATTCGGCTGGCAATAGTATGATGTGCCGCTTGTAACCACCGTGAAGGCGCGCATGAGCGGCACACTCTCTTCCAAACGGCCCAAGGCCATTTTGCTGTCGACCCTGGTATTTCCCGGCACCGGACACTTGCTGCTGGGCCGCAAGGCGCGCGGCGCGCTGTTCATCGTGCCATCATTGATCGCCCTGCTGCTGGTGATCAACAACATCATGCAGCGCACCGGGCAGATCATGGACCAGATCAACAGCGGCGCGCTGCCGCTCGACGTGCAGCTGATTACGGAAAAAGTGGCGGCCCTGTCCGCCAACGACGGCCCCGGCATGCAAGTGGCCGTCGGCGTGCTGGTCGCCTGCTGGATCGCGGCGCTGGTCGACCTGCTGTTCATCAAGTAATGGTGTCGGAAGTTTCCGCCCGCAAGGCGCTGCTGCGGCGCGAGCAACACGCGGCACGCAAGCGCGATGACGGCGGGCCGCTGGCCTGGCGCGGCTGGTTCGACGGTTCGGCCCACCCGAATCCGGGCCGCCTCGGCATCGGCGCCCTGCTGCTGGGGCCGGATGGCGAGCGCATCGAGATCAGCGAAGCGGCCGGCGACGGCGACAGCAGCGACGCCGAATATGCGGCCCTGACGGCCTTGCTGCGGGCCGCCGTCAAGCTCAAGCCGGCGCAGCTGCTGCTGTGCGGCGACAGCCAGGTGGTGATCAATGATGTGCTGGGGACCACCATTGTCAAAGGATTGGCCACCGAGCGCGCCGCCGTGCTGGCGCTGATGGAACAATTGCCCGACGTGTCGCTGCGCTGGGTGCCGCGCCACCGCAATGGCGAAGCGGACCGGCTGTCGCAGATGGCAATAGGCAAAGCAACAGAATTCCAGGGTCAGACCCCCGTCACTGTTGGCAATGACCTTTGAGTTTGCGGCATTGAGGGTCTGACCCCAGCGCTACGTTCATGCAGCTTGAACACGCTGACCACCTCGGCCAGCCGGTGCGCCTGGTTCTGCATCGATTCGGCCGCCGCCGCCGCCTCTTCCACCAGCGCCGCGTTCTGCTGCGTCACCGCATCCATCTGGCCGATGGCGCGGTTGATCTCGTCGATACCCACGCTCTGCTCGCTGCTGGCGGCGGTGATTTCGGTAATGATGTCGCTCACTCGCTGCACGCTGGCAACGATATCGTTCATGGTCGAACCGGCCTGGGCGACCAGCATGCTGCCCGCATTGACTTGCTCGACCGAGGCGCCGATCAGGGTCTTGATTTCTTTTGCCGCCTGGCTTGACCTCTGCGCCAGGTTGCGCACTTCGGACGCCACCACCGCAAAGCCACGCCCCTGTTCACCCGCGCGCGCCGCTTCCACCGCCGCGTTCAGAGCCAGGATATTGGTCTGGAAGGCGATCCCGTCGATCACGGCGATAATGTCGACAATCTTGTTCGAGGACGAATTGATCGACTCCATGGTGCCGACCACCTGCGCCACCACCTCGCCGCCCTTGAGCGCCACTTGCGCTGCCGAGGCCGCCAGCTGGTTGGCCTGGCGCGCGTTATCGGCATTCTGTTTCACGGTCGAGGTGAGTTCCTCCATCGACGACGCGGTTTCTTCCAGCGAACCGGCTTGCTGCTCGGTGCGGCTCGACAAATCCTGGTTGCCGGCCGCGATCTGCGTCGACGAGGTAGCGATGCTGTCGGTACCGCCGCGCACTTCGCCGACGATGCGCAGCAGGCTGTCATTCATTTCCTTCAGGGCCAGCAGCAATTGCCCGGTTTCATCTTTGGCATCAGCGTCGATCTGCGCCGTCAAATCGCCATCGGCCACGCGGCGCGCCACGCTGACGGCCGTGCGCAGCGGATGGACGATGCTGATCGTCAGCAGCCAGGCGCAGACGCTGCCAAAGGCCAGCGCCAGCGCGGCCAGGCCCAGCAGCAGGTTGCGGCTGGTGACGGCCATGGTGTCGATCTCGTGCGCGGTGGCGTCGATGCTGGCGCGCTGGTGCAGCAGCAGGTCCTGCACGAATTTCTGGTACTTGGCCGAACCGGGCACGAAAGTATTTTCAAACACGACTTTCGCCTCGTCCAGCTGGCCGTCCGTCTTCATCTTGTAGATCTGGTCGCGCGAACTCAGGTACACCTTGCGCATCTCGCTGACCTGGCGAAAAATTTCCTTTTCTTCCGGTGTCGACAGCAGCGCTTCGATTTTCTTTTGCAACTCGCCGGAGATGACCGACGAGGCCTTCGATTCTTCCGCAAAATAGGCGCCCAGCGTCGTGTCGCTGCTGCGCGCGATCGCCGTGGTGCGGCGGATGCCGCTGTCGATCTTGCTGTACCAGTCGGAAATATAGCGCTCCTTGGCCAGCGGCTGCTCCATCATGATGCGCGTGTCGGCCGCCACATTGTGCAGGCGCCACACGCTGATGCCGGTGATCAGCATGGAAAACAACAAAATGCCGGCAAAACCCAGCCCCAGGCGCACACCGATACTGACGTCTCTTAACAAATTCATATTATTATCCTGGCAGAAGCTATTTGAACGCAGGTTGCGTCAGAGAAGCACGGTAAAAGAAAAACAGGGAGAGAGCAAGCTGGGAATGGGCAGGTGTTGCAGGCGGCACAGCGATAGCAATAGGCGGAGCAGCAGAATTCCGGGGTCAGACCCGACGGGTCTGACCCCAGCCTTACGCTGCGAGCTTGAACACGCTGACGATCTGCGCCAGCTTGTGCGCCTGGTCCTGCATCGATTCGGCGGCCGCCGCCGCTTCTTCCACCAGCGCCGCGTTCTGCTGCGTCACCGCATCCATCTGGCCGATGGCGCGGTTGATCTCGTCGATGCCCACGCTCTGCTCGCTGCTGGCGGCGGTGATTTCGGTAATGATGTCGCTCACGCGCTGCACGCTGGTAACGATGTCGTTCATGGTCGAGCCAGCCTGGGCGACCAGCATGCTGCCCGTATTGACCTGCTCGACGGACGCGCCGATCAGGGTCTTGATTTCTTTTGCCGCCTGGCTTGACCTCTGCGCCAGGTTGCGCACTTCGGACGCGACCACGGCAAAGCCCCGGCCCTGTTCGCCCGCGCGCGCCGCTTCCACGGCCGCGTTCAGTGCCAAAATATTCGTCTGGAAGGCGATCCCGTCGATCACCGCAATAATGTCGACGATCTTGTTCGACGAGGCATTGATCGATTCCATGGTGCCGACCACCTGCGCCACCACTTCGCCGCCCTTGACTGCCACTTGCGAGGCCGAGGCCGCCAGCTGGTTGGCCTGGCGCGCATTGTCGGCGTTCTGTTTCACGGTCGAGGTCAGCTCTTCCATCGACGACGCGGTTTCTTCCAGAGAGCCGGCCTGCTGCTCGGTGCGGCTCGACAGGTCCTGGTTGCCGGCCGCGATCTGCGTCGACGAGGTGGCGATGCTGTCGGTGCCGCCGCGCACTTCGGCCACGATGGTCAAGAGGCTGCCATTCATGTCTTTCAAGGCTTGCAGCAATTGCCCTGTTTCATCTTTGGCGCTGGCGTCGATCTGCGCCGTCAGGTCGCCATCGGCCACCCGGCGCGCCACGGCAACGGCCATGCGCAGCGGATGGACGATGCCGATCGTCAGCAGCCAGGCGCTCAGCACGCCGAACACCAGCGCCATGGCGGCCAGGCCCAGCAGCAAGTTGCGGCTGGTGACGGCCACGGCATCGACATCGCGCGCGGTGGCGTCGATGGCGGCGCGCTGGTGTTCCAGCAAGTCGAACACCATCTTCTGGTATTTCGCGGCGGCCGGCACAAAGGTTTTTTCAAACACCTCGTTGGCGGCCTCGGCCTGGCCTTCACCCTTCAGCTTGTAGACCTGGTCACGCGAGCTCAGGTACACCTTGCGCTGCTCCAGCAAGGCCGCGAACATGGCCTTTTCCTGCGGCTGGTCGATCAGCGCCTCGATTTTCTTTTGCAGCTCGGCCGAACTGGCCGACGAGGTTTTCGATTCATCGGAAAAATACGCGCTCAGTGATGTGTCCGAACTGCGGGCAATCGCGATGGTGCGGCGCACGGCGCTGTCGATGCGGCTGTACCAGTCCGAAATATGGCGCTCCTTGGCCAGCGGCTGCTCCATCATGGCGCGCGTGTCGGCCGCCACGTCGTGCAGGCGCCAGACGCTGATGCCGGTGATCAGCATGGAAAACAGCAAGATGATGGCAAAACCGGCGCCCAGGCGCGTGCCGATGCCGACGTTTCTGAATAAGTTCATGGGAATCCTGAAGAGCTGAGGCTGCGCTACGCAACAGACTCATGGCATGCTGGCAGCTGGGGGAATCGGGTACAAAGAGGATGAAAGGCGCACGGTTTGTAGTAAAAGCATGCACCAGTCACCACAGCGGAGTGCTGGGGTCAGACGGGGACGCCTAGTACCGACGGGTCTGACCCCGGAAGTTTGCTGCTGGGCTAAAGGATCAAGCCGCCAGTTTTTCGATCAAGCCCATGTCGGCGCTCGACATCAGCTGGTCGATATCGACCAGGATCAGCATGCGCTCGTCGATGGTGCCCAGGCCGATCACGTATTCGGTATTGATCGAGCGGCCCATGTCCGGCGCCGGCTTGATCTGTTCCGGCAGCAAGGTCGTCACGTCGGAGACGCGGTCGACCACCATGCCGACCACGCGGTTGCCGATATTGAGGATGATGACGACGGTAAACTGGTCATAGCTGGGCGTGCCCAGGTTGAACTTGATGCGCATGTCGACGATCGGCACGATGATGCCGCGCAGATTGACCACGCCCTTGACGAATTCGGGAGCGTTGGCGATGCGCGTCGGCGTTTCATAGCTGCGGATTTCGCTGACTTTTTGAATGTCGATGCCATATTCTTCCTGGCCCAGGGTAAAGGCCAGGTATTCGGCGGCCTTGGCGACGGTGGTGCCAGATTCGCTGGAAGTGGTGCTCATGTTGATCCTTTAGAAAAAGCGTCGGTGCGCGCCAGGCAGCATGGTGCATGGCGTTAGAAAATAATGCATTAAAATTGCAATGCGGCAATACTAACGCATGTAAATTTCGGCTGCACTAAAAATGCACCGACGTGCGCTTATTTTTGCTTCTTCAGCAACTTTCTGTGGCTGGCATGATACCGCTCGCAAGCACTTGCGTCACTTGACCAGCGTATTGTCAATCACATCATCAAAGAAAGCATATTCAAAACGGTACATGAAGTCCATCGCACAAGGCACGCCGTGGCACAGGCCTGGCTTGAACTTTTCCTTGCTCAGCAAAATGGCGCCGTAATAGGCCATGCGCGCGTTCGACGCGGAATACACGCTGACATCACCGACGTTGCCTTCGGCATCAACCGACAGGATCAGCTTCATCTCGCCCGGGCCGCCAATTCGCCGGTGCACCTCGCGCAACTGCTGGATGCTCGGCCCCAGTCCCCTGGCCGGGAAAGGCGGCTCGTCATCCGCCTCCAGCGGAGAATATACCGCGCGCAGCTTACGCTGGTTTTCCGGGCTCATTTCCGCATAGGTCTGGTTCAGCGGCAGCCAGCTGTCGAGCAAGGCGTCGCGGCGAATATGCGTGCCGGTGATCGCCAATTCTTCCTTGTAGTTCAACTTCGGTGCCTTCTCTGCCAGCGAAGGCGCAGAGACGGACAACAGCGCGGCAAGCAAAATCAGGTTGGTTCGCATGGGGCCTCATCAATGGTGAATGGAATGCGGGAGATGTCAGTGCCTGGAGCAGGAGACAGCCCAGTTTGCATAAAAAACATTATAAAAGCAAGCAGGTGCCCATGGCTGCGATGCACCGTATGGCACAATGGCGCTGCTTCTTCAGAATAGCCATCAGGACCATGCGCATGACAATCAGCAATTCCCTCACTCTCTGGCAACCACGCCTGCTGGCGCTGGCGAGCGCCGGCCTGGGCGACGACAGCGCCCACGATATCAACCATCTGCAGCGCGTCTGGCGCAACGCGGCCATCCTGCTGCAGGATTACCCGCAGGCAGACGCGCTGGTGGTGATGGCGGCCTGCTATCTGCACGACCTGGTCAACCTGCCGAAAAACCATGCCGAGCGCCACCTCGCATCGCGCCAGGCGGCCGCGCTGGCTTGCCGCCAGCTGGCCGAACTCGGTTTCCCGGAAGACAAGCTGCCCGCCGTCGCGCACGCGATCGAAACCCACAGTTTTTCCGCCAACCTGGCGCCGACCACCATCGAAGCGCAGATCGTGCAGGACGCCGACCGTATCGATGCGCTGGGCGCCGTCGGCCTGGCGCGCATGTTTTATACGGCGGCCCGCATGGACAGCGCGCTGGCCCATGGCAGCGATCCGCTGGCGCTGCACCGCCCGCTCGACGACAAGGCGTATTCCTTGGACCATATCGTCACCAAGCTCGACAAGCTGCCCGGCAAGATGCAGACGCCAGCCGGGCGGGTCCTGGCCGAACAACGGCTGCAGATCCTGCTCGATTTTCGCGCCACCTTTGCCGAGGAATGGGGCACGAGCGCGGCCGGCGCCTGATGTAAGCGGGCAATCAGCGCGCGATAGCCAGCGCGGCGCGCGCTGTCTATAATACAAGGTCCAGCCAGCGCGCTGCAGCGCCCCGGCGCCGGCGCCACGCCAACCATTTCTGCCTCGCGGCCGTACGGCAGCGGGGTGCGCGCCGAAAGCTTGCATGACCGACCACGCCACGCCCGACTCTTCCCCGCCAGCTGCGCCCGCGCGCGCCGGCAATCTCAATTTCATCCTGGTCTGCGTCTTTATCGACATGCTGGGCATCGGCCTGGTGGTGCCGGTACTGCCGATCCTGATCGGCGACTTTGTCGATGGCAAGGACCAGCAGGCAATGTGGTACGGCATCATGGCGGCCGTGTTTGGCTTGCTGCAATTTATCTTCATGCCGATGCTGGGCGCCATCAGCGACCGCGTCGGGCGCCGCCCCGTGCTGCTCTATTCGATGGCCGGCATGTGCGTCAATTTCCTGGCCACCGGCTGGGCGCCCAACCTGGCGTGCCTGTTTATCGGCCGCATCATCGGTGGCGTATCGTCGGCCAGCATGTCGGTCGCTTCGGCCTACGCTTCCGACATTTCCACGCCGGACAACCGCGCCAAGAGCTTCGGCAAGATCGGCGCGGCCTTCGGCCTGGGCTTTATCTGCGGCCCGATGCTGGGTGGCTTGCTGGGCGATATCAACCTGCACCTGCCCTTCTTTGTGGCGGCCGGCCTGTCGGCGGCCAATTTTGTGTATGGCTATTTTTTCGTGCCGGAGTCGCTGGCACCTGGCCCACGCGCGCCGTTCACCCTGGCCCGCATCAACCCGTTCGCGGCCCTGGTCAAGCTGGCGCGGCGGGTGGAGATCCGCGGCCTGGTGCTGGCCTTCGGCCTGATGACGTTCGCGCAAATGATGCTCAACACCACCTGGGTGCTGTACACCCACTTCCGCTTCGACTGGACGCCGCGCCAGAACGGCATCGCGCTGTTCTGCGTGGGCCTGTGCGCGGCGGTGGTGCAGGCAGGCCTGCTGGGCATCCTGATCAAGCGCCTGGGCGAAGTACGCCTGTCGCTGCTGGGCATGGCCTCGGGCGCCATCACCTATCTGCTGTATGGCCTGGCTACCGAAGGCTGGATGATGTATGCGCTGATCCTGTGCAACCTGCTGGCCTTCGCGGCCGGGCCCGCCCTGCAGGGCATTATCTCGAAGGGATCGGCGGCCGGCGAACAGGGTGAACTGATGGGTTCCTTGCAGTCGATCAGCAGCCTGGGCATCATCATCATGCCACTGCTGGGCAGCATGATCCTTGGCGAAGTCAGCCATTTGCCGGCCAATGACTGGCGCATCGGCAGCACCTTTTTTGTCTGCGCCATCATGCAGACGCTGGGCATGATCGTGGCTTGGCGCTACTTCAAGGCGCAAGGTGACACAGGGTTGGTGGTGTCCGCCACAAAATAGCCCACCGGATAACATTGCCATGAGGCAATATAGAGACGAAAATGCGTTACAATAAAATACAAGATCGCAGATAAACCGCAGAATGGGCCGCGCCTTACCGAAGCGCGCGCCGATGGCAAGCAAGGATGGGTATGACTGACTTTTATTGCAGCGCCTGGCGCCGTACCGCGGCCGCATTGTCGCTGGCATTGCCTGCGCTGGCCTTGCCCCTGGCGGCATGGGCCGATTGTTCGCGCGATATCCATGTGCCCGTGTCGCAGATCGGCGCCAGCGTGGTCGGCAGCGGCGCCACCGTCAGCGGCATCTACCCGGAGATACTGCGCAGCCTGGGTGCCAGGATGGGCTGCAATTTCGTCTTCAGCGTGGTGCCGCGCGCCCGCCTGGAAGCCTTGTATGAAACGGGCAAGGCCGACATCCTGATTCCGGCCAGCAGCACGCCGCGGCGCGACCAGCATGGCCTGTTCATTCCCCTGCTGGGCAACCGCCCGCTGCTGATTTCCCTGCAAGGCGCGCGCGAACCGGTCAACAGCATGCAGGAACTGATCGAACGGCGCGAACTGCGCGTGGCGCTGGTACGCGGCTATGACTATGGCCACCCCTACCAGGCGCTGGCCAAGGAACTGAGCAGCCAGGGCCGGCTGTTCTACGAAGTCGACGCCCTGTCCGTGGCGCGCCTGATGCAAAGCGGCTTTATCGACGCCACCATCATGAACCCCACCATTTTATCGGGCGCGGTACAAAACGATGCGCGCGTGCTGGGCCTGGCCGACCGCCTGCGCCTCGAAGCGCTGCCGGAACTGCCGTGGGGCCTTTCCGGCGCCTATATCTCGCGCAAGTCGCTCACCGCGGGCGACCAGGCGATATTGCGTGAACTGCTGGAAAAAGCCGCCCGCTCGGGCGCCATCATCGAAAGCTTCCAGCGCAATCACCGGCCCGAGCTGCTGTCGGCCAGCATACGGCCGCGCTAGGCGCTCTTGCGGGCGCCTGCTTCTAGCGCGCCACCTGCGCCGCTGTTTCGGCCGAAATGATCGGCAACTCGACCGCGCTGCTGCTGCCAGACGAGTGATACACGCGCTGGGTCGCTTTTTTGTAATCCGCGGGTTGCGCCAGGAAGATGTTCGGCACAAAGGTTTGCGGATTGCGGTCGTACAGCGGGAACCAGCTTGACTGGATCTGCACGGCGATGCGGTGGCCGGGCAGGAACACATGGTTGGCGTTCGGCAGCGCGAAGCGGTAGCGCTCGACTTTGCCTGACGGTATCGCGGTCGGGTGTTCCAGGCTGTCGCGGTAGCGGCCGCGGAAGATGTCCATCGCCACGCCCAGCTGGTAGCCGCCCATGACCGGCTGCGACGGCACTTCGTCCGGATACACGTCGATCAGCTTGACCACCCAGTCGCTGTCGCTGCCGCTGGTGCTGGCAAACAGATTGACCATGGGCGCGCCGGCGATGCGCACGGCCTCTTTCAATGGTGCCGTCACATAGCTGAGCACGTCGGTGCGGTCGGCATAGCCGCGCTGGTCGCTGACCAGCCATGGCTTCCACACGTCGCCATCGTTCAGGCGCACCGGGCGCGCCACGAACGGCACCGGCTTGGCCGGATCGGACACGTATTCGTCGAAGGCGCCACTGGCATCTGGCGCGCCGGCCGGCGCATTGAAGCCCAGCTTGTTGCCGTCCTGCAGGTAAATCGACGTCAGTTTCGTGTCGCAGGTGTCGCAGGCCAGCGGCCAGCGCTGCAGCCGCTGCCATTGATTGGTGCCGCTCTGGTACGAAACGACCGGCGCCGTGTTCGCCGGCGGCGCATCGTCCTTCAGGTATTGATTCAGGAACGGCTGCATCACTTTTTCGCGGAACTGGCGCGCCGTGTCGCCGTCGAATTTCAGGGCGCCCAGGCTGGAACCTTCATAGTTGACGCCGCTGTGGCGCCATGGGCCGACGGCCAGGTAGTTCAGGTTGTTGAGCTTGTCCTTGCCTTCCATCGCCGCATAGGTGGCGTAGGCGCCGTAGATATCTTCCTGGTCCCACTGCCCCACCACGTGCATGGTCGGCACGATCAACGGGCGTTTGGCCAGGATTTTGTCGAGCGCCTGTTCCTGCCAATAGCTGTCGTAGGCCGGATGCTCGAACAGTTTCCTGGTGTAGACCAGCTTGTCGATGCCGAACTTCTTGGCGAAATCGCCGGCCGAGCCGATGCGCAGATAGGCGTCGTAATCGTCATACACGCCCAGCACCGGCGACTCGCCGCCGCCGCGTACGCTGGTCTGCCAGGCCAGGTAGGACAAGCTGGGCATGCGGAAGGCGCCGTTGTGGAACCAGTCGTCGCCGCGCCAGCCGTCGACCATGGCGCTCATCGGGATCGCCACTTTCAGCGCCGGGTGCGGGTCGACCAGCGCCATCAGCACGGTATGGCCCTCGTAGGAAGAACCGAGCATGCCGACCTTGCCGTTCGACTCAGGGATGTTTTTCGACAGCCAGGCTATGGTGTCCCAGGCGTCGGTCACATTGTCGACCTTGGTATTGTTGAGCGGGCCGCGCACCGGGCGCGTCATCACATAGTCGCCCTCGGAACCATGCTTGCCGCGCACGTCCTGGAACACGCGAATATAACCGTTCTCGACCAGGGTGTCGTCGCCTTGCGGCAGGGTCGCCAGCATGCTGGCGCTGGTGGCGCGCTGGGCCCGCCGCGCCGCGTTGTAGGGCGTGCGCGTCAGCATGATCGGCGCGCGCCTGGCATCCTTCGGCACCACGATCACCGTGTACAGCTTGACGCCGTCGCGCATCGGGATCATCACCACGCGCTTGACGTAGTCGTTTACATCCGGCATCACCAGCCTGGCGCCGATATCGGGCGTCATCGGCGGCGTTTGCGCCAGTGCGCAGGCTGGTATGGCGAGGAGGGTCATCAGGGCAAGACCGGCAAGCCGGACAGGTGGTGCGACACGCATGTGAACTCCATTGATCAGGACAGGCAAGAATAGCCAACAAGCAATAATACCTGTAATACAAAACGCTCACGGCAGATAAATTGCCGGGCAGCTTGACAGACCGCTGTCAAACTGCAACCATACCGCCATGAATTTTATCCAGTCACAACACGCCTGCACGAATTGGTGGTCCCGCTCACTCCGCGCGGCCACTGCATAGTGATGTGATTTATGATCAACGCCGCCTCGCTCGGTGGCGTAACAGGCAAATCCTGGATCATCCCGACAAGGCGGCTCGAAAGGAAACTTGATGAGCTTGCCAAACACCCCCGCTACCCCAGATACCCCTGAAGCCGCCGCGCCGCTATCGGCCGCCGCCATCGCTTCGCAATCGGTGATCCTGACGGGCGACCGCCCGACCGGTCCGCTGCACCTGGGCCACTATGTAGGCAGCCTGCGCAACCGCGTTACGTACCAGAATGATTTCAAGCAGTTCATCATGCTGGCCGACGCCCAGGCGCTGACCGACAATATGGACGATATCGACAAGGTCCACCGCAACGTGGTGGAAGTGGCGCTCGACTACCTGGCCGTCGGCATCGATCCCTCCAAGACCACCGTCTTCATCCAGTCGCAGATCCCGGAACTGGCCGAACTGACGTTTTATTACCTGAACATCGTTACCGTGGCGCGCCTGGAACGCAATCCGACCGTCAAGGAAGAAATCCGCCTGCGCGGCTTCGAGCGCGACATTCCGGCCGGCTTTCTCACCTACCCGGCCAGCCAGGCGGCCGACATCACGGCCTTCAAGGCCGGCGTGGTGCCGGTCGGCGAAGACCAGATCCCGATGATCGAGCAGACCAATGAAATCGTGCGCCGCTTCAACCGCATGTATAACCGCGAAGTGCTGATGGAATGCAAGGCGCTGGTGCCGGAAATCGGCCGCCTGCCCGGCATCGACGGCAAGGCCAAGATGAGCAAATCGCTGGGCAACACCATCAACCTGGGCGCCACGCCGGAAGAAATCACGGCCGCCGTGAAAAAAGTCTACACCGACCCGCTGCACCTGCGCGTGGCCGACCCTGGCCACCTGGAAGGCAACGTGGCCTTTATTTACCTGGACGCCTTCGACCAGGAAAAAGCGGCTTTGGAAGAAATGAAAGCCCATTATGTGCGCGGCGGCCTGGGCGACAGCATCGTCAAGAAACGCCTGGAAGTGGTGCTGCAGGAAATGCTGGCGCCCATCCGCGCCCGCCGCGAAGAGTTCGCCAAGGACAAGGGGCAAGTCATCCAGATGCTGAAAGAAGGCACCTTCCGCGCGCGCGAAGTGGCGGCCCGCACGGCCGACGAGGTCAAGTCGGCGCTGGGCTTGAACTATTTCTAAGCTTTCAACCCAACGGCAGATTCCGGGGTCGGACCCTGAGGGGCCGACCCCAGCCTTGTCTTGGGGTCACGAACTGAAACACAGGCAATGACCAACACCCCTATCGACCAGCTGCTGCGGCAGCATTTTTCCATCGATGCGCTGCGGCAGTCACCAAAGCCCTTGCGGCAGGCGCTGGCCATGCTGGGCGGCTGGCTGGAAGGCGCGCGCGAGGTGCCGTATCCGCACGTGCCGTTCGAACAGCTGCTGACGCAATTGTCCGATACCCGGCCGCCCGCGCACGGCATGCCGGTGGCCGACTTCCTGCAGGAGCTGGACACCACCGTGCTGGCCAATACGGCCCAGCTGAACCACCCGCGCTATATCGGCCACATGACGCAAGCCCTGCCCTGGGTCAGCGTGCTGGCCGAAGCGTTTACGGCCGCGCTGAACCAGAACCAGGTGAAAATCGAGACGGCGTATGTCTCGACCCTGATCGAAAAGCAGCTGCTGGGCTGGCTGCACCGCCAGGTGTACCGGCACGAGGACGCCGTCTACACGCAGGCCATGGCGGCCACCAGCGGCGCGCTGGGCAATGTCGTCAATGGCGGCACCATGGGCAACCTGACGGCGCTGGCCGTGGCGCTGGAACACCAGTTGCCGGGCACGAGGAAGCGCGGCCTGTTTGCGACGATGCAGGAGTGCGGCCATGCCGGCCTGGCCGTGATCGGCTCGGCGCGCAGCCATTATTCCGTCAAGAAAGCCCTGGCCACCCTGGGCCTGGGTGAAGCGGCGCTGCACCTGGTGCCGGTCGACCGCGACAACCGCATCGATGTCAACGCGCTGGAAGCGACGATTGCGGATTTGAAGGCGCGCAAGATCAAAATCGTCGCCATGATCGGCATCGCCGGCACCACCGAAACCGGCGCGATCGACCCGCTGGCCGCGATGGCGGAAATCGCCGCGCGCGAAGCGATCTGGTTCCATGTCGACGCGGCCTGGGGCGGCGCCCTGCTGGTGGCCGAGCAGTTCCGCCCACTGTACGCCGGCATCGAACTGGCCGACTCGGTGGTGATCGACGGCCATAAACTGCTGTGGGTGCCAATGGCGCAAAGCATGGTGCTGTTCAAGAGCAGCACCAGCCTGAACCTGCTGAAGCACAACGCCAATTACATCTTGCGCGACAATTCCGGCGACCTGGGCCAGACGTCGCTGGAAGGCTCGCGCCGCTTCGACGCGCTGAAACTGTGGACCTCGTTCAAGGTGCTGGGCGTGTCCGGCTACACCACCTTGCTGCAACAGGCGGCCACCCTGAGCCAGCAGTTCCAGGACTTGCTGACGGACCAGCAAGATTTCGAACTGGTCACCCGTTCCGACACCTTTATCCTCACCTACCGCTATGTACCAAAGCCGCTGCGCGAACGCATGGAGCTGCGGCTGGCCAGCGGTGACACCGACGCCGCGCTGGCGCTGAACCAGCAGCTCAACAGCCTCAACGCCAAACTGCAGAACCGGCAGAAGGCCGAAGGGCGCAGCTTCGTGTCGCGCACCGTGCTCGAATCGACGCGCTACCCGGGCCCGACCAATGTGCTGCGGGTGGTGATGAGCAACGTGACAACCCGGCCGCATCACTTGCGCGCCATCCTCGATGAACAGCGCGCCATCGGCCAGGCGCTGGTGGACGAGCTTGGGCTGCGTGGTTAGGCTGCGCCAGCAGGCCAGATGGCTGCTGCTGGCGATGCTGGTGGCCGTGCTGGCCGGCACCGCCTCAGCCTGGTTTTTATGGGCGCTGGACTGGGCCACCGGCACCCGCAACGCGCATTCCTGGCTGATCTGGCTGCTGCCCGCGGCCGGCTTTGCCACCGGCTGGCTCTACCTGCGCTACGGCAGCGCCGTCGAGGGCGGCGTCAACCTGGTGATCACGGAAATCAAGACCCCTGGCAAACCGATCCCGCTGCGCATGGCGCCGCTGGTGCTGGGCGCAACGGTGGTGTCGCACCTGTTCGGCGCCTCGGTCGGCCGCGAAGGCACGGCGGTGCAGATGGGTGGCGCGCTGGCCGACCAGCTGACGCGCTGGTTCCGGCTCGACGCGGCAGACCGGCGCATGGTGCTGATGGCCGGCATCGGCGCCGGCTTTGCCTCGGTGTTCGGCACCCCGCTGGCCGGCGCCGTGTTCGCCCTGGAAGTGCTGGCCCTGGGCCGCTTGCCGCTCACCTTTTACCGCGCCCTGCTGCCCTGCCTGGCCGCCGCGCTGCTGGCCGACCAGGTGGAACTGCTGTGGGGCAGCCTGCTGGACGTGCACCATACGCATTACGCCGCGCCGTTGATGCCCGCAATAACGATGCCGGTCCTGGGCGCGATGGCGCTGGCCGGCGTGCTGTTCGGCCTGACAGCCAGGGTATTTGCCGGCGCCACCCATGCACTGGCGGGCGCCATGAAACGCGCGATTGCCTATGCGCCGCTGCGCCCGTTCACGGGCGGCGTGGTGGTGGCGCTGGCGGTCTGGCTGCTGGGCACGAACCACTATATCGGCCTGGGCATCCCGACCATCGTCGACGCGCTGCAACAGCCGCTGCCGGCCCATGATTTCCTGGCCAAGATGGCATTTACCATCGTCTCGCTCGGTTCTGGCTTCAAGGGCGGCGAAGTCACGCCGCTGTTCTTTATCGGCGCCACCCTCGGCAACGCGCTGGCGCCGCTGCTGCAGCAACCGTTCGCGCTGCTGGCGGCGGTCGGTTTCGTGGCGGTCTTCGCCGGCGCCGCCAACACCCCGCTGGCCTCGACCGTGATGGCGATGGAGTTGTTCGGGCCCGAAATCGGCGTGTATGCGGCGATTGCGTGCGTGGTGGCGTATGCGTGCTCCGGGCGCGCAGGGATCTACAAGGCGCAAAGCGGCAGGCAGCCAACGCCGCCGCAACCTGGCGCGCCGGATTAAAGACTGCCCGGCACCGGCAATTCCATGTCCGTCTTCCAGCCCAGGGCAAACGCATCGGCGGCACTGACCTGGTCCGGCTTGAGCACGGCGGACAGACGCGCGCAATATGCGGCGTAATCGCCTTCAGCATGCAGGGCGAGCTTGCAATAGGTGTACGACAAGCCAGGATCGGCCGGTACGCCGAGTCCCTTTTCGTACAACTCGGCCAGGCTGAACATGGAAGTGGCATTTCCCGCTTTTGCCGCCTGGCGATACAAGCTCAATGCCTTGGCATAATCCTGTGTCACGCCATGGCCTTTTTCATACAGGTCGGCCAGATTGTTGGTCGCGTTCATGCTTCCAGCATCGTGCCCCTTCTGGTAATAGTGAAACGCCAGCGAAAAATCCTGCTTGACACCCTCGCCGTACGCATACATGTAGCCCAGGCGCGACCAATCTCTTGCCGAGGCTTTTTTTTCCAGCTCCAGGTATAGTCTGGCAGCCATGGCTTCATCTTTCGACACCCCCAGGCCATTTCTGTAGATAGTCTCCAGCAGCAATATCGCCGACATGTCGCCCTGGTCGGCGGCACGCCTTGCCCAGTGCAGCGCCTTGGGATAGTCGCGCATGGCCTCGCCCAGGTAATAGCCGGCCAGCCTGCTCTGCGCCTCGACGATATTACGTTCGGCGGCAATGCGATAATAGAAAAAAGCTTTTTGCCCATCCTGTTCAATGCCTTTGCCGGCCTGGTATGACCGCGCCAGGTTGTACGCGGCGTTGCTACTGCCCAGATCCGCCGCCTTCGCATACCAGCGGTTTGCGGCGACATAGTCCACCGGTACGCCATCGCCGGTCCAGTACATATGAGCAATCTCGGTCACCGCGTCGTCATTGTCCTGCGCCGCTGCCAGCTCAAAATACTGCATGGCTTGTGCATAGTCTCGCGGGACGTATTTTCCAGTCAGATACACTGTTCCCATTTCGAACTGCGACGCGGCCACACCCGCCTGCGCGCTGGCACGCCATTTGGCGATCGCCGTCGCCAGGTCGCCCCGACTGAATGCGGCGTAGGCAAGGTAATAATCCTCATCCATCTTCGCCAGCCTGTCGATTTCCCTTTGCGCCTGTGCATGCAGCGCCGAGCTGCGCATGCCATCGACGCCATACCAGAGAAACGCGCGCCGGGCAGCCTGCTTGTCGTTGGCCACCATTTTTTGCTGGCCGATATAGAACCAGCTGTCATTCAGGGCCAGCTCGCGCTTGTCGGCGGGATAATGCCGTATCAGTTCAAGCAAGGCATCGGCACTGAGCGCGCCCACCTGCATGGCCAGCAAGGGACGTGGCCAGACACCATCGGGCGTTTCGCCGGCCAGCCGCATCAACTCGGGCGGCACGGGCTTGCCGGCCCTTTGCGCCAGGGCGATCTCGTCAGCCAGCAGCAGCCCTGCCGCGATGCTTGTACCGGCGCTGCCGCGCGCCGCGCGATAGGCCGACATGGTCGCCACGGCGGCGTCGGCATCGCCCGCATAGGCCTGGGCCCAGGCCAGGTCGCGCCGGTAAGGGCTGTCATCCTTCAGCGCGGCGCGCTGATAGAAAGAAAGACTATCGGCAAACCGACCTCGCTCGTAGGCAAGGCGGGCCAGGCACAGGGCGGCATGCGCCGTATCCTCCTTGCGCAACGCCTGCTGCATGTCATCGAGCATGCCCCCGGGATCTTTCTTTGCCAGCTCGCGCATGCGATAGGCGCTGACCAGCATATCGCATGCCTTGCCAGCCAGCTCAGGCGTTTCCTTGAAGGTATCGACGGATCGCACCATGGTTTGCGAGCCGAACACTGCCCGCACCATATCGAGTTCCCGCATCGACAGCGACATGGCGGCCAGCTCCGGCAGGTAGAGCGCCGCTTTGGCGATGCTGAAACCTGCCGAGATGAACGGCGCCAGCAATTTTGACTGCGCCTGCAAGTCGGGCACCTCGCTGGCCGCCACTACGGCCTGCTTGATCCGGTAGTCCAGCATATAGTCGGCGACGCTGCCTTTGAACGAAAACTCGTCGCGCACGCTGAAAAACGGATTGTCGATCGTCTTGACCTCCGGCGCCTGGTTGGCGCGTACCTGGTCCGGCCACTGTATCTGCAAGCGGTAGCGCGCCGCGTAGGTCCCTCTGGGCAGCGCCAGCGGATAGCTGCGCACGATTTTCCTGGGCAGTCCCAGGCTGCCGTCGAGTATGTGGGTTTCATAGTCGATGACGTAACTGGCCTCGTTGTCCTGCACCGGCTTGGGCAGTTTGTAGCGTCCCAGCATGGCAAAGACATTCGCCTCAAGGTCGTCTTCCACCCGCGGCGGCTCGATCAGTGTCACGCCAGGGTACAGGCTTTCGTAACGCTCCAGCATGTTCTTGGCAAACTCGGTACTGGAGGTACTTGGGAAGGCGGCACGCATCGCTTCGGCATAGCGGCCGCGATAGATCTCGCGCGTTTCAAGCACCGCATCGCCGTCGAAACTGGCAATCACGATGCTATCCCGGTGTTCATACTCCGGCCCCACGTCTGCGCGTTCAGGCAATATGGTCAGCCCCTGTGACTGGCGATCGACAACCAGTCCGGCGCCGCCAGCAAACACCGTGGCGAGCTTGTCCAGCCCCACCTTTTGCCCGCTGGCAGTCGGATCGACATAATACTGGCGGCCATCGAGTTCGATTTGCACGATCACATGGTCAAACCAGGCGGGCGAGGCGATCATCTTCACCCCCGCTTTCGGCGCCTGGGCATTGAGCAGTACCGGTCGCGCGCGGATGCCGAGTTGATCAAGCAGGCGTACCAGCAGGTAGCTTTTGTCCTTGCAATCGCCGTAGCGCAGCTTGAGCACGGTATCGGGTGCCTGCGGACGGTGTGAGTTTTCGCCGATGGAAACGCTGAAATAACGGATCTCATCCTGTACCCAGCGCAAGGCGGCGCTTGCCTGCATGGCCTGGGTCGGCTCTTTGCGGAACTGCTGTGCCAGTGCTGTCAAGGCGGGGCTGGCTGCGACGGCAGGAAACAGGCCGTCGGCCCAGACGGCAACGCTGTTCCAGTCGCGATATTCGCTCAGTTGCAGAGAACGCATGGAAAAATAATCGCCGGGCATGGACTCTTCCGGCTCGACCGCATTGAGCGAGCGCTGGTCGAAGCGCAGTTTGCCGGTATCCCCGCGAACGGAAATCACGGGCACCAGGGCCGCACTCTGGGCATCACCCAGCTGCCGCCAGTACACCGGCCGTTCGCGCGGATGAAAGACGGTCAGGCTGCGATGTGCGACCGGCAGGCCGCTATCCCACGAAAAATCGCCGGACCAGCGCTCGCCGAACACGGGATTGCTGCCTTCCACGCTGTAGGTGATCCACAAGGTATCCCCCACCCTCACATCGTCGAGCAGCAACTGCAAGGTGACCGCGCCGCCATACATGCCCGCATCGATATTGGTTTCACGCTCCAGCAGCCGCGTGCCCACTGTCATCGTGCGGTCCAGCACCTGCCCACCGCGCAGCACCGCGACACGATGCAAACGCAGCTTCTGATAGGCGGGAAAATAATCGATGCCGAACTGGCCGATCATGCCGAGTGCGGATTGCTCGTTGACCTCGATTGCGCGGTTGAGCAAAACCGCATGCTGGTCTCCCACCCACGCCTGCGTCTCGGCCAGGCGAATCACGACAGGACTTTTGTGTTCGGCAGGCGGAATATCGAGCAAGGGGTCTGCCCACCTGGGCAGCGCCTTGTCACGGCTGAAGGTGCTGGCGGCGGCAGGCGACATTTTTTTCGTGGTCCCGGGCCCCCCTTGTGCGGCAACTGCTGGTTGCATCGATGCAAGCACGATCATGCTTGCCACTGCCGTTAAAAAAATACGCATAAAGTGCCGGTAAATGAAGAAAAAACCGCCGGGCCGATAGCCGGACGGATCGCGCCATCGGTTTCTATCCTTGCAGAGTAAAAACTTGCGCGTATGAAATATTTTTATTGTAATTGATAAAATGGTAAAAGTTAAAGCACGGGATGGCGGGATGCGACTGGCGTCGACGGCGGCTTTTGTTTCCATGCCTTGCCGGGTCAGTTTGCGATAGGTTAAACAGCGCACCATCCAGGCGTGACGGATCAGCTTTGGAAAACGCGTTCCGCCGTAATTCCGGTACACTCATTGTCGAACCATCCAGCTCGCTTCAATCCCATTCGGAGGAATTTGCGCATGACGACAGAAAGACGGCGGGGCAGCTTTGCCAGCGACTCCCTCCAGGGGCCGGCGACAAACGAACTCGACGCCATGAAGCGCAGTTTTGAAGAGCGGATACAACAGCTACTGGCCGACAACGGCGACGGTGCCGATCTGCTGTCGATGTCGATGCGCGCCGCCACCCTGGGTGCGGGCAAGCGCATGCGGCCCTTGCTGCTGATGGTGATCGCGCGTGACCTGGGCTGCGCCTCGCCGGCCCTGATCGACGTGGCCTGCGCGGTGGAACTGGTGCATGCCTCGTCGCTGGTGCTGGACGACATGCCGTGCATGGACGACGCCAGGCTGCGCCGCGGCGCGCCGGCCATCCACGTCACCTTCGGCCAGGACGTCGCCATCCTCGCCTCGATCGCGCTGCTGAGCCGCGCCTTTCGCATCCTGTCCAGGGCCGAGTCGCTGGCGCCGCTGGTGCGAACCAGCCTGGTCGGCGCACTGGCCGAAGCGGTCGGCACGCAGGGCCTGGCGAAGGGCCAGTTCCAGGATTTGCATGGCGGCGCGGCACGCAGCGTCGACGATATCGCGCTGACCAACGAACTGAAAACCGGCGCGCTGCTGGGCGCCACGGTCGACATGGCGGCCATCATCTGCGAGTCGGACGCGCGCGTGGCGCAATCGCTGCGCGCGTTCGCCTCGGCCGCCGGCCAGGCGTTCCAGATCCGCGACGACCTGAAAGACCTGCCCGGCAACGACAGCGCCATCACCGGCAAGGACGTGGGGCTCGATGCGGGCAAGGCCACCTTGCTGACCACCCTGGGTGTCGATGAAGCGCAGCGGCGCCTGCGCCACCATCTGCAGGAAGCGGAGCGCCATCTCGATGACGCGGTCGGCGCGCAGCAGGGCACGCGCCGTTTGCTGGGCAGCTTTTTTGCCGACAGCCTGGCGTCCACCGGCGCGCCGTGCGAACCGCGCAAGGCAGCCCACGCGGCCAGCGCGGCCTCGCTGGGCTATTGAGCCCCTGAAGGAAGACACCGCATGGCGCATTTTGGCGTAGTGACACCAGCCTTCTACAGCCATGTCAGTGCGATGGAAGCCTTGTCCGTGGCCCTGCTTGAACGCGGCCATAGCGTCACCTTCCTGCACCGGCCGGACGCCGGCGCGTTTTTGAAAGAGCGCCGCATCGCCTTCCATGCGCTGGACCAGGAGATCTATCCGGCCGGCTCGCTGCCGGCCTCGCTCAAGCTGGCCGCCAATCCCGGCAGCATCATGGGGCTGCGCCGCGTGATACGCGACATGGCGCAGACCACCGCCATGCTGTGCCGCGAGCTGCCAGGCGCGCTGCGGCAACTGCGGATCGACTGCGTGCTGGCCGACCAGATGGAAGCGGCCGGCGGCATGGTGGCCGAAGCGCTGGGACTGCCGTTTGTATCGGTCGCCTGCGCCCTGCCCGTCAACCGCGAACCGGGCATGCCGCTGCCTGTAATGCCGTTCGCCGCCGGCCAGGACGAGCGCAGCTTGCGCCTGTGCGAAGGCAGCAGCAAAGTCTACGACTGGCTGATGACGCCGCACAGGCTAGCCATCGCGGCCGGCGCCCGGCAACTGGGCCTGTCACCACGCGACGGCCTGCACGATTGCCTGTCGCCCTTGCTGCAACTGAGCCAGACGGTGGCCGGCTTCGACTTTGCGCGCCTGCGGCTGCCGCCCCATTTTCACCATCTCGGGCCGCTGCGCGTGCAAGCTGGTCCCGGTGCCGGTCCCGACACCAGTGGCGCGCCCGACCTGGCGCTGGTCAGCCGCGACCGGCCCTTCATCTTTGCCTCGCTGGGCACGCTGCAGGGCCAGCGCTTTGCGCTGTTCCGGCGCATCGCCCGCGCCTGTCGCCAGCTCGACGCGCAACTGTTGATCGCCCATTGCGGCGGCCTCGATGCGCGCCAGGCCCAGGCCTTGACGGCGGCCGGGGCGACCTGGGTCTGTGCCTTTGCCGACCAGCAGGCGGTGCTGGCGCGCGCCGATGCCGTGGTGTCGCACGCTGGCCTGAACACCGCCATGGACGCGATTGCCGCCGGCACGCCGATCCTGGCCGTGCCGATCGCGTTTGACCAGCCGGGCGTGGCGGCGCGGATTGAACATGCCGGCGTCGGCCTGTGCGCGTCGGCACGCTGGGCCAGCTCAGGCAAGCTGGCGGCGCAGTTGCGCCGCTTGCTCGATGAACCCGATTTCGTGCGCCGTGGCGCAGGCCTTGCCGCATCAATACGTGACGCCGGTGGCGCCGCGCGCGCGGCCGACCTGATCGAAGCGGCGTTGCAGCCATCGGTGGCCAATGTCGACGGAGTACAGTTTGCATAAAGCGCAGCCTCATTACGACCTGATCCTGGTCGGCGGCGGCCTGGCCAATGGCCTGATCGCTTGGCGCCTGCGCCTGGCGCGCCCAGAGCTGCGCATTATGCTGATCGAACGCGATGCGCAGTTGGGCGGCAACCATACCTGGTCCTTCCACGACAGCGACCTGACTGACGCGCAGCGCGCCTGGATCGCTCCGCTCGTCTCCTCGCACTGGCCACGCTACGACGTGGTGTTTCCGCAGCACGCACGCACCGTCGAAGGCGGCTACGCCAGCATCGCGTCTGGCGACTTTGCGCGCGTGATCGGGCAAGCGCTGGGCGATGCGCTGCGCCTGGACACGCCGATACAGGAACTCACGCCCACCAGCGTGCGCCTGGCCAGCGGCGAAGTGCTGCAGGCGCGCGCCGTGATCGACGGGCGCGGCATGCGGCCCAGCCGCCACCTGGCGCTCGGCTACCAGACTTTTCTTGGCCAGGAAGTACGGCTGGCCGCGCCGCACGGCTTGACCGCACCGATCATCATGGACGCCAGCGTGGAGCAGCAAGGCGGCTACCGCTTTGTCTACGTGCTGCCGTTCGGCCCGGACCGCGTGCTGATCGAAGACACGCATTATGTCGACACCAGCGCCTGGGAGCCTGAGCGCCTGCGCGCCAATATCAATGCCTATGCCGCCGCGCGCGGCTGGCGCATCGCCGAGCTGCTGCGCGAAGAACACGGCTCCCTGCCGATCGTGCTGGCCGGCGAGGTCGAGCGTTTCTGGAGCGACTTGCATGGCCAGCCCTGCTCCGGCCTGCGCGCCGGCCTGTTCCACCCGACCACCGGCTATTCGCTGCCGCACGCGGTGCGCCTGGCCGAGCGCATCGCCGCGCTGGCCACGTTCGATGCCGCCACGCTGTTCGCCGCCATCCGCGGCGACGCCTTGCGCGAATGGCGTGGCCAGCGCTTTTTTCGCCTGCTCAACCGCATGCTGTTCCTGGCCGGCGAGGCGGATCACCGCTGGCGCGTGATGCGCCGTTTCTATCATTTGCCGGCGCCGCTGATCGCGCGCTTTTATGCGGGCCGGCTGACCTGGGCCGACCAGGTGCGCCTGGTGTCGGGCAAGCCGCCGGTGCCGGTCGTGCAGGCGCTCAGGGCCGCACTCAAATTCCACCCTCATCACATCAGGAAACCTGAATGAACAATGCAAAACAAGCGGTGGTCGTCGGCGCCGGCTTTGGCGGCCTGGCGCTGGCGATCCGGCTGCAGGCGGCCGGCATGCAAACGACTTTACTGGAAAAACGCGACAAGCCGGGCGGGCGCGCCTATGTGTATGAAGACCAGGGCTTCGTGTTCGATGCCGGCCCCACCGTGATCACCGATCCGACCGCGATTGAGGAATTGTTTACGGTCGCCGGCAAGAAAATGTCGGACTATATCGAGATGCTGCCGGTGGCGCCGTTCTACCGCCTGTGCTGGGAAGACGGCCACCACTTCGATTACGTCAACGACCAGGAGTCGCTCGACCGGCAAATCCATGCGCGCAATCCGAACGACGTGGCCGGCTACCAGCGCTTCCTGGCGTATTCGAAAGCCGTGTTCGAGGAAGGTTATCTGAAGCTGGGCGCCGTGCCGTTTTTGTCGTTCCGCGACATGATTGCCGCCGGCCCGCAGCTGGCGCGGCTGCAGGCCTGGCGCAGCGTGTACAGCATGGTGTCGCGCTTTATCGAAGACGATCACCTGCGCCAGGCATTCTCGTTCCATTCGCTGCTGGTGGGCGGCAATCCATTCGCCACCTCGTCGATCTACACCCTGATCCACGCGCTGGAACGGCGCTGGGGCGTGTGGTTTCCGCGCGGCGGCACCGGCGCGCTGATCCTGGCACTGGTGCGCCTGTTCGAGGACCTGGGCGGGCGCATCGAACTCAATGCCTCGGTGGCGCGCATCGACACCAGCGGCAACCGCGCCACCGGCGTACGCCTCGACGACGGGCGCGTGTTTCCGGCGCAGATGGTGGCCTCGAACGCCGACGTGGTGCATACCTACGGTTCGCTGCTGGGCCACCACCCGCGCGGCGTGGCGGAAGCGGCCTCCTTGAGCAAGAAGCGCTTTTCCAATTCGCTGTTCGTGCTGTACTTCGGCCTCGACCACCACCATGAACAGCTGCGCCATCACACGGTCTGTTTCGGTCCCCGCTACGAAGGCCTGATCAAGGACATCTTCAAGGGCCAGCATCTGGCCGACGATTTCTCGCTGTACCTGCATGCGCCCTGCGTGACCGATCCGTCGCTGGCGCCGCCCGGCTGCGGCAGCCACTATGTGCTGGCGCCCGTGCCGCACCTGGGCAACGCCGACATCGACTGGGCGGTGGAAGGGCCGCGCTACCGCGAGCGCATCTTCGACTACCTTGAAAAACGCTATATGCCGGGCCTGCGCAGCCAGCTGGTGACCAGCCGCATCTTCACGCCGCATGACTTCCGCGATGAACTCAACGCCCATGTGGGGTCGGCCTTTTCGCTCGAACCAATCCTCACGCAAAGCGCCTGGTTCCGGCCGCACAACCGCGACCGCGACGTCGCCAACCTGTACCTGGTCGGCGCCGGCACCCATCCCGGCGCCGGCGTGCCGGGCGTGATCGGCTCGGCCAAGGCCACGGCCGGCCTGATGCTGGAGGACATCGCACGATGAGTGAAGCATTGCTGGAACACGCCACCATGACCATCGCGGTCGGCTCGAAAAGCTTTGCCGCCGCGGCGCGCCTGTTTGCGCCCGAGGTGCGGCGCAGCGTGCTGATGCTGTATGCCTGGTGCCGCCATTGCGACGATGTCGTCGATGGCCAGGAACTGGGGTTTGCCAGCGTGGCGCAAGATGCCGGCACCGCCGCTGCCGCCCTGGCGTGGCTGGAGTCGCAGACGCGCCATGCCTATGCGGGCGAACCGATGCAGGAGCCGGCCTTTGCCGCCTTCCAGGAAGTGGCGCTGCGCTGCGCGATCGCGCCGCAGCATGCGTTCGACCACCTGGCCGGCTTCGCGATGGACGTGCGCGAAGCGCGCTACGAAACGCTGGACGACACCCTGCGCTACAGCTATCACGTGGCCGGCGTGGTGGGCCTGATGATGGCCACCATCATGGGCGCGAAAGAGCCGGCGGTGCTGGACCGCGCCTGCGATCTGGGCATCGCTTTCCAGCTGACCAATATCGCGCGCGACATCGTCGACGATGCGCGCATCGAGCGCTGCTACCTGCCGGCGCAATGGCTGCGCGAAGCCGGCATTCCACAGCATGAGCTGGCGCTGCCGCAGCACCGCGCGGCGCTGGCCAGGCTGGCAGCGCGCCTGGTCGGGCATGCGGAACCGTATTATGCGTCGGCCAACGAAGGCCTGGCCGCCCTGCCCCTGCGCTCGGCGTGGGCGATCGCCACCGCCCACCGCGTGTATCGCCAGATCGGCATCAATGTGAAAGCGCGCGGCGCGCGGGCCTGGGATGAGCGGGTCGGTACCTCGCGCGCTACCAAGCTGTGGCTGCTGTGCCGCGGCGGCGTGGATGCGCTGGCGTCGCGTTTCAGGAAGACGGCGTCGGTCCGTCCTGCGGCTCTGTGGCAGCGGCCGGCTCACGCGGCGGCCCGCCATGCAGCGCCTGCAGCCGCTGTTTGAGGTGCGTGACCGGTGGCGCATACAGGAAGCCGAACGACACGGCGCCCTCCTTGCCATGCACGGCGTGGTGCATGCGGTGCGCCTGGTACAGCCGCTTCAGGTAGCCACGTTTCGGCACATAGTGAAACGGCCAGCGCTGGTGCACCAGGCCGTCGTGGGCAATAAAGTACAGCAGGCCGTAGGCGGTCATGCCGGCGCCTATCCATTCGAGCGGATGGCGCCCTTCGCTGCCGAGATAAATCAGCACGATGGCGATGCCGGCGAACACCACCGCGTACAAATCGTTTTTTTCAAACCAGCCGGTGCGCGGTTCGTGGTGCGAGCGGTGCCAGCCCCAGCCGAAACCATGCATCACATATTTATGCGCCACAATCGAGAACAGCTCCATGAACACCACGGTGGCCAGCACGATCAATGCATTGATTAACATTTGTTTTTTACAGGAGTGACAAGAAGATGAGCAAGCCTACCATAGCAGCGCCCGCACACCGCACGATCGCCTCCACCGTGGCCGCCGCGGCCCTGCTGTGCGCCACCCTGCTGGCCACCGGCACGGCGCTGGCCGGCACCATTGAAGTGCACGTGACCAACATCAGCAACGCCAAGGGGCAGATCCGCGTGGCTGTCTGCGACCAGGAGCGTTTCCTGAAGCAATGCCTTCATACGGCCTCGGCGCCGGCGCAAGCGGGCGAAACCGTGCTGAAGGTATCCGGCGTGCCGGCCGGCACCTGGGCCGTGCTGGCCTACCACGATGAAAACGGCAACGCCGAACTCGATCGCAATGTGATCGGCATCCCGAAGGAAGACTACGGCTTCAGCCGCGACGCGGCCAGCCGCTTCGGCCCGCCCAAGTTTGCCGACGCGGCCATCACGGTGGAAGACGGCGACATGGCGGTCAAGATCAAGCTGCACTAATAACCGTAGCTGCTCAAGCCAGCAGCATCCGCTTGAGCAGATCGGCCTGCTCCCTGGCCTGGCGCGCCTTTTGCGTGTATTCGCTGGCCGTGCCCGGATGCAGCCAGGCGGTGGCCTTGGCGGCCAGGCTGGCAAACATCTGCTCCTTTTCCTGCAGCGCGCGCACGGCGGCCCAGATGGCGTCCTCGGCTTTTTCATGCTGCAGCTCGCCCAGGATGGGTGCCGTAAAACTGTGGCCCGTATGGCAGCGGAAGCGCTGCGGTTGCTGGTCTGTCAGTTCCCACAGGGTACCCTGGCATTCCGGGCAGGTGAAAGACGATGGCGTGGCGATTTTTTGCAGTTGTTCCATGTTGCCCACTCCCCTGGCAAAACGATTTTCGACGGCGATCCAGGCCGGCGCCTCTGTCCTGTCCGCAACTGGCGCGGCCGTGTCCTTGACCAGCGCCAGCAGCGCCGGGGCGATCTCGGCCACCGGCAATCGGCGGTCCACCGCCACGTTGCGTATCGCGCTTTGCGGCATCGACGGCGCCACCGCCTCTTCAGGGTCCTGCACCAGCACCGTGCCACCACAGGCCTTGATCGCCTGCAGGCCGGCCGTGCCGTCGTCCAGGTAGCCGCTGAGGATCACCCCCACCACCAGCGGGCCGAGCGCGGCGGCGGCCGAGCGGAACAGCGGATCGATGGCCGGGCGCGTATGGTTTTCGCGCGGGCCGCGGGTCAGCTCGACGGTCGCCTGGCCGGCCGTGATGGCCACCAGCATGTGCAGGTCGGGCGGCGCCAGCAGGATGCGGCCCGGGCGTATCGGTTCGCGGTCTTGGGCATAGCGCACCGGCAGGGCCGAGGTTTTCGCCAGCAGCTCGGGCAGCAGGCTCTTGCGCGCACCGACGTGGGTGACGACCAGGATGGCGGCGGGAAAATCGGCCGGCAAGGCGGAAAAAATGGTGGACAGGGCTTCCATGCCGCCGACGGAAGCCCCCATCACGATCAATGCTTGCACGACTGCCGTCCTTCCTTGCAATGAGTCATGCAGCCATTGTCCAAGCGCGGTGCGCATGATTCCGTGCGTTCATTAACACAGGTGCATGGCCGGGACTACCGTTACAATGCGGCTCACTTCGCTTCGATGCCCGCCATGCCCTATCTTGTCCTTGCCGTATTTGCCTTGCTGTATCTTGCCGCCACCGTGCTGGTGCAGCTGCCGCTGCTGGTGGCGGCCGTGTATGGCGTGATGAGCATCACCTGCTTTGCCGTCTACGCCATCGACAAGCGCGCCGCGCGCGCCAAAGCCTGGCGCACGCCGGAAAAAACCCTGTGGCTGCTGGGCTTGCTGTGCGGCTGGCCGGGCGCCCTGCTGGCCCAGCAATGGCTGCGCCACAAGACCGCCAAGCGCTCGTTCCAGGTGGTGTTCTGGGTGACTGTGGTGGTGAATATGGCGGGGTTTGCGTGGATGACGCTACAGTACGCTCACACAAACGGATAACAACAGGCGTCCTTCAGACGGGGGTTTTGAAGATTGGATCGACGATAAATTGCTGTGCCTTGATACGCAAGGTACGCTCTTCGTCCAGCTCGGCGCGCGTCTCTCCCAGTTCTTCGCGTTCGGCTTCCAGTTCCAGGCGCGCGGTGGCCAGTTCGGTTTCCACGCGGGTCAGGGTTTCCAGTTTCAGCTGGGCCTGTATCAAATCGGCGCGCGCCGTTTCGGCCGCCGCTTCCAGGCGCGGTATGCCTTCGAGCTTGAATTGCGCCTTGGCCAGGTCCATGCGCGCCTGCTCGGCCGCTTCTTCCAGGCGTGGCAGGCCTTCGAGGCGCAGCTGGGCCTTGGCCAGGTCGGTGCGGGCCTGGTTGGCCACCTGGCGCTCGCGCTCGAGTTCGGCGCGCAAGGTTTCCAGCTCGGTGGCCTGCAAGTCGAGCAGCTCTTGCTGGCGCTCGTTCTCGCTGGCCAGGTCCATCAATTCCTGTTGATTGTCATTCATCTCGGCTTCATGCGCGCTGTTGCTGGCTGTCAGTTCCTGTCCTACAAAATCGAGTATGGCCTGGCGCAGCACGGGCGACAGTTCGGCCGCGGCGGCGATCTGGCGCTGCGCGCCGGCCTTGCGCCTTTGCAGCAGCTTGCTGATGGTGCCCAGGCAGACGCCGCCGCCCAGTTTTTCGCGCAGCGAGCGCACCGTGGTGGCCAGGCCCTCGGCCGCCATCGCGTCCATCGCCGCATTGATCTGTTCCGCGCTTGCTTTTGCCATGATTGTTCTCGTCTACGTTGCCTGCGGCGGGAAAGCCGCATTGCTCAGGGGCATCATATTATTCCAGCGGCGGCATAGCGTAAAGTATTTCTCAACAGAAATTGCAATTGCACAACAGAATCTTGATCCAGATGCAGCCTTCCGAATTATTCTTCCAGCAAGCCGTTCTCGGACAGATTATCCTGTATCAATTCCAGCCGCAGCACGGGGTTTTCCTGGCTTAGCAGCAATTGCTTCTGCACCGGCGTCAGTGACAGCAGTTCGCACCAGCGGTTGGCGACCCAGCCGCATTCATCGAGCCGGTATGGCGGCTGGATCGGCATCTGGTCGAGCGGGATTTTTTGTTCTTGCAAGGTACGGATCAGGGCGCCCAGGGCGTCGGCAACGTTTTGCTGTTCCGGCGGAATCGGCACCGCCATATCTGGCGGCAGCAACTCGACCTGCGCCATCCACAAGCCGTTTTTCAGCTGTTCGCTGGTAACAATCTGAAAACGCCGGGTGCCGATGCATTTGATTTGCAGCAGGCCCGACAAGGGTGCCGCCCAGTCGACCACTTTGGCCAGTGTGCCGACCTGGGCCAGGGTTTCGTCCTGGCCGGGCTTGCGCACCTCGGTGCCGTCGAGCAATTGCACCACGCCAAACGGCTGCTCGCCGGTGATGCATTTGCGTATCATGTCCAGGTAGCGCACCTCGAAGATCTGCAGCGGCAGATAGCCATCGGGATACAGCACCGTATTGAGCGGAAACAAGGGTATCGAGGTCATGCCCGCATGATGGCACGAATGCGCCAGGCGTGCAGCACGCATGGCGATATCGCTTGGCCCGCTCGGGCTACTTGTAAAAGCGGCGCTTGGCGGCGCGTTCGGCCGCTTTCGGCGCCAGCACCTTGACCGGCTTTTTCTGGATCGCGCCGCCGGCGGCCGTGCCCGGCACCCGGTGCTCGGCCTCGAAACCCGCTTCCTCGCTGCGTTTCAGGGTCTGCCGCGTCAGCGCTTCGACCGCCGACAGCAATTCCACTTCGTCGGCGCAGACCAGCGAAATCGCTTCGCCGCTGGCGCCGGCGCGGCCGGTGCGGCCGATGCGGTGGATATAATCCTCGGCCACGGTCGGCAAATCGAAATTGACCACCTGCGGCAGTTGCTCGATATCGAGGCCGCGCGCGGCCACGTCGGTGGCCACCAGCACCTGCACTTCCCGCGCCTTGAAACGGGCCAGCGCGCGCAGGCGGTTCGGCTGGGTCTTGTCGCCATGAATCGAATCGGCGCTCACGCCCTGCTCCAGCAAGGTTTTCACCAGCACCTCGACCCCCTTGCGGGTTTTCACGAACACCAGCACCTGGCCCCAGCGTTTTTTCCTCAAGAGGTGCAGGAACAGTTCCGGCTTGCGCTTCTTGTCGCACACGATCACCGACTGTTTCACCGCTTTCACGGTGCTGTTGCGCGGACTCACTTCCACCGACACAGGGTCTTTCAGCATGGTTTTCGCCATGGCGCGGATGGCGTCCGAGAACGTGGCCAAGAACAGCAGCGTCTGGCGCTGTTTCGGCATCGTCATCAAGAGCAAGTCCAGTTCGCGCTCAAAACCGAGGTCCAGCATGCGGTCGGCCTCGTCGAGCACCAGGGTTTGCACCTGCTCGAACTTGACGGCGCCCTGCGACTGCAGGTCGAGCAGGCGGCCCGGCGTGGCCACCAGCACGTCGAGACCCTTGCGCAGTTTGGCGATCTGCGGCTCGATCGGCACGCCGCCATACGCGACAAAACTGCGCAGCGGCAAGTTACCGCCATAGCTGCGAAAGCTGGCGTACACCTGCTCGGCCAGCTCGCGCGTGGGCACCAGCACCAGCACGCGCACGCACTGCGGCGCCACCATGCCTTCCAGGGTCAGGCGCTGCAGCAGCGGCACGGCAAAGCCGGCCGTCTTGCCGGTACCGGTCTGGGCGGCGGCCATCAGGTCGCGCCCGGCCAGTACCGCGGGGATCGCCTGTGCCTGCACGGGAGTCGGCTTGGCATAGCCGAGCTCGTCAAGTTTGCGGACCAGTGGATCGATCAGGCCGAGGGAGGAAAACGTCATGGGGAACCTTGCAGCAAAGCGGATAAGAAGCCGCGATTATAGGCCAGCCTGGAGCATGGCCTCGGCTTTCCTCCGCACGCCGGCCGGTCAGAACTTCATTTCCATGGTGGCGCGCGCCTGTGGCGAGCTGGGCGAGATCGCGTTGCGGGCGAGGACGCCGTTCGCGTCGGTATAGATCGTATTGCTTTCAAAGTCCTGCGCCAGCAGGTTCGATACGGCCAGGCGCAGCTGGTTTTTCGGGTTGAATTTCCACAAAGCATACAGATCGAGGTCGCGCCGCGGCGTGGTATAGGCGCTTTGCTGCTGCGTAATGCGCACCGGGCCGCCATTGCGGAAATTGAAGCTGCCGCCGGCCGTCAACACGCCGTCGGCCGTCTTGTAGTCGAGGCCGAAGTTGCCGCTGACGGGGGTTTGCTGGTCGAGCCGGTTGTTCGGTCCCGGCACCTGGTCCACCTGCGACCAGTTGCGGCTGATGCTGGCGCGCACGTCGATGGCCGGCGCGGTGGCCGACAGCACGGCGCGCAGCGGAAACTTCGCTTCCAGTTCCACCGTTTGCGTATTGGCGCGGCCATCGTTGACGGGCGTCGAGACCCAGCGCTCGTCGATCAACAGCAAGCCCTGGCGCGTGTAGCCGTCGATGCGGCGCGCCGAGGCGCGCGCGCTCAGCAGCGCGCCCTGCGCCCAGTAGTGCTCATACGAGGCGTCGATGCCCAGCGCCAGTTCCGGTTTCAAATTCGGATTGCCTTCGCGGTCCGGATCGGTCTGGCTGTTGTTGGCCGAGGTATTGCGGCGCGGTATCAGGCTCGACGCCGGCTGCGCCTTGTAGGTGCGCGTCAGTGCCAGGCGCACCTGGTCGCCCTTGGTATCGGGCAGCTTCCACAGCGTTTGCAGCAGCGGGCTCCAGACGCTGGTACGCTGGCGCACGGCGTCAAAACTTTCGCCGGTGCTGCGCGTATCGATGCCTTCCCAGCGCACGCCCGCATACATCGACCAGCGCGGCGTGATCTCCCAGTCGTCCTGGGCAAACAGCGCCAGCCGGCGTACCAGCGCATCATAATCCTCGTCGCTATTGAACGGCGGGCGGCCTGCGGGCAACAGCGCTTCGCGCTGGCGGCGATCTTCCTCGCGCTCGGTGTAAGCGCCGTCCCAGCCCATCGACAGGGCATGGCCCGGCACCAGCGGAGCCGAGTATTTGCCGGTCGAGCTGACGCCGTTCTCGGTCGCCTTCACGCCCACCGCGCGTTCGAGCGCCAGGCCGGCGCCATCGATATAGCCGCGCTGCAGGCTGTCGGAGGTATTGCGCGCGCCGGTCGCGCCCAGTTTGAGTTCCAGCCTGGCTCCGCCGTCCAGCTTGTGCATCCAGGTCAGGTCGGCGCGGCCCATGGCATTGTGATTGCTGGAGCTGCCCGTGTTGGTGTCGTAATCGGGGCGCGCTCCCAGTTCCGTCTCGGCGCGGCTGGCGTTGCGGTGCTCGCCACGGCCGACGTTGACAAAGAACTGGGCGGTCACCGTGTCGCCGCTTTTCAGGGTCCAGTTCAGGCGCGGCGACAGATTGATACCTTCCGGACGGCCGTCGCCGCTACCGGTGGTGCGGCGCAGCAGGTTTTGCCGGCCGTCGGGCAGGTAGCCCAGTTCCAGCGCGGGATTGTCGTAGTGATAGTCGTAGCGGTACAGCGAGCCGGCCATCGAGTAGGAAAAATTGCCGTCGCGGTCAGACAACTGCAGGTTGAGCGTCGGCGAAAAACTGTCGCGGCTGCCCGCCAGGCCCAGCTTGAGTTCGCGCTGCGCCGTCTTGACGGCCTTTTTCAGCACCACATTGATGGTGCCGGCGATCGACTGGGTGCTGTACTCGGCGCTGGCCGCATGCAGGATCTCGATGCGTTCGATCACGTCGGGCGACAGGGTATCGAGCGAAAAACCGGCCGGCGCGCGCTCGCCGTTGAGCAATATCTGCGTATAGCCGCTGCCCAGGCCGCGCATGCGGATCTCGCCGCCGGTGCGTCCGGCCGCGCCCGTCACGGTAATGCCGGGCAGGCGCTTGAGCACGTCCGTGACATTGGTATCGCCATACTTGAGGATTTCTTCGCTGTTGACCACCATCTTGCTGGCCGTGTCGTCACGGCGCGGATCGTAGCCGCTGCCCTTCACTTCCACCTTCTGCACGGCAGGCGCAGCATCGGCCGGCGTGGCGGGATTGGCGTCGGTAGCGGCTTGCTGGGCGCTGGCATTCCAGGCAAACAGGACGGCGGCGGTACACAGGGTGAGGCGAAACAGAGGCAAGGACGATGGCATGATGAATTAGCTGCGTGGCTGAATGAAGTGGCTGGATGCTAAAAACGGCAGCGGCATTTTGCAGCAAAATTTTGCCCTGCGGCACAGTTTCCAGAAAATAAAGTTTCTAGCAAATTAAATTCGGCCAGCGAACGCGCAAGCCGTCAGCATAGGGCCAATTCTGCAAGCTCAGCCATCAGAATTTCATTTCCATGGTGGCGCCGGCTTCCCTGAAGAGCGAATGCTTTCGACGCAACTGAAAACATGGACTGAAAACACAGACTGAATCGCCGCTATAATGCGTTTACATCATTATTCCACCCTCCCCTCAAAGGCTCCCTATCGTGTCCCGTCTCGCCGTCCTGCCCCAATATCTGCTGCCCAAGGGAGCATTGACCAATTTCGCCGGCCGCGTCGCTGGCGCCAAAGGCGGTTCGATGACCACGCGGCTGATCCGCTGGTTCGTCGGCCGCTACAACGTCAACATGGATGAGGCGCTCGATTCGGACATCACGCACTACACCAGCTTCAACGATTTCTTCACGCGCGCGCTGCGCCCCGGCGTGCGCCCGATCGCGCAAGCCGATTACGTGTGCCCCGTCGACGGCCGCATCAGCCAGTTCGGCGCGATCGACAGGGACCAGATCTTCCAGGCCAAGGGCCATAATTTCACGACCACCGCGCTGGTCGGCGGCGATACCGCGCTGGCCGCGCAATTCGAGCACGGCAGCTTTGCCAACCTGTACCTGAGCCCGCGCGACTACCACCGCATCCACATGCCGTGCGACGGCCGTTTGACGCGCATGATCTATGTGCCGGGCGAATTGTTTTCCGTGAACCCGACCACCGCGCGCGGCATTCCGGGCCTGTTCGCCCGCAACGAGCGCGTGGTGTGCGTGTTCGACACCGCCAACGGCCCCTTCGTGATGACCCTGGTCGGCGCCACCATCGTCGGCAGCATGGCCACCGTCTGGCACGGCGTGGTCAACCCGCCTCGCTCGGGGCAAGTACGCGACTGGAGCTATGCCAACGACAATATCGTGCTGAAAAAAGGCGAGGAACTGGGCCGCTTTTTGCTGGGCTCGACCGTCGTCATGCTGTTCCCGAAAGACACGGTCCAGTTCAACCAGGCGTGGCAACCGGCCGGGCCGGTGCAGCTCGGTGAAGTGATGGGTAACTTGCCAAAGTAACGTCTTAGACTGGCATGTCCATCTGGTACATTTCTTCCATCAAGTCAAGGAATGCGCGCGTCTTGGCCGGCATCAGCCGCCGGCCGGGAAACACGGCCCAGCCCGTTACCAGCGGAAAACTCCACTCCGGCAGCACGCGCACCAGTTCCCCCGTTTGCAGATAAGCCTTGGCGAAGCGGTCGGTGCTGGCCGCGATGCCGACGCCGGTGCAGGCCATGCGCACCAGCAATTCCGGCGAATTGGCCAGCAGGCGCACCGGCAGGTCGCGCTCCCAGGTGGTCTTGCCGCGCATCAAGGTCCAGCGCACCAGGCCATGCACGGCGCGCGGCAAGCTCAGCAAATCATGCCGGAACAAGTCGTCGGGATGCTCGGGCAAGCCATGCACGCTGGTGTATTGCGGCGAGGCATACAGCGCCAGGGTGCTGAAGGCCACGCGGCGCGCCGCCAGGCTGGCGTCGTCGGGCAAATTACCCATGCGTATCGCCAGATCAAAGTTCTCTTCCAGCAAATCCACGCGGCGCGCCGACAAATCGAGTTCGAGCGAAATCGCCGGATAGCGGCGCACGAATTCGGCCAGCACCTGCCGCATCAGGGTATCGGCAAAATCGGCCGGCATCGAGATGCGCAGCAAGCCGCTGGGCCCGGCCTGGCGGTGCTGGGCCAGCGCGCCGGCCGCCTCGGTTTCCTCCACCACCTTGCGCGCATGTTCCAGCAGGCTGGCGCCAAACTCGGTCAGCACCAGCTTGCGCGTGGTCCGCTGCAGCAGGCGTTCGCCCAACTTGCCTTCCAATAGCGAAATACGGCGCGACAAGGTCGACTTGGGCAAGTCGACGCGCTCGGCGGCACGCGAAAAACTGCCGCATTCCACCACGCGGGCAAACAGCAGCAGATCGCCGGGATCGATGTCCATCTCATTCCTTCTTTGATTGTTCCACCAGTGGATAAATGTTATCCATTTTAACGGCTTCCGCATCAATTTTGGAATTGCTATAGTTCATTCATCGCAAGACACCTTACTCACACGGAGAAAACCAGATGAACATCCTGCAAATCAATTCCAGCGCCCGCAGCACCGGTTCCGCATCCACCCGCCTGGCCGACGCCCTGGTCGCCAAGGTTGTCGCCACCAATCCCGGCGCCGCCGTGGTGCGCCGCGACCTGGCCGCCCAGCCGCATCCGGTGCTCGATGAGCCAACCCTGCAGGCACTGTTTACGCCAGCCGACCAGCGCACTACCGAACAGGCGGCCCGCATCGCCCTCGACGACGCCCTGATCGCCCAGGTGCAGGCGGCCGACGTGATCGTGGTCGGCGCGCCGATGTACAACTTCGGCATCACCGTGCAGCTGAAAAGCTGGTTCGACGCGATTGCCCGCGCCAACGTCACCTTCAAATACACGGAAAAAGGCCCGGTCGGCCTGTTGACCGGCAAGAAAGTCCTGGTAGGCCTGTCGCGTGGCGGCCTGCACCGTGGCGGCGCGAGCGACAGCCAGGTGCCTTACCTGAACACCATGTTCGGTTTCCTGGGCTTGACCGATGTGCAGTATGTGTATTCGGAAGGCATGGGCATGGGTCCGGAAGCCGTGGCCAAGGCGCAAGCCCAGGCCGACGCCGAGATCAACGCCATCCTCGTGTAAGCGTTTCATACTGAAAACTGGAGAGCATCATGAACGATATCAATACCGCTACCACAGTCACCACCGCACGCACCGTCGAGCGCGTCATTGCCGGCCAGGCCGTCATGGATGGCGCCGGCGTGAAGATCAACCGCGTGCTGACGCAGCAATTGCAGCGCCGCCTTGATCCGTTCCTGATGCTCGACAACTTTGCCAGCGACCAGCCGAACGACTATATCGCCGGCTTCCCAGAGCACCCGCACCGCGGCTTTGAAACTGTGTCCTACATGATCACGGGCCGCATGCGCCATCGCGACAGCGCCGGCCACGAAGGCCTGCTGAGCTCGGGCGGGGTGCAATGGATGACGGCCGGCAGCGGCGTGATCCATTCGGAAATGCCGGAACAGGAAGAAGGCGTGATGGAAGGTTTTCAGTTGTGGCTGAACCTGCCCGCCAGCGACAAGATGCGCACGCCCTGGTACCGCGATTTCGACAGCAGCGAGATCCCGCGCTACACCACGGATGCAGGCGTGGCGGTGCAGGTGATCGCCGGCAGCAGCCATGGCGTGGCGGGCGCGGTGCAGCGCGATCGCACCGAACCGCTGTACCTCGATATCGACCTGCCGGCCGGCAGCACCTTCGAGCAGCCCTTGCCGCCCGGCCATAACGCCTTTTTGTACACCTTCCGGGGCGCGGTCGAGGTCGACGGCAAGGCGGTGCCGGCCCTGCGCATGGCCATTTTCGCCAATACACAAGGCAGCGACGGCGTGCGCATCACCGCGCCGGAAGGCGGCCGCGTGATCCTGGTGGCCGGCCAGCCGCTGAACGAACCGATCGCGCAATATGGTCCCTTCGTGATGAATACCCAGGCCGAGGTGTTCCAGGCGGTGCAGGACTTCCGTGAAGGCAAGTTCGGCGAGACAGCCGTTGCTGCATAATTCACGCCTGCCGGGAAAAACCTGCATTGCTCACGCCATGCAGGTTTTTTTACGCCTGCCGTTCTGACGGCGCGCCGGCCTTTCCTTTACACTGGCGGCAAGATCATTCCACAAAGCACGCCATGCACGACAAGAACAACAAGAACCACCATGACCATGCCCATCTGCACGCCCACCTGAAAGGCGACGCCAAGCACACGCACTCGTTCACCGGGCGCAAGCAAAGCGTGCTGGCATGGGCGCTGGGCCTGACGCTGTCGTTTGCCGGCGTCGAAGTGGCCTTCGGTTTTCTGTCCAACTCGCTGGCCCTGATTTCCGACGCCGGCCATATGGTCACCGATGCGGCGGCGCTGGGCCTGGCGCTGCTGGCGCAGGTGATCGCGCGCCGCCCCCCTTCGCCGCGCCACTCGTTCGGCTTTGGCCGCGCCGAAGCGCTGGCCGCCTTTGTCAACGGCCTGGCGATGCTGTGCGTGGTGGGCTGGATCTGCATTGAAGCCGTGCTGCGCTTTTCCACGCCCGAAGCCGTGCATGGCGACACGGTGGTGGTGGTGGCCGTCATCGGCTTGGCGATCAATGTGGTGGTGGCGTGGGTGCTATCGAAAGACAAGGAGAGCGTCAACACGCGCGCCGCGCTGGTGCACGTGATGGGCGATTTGCTGGGCTCGGTGGCCGCCATCGTCGCCGGCGCCGTGATTTATTTCACGGGCTGGATGCAGATCGACCCGCTGCTGTCGGTGCTGGTCTCCTTGCTGATTCTGAAGTCGACCTTTGGCGTATTGAAAGACTCGTACCACTTCCTGATGGAAGGCGTGCCGCACCAGATCGACTACCTGAAGGTGGGCGCCGACGTCGAACAGATCCCCGGCGTGCTGTCGGTGCACGACCTGCACGTGTGGGACATGTCGCCGGGCCAGCCGGCGCTGATCGGCCACGTGCAGATCAACGAACTGCAAGACTGGCCGCAGGTGCTGCGCGCCATCAAGGCCATGCTGCTGAACCGGCATGGCATCGACCATATCACCCTGCAGGCCGAGACCGCCGGCATGGCCGGCCTGCACCAGCAAGACCACAGTCACGACCGTATCGGCTGACGCCAGCCAGCCTTACTCGCTTTCCAGGCTGGTGTTGCCGGCCTCGGGCGGCAAACGCACACCGCCATCGACCACGTTCAGGCGCAAGCCCGGCAGGGCATTCGCATAGGCCGATGCCGTTACCTGCACCACCGGCGTGTCTGCTTGCGCCACCTGCACCGCGTCTTCCTTGCTGGTGATGCCATCGCCTGTCGCCACCGCCTCGGCCTGCACCATATCACCCTGCGATGGCACCATATTGACCGTCGCCAGCGCGCTGGCCAGGGCGCTTTGCAGCGCTTCGGTCGGCTTGACCGTCAGCACGCCCGGCGTATACGTCAGCGCGTAGTTGGTCGACGTCTGGCCCGCCGCCGAGACCAGGTAATCGCCGGCAACCGAACCGGTGGTGGCCGGTGTGCTGAACGCCAGGTTGCCGCTGACCTCGTTCGCCAGCGTATCGTTGCCCAGCAAACCGGTGTAGCTGGCCGTAAAGGCCGGATTGGCAAGGCCCTGGTCTTTCTCGGCGTTGTCCACTTTGATTCCCAGTGCCGCCTGCGTGATGCTGGCGGTGGTGGTTGCCGTGGTGTTGACCGTGTAGTTGCCCGCATCCGTACCGCCGAGCGCAATGCCGTTCACGGTCACCGTCTTGTTGGCGCCGGCGTTCTTGTCGGCAAAGCTGGCGCCGCTGTTGCTGATGGTCAGCACGTCGCCGGCGATACGGTTGTCGGCCAGGGTCACGCTGGCGTTGGTCGTCGTGTCATACACGCGCGACGCGGCGCCGGTGGCGCGTACCAGCAGGCTGGCCGGCGTGATACTGGCCGTCAGGCCGGTCGGATTGCTGACCGTATAGTTGCGGGCCAGGCCGCTGGCCGTGTCGATCAGGGTCGTGCCGCTGACTATTACGGCCTTGCCATTGGCCGCGTTCTTGTCGCTGAACACTGCCGTCTGGCCACCAAAGCCCAAGGTTTCACCCGCCACCAGGCCGCTCAACAAGCCACCGGACAGGCTCGCTTGCGTATTGCCGTCATAGACTTTATCGCCGGCCAACTGGCCCGTTACCGTCAGGGCCTTGGCCGTAATGCTGGCCGTCAGGCCGGTCGGGTTGCTGACCGTATAGTTACTGGCCAGGCCGCTGGCGGTATCGACCAGGGTGGTGCCCGTCACGGTCACCGCTTTGCCATTGGCCGCGTTCTTGTCGCCGAACACGGCAGTTTGACCCGCAAAGCCCAGGGTTTCACCTGCCACCAGGCCGCTCAGGGCGCCGCCGGACAGGCTGGCGACGCTATTGCCGTCATAGACTTTATTGCCCGCCAACTGGCCCATCACCGTCAGGGCCTTGGCCGTAATGCTGGCGCTCAATCCGGTCGGGTTGCTGACCGAATAGTTGCTGGCCAGGCCGCTGGCGGTATCGATCAGGGTCGTGCCGCTGACTGTCACGGTTTTGCCATTGGCCGCGTTCTTGTCGCTGAACACGGCGCTCTGGCCGCCGATCACCAGGGTTTCACCAGCGACCAGGCCGCTCAGGGCGCCGCCGGACAGGCTGGCGGCCGTGTTGCCGTCATAGACTTTATTGCCCGCCAACTGGCCCGTTACCGTCAAGGCTCTGGCCGTGATATTGGCGCTCAATCCGGTCGGGTTGCTGACCGAATAGTTGCTGGCCAGGCCGCTGGCGGTGTCGACCAGGGTCGTGCCGCTGACTATTACGGTCTTGCCATTGGCCGCGTTCTTGTCGCTGAACACGGCGCTCTGGCCGCCAAAGCCCAGCGTTTCACCGGCCACCAGGCCGCTCAATACGCCGCCGGACAGGCTGGCGACGGTATTGCCGTCATAGACTTTATTGCCCGCCAGCTGGCCGGTCAGCGTCAAGGTCTTGGCCGTGATAGTGGCCGTCAGGCCGGTCGGATTGCTGACCGTATAGTTGCTGGCCAGGCCGGTGCCGTCAGCCAGGCTGGCGCCGCTGACGGTGACCGTCTTGTTGCTGCCTGCGTTCTTGTCGCCAAACACGCCCGTGGTGCCGGACAATACCAGGGTTTCGTCGCCCACCAGCCCCTGCAAGGCGCCGCCCGTCAGGTTGGCCGCCAGCGTGCCGTCGTAGACCTTGTTGCCCGCAGCAAGGCCACCGATGCTCAGTTCCTTCGGCGTGATATTGGCCTGCAAGCCGGTCGGGTTGCTGACCGCGTAGTTGCTGGCCAGGCCGGTGCCGTCAAGCAGTGTCGCGCCGCTGGCAGTCACGGCAATATTGCTGGCCACATTCTGATTGGCAAACGTGCCCGTCAGGCCGGTCAGCGACAAGGTTTCACCGCCGACCAGGCCATTCAAGGCGCCACCCGTCACGCTGGCCGCCAGCGTGCCGTCATACACCTTGTCGCCCGCTGTTGCGCCCGTCACCGTCAGCGCTTTCGGCGTGATGGCGCCGGTGCCGCTGGCCGTATTGCTGGCCAGGCTGTAATTGCCCGCGTCCGCGCCGCCCAGCGTAATGCCGCTGACATTGACGGTTTTACCGGTGGCCGCGTTCTTGTCGCTGAAGGTGGCCTTGGTGGCGGTAAAGGTCAGGCTGTCGCCACCCAGCAGGCCGTTGTAGGTGGCGCCGGCGCTCAAGCTGGCGGCGTCACTGCCGTCATAGGTTTTGGTCACGGCCGTAATGCCAGTGACGCTGGCAATTTGCGCCTGCGTGATGGTGCCGGTGCCGGTACCGGTGCTGGCCGTCAGGCTGTAGTTGCCGGCGTCGGCGCCGCCCAGGCTCAGGCCCCTGGCAGTGACAGTCTTGCCGCTGCCGGCGTTCTTGTCAGCAAATGTGGCCGAGGTGGCGCTGACCGTCAGGGCGTCGCCATCGAGCATGCCGGCAAAGGTGGCGCCCGCATTGTTGACGCTGGCCTTGGTGCTGGCGTCATAGACCTTGCTGCCCGCGGCGATGCCGCTCACGCCGGTGATCAAAGCCTGGGCAATATTGCCGGTGCCGCTGGCCGTATTGCTGGCCAGGCTGTAATTGCCCGCGTCCGCGCCGCCCAGCGCAATGCCGCTGACGTTGATGGTTTTACCGGTGGCGGCGTTCTTGTCGCTGAACGTGGCCTTGGTGGCGGTAAAGGTCAGGCTGTCGCTGCCCAGCAGGCCACTGTAGGTGGCGCCAGCGTTCAGGGTGGCGGCGTCGCTGCCGTCATAGGTTTTGGTCACGGCCGTGATGCCGCTGACGCTGGCAATTTGCGCCTGCGTAATGGTGCCCGTGCCGGTACCGATCGTGGCCGTCAGGCTGTAGTTGCCGGCATCGGTGCCGCCCAGGCTCAAGCCGCTGGCGGTGACAGTCTTGCCGCTGCCGGCGTTCTTGTCAGCAAACGTGGCCGAGGTGGCGCTGACCGTCAGTGCGTCGCCATCGAGCATGCCGGCAAAGGTGGCGCCCGCATTGTTGACGGTGGCCCTAGTGCTGGCGTCATAGACCCTGCTGCCCGCGGCGATGCCGCTCACGCCGGTGATCAAAGCCTGGGCAATATTGCCGGTGCCCCTGGCCGTATTGCTGGCCAGGCTGTAATTGCCCGCATCCGCACCGCCCAGCGTAATGCCGGTGACATTGACGGTTTTACCGGTGGCGGCGTTCTTGTCGCTGAAGGTGGCCTTGGTGGCGGTAAAGGTCAGGCTGTCGCTGCCCAGCAAACCATTATAGGTGGCGCCGGCGTTCAAGCTGGCGGCATCGCTGCCGTCATAGGTTCTGGTCACGGCGGTGATGCCGCTGACGCTGGCAATTTGCGCCTGCGTAATCGTGCCCGTACCGCTGCCGGTGCTGGCCGTCAGGCTGTAGTTGCCGGCGTCGGTGCCGCCCAGGCTCAAGCCGCTGGCGGTGACGGTCTTGCCGCTGCCGGCGTTCTTGTCAGCAAATGTGGCCGAGGTGGCGCTGACCGTCAGTGCGTCGCCATCGAGCATGCCGGCAAAGGTGGCGCCCGCATTGCTGACGCTGGCCCTGGTGCTGGCGTCATACACCTTGCTGCCGGCGGCGATGCCGGTGACACCGGTGATCAAAGCCTGGCTGATACTGGCCTTGGTGCTGGCCGTATCGGCGCTCAAGGTGTAGTTGCCCGCGTCCGCGCCGCCGAGCGCGATGCCACTGATGGTCACCGTCTTGCCGGTGGCCGCATTCTTGTCAGCAAACAACCCTGCCCCGCTCGCGCTCAACCGGTCGCCGGCGACCATGCCCGCAAACGTCGCGCCGCTGGTATCGAGGGTGGCGCCACGGGTGCCGTCATAGACCTTGTCGCCGGCGGCAATGCCGCTCACGCCGGTGATGACGGCCCTGGCGATATCGCCGGTGCCGGTGGCCGTGTTGCTGGCCAGGCTGTAATTGCCGGCGTCCGTGCCGCCCAGCACGATGCCTTCGACATTGACGGTTTTGCCGCTGGCGGCGTTCTTGTCGCTGAAGGCTGCCTTGGTGGCGGTAAACGACAGGCTGTCGCTGCCCAGCAAGCCGTTGAACGTGGCGCCGGCATTGAGCGTAGCGGCGTCGGTGCCGTCATACGTCTTGCCGGCCGCCGTGATGCCGCTGACGCTACTGATTTGCGCCTGGGTAATGCTGCCCGTGCCACTGCCGGCAAGCGCCGTCAGATTGTAGTTGCCGGCGTCCGTACCGCCCAGGCTCAGGCCGCTGGCATTGACGGTCTTGCCGCTGCCGGCGTTCTTGTCGGTGAAGGTGGCCGAAGTGGCGCTGACCGTGAGCAGGTCGCCACTCATCATGCCGGCAAACGTGGCGCCGGCATTGCTGACCGTGGCGGTCGTGGTGGCGTCATACGTCTTGCCGGCGGCGGCGATACCGCTCACGCCGGTGATCAAGGCCTGGCTGATGCTGCCGGTGCCGCTGCCGCTGGTGGCCGTCAGGTTGTAGTTGCCGGCGTCGGCGCCGCCCAGGGTGAGGCCGCTGGCAGTGACAGTCTTGCCGCTGCCGGCGTTCTTGTCAGCAAACGTGGCCGAAGTGGCGCTGACAGTCAGCAAGTCGCCACTCACCATGCCGGCAAAGATGGCGCCGGCATTGCTGACGCTGGCCTTGATGGTGGCGTCATACACTTTGCTGTCTGCCGTAAAACCGTTCACACCGGTGATACTCGCCTTGGCGATATCGCCGGTGCCGCTGGCCGTATTGCTGGCCAGGGTGTAATTGCCGGCGTCCGCGCCGCCCAGCGCGATGCCTGTAAGGTTGACCGTTTTGCCGGTGCCGGCGTTCTTGTCGCTGAAGGTGGCCTTGGTGGCGGTAAACGTCAGGCTGTCGCTGCCCAGCAGGCCGTTGTAGGTGGCGCCGGCGTTCAAGGTGGCAGCATCCGTGCCGTCATAGGTCCTGGTCACAGCCGTGATGCCGCTGACGCTGGCAATTTGCGCCTGCGTGATATTGCCGCTGCCGCTACCGGTGGTGCTGGTCAGGTTGTAGTTGGCCGCGTCAAGGCCGCCCAGGGCAATGCCGCTGACGGCCACCGTCTTGCCGTTGCCGGCATTCTTGTTGGCGAACGTGGCGCCGGTGGCGCTGATCGACAGGCTGTCGCCGTCGAGCATGCCGTTGAAGGTGGCGCCGGTGGCGCTGACGGTGGCCTTGGTATTGCCGTCATAGACCTTGCTGTCGGCCACAACATTGGTGACCGAGCTGATGGTCGCCTTGCTGATATTGGCCGTCACGCCGCTCGGATTGCTGACCGTATAGTTGCTGGCCACGCCGCCGTTGGCGCCATTGCCCAGGGTCGCGCCAGTGATGGCGACCGCCTTGCCGGTGCCGGCGTTCTTGTCGGCAAAGGCACCGCTCATGCCCGTCACGTCGAAGGTTTCCGAACCGACCAGGCCGCCCAGCAGCGCCGAACCGGCGAGGGTCGCATTGACGCTGCCGTCATACACCCGGTCGCTGGCGGTCACGCCGCTGATCGTCAGCGCCTTGGGCGTGATGTTGCCCGTCACGCCAGTCGGATTGGTCACCGAATAATTGCTGGCCAGGTTGGCGCCGTTGACCAGGGTGATGCCGCTGACGGTCACGCTCTTGCCGCTGCCGGCATCCTTGTCGGCAAACACGCCGGTCTGGCCCGAGAAGCCGATGGTTTCGCCGGCCACCAGGCCATCCAGGGTGCCTCCCGTCAGGCTGGCCTTGGTATTGCCGTCATACGCCTTGGCGCTGGCCAGCATGCCGCTCACCGTCAGGGCTTTTGGCGTGATGCTGGCGCTCAAGCCGGTCACCGGGCCAAGCGCATAGTTGCTGGCCAGGCCGCCGCCAGTGCCATCGGACAGCGCGCCGCCGCTTACCGTCACGGCCTTGCCTGCGCCCACGTTCTGGTCGCCAAACATGCCGCTCAAGGTCGACAGGCCCAGCGTTTCCCCGCTGACCAGGCCGGACAGGCTGCCGCCGCTCAGGGTAGCCGCCATGCCGCCATCGTAGACCTTGTCGCTTGCCGTCACGCCGGTCACCGTCAGCACTTTTTGCGTGATATCGCCGGTCACGCCGGTGGCGTTGCTGACCGTATAGTTGCTGGCCAGGCCGGTACCGGTGGCCAGGGTCGCGCCGGTCACCGTCACCGCCTTGCCATTGCCCGCGTTCCGGTCGTTGAAGGTAGCGCTCTGGCCGGACAGGCTCAGGGTTTCGCCGGTGACCAGGCCATTCAGGGTGCCGCCCGAAATGGTGGCGTTGGTATTGCCGTCGTAGGCCTTGCTGGCAACGCTCACGCCGCTGACCGTCAGCGCCTTTTTCGTGATATCGCCGCTCAGTGCGGCCACCGTGATCTGATAATTGCCGCTGGCGCTGCCGCCGATGATCGCCGTGACCGTCTTGCCGGTGCCGGCATCCTTGGTGTCGAAGGTGCCCGTGCCATAGCTGATGCCGCCGGTGTCCTGCACCAGCACGCCATTGAGCGTGCCGCCGCTGATGCCGGCCGCGGTGGTGCCATCGTAGGCGCGGGTATCCACCGTCGCGCCGGTCAGGGTGGCGGCTTTTTTGTCGATGGTCAGGGTGGCGGCATTGGTACTGATGGCGTAACCATGCTGGCCGGAATACAGGCCGCCAGCCGTGATGGCGTAGGTGCCGGCGTTGACGGCGCTGCCCGCCACGCCATAATTCAGGCTGCCCGACAGCAGCGCATAGGCATATGCGTCCGAATTGGTGACGGCCGGCGGCGTCCAGGTACTGGTGCCGTCATAGGTCTTGCTAACGTTCGAGGCGAAACTCACTTGCAACGGTGTCATGAAGGCGCGCAGCAATGGCGCGCTGTTGCCGTCGTAGGAAATCCACTTGCCGGCCAGGTCCCACCCCGCGCCGCTGAAATTGGCCAGGGTTTTCATTTGCGCGGTGGTCAAACCGATGCCGGTACCGCTGGTCGCCAGGCCACTGAGCGTGGTATCCCAGAAGTTGCCGCTGGCGGTGCCGTTGCTGGCCCCACTCAAGCCACCCCGGGTGTTGCCGCCAGTGACGGTACCGCTGGCGTAGTTGTTGGTCAGCGTGCCGCTATTCGAGCCGACCAGGCCGCCGACGATGCCAGTGCCGGTGACGGCGCCGCTGGCGTAACTGTTGCTGATGACGCCAGGCACGCCGCTGGTGATGCCGTTCAATCCGACCAGGCCGCCGATCTGGCTGCCGCCGCCGGTCACGCTGACGGTGCTGTAACTGCCGTCGACCAGGCCCAGATTGGCGCCGACCAGGGCGCCCGCGGTACTACTGCCAGTGACGCTGCCGCCTTCCAGGCCAATATTGCGCACGATCGCTGTGCCCGAAGTCGCGCCGAACAGGCCGGAGTAATTGCTGTTTGGACGATTGATGACCAGGCCATAAATGGTATGGCCTGCGCCGTCCAGGCTGCCGGTGAACGGATTGTTCAGGTCGCGGCCGACCGGAATGAAGGTGCCGCCGCGCCACACATCGCTGCTGGCGCCGGTGGTGGCGGCATTGATGTCGGCGGCCAATGTATAGCTGGCGCCGGTATCCATCGCCATCAATTGCAGCTGATGCGCCGAATAAATTTTGCTGCTGTATTCGGATGCCAGCATCGGCGTGGTCGCGCCCGGCTCGCCACCGGTGTTGTTGAGCGTGCCGTCGAGATTGACCAAGACCCAGTTATTGCCGCTCGCGCCAGGCGTCACGCCCGTGAAATTGAAGCCGGTGAAGTTCGCCGCGGTGAGCATTTGCGACGCGCTCAAGCCTGTGGTGCCGGCCAGCCCGCTGCCAATGCCGGACGCAAAGCCGACGCCGGCAAGACCCGCATTGGCGGTCGCATTGTAGTAGCCATTGCTCACCGTGCCGTTGATATTTTCGCCAACCACGCCGCCGCTGTGATGATAAGTGGTGTCGGTTTCGGTGACGGTACCGGTTGAATAGACGTTGCTGATGGTGGCGACACTGTTGGAACCGACGACGCCACCCACGCTCCTGTAGCCGCTGACATTACCGGTGGCATAACTGTTTGAAATGCTGCCGCTGCTGTTACGGTTAACGCCGACCAGTCCACCGGCGTTGGCGCCGACCACTTCATTGATGGCGACATTGCCGGTGGCATAGCTGTTGCTGACGGTGCCGGCGTTAATGCCGACCAGCCCTCCCACCGAGCCGGCGCCACTCACGGCGCCGGTGGCAAAACTGCCCGTGATCACGCCGACTCCGCTGCCATAACCAACCAGGCCACCAGTTGTACCACCGCCACGCACCGCGCCGGTGGCAAAACTGTTTGTGATGCGGCCGGCATTATAGAAAGCCAGCCCGCCCATGCCGCTGACCGAATTTGTGGCGAGACCAGTGGCACCGTCAAAGGCACCAACCGTCATGGTGCTCGAACTGTTGCTGATGACGGCGCCCGCTTCGTTCCGGTTGACCATCCCGCCGCCGCCATACCCGGCACCAAAGCCCGTCAGATAGTTGAACGTGCCGCTGCTGACGCTGTTATTGATGGTGCCGGAATTCTGCCCTGCCATGCCACCGCCAAAGACCGGACCTTGGGCGGTCAGCACGCCCGCCACGTTGACATTGTCGATCAGGCCCCTGTTGCGCCCCGCCAGCAAGCCGACGCCAAATGCGCTTGGAACGGGATCGCCGATGCGGACCGAAGCGCCGATCATGTTGAGATTGCGCACCACGCCAGCCGCGCCGATTTCGCCGAACAAACCGCCTTGCTGGTCACTGCGTGCCATGGTCAGGCCGCTGATGGCATGTCCCAGGCCATCGAGCTTGCCGGTGAACGTGGTGCTCACATTGCCGATCGGCGCGAAGCCCATATTGCTGTTCCAGCTGGCGGTCGAGCTCGCATCGATATTACTGCCGAGTGCGTAATTGCGCGCCAGGTTGCCGCGCATGCCTTGCAAGTCGAGGCCGCTGACGCTGGCCACGTCGCCCAGGCTGTTGATCACCGTGTAATTGGTCAGCACGCCATCGCTGCCCAGCCTGGTGCTGAAGTTATCGCCGCTCGGCAAATCGATGGCGGCCTTGACGTTATAGACGGCGGTATTACCCGACGTCAGCGCGCTCTGGCCATATTGCAGCGCCAGGCTGGCCGTGCCCGAACCGCGCAGCGGCGCATTGATATTGATATTATTGTGCGCCGTCAGGGTCAGCTTGTTGGCCGACCAGGAAATCGTGTCGTTGATATTGATATTGCCCTGGCCGGCGCCAGTGGCCACCGTCTGGATCTCGATGGCGGTGGTTTTCAGCAGATCGCTGTAGAAGGCACCGTTCTTGTTGCCGCCGGTGGCTGCTACCGTGAAATCGGTCGGATCGATCAGCCAGGTTCCCGTCAGGCCATGCGGCGCGTCGGTGGTCACGTGCAGGCCATCGCCCATGGTCACGTGCGCGGCCGAAGTATCGATAAAGCCGCCATTGCCGCTGACGGGCGCGCTGGCGTCCAGGGTGCCACCGGCATTGACGGTGCCGCTCTGCATGTCGCCCAACAATTTGATGGTGCCGCCGCGCGTATCAATCGTATGCGCCTCGATCACGCCGGTATTGTTGACCACGGTTCTCAAAAGGTCGCCGGCCGCCTGGGCCGTCAACACCACGCTGCCGCCATCGGCCTGGATCAGGCCGCCATTTTGCACCAGCGCGCCGACCGCGCCGCGGTCCACCGCCACGTTCAGCAAGCCGTCGCCGGCCACGTCCAGCGTAATCGCGTTACCGGCCGCCAGCGCCACCGAACCCAGGCGGGCATTGATGGTGCCTTGGTTCGACACATTCGCGCCCAGCAAGGCCACATAGCCGCCCGGCGCGCTGATCGAGCCCTGGTTCAGTACCCGGCCGCTACCGTTGCCGCTGAACTTATAGTTGCCGGCCATAAAGTCGGCGTTGCTGATATCGAGCGTCGAGGCCACCAGCCCGGCCGTGTTGACCGAGGCGCCCTGGCCAAACAGGATGCCGTTCGGGTTGACGATGAAGACTTTGCCATTGGCCGACAGCTTGCCGAGTATCGTCGTGCCATCATTGCCCAGCACCCGGTTCAGCGCCACCGCATTGCTGTTGGGCTGCACGAACTGCACCGATTCGCCCTTGTTGATATTGAAGTTGGCCCAGTTGATGACCGCATTCTGGCTGCCCTGGTTGATCACCGTCGAGCCCGGCGCGCCCGTAATGTTCGCCTGGCCCGCCACCACCGTGCCGCCCGTCGGCGCGGCCAGCGCCAGGCTGCCGTAGCCCAGCATCAGCGCCGCCGCCATGCTGGTCAAGGCAAAATGCGCGCCGCCGCCGGCGCTGCCGGGCAGCGAGCGCTTGCCGGCCGATTTGACGTTTTCGGAAACAGCAGAGTAGGCGCCGGTGGCCTGGTTCCAGATGGAGCGGTAGATACGGTTCATGGTGTCCGATGACAGGGAGTGAGTTGGTATCGCCGATGCAATCTGCACTACGCAAGAGATACATCCTCCTGCCTGATCGCGCACTGGACGACAAAAACGGGGGCAAACTGATGCCGAGGCAAGATGAGTTGCAAAATATTCAAAGTTGAATTTTATTGCCGTCAAGAATCCACGTCAATTAATGCCGTTAATAAATAGAAATAATGAGAAAAAATGAAACGTTTCCGCAACGGCGATATCAGGGAAAGTCGATGGTGAAGGGGCGCAGGCGGAGCACAAGCCCAGGCGTCCGTGCCAGCCGCTGCAGCCGGCACGGGTTTTGCAAGTAAAAAGTTAACTGCGCCGCGCTTCGAGCACGCCGCTGACATCCTTGATCACATTCAGGGCTTTCAGCAATTGCGCCGTCGAGCTGATCTCGGCCGTAAATGTCATGCGGGCCTGGCCCTTGGCGCTTTGGGTGTTGACGCCGATGACGTTGATTTTTTCACGCGAGAAGATCTCGGAGATATCGCGCAGCAGGCCCTGGCGGTCGCCGGCCAGGATAAAGATGTCGACCGGGTAGACGGTATCCTGGCCACCGGTGCTGCCCCATTCGGTGAAGATCACGCGCTCAGGCGCCTTGGCGCGCATTTCCTCGAAGTTCTTGCAGGTGGCACGGTGGATCGAAACACCCTTGCCGCGCGTCACAAAACCGACGATGCTGTCGGGCGGCGCCGGCTTGCAGCATTTGGCCAGCACCGTCATCAGGCCTTCCGTGCCGACCACCAGCACGCCGGACTTGGCGCCCTGCTCCACGCTGGAGGCGCGGCTTTTGCCGACCAACACCGCGTCTTCCGGCTCCACCACTTCGCCATTGTCGTGCAGCGCCTGCTCCACGTGGCGCAGGCTGAATTCATCCTTGCCGACCGACAAAAACAGTTCATCGACCTTGCCGAAACCCAGCTTGTGCGCCAGCGCTTCCAGGTTGACGGCGGTCTTGCCTTCGCGTTGCAACGATTTTTCCACCAGCGCGCGGCCGTGGCCCAGGGTTTCCTGCATGTCGATCGCATGGAACCAGGCGCGGATTTTCGAGCGCGTGCGGGTGCTGACGGCGTAGCCGGCGCTAAGCCAGTCGCGCGACGGCCCGGCCGTGCCCGGCGCACCCTTGGCGGTGATGATTTCGCAGGTCTGGCCGTTTTTCAATTGGGTGTTCAGGGGCACCATCACGCCGTCGACCTTGGCGCCGCGGCAACGGTGGCCGACATCGCTGTGCAGGTGGTAAGCGAAGTCGACCGGGGTGGCGCCGACCGGCAACTCCAGCACGCGCGCCTGCGGCGTCATGACGAAGATGCGGTCGTCCAGGGTGGCGGACTTGAGTTTTTCGACCCACTCGCGCTGGATTTCTTCCTGGCCGACGACGGCGTCGGCCACCTCGGTTTTCCAGGCCAGCAACTGGCGCAGCCAGGCGATCTTTTCGTCGTATTTTTGGCCGGCAAAGTTCGAGCCGCCCTCTTCCTTGTAGCGCCAGTGCGCGGCCACGCCGTATTCGGCAAAGCTGTGCATCTCATTGGTGCGTATCTGCACTTCCAGCGGCCGGCTGTCGTCGGCCATCACCACCGTGTGCAGCGACTGGTAGCCGTTCGGTTTCGGGCGCGAGATATAGTCGTCGAACTCCTTCGGAATCGGGGTCCAGATATTGTGCACCACGCCCAGCACCGTGTAGCAGGTCTTGACGTCGGCGACGATCACGCGAAACGCGCGCACATCGTACAGCGCCGTAAAGTCCAGTTCCTTGCCGCGCATCTTGTTCCAGATGCTGTAGATATGTTTCGGGCGGCCAAACACTTCTGCCTGGATGCCGGCCGAGGCCAGTTCCGTCTGCAGGCGCAGAATCGCCGAGGACACAAAGCCCTCGCGCATCATGCGCTTTTCTTCCAGCATCTTGGCGATGCGTTTATAGGCGTCCGGTTCGATGAAGCGGAACGACAGGTCTTCCAGTTCCCACTTCAGCTGCCAGATACCGAGCCGGTTGGCCAGCGGCGCGTACAGGTCCAGGGTTTCCCGGCCGTATTCGCGCGTCATGTCATTGAATAACTTCAATTCCGCAAAATAACGCAGGGTGGTCACGCACGACGCCAGGCGCACCAGCACCACGCGCATGTCGGACGCCATCGCCAGCAGCATCTTGCGCAGGGTTTCCACTTGCGCCACGGCTTGCTGGGCCGCATTCTTGCCGCGGCCACCGGCGCCGCCCGCATGCGAAGTCTGGGTCAGCGCGCGCAGCCGGATCAGCTGGCGCACGCCGGTGGCCAGGTCGCACACCTGCTTGCCGAAGCGCGGCTCGATATCGGCCGCCGTATCGGGTTCCAGCAGGGTCAGCTCGAACATCAGGCCGGCGATCCGGGTTTCCGCATCGCTGCGCAGGAACGCCAGCGTGGTGGCCACGCCGATGGCGAAGTCGAGCGCCGGGCGGCCGGCAAAGGTCAGCTTGTCGCCATACGCTTCGGTCGCATAGGCCAGCGCATCGAGCACGCGCGCGCTGTCCGGCGCACTCAGGCCCTCGACCAGTTGTTCCGTGGTGGCGCTATTCGGGGCCGAAGTGGAAACCATGGTGACCTTAGCGTTCTGCGGCGATGATGACGATTTCAACCAGGCAGGCCGGGTTGGCCAGCCTGGCTTCGACGGTGGCGCGCGGCGGCGTGTGGCTTGACGCCACCCAGTCGTCCCACACTTCGTTCATGCCGGCAAAGTGCTGCATGTCGGCGATATAGATCTGGCATGACAGGATGCAGGTCTTGTCGCTGCCCGCTTCCATCAGGAGGCGGTCGACATGGCCCAGCACTTCGCGGGTCTGGCCGACGATATCCTGGGTGGTGTCTTCGGCGATCTGGCCGGCCAGGTAAATGGTGCCATTGTGGATGGCGACTTCGGACAGGCGTTTGCCTACGTGCAAGCGGGTAATTTCCATGCTGTTTCTTTCGTTTGTTTCAAAATCGGTAAAGCGCTTACTTTTTCTTGCTTGTTACTTGTTCAGCAAAAACTGGCGCACGATGGCGATCTGCTCGTCGTGGATAAAGGTGGGCGCATGGCCGACGCCGGCAATTTCCACCAGTTGCGCCTTCGGACCGCGCTGCAACATGGCTTGCGCCGTATCGTGCGTCAGCAGGTCGGACTCGGCGCCGCGCACCAGCAGCGTCGGGCAGCGCACGGCATCGTAGGCGGCCCACAGCATGGCTTCGTCGCGCGCGGCCGATTCCGGCGTGGCCGAACGGAACGGCAGCGCCAGGCCCATGTCGTAGTGGCGGCGCCAGTAGCCGTCTTTCTCCTGGCGCAGCACGTCCTGCGCCAGCTTGTGCCATTCCGGCTCGGTGTGCGGGCCGAAACTGGCCGACACGGCGCGCACAAAAGCAGCGCCCTGCTCAAAAGTGTCGAAGCGCAGATCCTGGCCGATATAGTCGCCGATGCGCTGCAGGGCTTCCGGCGCCAGGGTCGGGCCGATGTCATTGAGGATCAGTTTGCTGACCGGGCTGTGCGGCAAGGACGCCAGGCCCAGGCCGATCAGGCCGCCCATCGAGGTGCCGAACCAGTCCACCGTCTGCCGCTCGCCATTGGCCAGCACGCGCGCCAGCAGGGTCACCATGTCGCTCACGTACTGCGGCACGCGGTAGAACTCCGGGTTGGCCAGCCAGCCGGAACGCCCGCGGCCGACCACGTCGGGGCAGATCACGCGGTAGTCGCTGGCCATGGCCTGTGCCAGGCTGTCGAAGTCGTCGGCCACGCGCGTGACGCCATGGGCGCACACCAGCACGTTGGGATTGTCGGGCGCGCCCCACTCTTTATAGGACATGCTGTGCAAGCCGGCCGGGGAAATGCACTGGACGGACTGGATACGGGCTTCGATCATGCTAATTCCGGTGATGGAGTCGGTGGGAAAACAGCAGCGCGCCGTACCAGGTGACGGGTGCCGCGCGCAAGCCTCTGGCGAAGTGTAGCGCAGCACGGGCAATGCTCCAAGCGCACGGCTGAATCGATCCGATTTTGCTGCGATGCAACATGCAGGCCATCGCATTTCCACCCTTAAATACCCGATATACAAAATGTGCATATCTGCGGTTATCCACAATTGAGCGGGCGATCCAATGCGCGGATGATCGCATCCATCAACCCGCAAGAGGAGACTTTCCGTGAAAAAACCATTCTACAAAATCCTGTACGTACAGGTGCTGTTCGCCATCGTGGCGGGCGTGCTGCTGGGGGTGTTCTATCCATCGAACGCCGTCGACATGAAGCCGCTCGGCGATGGCTTCATCAAACTGATTAAAATGATCATCGCCCCGGTGATCTTCTGTACCGTCGTATCCGGCATCGCCGGCATGCAGGACGTCAAGAAAATCGGCCGCGTCGGCGGCAAGGCCCTGATCTACTTCGAAGTCGTGTCCACTTTCGCCCTGGCCATCGGCCTGGTGGTTGCCAACGTACTGAAACCGGGCGCCGGCTTCAATGCCGATCCGGCCCACCTCGATGCCAAGTCGATCGCGCAATACACGCACGCCGAAGGCCTGACCACCACCGACTTCCTGATGAACATCATCCCGAAGACCTTCGTTGATGCGTTCGCCAAGGGCGACATCCTGCAAGTGCTGCTGATCGCCATCCTGTTCGGCTTCTCGCTGTCGCTGCTGGGCGAGCGCGGCCGTCCGGTCACCAAGCTGATCGACGAACTGTCGCATGCCATCTTCGGCATGGTCAACATCATCATGAAAGTCGCTCCGATCGGCGCGTTCGGCGCGATGGCCTTCACCATCGGCAAATACGGCCTGGCTTCGCTGATCCCGCTGGCTAAACTGATGGGTTCGTTCTACCTGACCTGCTTCCTGTTCGTGTTCGTGGTGCTGGGCCTGATCGCCAAGTACACGGGCTTCTCGATCGGCCGCTTCCTGCTGTACATCAAGGAAGAACTGCTGATCGTGCTGGGCACCAGCTCGTCGGAATCGGCCCTGCCGGCCCTGATGAAGAAACTCGAACGCCTGGGCTGCTCCAAGCCGGTGGTTGGCCTGGTGGTTCCTACCGGCTACTCGTTCAACCTGGACGGCACCAACATCTACATGACCATGGCCGCCCTGTTCGTGGCACAAGCGACCAACACCGAGCTGACCATCTGGCAAGAGCTGACCATCCTCGGCGTGGCGATGCTGACCTCGAAAGGCGCGTCCGGCATCACCGGCGCCGGCTTCATCACCCTGGCCGCGACCCTGGCCGTGGTACCGACGATTCCAGTGGCCGGCATGGCGCTGATCCTGGGCATCGACCGCTTCATGAGCGAATGCCGCGCGCTGACCAACTTCGTCGGCAACGGCGTGGCCACCATCGTCGTGTCGAAATGGGAAAAAGAACTGGACATGGACAAGCTGCACAGCGAGCTGGCCAATCCGACCCACCCTGCCGATGATGCCCACATCGCACCGGCAGTCAGTATCGTGAAGTAATCTTTCACCCGTCAAAAAGCCCCGCCGAGCGATCCGCGGGGCTTTTTTCATGGGCGTCACCCATCCTGGAGTTGGTGGGCGGCGGCGCGTTCAGCCTGGATGGACTGCGCGGCAAGGCACACAATCGCTGAACCGGATACTGCAAGGCCAGGCTTTATGCGAGAAACACACTCGCCGGAACATGGAAGCGCTTGGCCAGCGCCTTGATTTGCCGGACATTCATTTCTCGCTTGCCACTGAGCACTTCGGATACCACACCTTGCGTGCCGATCTCCTGCATGTCCGATTGCGTCAAACCATGTTGCGCCATCAACAGTCGCAAGGTGGCGGCGGGCGGCACCGGCGGCGGCGGAAAATGGGCATCGTCATAGTCGCCTATCAGTGTGCCCAGATGATGCGCCAATGCGGCAAGCGGATGGTGTTCATCTGCGGCACCGGCATCGAGCAGGCCATTCAATACCCTCACCGCCTGCTCGTAAGTGGATTCATCATGAATCGCGTGCAGCGGCACCAGAGCCGAGAGGGCGCGATAGTGCTCGGTAATCGCCGCGACTTTCTCGCTATCCATCAGCGCTTCCATGCGTCATACTCCTTGTGTGTCAGGACCTGCCGGATAAACAGCATCTGGCGATTGAAGTGAATCGCGGCGATGATCCGATATTTATTTCCGCAAATATCAAAAACATAGTAATTGCCAACCCGATCTATTGAATTGCATGCTGACTTCAGATCAGCAAAACCACCAAATGTCCTGGACTCGATAATTTTTCGCCATGCCTGCAGCGGCTCCGACGCCAAGGGATGACTGTCAGAAAAATCCACCAGTGCCTTGTTGGTAACGACGCGCATCGCGGAGCCACTCAAGTGTCTTGATGATTCCAGAATATCTCAAATTGAGATTTCCATCAAGCTGCCCGATCCCGTGATCGATTGGGCAGCTTGCACGACATCAGAAACGGCTGCTCAGCTGCAAATATACCGTGCGCGGCTGGGCCACTTATTTGCCCAGGTTGTTGTCGTCGAACGAGCGCGTGAAGTAGCGCTGGTCGAACAGGTTTTTCACGCCCAGGCTCAAGCGAAAAGCGGCCGGCAGGCTGGCGAGGTCGACGCTGCCGCGCGCGGCCCACACGCCGTAGCCGGGAATGCGGCCATTGTTGCCGGCCGCGTTTTCCGCCATGGTATTGGCGCTGTCCGCATATTGCCCGCCTTCGAACATGCCGTCGACGCTGGCGCTCCACCTGCCAAGCTGGTAAGCGAGTCCGGCCGTGCCCTTGTGGCGCGGCGAGAACGGCACTTGCCTGCCGAAGTTCGGGCCGTCTTCCTTGATGGCCGCGTCGACCAAAGCATAGCTGGCATACACATTGACGCCGCCGCCCAGTTCGTCCTGCACGCTGCTTTCCAGGCCCCGGTGGCGCGTCTTGCCGCGCACGTACACGCTATTGTTCTGCTGGTTGCTTTCGTACTGGTTGCTGAAACGGATCAGGAACAGATTCGCCTCCAGCCGCAAGGGGCCGAGCTGGTAGCGGGTGCCCATTTCCCACGAACGGGCTTTTTCCGGCTCGGCGCCGCCGCTGACCACGGCATTGGCCATCTTGCTGTACTGCACCGTGCCGAACGAGCTGTTGCCTGGCGTACAGATTCCAGGCGTCATTGACGTGATAGATGGCGCTCAGCGCCGGCAGCAGCACAGTGTAGTTGCCTCCGTCGCGCTTGCCGGTCAAGTTATTGTGCTGGTATGACTTGATGCGCTCGTTGCGCAGGCCGGGCGTGACGGTCCAGTTGCCGATATCGATGCGGTCGTCGATGAACAGCGCATGGGCGCGCGTACTGCCCCAGGTATCGCGGTCGATAGCACTGCTTTCGGTCGGCAAAATGCCGCCCGTCTTCAGGCGCCAGTAGCGCAGTTCGTGGCGCGATTCATCGACAAAGCGGTGGCCGACGCCGATTTCATGGCGCACCTGGCCGGCCCGAAACGCTTGCGAATACAGCGTTTCCACGCCGCGCACCGTGTCATTGCGCGGCGACAGGGTCAGGTTGCGGCCCAGGTCCAGGTAGCCGCTGCGCAAGGTATCGGTATAAAACGCCTGCATCGTGAACTGGCGCTGGCGGTCGGGCCTGTATTCGTAGGCCAGGCTGGCCAGGTTGCGGCGGCCCCAGAAATTGTCGTACGGGCGCGTCGATTGATACGGGTCGCGCGCGAACGCGGCCGTCGTCAGGCCGCCCGGCATCTCGGCTTCGCCGTCATAGCGCTGCAACATGGCGGTGACGCTGCTGGCGCCGTCGATGCGGTAGCGTCCTTTCAGGATCAGGTCGTCGATCTTCGTGTCGCTATGCTCGCGCCAGTCGCTGCCGCGCACGCCGCTGTACAGGATGGCGCCGCCCAGGCCATTGTCCAAAGTCGCCCCGAGCATGACGCTGGTGTTGGTCTTGATACTGTCGCTGGACGACGAGGGGCTTTGCTCGGCCTGCACGCTGGCCTCGGCGCCGGCTTTTTGCGGAATCGCGCGCGTGACGAAGTTGACGATGCCGCCCACGTTTTGCGGCCCATAGCGTACGGCGCCGCCGCCGCGCACCACGTCGGCCGCGTCCATATTGCCGATGGAAACCGGCGCGAACGACAGCTGCGGCTGGCCATAGGGCGCGAACGGCACCGGGATGCCGTCCATCAAGACGGTCGAGCGGGCCGCCAGGCGCGGATTGAGGCCGCGCACGCCGAAGTTCAAGGCCATGTCGTGGCTGCCGGTGCCATTGTTGGCGGGCGCCGAGACGCCGGGTATGCTGTTGAGCACGTCACGCGCGGCGGTCGCGCCCAGGCGCACGATCTGGTCGCGCCCCACCACGTCGCGCGCGCCGCCGTGTTCGAAGCTGGAATGCGCATCGGGCTGCGCAAGCATGGTTGTCGAGCTGGTGCAGCGTTTCGAGCACCAGCAAGCGCTCTTCCGGCGATGGCGCCATGGCTTCGGGCAGGCCGGCCAGCGCGTCCAGGTAGGCGCGTTCGATATCGAGGCGGCGCCAGTGATTCACGGCCAGGCCATGCGCGATGGTGCGCAGATAGGCGCGCGGCTGCAGCAAGGCCAGGCCGGTGCGGCCCGCCAGCACACGCAAGAACGTGTCGTGCGCCAGGTCGGCCGCCAGGTGGCTGGAACCGAGTTTGTGGCGCAGCCACGACAGCAGCCAGCCATGATGCTCGCCATACAGCCGCCCCACGGCGTCGCCGTGCTGGGCATCTGTGTCGGGGAAAGGCTTGCTGGCAGGCATGAGAGCGGACTGCCTGGGGGCGAGTAGATAATAAATGAGAAGCATTCTCATTATCCAGCCAATCCCGGCTGACTGCAAGCCAGGGGCGCCCAAAAGCAAACGGCGGACATCGCTGTCCGCCGCCATTTTTCACATCGGGCCAGGTATTACACGGCCGACACGTCCAGTTCCGCGCCGGTGGCGGCCTGGATCTGTTCCTTGCTCACGCCAGGCGCCAGTTCCACCAGTTTCAGGCCGTTTTCGGTCACGTCGATCACGCCAAGATCGCTGATGATGACGTCGACCACGCCCACGCCCGTCAGCGGCAGGTCGCACTGTTTCAGCAGCTTGTGCGAGGTGGTGCCGTCCTTGGCGGTGGCCACGTGCTCCATCAGCACCACCACCCGCTTGACGCCGGCCACCAGATCCATCGCGCCGCCCATGCCCTTGACCATCTTGCCTGGAATCATCCAGTTCGCCAGGTCGCCTTTTTCCGACACCTGCATGGCGCCCAGGATCGCCAGGTTGATCTTGCCGCCCCGGATCATGCCGAAGGAATCGGCCGAGCTGAAGTAGGCCGCGCCCGGCAGGGCCGTGACGGTCTGCTTGCCGGCGTTGATCAGGTCGGCATCGACTTCGGCATCGAGCGGAAACGGGCCGATGCCCAGCAAGCCGTTTTCCGACTGCAGGAATACTTCGATATTGTCCGGCACATAATTGGCCACCAGGGTCGGCAAGCCGATGCCCAGGTTCACATAAAAACCATCCTGCAATTCTTTTGCCGCGCGTGCGGCCATTTCATCTCTGGTCCAAGCCATGATTTATCTCCGTTATCTTTTTTATGCTTCGGCGCGCACGGTGCGCTGCTCGATGCGTTTTTCCGGCGTGGCGTTGACCACGATGCGGTGCACGAAAATGCTCGGCGTGTGCACGTCGTCCGGATCGATCTCGCCCACTTCGACCAGTTTTTCCACCTCGACGATGGTGATCTTGCCGGCCATCGCCACGTTCGGATTGAAGTTGCGCGCCGTCTTGCGGTACACCAGGTTGCCGGCGCGGTCGGCCATATACGCTTTCACCAGCGACACATCGGCCACCAGGCTGCGTTCCATCACGTATTGCTCGCCGTCGAATTCACGCAATTCCTTGCCGTCGGCGACGATGGTGCCGACGCCGGTCCTGGTGAAAAAGGCCGGAATGCCGGCGCCGCCGGCGCGCAGTTTTTCCGCCAGCGTGCCTTGCGGCGTGAATTCCAGTTCCAGTTCGCCGGCCAGGTACTGGCGCGCGAATTCCTTGTTTTCACCGACGTAGGAGGCGATCATCTTCTTGATCTGGCGCGTGGTCAGGAGCTGGCCCAGGCCGAAGCCGTCGACGCCGGCATTGTTGGAAATCGCGGTCAGGTTGGTCACGCCGGAATCGCGCAGGGCTGCGATCAGGCCTTCGGGTATGCCGCACAGGCCGAAACCGCCGACGGCGATGGTCTGGCCGTCCTGGACGATGCCTGCCAACGCCGCAGCGGCGTCAGGATAAACTTTGTTCATGGGTGTCCCTCTGGTGTGTTTGAGTTTTTTGTGAAATTCTTTGCCGCATCTTGGCATGCGTCTGTGACGCCTGCAGCAACTGAGCATAAAATACGCCGGTCAAAAGTACAATACCGTAGAACTACCGGCGCCGTGCCATGGTTCCCACTGTGAGAGTGATCCCCGTCAGATGAATGCCGCACCCGCCGTCGACTACGAAAGCATCTTCCTGCACGCGCCGGTCGGCATGTGCATGTCGGAGAACCGCATCATGCGCAGCTGCAACGAAGCGCTGGCGGCCATGTTCGGCTACACCCGGGCCCAGCTCGATGGCCAGTCGTTCGAAGTACTCTACCCCACCCATGATGAATTCCTGCGCACCGGTGAGCGCATCATTCCCATCATGAATGCCAAGGGGCGCTACTCGGACGAGCGCATCATGCGCCGCAATGATGACGAATTGTTCTGGTGCCATGTGACGGGCCACGCCATGCTGCCGGGCCAGCCGCTGGGGGCCGGCATCTGGACCTTCGAGGATGTCAGCGAACAGCGCCCGGTGACGGCGCAACTGACGCCGCGCGAACGTGAAATCGCCGCGCTGCTGGTGGAGGGCAAGACCAGCAAGCTGATCGCGCGCCAGATCGACCTCAGCCCGCGCACGGTGGAAATGCACCGCGCCAAGCTGATGCGCAAGTTTGCCGCCTCGACCTCGTCGGAGCTGGTGCACAAGCTGGTGGGCTTGCGCTGGCAACCTTAAAAAGCCGTCATGCCGCCATCGGCCGAAATGATGGCGCCATTGATGAAGTGCGAATCTTCGCCAGCGAGCAATAACAGCAAGCCATCGAGGTCTTCCGGCTTGCCCGGCCGTTTGTTGGGCAGCATCTGGATCAGTTTCTGGCCCTGCTCGGTGGCAAAATAATCCTCGTTGATCTCGGTCGAAATATAGCCCGGGCAAATGGCGTTGGTATTGATGCCGTACTTGCCCCATTCCGCCGCCATGGCGCGCGTCATGTGCACCATGCCGGCCTTGCTCATGCAATACACGCCGATCTGCGGCAGCACCTGCAAGCCCGCCATCGAGGCGATATTGATGATGCGGTGCTGTTTTTTCGGGTCGCCCTTGGCACGCGCGATCATGCGCTTGGCCGTTTGCTGGGCCACGAAGAACGAACCGCGCAGATTGGTGTCCATCACGAAGGCATAATCCTCGGGCGTGACGTCGACCAGGCGCTGGGTGGTCGACACGCCGGAATTGTTGACCAGGATATCGATCGGCCCCGCCTCGGTCTCCGCATGGGCGATGGCCGACTTGATGCTGGCAAAGTCGGTCACGTCGAGCGCCACCACGTGCGCGGCGCCGCCGTCGGCTTCGATCTCGGCGCGCAGTTCTTTCAGGCGCTCGGTGCGGCGCGAGGCCAGCACGACCTGGGCGCCGGCCTGCGCCAGCACTTTCGCAAAGCGTGCTCCGAGGCCGCTGGAGGCGCCGGTAATCAGGGCGATCTTGCCCTCGAAATTGACTTCTATGCCCACGAGCTACTCCTATTTTATTTTGAACAACACTTTGCCGCTGGCATGGTCAACCGGACAAGTTCCTGCCGGCCACGGCTGGGCTAAAGTAAACGCCATCATTACACAAAATGCCCGGATTTAGATTGCGGCGAGGGGCATTGTCACGCAAAATGGCGCCAAAGTTGCAATCCGCGCCAAAAACAAGCACACTCGTGCTTAAATTTATCCGCGATTCCCGCTCACCGAACTCAGTAACCATAAAACGAGACCATGACACAGCCAAATAATTTAATCGAACAGTACGGACCGCGCGAGACCATGGAGTACGACGTGGTGATCGTCGGCGGCGGCCCCGCCGGCCTGGCCGCGGCCATCCGCCTGAAACAGCTGGCCGCCGAAAAAAGCCAGGAAGTGTCGGTCTGCGTGCTGGAAAAAGGCGGCGAGCTGGGCGCCCATATCCTGTCGGGCGCCATCATGGACCCGAAAGCGTTGACCGAACTGATCCCGAACTGGAAGGAACTGGGCGCGCCGTTGAACACGGCCGTGACCGAAGACCGCATCCTGTTCCTGACCGAAACCAAGGCCATCAAGACGCCAAGTTTCGCCGTGCCGGCCTGCTTCGAGAACCACGGCAACTACATCGTCTCGCTGGGCAATGTGGTGCGCTGGCTGGGCCAGCAGGCGGAAAACCTGGGCGTGGAAATCTTCCCCGGCTTCCCGGCCGCCGAGATCCTGTACAACGACGACGGTTCCGTGAAAGGCGTGGCGACCGGCAACATGGGCGTCAAGCGCGACGGCGAACCGGGCCCCGACTTCCAGCTGGGCATGGAATTGCACGCCAAGTACACCCTGTTCGCCGAAGGCGCGCGCGGCCACCTGGGCAAGCAGCTGATGGCCAAATACGACCTGAACGCCGGCAAGGACCCGCAATCGTACGGCATCGGCATCAAGGAACTGTGGGAAATCGACCCGGCCCAACACCAGCCGGGCCTGGTGATCCACTCGACCGGCTGGCCGCTGGACGCGAAAACCTATGGCGGCTCGTTCCTGTATCACCTGGAAAACAACCAGGTGATGGTCGGCTATGTGGTGGGCCTGAACTATGAAAACCCCTACCTGTCGCCGTACGAGGAATTCCAGCGCTACAAGACCCATCCGGAAATCCGCAAGTTCTTCGAAGGCGGCAAGCGCATTTCCTACGGCGCGCGCGCGATCACGGCCGGCGGCCTGCAGTCGCTGCCGAAACTGGTGTTCGCCGGCGGCGCGCTGATCGGCTGCGATGCGGGCTTCCTGAACATGAGCCGCATCAAGGGTAGCCACGCCGCCATCAAGAGCGGCATGCTGGCGGCCGAAGCGGCGTTTGGCGCGCTGGGCGAACAGCGCCAGCACGACGAACTTGCCAGCTACCCGATTGCGTTTGAACAATCCTGGCTGCATGAAGAGCTGCACGTGGCGCGCAACGTCAAGCCATGGCTGTCGAAGGGCCTGTACCTTGGCAGCCTGATGACGGGCATCGACCAGATCATCTTCCGCGGCAAGGCGCCGTGGACCCTGCACCACACGCATGGCGACCATGAATGCCTGAAGCCGGCGGCGCAGTCGAAAAAGATCGTGTATCCGAAACCGGACGGCAAGCTGACCTTCGACAAGATGTCGTCGGTGTTCATTTCGAACACCAACCACGCCGAAGACCAGCCGATCCACCTGACCCTGAAAAACGCCAGCGTGCCGGTCGACGTCAACCTGGCCACCTATGCGGGCCCGGAAGCGCGCTACTGTCCGGCCGGTGTCTACGAATTCGTGAAAAACGACGACGGCGCCGAACGCCTGCAGATCAATGCGCAGAACTGCGTGCACTGTAAAACCTGCGATATCAAGGACCCGACGCAAAATATCGTCTGGGTCACGCCGGAAGGCGGCGGCGGGCCGAATTATCCGAACATGTAACAACGCTTCCTGCCCTGGCTGGCATGGGCGCGTGGCGCGGACACCGGAAGGTATCCGCGCCATTTTGTTTTTTTAACGCACTTTCTGCATAAGAAATTTCTCTTATGCACCCCTAGCCGCTACAATTCAAACCGGCATTCACTCTCTTCCCCCTCCCCATGCACGCTACCGATTCCGCAGCATCAGCGTCCAGTGACGCACAGCAACCTACCCAGCAGGAAATCGATCATATCGTTGGCCTGCATGACAAGGGCGAGCATGGCCAGATGGCGGACGCGGCACGCGCCCTGGTGGCGGCCTGCCCCGCGTCGGCCTTGGCCTGGAACGTGCTGGCCATGGCCCTGCAACTGCAAGGCAAGGACGCCCTGGCTGCGCTGCAAAAAACGGTGGAGCTGGCGCCCGGCGATGCCGAAGCCCATCTGCACCTTGGCAATGCGCATATGGATAACGGCCATGCCGACCTGGCCATGCCGTGTTTCATGCGCGCACTCGAGCTGGCGCCCAGCTTTGCCGAGGCCCTGAGCCGCCTCGGCGATGCACTGCAAGCGCAAGGACACCTGAAGGAGGCGGCCGAATGCTATGGCGGCGCGCTCGACATCGAGCCGGCGCTGGCCATGGCGCATGCCGGCAAGGGCGACATTTTGATGGCGCAGAAAAAATTCCAGCCGGCCGAAGCGAGTTACCGCCAAGCATTGAAGCTGGCACCCGCAGCAGCCGAACTGTATCGCAAGCTGGGCGACGCGCAACAGGCGCTGAACCGGCCCGATGCGGCCATGCAGAACTATGCGCTGGCCTTGCAGCATGATGAAGGCAACGCCATGGCGCATGGCGGCCTTGGCCAGGTGCTGTTCATGCTGGAGCGCCATGCGCAAGCGGTACAGAGCTACGGCGCCGCCACGGCATTGCCGGCAGCCAGCGCCGCCCACTACCACGGTCTGGGGCGCAGCCTGCATGCGCTGGGCCAGACCGCCGAAGCGGAAAGCGCGTACCGCCAGGCGATTGCCCTCGATGCCACCGTCGCCTCACCGATGCTGCATTACGCCGACCTGCTGCGGGAGACCCGCCGCCCGGAACAGGCGATCGCCATCTACCAGGCGGCGCTGTTGCTCGATCCGCACAATATCGATACCTTGAACAACGTCGGCATTGCGCTGCAGGAAAACGGCCAGTTGGACCAGGCGCTGGCCTCTTTCCGGCAGGTGCAGCAACTGGCTCCGGACAACCCTATTACCCACAGCAACATCGCCGCCGTCCTGAATGCCATGGGACGGCGCGACGCCGCACTGGAAAGCTGCCGGCGCGCCGTACAACTGGGGCCCAAGTCCGCCCCCGCCCATGCCAATCTGGCTACTTTCCTGATGGAAATGGGCTCGCTGAGCGATGCGGTCAAAAGCTTCGAAACGGTGATACGGCTCGACCCCCATCACCGCAAGGCGCACGTTAATATCAGCGCCACGTTGACTCGCCTTGGCCGCATCGACCAGGCCATCGTGCAAGCTCGCCAGGCACTGAAGATCAATCCGGACTGGGACGAACTGCACAGCAACCTGTTGTTTTATCTCACCCATAGCCAGGACATCGATGCCGCCGCCCTGTTTGCGGAGCATCTGCGTTATGCCGCGCATTTCGAGGCGTCCCTGCGCCCGTCCTGGCCGGCACATGGCAACACGCGCGAGCCGGATCGCCGTCTGCGCGTCGGCTTCGTGTCCGCCGATCTGTACAACCACGCGGTGGCGCACTTCATCACGCCGATCCTGGAACACCTGGCGCTGTCGCCAGGCGTGGAAATCATGATTTACGCCAACAGTTTTCATGATGACAATATCAGCCGGCATCTGCACGGCCTGGCCAGCGTCTGGCGCCAGGTCGAGAAGCTGACACATGAGGAACTGGCGCAACTGATCACCCGCGACAGCATCGATATCCTGATCGACCTGTCGGGCCATACCGGCTTCAACCGCCTGCCGGTGTTTGCGCGCAAGCCAGCACCGCTGCAGGCAAGCTGGATGGGTTATCCGAGCACCACCGGCTTGCGCGCGATGGATTATTACCTGACCGACCGCCATCTGGCCCCGCCGGGGCTGCTCGACGATCAATTCACTGAAAAACTGGTCTTCCTGCCCGCTTCAGCGCCTTTCCTGCCGTCGCCTTCCTCGCCACCGGTCAGCACAGCGCCCGTGTGCGAGCACGGCTACATCACCTTTGGCAGCTTCAATCGCGCCAGCAAACTGAGCCGCGAGGTAATTTCACGCTGGTCGACATTGATGAACGCCGTGCCGGGATCCAAAATGGTGCTCGCAGGCATGCCAAGCGAGGATATCAGCAACAAGTTGCGCGCCTGGTTTGCCAAGGAAGGCATCGACGCCAAACGGCTGAGCTTTCATGCGCACATGGCGTCCGCCGACTATCTGGCCCTGCACCGCCTGGTTGATATTTGCCTCGACACCTCTCCCTACAACGGCGGCACCACCACCCTGCACGCCTTGTGGATGGGCGTGCCTACCCTGACGATAGCCGGTTCAGCCCTGACCAGCCGGGTAGGCGCGACCATCCTCAGCCATGTGGGACTCGATGCCTTCATCGCACAGGATGATGCAGATTTCATACAAAAAGGCGTGGCGGCGGCCAGCGACATCGACGCCCTGAGTGCCTTGCGCAGCAGCCTGCGCGACCGGGTCAGCGATTCGGCCATGGGCCAGCCGGGATTGATCGCCAGCGGCCTGGAGAGCGCATTGCGCACCATGTGGCAACGCTGGTGCGCGGGCTTGCCGCCAACTTCGTTCGAGGCGCAGTCCACGCAGGGATTGGTCTGAGTGAATGGTTGCCGGTTGCCTGCTGCCTGTTGAACAAATTTAGCGTCAAAAAATTCCACAGAGAAAGTATCTATTCTCTCTACAGACCGATGACAGCAGTTACAATTCCCGCTGCTAACCACTTTTCCGCATTTCATTGACCTATGAGCGCTACCGTTTCCCCAGAGTTACCCTTGGACGCAGAATTAGCGCAAGCCATCGCAGAACACCAGGCGGGCCGGTACGAGCAAGCCGAGGAACTGTATTTGCGCATCTTGCAAGCGCAGCCATATCATGCGATCGCCAATCATAATCTGGGTTTGCTGGCGGGACAGGTAGGACAGCACCAGGCGGGCCTGCCGTATCTGCTCAAGGCACTGTCGGTCAATCCTGACGAAGGCCAGTTCTGGCTATCGTACGCCGATGGCCTGCTCAAGGCGGGGCAAGCCGACGAGGCGCTCGACATCGTCAACACGGCCATCCAGCGCGGCCTTGACAATGCGGCTTCGCAGGCGCTGAAACAGCGGACGCTGGACGCGGTTGCCGCCGCGGCGTTGCTGCCGACACAAGCGCAGATCGACCACATTATCGCCTTGTACCACGCCGGCGCTTATGCCGAGATGGAAAGCGCGACGCTGGCCTTGCTGGACATCTATCCTGAATCCGCGTTCGGCTGGAGCGTGCTCGGTACCGCCCTGCAAATACAAGGCAAGGACGCCTTGCCGGCATTGCACAAAACGGTGGCACTGACACCGGGCGACGCCGAGGCGCACAGCAGCCTGGGCAATGCACTGCAGTCGAGCGGCCAGTTCGACGCGGCGCTGGCCAGCTATGCCACGGCGCTCGAACTCAATCCGGATTTTGCCGAAGCACTCAGCAACATGGGCGGCGCGTACCAGGCGAAGGCGCAGCTGGACGAGGCCGCTGCCTGCTATCGCCGCGCGCTGGCGATCCGGCCGGACTATGCGATGGCGCACTTCAATCTCGGCAATACCTTGAAAGCGCAGCAGCAATTCGAGCAAGCCGCCGACAGTTACCGCGCGGCGCTGGCCCTGATACCGGACGATGCCGAGGTCTACTGCAATCTGGGCAATACCTTGCATGCGCTTGAACGCCATGAAGAAGCGGTCCAGGCCTATGACAGCGCATTGGCGCTCAATCCCGATTACTCGATGGCGCATGGCAACCTCGGCGCCGCCTACTTCAAGCTGGGGCGCTACCACGACGCGCAAGACTGCTACCGCCGGGCGTTGAAGGTGGCGCCGTATGATGCGGAAGCCCACAATGGACTGGGGCAATCCCTGCAAGCGTTGAAGCGGCATGACGAGGCGCTGGCCGCATTTCGTAGCGCGATTGCCTGGAAGCCGCAGTTCGCGGCGGCCCATAGCAATATGGGCAGCGCATTGCTGCAACTGGAGCAGGCGCCGGCGGCCGTGTTGAGTTACCGCAAGTTGCTATCGCTGGAACCGGACAGCGCCGCCGCGCATACCAGCCTGGCGCTGGCACTGGCCGCTGCCCGCCAGCCGCAGGAAGCCGAAGCCATGCATTTGCGGGCGGTCGAACTGGCGCCGTCATCGATTGCGCCATTGCGCGCTTTCGGCGATTTCCTGAAAGATGGCCGGCGCTACGACGAGGCCATCGCCCTGTATCAACAGGCTTTGGCGCTCGAACCATGCGATGTCGGATTGCATAACGCGGTCGGCATGACACGGCAGGCACAGGGCGAAATGGACCTGGCGCTCGACAGCTACCGGAAAATACTGGAGATTGATCCGGATTCCGCGATTGCCTGGTGTAACCTCGGCTCGGTGCAGCAAACCCGGAAATTGTTTAAAGAGGCAAGGCAACACTATGAGCGGGCGCTGGCAATCGAGGCACGCTTTGCCGGTGCCCATTTCAACCTGGGCAGCTGCCTGATGGAGTCCGGATTATTTCTCGATGCGATGGCAAGTTATGCCATGGCGCTGGAAATCGAACCGCAGTATCGCCAGGCGCATGTCAACATGAGCGCCGCGCAGAGCAACCTGGGGCGCACTGAAGATGCGGTGGAAACATGCCGCCAGGCGCTGAGAGTCAATCCGCAATGGGATACCGTCCATAGCAACATGTTGTTTTTGCTGGCCCACAGCGCACGCCTCGATGCGGCGGCGCTGCTTGCCGAACACCGGGCGTTTGCCGACCAGTTCGAGGCCCCGCTGCGCGCCAGCTGGCCGCTGCACACCAATTCGCGCGACCCGCAGCGCCGCTTGCGCATCGGCTTCGTGTCGGCCGATTTCAACAATCATTCGGTGGCGCACTTCATTACGCCGGTACTGGAAAACCTGGTCGGTTCTCCTGAGCTGGAAATGTATTTTTATTACAACAATCATGTGAACGACTATGTCACCGAGCGCTTGCGCAGCCTGACCAGCGGCTGGCATGACGTCGAGAAACTGCCTGATGACGAACTGGCGGCGCTGATCGCCGCCGACGGCATCGATATCCTGATCGACCTGTCCGGACATACCGGCCATAACCGCTTGCTCACCTTCGCCCGCAAGCCGGCGCCACTGCAGGCCAGCTGGATAGGCTATCCGGGCACGACCGGCCTCGATGCGATGGATTATTATCTGACCGAACGTTTCCTGTTCCCCACCGCGCAACTGGAAGATGATTTCACGGAGTCGTTTGCCTACTTGCCGGCCTCCGCGCCCTTCCTGCCTTCGGCCGACGCGCCCGAGGTGAATGCCTTGCCGGCGCTGGGCAATGGCTATGTCACGTATGGCAGCTTCAATCGGGCAAACAAACTCAGCCTGGAGGTCATCGCGCTGTGGGCACGCCTGATCGCCGCCACCCCCGATTCGCGCATGCTGATAGGCGGCATCAGCACGGATGAGGACGAAAACAAGATCGCCGCATGGTTTGCCGCCAGCAGCATCGGCCGCGAGCGCCTGATCTTTGAACGCCGCTCGGGCATGAAGACCTATCTTGCGCTGCATCACCGGGTCGACCTGTGCCTCGACACCTTCCCGTACACCGGTGGCACCACCACCCTGCACGGCCTGTGGATGGGCATCCCGACGCTGACGCTGAGCGGCGCGACGACGCCGGCCCGCGTCAGCGCGGCACTGCTCAGCCATGTACACCTGCAGGCATTCGTGGCGCATGACGCGGACGAATTTGTGCAAAAAGGCATACTCGCCGCCAACGACCTGAACCTGCTGGCAAGCTTGCGCGGCAGCCTGCGGCAACTGCTGGCCAATTCGGCACTGGGCCAGCCGGCGCTGATTGCCGATGGCCTGAAAACCGCCTTGCGCGTGATGTGGCAACGCTGGTGCGCCGGCATGGCGCCGGCATCATTCGAAATCGAGGCAGTCAGCGCTGCCGACCTGCGAGAAGGAACAAGTACATGAGCGCATCCGGCAAGCCAGGCCCGATCTATGTCACGCAGCCACAATTGCCGCCACTGGAAGAATTTTTGCCCTATTTGCAGCAGATCTGGGACAACAAGATCCTCACCAATGGCGGACCGTTCCACCACCAACTGGAGCAGGCACTGTGCGACTACCTCGGGGTAAAGCACCTGGCGCTGTTTACCAATGGCACCCTGGCGCTGATGACGGCGCTGCAGGCGCTGCGCGTGACGGGCGAAGTGATCACGACGCCGTATTCGTTTGTCGCGACGGCCCACTCGCTGCTGTGGAACGGCATCAAGCCGGTGTTTGTCGACATCGACCCGGTCAGCTTCAATATCGATCCCGACAAGATCGAGGCGGCCATCACGCCGCAAACCACCGCCATCATGCCGGTGCATTGCTATGGCCATCCCTGCGACGTCAAGCGCATCGAAAAGATCGCCGACAACTATGGCCTGAAGGTGATCTATGATGCGGCCCATGCGTTCGGCGTGCGCCACGATGGCGCCAGCGTCCTCAATCACGGCGACCTGTCGGTGCTCAGTTTCCATGCGACCAAGGTATTCAATACCTTCGAGGGCGGCGCCATCATTTGCCCCGACGCCAAGATCAAGCAGCGCATCGACCACCTGAAGAATTTTGGCTTTGTCGACGAAGTCACGGTGGTGGCGCCCGGAATCAATGGCAAGATGAGCGAAATCAATGCGGCTTTCGGTTTGCTGCAACTGGAAGGCATCGACGCCGCGCTGGCAAGACGCGCGCAGATCGACACGCACTACCGCAGCGCGCTGGCAGGCATCGATGGCATCGTCTGCCTGCCCGAATTGCCCGGGGAAAGTGCCAACCATGCCTATTTCCCGATATTGGTACAAGCGGCTTATCCGCTGCGCCGCGATCAGCTGTATGAAAAGCTGCGCCAGCACGATATCTTTGCGCGGCGCTATTTTTATCCGCTGATCAGCGATTTCCCGATGTACCGCGGCATGCCATCGGCGGCGCCGGCGAATCTGCCGGTGGCGCAAAAAGCCGCCAGCGAAGTGCTGTGCCTGCCGATCTTTCCGGCGCTCGAAGCGCGGCAGATCGATTTCATCGTCGACCTGATCCGTTGCGCATGACGCGCATGACATCGGTCGCCATCATGCAGCCGTATTTCCTGCCCTACCTCGGCTATTTCCAGCTGATCGCGGCGGTAGATAAATTCGTCGTACTCGATGACGTCAACTTTATCCAGCGCGGCTGGATCAACCGGAACCGCATGCTGATGAACGGTGCGCCGCACCTGTTTACGCTGCCGTTGCGCGGCGCCAGCCAGAACCGCCTGATCTGCGACCTGGAACTGGTGGACGACGGCGTCTGGCGCGAGAAACTGCTGCGCTCGCTGCGCCAGGCCTATGGCCGGGCGCCCTGCTACCCGCAGGTCAGCGGCATGCTAGAGCAGATGCTGCACTTCCCATCGGTGCGGCTCGACCTGTTTCTGCTCAACAGCCTGCAACTGGTGATGCGCTACCTGGCGCTGGAAACGGCCGTGGTGCCGACTTCACGCCAGTACGGCAATGCGGACTTGAGCGGCGAACAGCGCATCATCGATATTTGCCGGCGCGAAGGCGCCAGCGATTACATCAATCCCGCCGGTGGCGTCAGCCTGTACCAGCGCGCGCATTTCGAACAGCACGGCATCTCGCTGCACTTCCTGCACAGCCGTCCGGTGAGCTACCCACAGGGCAAGAACCAGCACATTTCCGGCCTGTCGATCGTCGATGTGCTGATGTACAATGCTCCGTCCGCGGTACGGCAATTACTCAAGGAGAAGGATCTGCTCTAGCGCGCCGCGATGGCGCATGGCGCTCCCTTCCTTCACCAGCAATCAGAAAGAAAACATGTCTTTTGAAAAAATTTTTGCGGAAGTCTTCGCGATTCCTGAATCCACCGTCATCGACAGCCTGAAGCTGCTCGACATCGCCAGCTGGGATTCGCTGGCGCACATGACGCTGATCACGCGCCTTGAAGAGGTATACCAGGTGCAACTGACGGGCGACGAAATCGCCGACATGGACACCGTCGGCGCCGCGCGCAGCGCCTTGCGCGGCCATGGAGCGCCACTGTGAAAGTTGCCGGCAGCGTAGTGCTGGTGACGGGCGCGGGACGCGGCATCGGCCGTTACCTGGCCGAGCAGTTCGATGCCGCCGAAGCACGCGTCATCGTGCTGGAAAAAGACGCCGCGCTGTGCGAAGACCTGCGCCTGTCCAGCGCGGGCCGGATCCAGGCATGGCAATGCGACCTGAGCGATGACGATGCGATCGCCGATGCCTTGCAGGCGATTGCCGCGGCAGGCCTGGAAATTGACGTACTCATCAACAATGCCGGCATCATCCACAGCGAGCCGCTGGTCAAGCTGCTGTCGCGCACCGAACGGCTGCATTCGCGCCAGCAATGGCAACAGGTGATGCGGACCAATCTCGATGCGGTATTTTTCGTCACCAGCCGGGTGGTCGACCAGATGCTGGCCAAGCGCCGCAAAGGCGTGGTCGTCTCGATCAGTTCGATCGCCGCCAACGGCAACCCGGGCCAGTCGGCGTATGCGGCGGCCAAGGCCGGCGTCAACGCCTTGACGCATACCTGGGCCAAGGAACTGGGCGCGATGGGCTTGCGCTTCGCCGCGATCGCACCGGGCTTCATCGATACGCCGTCGACGCGCGCGGCGCTGAGCGAAGCGCTGCTTTCCAAATTACAGCAACAGATTCCGCTGCGTCGCCTGGGCGACATGCAGTCGATTTTCCAGTCGGCCCGTCATATCGTCGAAAACGACTACCTGACCGGCACCATACTGGAAATTGACGGCGGACTGGTGCTCTGAACGAAACCGACAATGGCACTGCATACCAACCTGGGCCGCGCTTTTGAGGATGTCGTGCAACAGCACGGCCAGCGTTGCGCCCTGCACTATCCCGCCAGCGGCGAACGAATCAGCTACGCGCAACTGCACGCGCTGGCACAGCGCATGGCAGGCGTGCTGCGCCACAGGGGTTTGCGGCGTGGCCAGGTGGTCGCGCTGCTGCACGACAAATCGCCCGCCGCCTTTGCGCTGATGCTGGCCTGCCTGCGGCTCGGCCTGGTGTACACCAATCTCGATCCGGGCAGCCCTTGGGAGCGGGTCCGCAAGATCTTGCAGGCTTGCCAGCCGGCGCTGGTGGCCGGCGGCTTTGCCGAACTGCCATTCCAGGCCGAATTGCAGGCCGCAGGCCATGCCACGCTGCACTTGCAGGCATGCGCGGACGCGGCGGCGGCGGCAACACCCTTGCCCGCCATCGAGCAGCCCGATGGCGGCGCACCCGCCTACATTATGTTCACGTCGGGCTCGACCGGAGCACCGAAGGGTGCGGTCATGTCGCACGCCAATGTGCTGTGGTTCCTGGACTGGGCCCGCGAACGTTTCGCCATCGTCGCCGGCGATGTGTTCAGCAATGTCAATCCGATGTACTTCGACAACTCGGTGTTTGATTTTTACGCGGCCATCTGGCACGGCGCCACCATGGTGCCGGTCACCGGCGAACAGGTGCGCGACACGCGACTGGTGGTACGCCTGCTCAACGAAGCGGGCTGCAGCGTGTGGTTTTCGGTACCGTCGATGCTGGTGTACCTGCTGATCACGCGCGCGCTCAAGCCCGCCGACTGGCCGGCGCTGCGGGTGGCCGTCTTCGGCGGCGAAGGTTTTCCCAAGGCGCGCCTGCGCCAGCTGTACGACTTGTTCGGCCAGCGGGCCGTGCTGGAAAACGTCTACGGCCCGACTGAATGCACCTGCATCTGCTCGGCGTACGCCATCACGGCGGCCGATTTCGACGACATGCAGAACCTGGCGCCACTGGGCCACCTGGCGCACAATTTCGATTATGAGATTCTGGCTGCCGATGCGGACAATCCCGACTCGGGCGAACTGTTCCTGCGCGGACCGCAAGTGGGCCTCGGCTACTATAACGACGCGCAGCGCAGCGCCGGCGTGTTCATCCAGAATCCGCGCCACCAGCTGTACGCCGATCGTGGCTACCGCACCGGCGACCTGGTAAGGCGCGACGCCCAGGGCTCCCTGCACTTCAAGGGCCGGGCCGACTTCCAGGTCAAGCACATGGGCTATCGCATCGAACTGGAAGAAATCGAGGCCGCGCTGGGCAGCATTGCCGGCGTCCTGGAGTGCGCCGTGATTTACCAGAAAAATGCTGCCGACGGTGGGCAGATTCTCGCCTACGCGGTGCTTGACGCGGCCGCCGACGCGGCCCTGCTGCCGGCGGCACTGGCCAGCCTGGTGCCACCGTACATGCTGCCGCGCAGCGTCGCCGCACTGGCCGCGCTGCCCAAGAACGCCAACGGCAAGATTGACCGCCTGGCTTTATCCACCCTTGCCAGCAATGGATCACCATGAAACCCCTGATTCTCTTTGGCAGCGGAAAAATTGCGGAAGTCATCCTCTATTTCCTGCGCCACCATAGCGACCGCGAGGTCGTCGCCTGTTGTGTCGATCGCGCCTTCCTGCCCGGCGAACAATGGCATGGCCTGCCGACCATCGGCTTCGACGAGGTCGCCCAGGCCTATCCGCCGGACAGCCACGACATGTTCATCGCCCTGGGCTACCAGGACATGAACGCGCTGCGCGCCGAAAAATGCGCGCAGGCGCGCCAGCTCGGCTACACGCTGCCATCGTATGTGCACCCTGATGCGGGCCTGCCACGCGATTGCGTGATTGGCGACAACTGCTTCATCATGAACCAGGTGCAGATCCATCCTTGCGTGAGCCTGGGCGACAATGTCTTCGTGTGGAGCGGCGCCATGATCGGCCACCACAGCAGCATCGCCAGCAATTGCTGGCTGACCTCGTCGACCAATATCTCCGGCAGTGTCCATGCCGGTGAAAACTGCTTCTTCGGCGTCAACAGCACCGTCGGCAACAGCGTGCGGCTGGGCGCCGCCTGCTTCCTGGGCGCCAATACGCTGGTGACCAAATGCACGGAAGAAGGACAGGTATTTCTACAGGAAAGCACCAAGGCTTTCCGCCTGAACAGCCGTCAATTCTTGCGCATGTCCCGTTTCGACGACCTCTAACACCTTCACTTCAGAAGACATCATCATGAATCTCTGGGAACTTCCTTTTTTCGTTTCGCCATCGGACAAACAGCCGCTGGCCTACCGCGGTGATGCCAGCGATGGCGAGATTGCCAGCGGCACGCTGCATGCGGGAGCGAACACCTATGCCATCGTCGACGGCTTTCCCGATTTTGTCGCCGCCCAGGCCTTGTCGGCGCAGACACAATCCGTGGTGGCATTCTACGATGACCGCTCGGAGACGTACGACCAATACCTGCACCTTACGTTCCTGACGCATGACGAAGACGAGGCAAAGGTACGCAATGGCTTGATCGACCTGCTCGAACTGCGCCCCGACTCGAAGGTACTGGAAGTGGCGGCCGGCAGCGGGCGCGATTCCGAGATCATTGCCAGCCGCCTCGGCGCCGAGGGCAAACTGTTCTTGCAAGATATTTCCAGCGGCATGCTGCACAAGGCGCGCGAGCGCCTGCGCGGCAGCGACGTGGCGGTGTCGTACGCGCTGGCCGACGCCAGCTTCCTGCCATATGCCGACAACAGCATCGATTGCGTCTACAGCTTCGGCGGCCTTGGTGAATTCCCGGATATCCGTGCCGCGCTGGCCGAGATGGTCAGGGTCTGCAAACCGGGCGGCAAGATCGTCGTTGCCGACGAGAGCATTCCGGTCTGGCTGCGTCAGACCGAATTCGCCAAGATCCTCAGCACCACCAACCCGCAGTTCATGGCCCCGCTGCCGCTCGAGCAGATGCCGGTACAAGCGCGCGACGTCTGCGTGCGCTGGGTGATCGGCGGTGTGTTTTACGCGATCGACTTCCGCGTTGGCGACGGCGCGCCGCAAGGCAATTTCGACTATCCGATTCCCGGCCCCCGCGGCGGGACCTTGCGCAGCCGCTATCTGGGCCAGCTCGAAGGCGTGACGGCAGAAGCGAAGGAACTGGCGCACCAGGCGCGCAAGAAGCGCGGGCTGAGCATGCATGCCTGGCTGGAAGAAGCGGTACGCCGCGCCGCCGCCGACGACTTGAATTAATGGACGCCCCCCTTCCACTGCAATGGCGCAAGCTGGGCAAGGTTTTCGGCCCGGAAATGGGCCCGGCCTGGATGAAGAGCCACGCCCAGGTGCCGACCCCGCTGCACGACGAAGCGGCCGGCATTATCCGCGTGTATTTTTCGTCTCGGCCGGAAAATGGCGTCAGCCTGACCAGCTATGTCGACCTGGACGCGGCCGATCCCCTGCGGGTACTGCATGTGCATCAGCAACCTCTGCTCGAGCTCGGTTTGCCCGGCAGTTTCGACGAACACGGCATCATGCCCAGTTGCGCCGTCAGGCATGGCGCACTGGTGTACCTGTACTACAGCGGCTGGAGCCGCGCCACCACCGTGCCGTATACCAATTCCACCGGACTGGCGATCAGCACCGATGGCGGCCGCACGTTTCGCCGCGCCGGCGCCGGCCCGATACTCGGCAAATCGCTGGGCGACCCGTATTCGGCAACCTCGCCGTTCGTGCTGCACGATGGCAGCGGCTGGCGCATGTGGTATTGCTCCGGCACCGGCTGGCCGATGGTCGACGGCAAATATGAACATGTCTACGATATCAAGGAAGCGCTGTCGGACGACGGCATCTTCTGGCGGCCGAGCGGCAAGATCAGCCTGGAAGCAAACCAGACGGAACAAGCCCTGACGCGGCCATGGGTGACGCAGGTGGGCGACGACTGGCTGATGCATTATTGCCAGCGCCAGGCCGGTGACTTTCGCGACGGCAAGGGCGCCTATCGTATCGCCGCAGCGCGGTCGCGGCAACTGGACGACTGGCAACGCATCGGCGCAGACGGACCCAGCAGCGGCATGGCGCACGCCAGCGACTGGGATGGGCTGGCACAGGCATACCCCGGCCTGCTGCGCGTCGGCTCGCGTTTATTAATGTTTTATAATGGCAATGGTTTTGGCGCGGGCGGCTTTGGTGTCGCGGTGGCCGAAATAGACCCTGAAGCGAGAACAGCATGATAAAAAAACCCCACGACTATATCCCGGGCGAACTTGAATCGGTCAAGTTCAGCCACCGCCGGGAAGGTTATTACCAGGGCCTGGAGAAAATCAAGTCGCTCGGCTACACCACCGAGGATTTCATCCACCATTTCCCGGCGTTCACCGGCCACATGACACTGGGCCGCTTTTTCAGCCTGTACGAAGCGTACAAGGCAACTCTGGGACTGGCTGGCCATATCGCGGAAATCGGCGTCTACAAAGGCGCCTCGACGCTGTTTTTTGCAAAGATGGTGGAATTGTTCGAGCCGAACAGCCTGACCCAGGTGCATGGCTTCGACTGGTTCCAAGGCAATCAGCCGTCGGCCAGCGAACCGGGCATCGTACCGGGCGCCGACGTGGAAACCTTCGAACGCGTGTCGGCGCTGGTCGAAGCGCAAAACCTTCAGCATGTGGTGCATATCCATGCGCTCGACGTGACACGTGAACTCGACGCTTTCTTCGAAAAACATAGCCACTTGCAGTTCAAGCTGGTATTTCTCGACGCCGGCATGTACGAAGTGGTAAAGGCTGCGCTGCCGCACTTCTGGAGCCGCCTCAACAAAGGCGGCTACCTGGTGCTCGACCAATTCAATTTCGACATCGCCCCCGGCGAAACGCGGGCGGTACGCGAACTGCTGCCCGACGCGCAAGTGCGCACCTTTCCGCACGGCTGGATGCCGTCGGCGTATATCGTCAAATAACGCCTTCCAGGCAAACAGCGAGGTATATCTTGTCAGCGCACAATCTCACCCTGCACACCGAACGGCTGCTGCTGCGCCCCATCACGGGCGCCGACCTGGAACTCGTCTGGCCGCACGTTGCCGATCCGCGCATCAGCCGCCTGATGTCATGGAAAGCCCACCAGGACAAGGCCGAGACGGCGGCGTTCATCGACAGCCTGGAACAGAGCCGGCTGGCCGGGCGCGGCATTACCTGGTCGATTTTCAAGGACGGCGACTTTTGCGGCATCATTTCGCTGATTAACATCATGCGCCAGCACCGCGCCCTGACTTACGACTGCGCCGAACTGGCGTACTGGCTGGGCCTGCCATGGCAGGGCCAGCGCATCATGTCCGAAGCGGGCCGGTGCGTGATCGACCATGCATTCGGCGCACTCGGCATGCACCGCCTGGAAGTCGGCCACTTCTCCAGCAATGCCGCCTCCGAACGCATCATCAAGCAATGGAAATTTCAGTATATCGGCGAAAAGCGCCACGCGTTCAAGAAGGACGACGTGTGGCACGATGCAAAATTTTACGACTTGTTGCAAAGCGATCTGGCCTGACCGCGCGTGCCTGGCTGCGGGCTTCCCGCCCAGGCACCCCAGAGACGGCTTCTAAAAATTTCTGAAATGCATTTAATTTCTGCGCCTTTTCGGTCGTCCTGTACTGATGAGAGCGCGCAACATGGCTGCTCCGAATTGATTATCCAACCTGGAGTTACCCCATGCTGAGCCTGCACACCAACAACGCCGCCCTGTCGGCACAAAGCTCGATTTCCAAGACCCAAAGCACCCTGTCGACCTCGATGACGCGCCTGTCCACCGGCTACCGCATCAATTCGGCCATGGATGACGCGGCCGGCCTGCAGATCGCGACCCGCCTGAAAGCCCAGACCAGCGGCATGACCGTGGCCATGAGCAACACCCAGAACAGCACCTCGATGTTGCAGACCGCCATGGGCGCCTTCAACGAAGTGACCAACATGCTGGTACGCATGAAAGACCTGGCCACGCAAGCGGCCGACGTTTCGTCCAGCGCCAACGACAAGACCGCGATGCAGGCCGAATACAACGCCCTGGGTGCGGAACTGTACAACGTGATGACCAACACCACGTTCGGCGGCACCAAGCTGCTGGGCAAAGGTACTGCCGTCGCCGACGGCACCCTGTCGGCAGCGATGACGTTCCAGATCGGCGCCGATGCCAGCGAAACCATGTCGGTCAACCTGGTGGCCGGCATGACGGGCCTGAACGCGGCACTGGTCAGCGCCACCGCCAACTTTTCGTCCGCCGCCGCAGCCGGCGCATCGGAACTGACCAACTCCGCTAACGCCACCATCACGCTGCTGTCGACCGCGATCGCCAGCGTCAGCACCGTGAACTCGGCACTGGGCGCCGCCGCCAACCGATTGGACCACATCAACAACAACTTGTCGAACATCAGCTCGAATACCAAGGCTGCTTCGGGCCGCATCATGGATGTCGACTTCGCCACCGAAAGCTCGAGCATGACCGCCTCGCAAATGCTGCTGCAAGCCGGCACCGCGATGCTGAAACAAAGCAACAGCATGTCCTCGATGGTCATGTCGCTGCTGCAATAACAGTCACGCCGCGGCATCCAATAAGCCGGTCGCGCAAGCTGCCGGTTTTTTTTTGCGTTTTTTCAAAAAATTTCCACAAAGCATTTAACGTTATGCGCACAGTGGTCGTCTTGTAGAGAAGAGAGCGCATAAAAGGCTGCTCCGATCGTCTCACCCAACCAGGAGTTACCCCATGCTGAGTCTGCACACCAACAACGCCGCCCTGTCGGCACAAAGTTCGATCTCGAAAACCCAAAGCACCCTGTCGACCTCGATGACGCGCCTGTCCACCGGCTACCGCATCAATTCGGCCATGGATGACGCGGCCGGCCTGCAGATCGCGACCCGCCTGAAAGCCCAGACCAGCGGCATGACCGTGGCCATGAGCAACACCCAGAACAGCACCTCGATGTTGCAGACCGCCATGGGCGCCTTCAACGAAGTGACCAACATGCTGGTGCGCATGAAAGACCTGGCCACCCAAGCGGCCGACGTCTCGTCGAGCGCCAACGACAAAACCGCGATGCAGGCCGAATACAACGCCCTGGGTTCGGAACTGTACAACGTGATGACCAACACCACGTTCGGCGGCACCAAGCTGCTGGGCAACGGCACCGGCACCACCGGCACCCTGTCGGCTTCGATGACGTTCCAGATCGGCGCCGATGCAAGCGAAAAAATGTCGGTCGACCTGACCGCCAACATGACCGGCCTGAGTGCAGCACTGGCGTCGGCAACCTCGAACTTTTCCGCTACCGCTTCGACCGGCGCTTCGGAACTGACCTCGACCGCGAATGCCACCATCACCCTGCTGTCGAACGCGATCGCCAGCGTCAGCACCGTGAACTCGGCACTGGGCGCCGCCGCCAACCGCCTGGATCACATCAACAACAACTTGTCGAACATCAGCTCGAACACCAAGGCCGCTTCCGGCCGCATCATGGACGTTGACTTCGCCACCGAAAGCTCGAGCATGACAGCGTCGCAGATGCTGCTGCAAGCCGGCACCGCAATGCTGAAACAAAGCAACAGCATGTCCTCGATGGTCATGTCGCTGCTGCAATAACAGTCACGCTGCAGTACACAAAAAGCCGGTCGCGCAAGCTGCCGGTTTTTTTTTGGATTTTTTTAAAAAATTTCCATAAAGCATTTAACGTTATTCGGATGGTGGTCGTCTTGTGTAGAAGAGAGCGCATAAAAGGCTGCTCCGACCGTCTTACCCAACCAGGAGTTACCACATGCTGAGTCTGCACACCAACAACGCCGCCCTGTCGGCACAAAGTTCGATTTCGAAAACCCAAAGCACCCTGTCGACCTCGATGACGCGCCTGTCCACCGGCTACCGTATCAATTCGGCCATGGACGATGCCGCCGGCCTGCAGATCGCCACCCGCCTGAAAGCCCAGACCAGCGGCATGACCGTGGCCATGAGCAACACCCAGAACAGCACCTCGATGTTGCAGACCGCCATGGGCGCCTTCAACGAAGTGACCAACATGCTGGTGCGCATGAAAGACCTGGCCACCCAAGCGGCCGACGTCTCGTCGAGCGCCAACGACAAAACCGCGATGCAGGCCGAATACAACGCCCTGGGTTCGGAACTGTACAACGTGATGACCAACACCACGTTCGGCGGCACCAAGCTGCTGGGCAAGGGTTCGACCGCAACCGACGGCACGCTGTCGACCACCATGACGTTCCAGATCGGCGCGGACGCCAGCGAAAAAATGTCGGTCGACCTGAGTGGCAGCATGAGCACGCTGAACACCGCCCTGAGCGCCGTATCGAAAAACTTCGCCGCCGCCGCATCGACGGTCACCACCGAACTGACGGCCAACGCCAACGCCACCATCACCCTGCTGTCGACCGCGATCGACAACGTCAGCACCGTGAACTCGGCCCTGGGCGCCGCCGCCAACCGCCTGGACCACATCAACAACAACTTGTCGAACATCAGCTCGAACACCAAGGCAGCTTCGGGCCGCATCATGGATGTCGACTTCGCCACTGAAAGCTCGAGCATGACCGCCTCGCAAATGCTGCTGCAAGCCGGTACCGCGATGCTAAAACAAAGCAACAGCATGTCCTCGATGGTCATGTCGCTGCTGCAATAACAGTCACGCCGCAGTATCCAATAAGCCGGTCGCGCAAGCTGCCGGCTTTTTTTATGCGGAAATTCTTTTATTTGAAAAAAATTTCCATATAGCATTTAACATTCCACTGCGCCTGGTCGTCTTGTCTTCATAAGGACGCAAATTTCTGTTGCTCCGTAATCGAACATTAACCTGGAGCCCCTATGCTGAGCCTTCACACCAACAATGCCGCCCTGTCGGCACAAAGTTCCATTTCCAAGACCCAAAGCACCCTGTCGACCTCGATGACGCGCCTGTCCACCGGCTACCGCATCAATTCGGCCATGGACGACGCTGCCGGCCTGCAGATCGCCACCCGCCTGAAAGCCCAGACCAGCGGCATGACCGTGGCCATGAGTAACACCCAGAACAGCACCTCGCTGCTGCAGACCGCCATGGGCGCCTTCAACGAAGTGACCAACATGCTGGTGCGCATGAAAGACCTGGCCACGCAAGCGGCCGACGTCTCGTCCAGCGCCAACGACAAGACCGCCATGCAGGCAGAATACAACGCCCTGGGTTCGGAACTGTACAACGTCATCACCAACACCACCTTCGGCGGCACCAAGCTGCTGGGCAGCGGCACCGCAGGCACCGGCACCCTGTCAACCGCCATGACGTTTCAGATCGGCGCCGATGCCAGCGAAAAGATGACCGTCGGCGTCGCCACCGACATGGCCACCCTGAGCACCTCGCTGCTGGCGGCAACCGTGAACTTCTCGTCGGTCGCCGTGAGCGGTGCCGGCGCCGCCGAACTGACCGGCGCGGGCGCGGCCAACGCCACCATCACCAAGCTGGCGACGGCGATCGAAAACGTCAGCACCGTGAATTCGGCGCTGGGCGCCGCCGCCAACCGCCTGGACCACATCAACAACAACCTGGCCAACATCAGCTCGAACACCAAGGCCGCTTCCGGCCGCATCATGGACGTCGACTTCGCCACTGAAAGCTCGAGCATGACCGCCTCGCAGATGCTGCTGCAAGCCGGCACCGCGATGCTGAAACAAAGCAACAGCATGTCCTCGATGGTCATGTCCTTGCTGCAATAATTGGGACTTGCCGGCGCATGCCGGCAACCTTGCAAAAGCCAGGCCGCAGCCTGGCTTTTTTATTGGCTATGTCACCATCAAATGTAGGAACGCTCCCAAGGTGGCCCTGAGCAAGCTTTCAGGGGACAATATTCTGTTGGCGTCCAGTATCCAGCGCCAGCCCAGGTAGTTGGGCAGATAGCGCGTCGCCACGCCGTGAAACGCGCGCAGCCATTCCCGCAGGCGGCTGTGATACGCGTTGACGTTTTGCACGTGCACCGCACCGCGCACGCGGATGCCGGCCCGCAAGTTGACGGCTGCATGCTGAATGCCGATTTCCCTGGCAAACACGGGATAGGCCGGATGGCCATCGCTGACCAATAAAATGTCGCGGTCGATCACCGCTGGCAGGCAGGCAGGCGTGCAGCTTGGCCTTGGTCAGCTGGCCCAGACCCGTAACAAAATCGACGGTTTGCCCGGTGCGGTCACGCGCCACCAGCACACACACCTGCTCATTGGAAATGCCACGTTTGCCTGCGCGACCACCACGTTGCCGTGCCGGACGCGTCAGGCGCCGAGACCCTTTTTGCGACTCCAGCACATACATCTCGTCGGCCTCGGTAATGCCGTGCAGGCAGCGTGGCCGGTCGGTTTTGGCCAGCGCGAGGAAACGATGGCGCCAGCGAAAGCTGGTGTTGCGATGGATAGCCACTTGCGCGGCGGCCTTGCGCACCGAAAACGAATTCAGCAAACAGTCGGCATAGGCCAGCCATCGTTCCTTGTGGTGCAGATGCGCCAGCGGCGTGCCCGTCAGGGCGTTGAAGGTTTTACGACAGGGTACGCAGCGATAGCGTTGCAGGCCATGGGCCTGGCCGTGGCGGTGGAAGTGGGCCGATCGGCAGGCGGGGCAATGCAGCTGCGCCTGTGCTGTCTGCTCGATCAGTGCGACAGCCGCCTCCTGCGGCGCGCTGCTGCGCAACAAGCTGCCGCTGGCAATACGCTGGCGATGCGAGAGCTGGGAAAATTGTTTGGCGAAAATCTGCCACTGGGCTGTATCCACGATCGGCTCCTGAAAGGAAATACCTGTTCAGTCAGACCCCGGCAACGGCTGGGCGTTCCCACTGTCTTCGATGACATAGCCTTTTTATTGAAGCAAGTAAATTCGATGAAGTTGGCTCCACGTTTAACGATCTTGCCGCAACGGTCGCTTATACAAAGCAGAGCGTGACAACCTTTGAGACTGGAGCCGCCGGTGCTGAGCCTGCATACGAATATCGCCGCACTGTACGCGCAAAGCGCCGCCAACCTGGCGCAGGCGCAGCTGTCGACGTCGATGCTGCGGCTGAGCACCGGCTTTCGCATCAATTCGGCGATGGACGACGCGGCCGGCCTGCAGATCGCCACGCGGCTGCGGGCCCAGGTCAGCGGCATGACGGTCGCCATGCGCAACAGCCAGAACAGCACGTCGATGCTGCAAACGGCCGAAGGCGCGTTCGGCGAGGTGTCGAACATGCTGATCCGCATGAAGGACCTGGCCACGCAAGCGGCCGACGCCTCGTCCAGCCAGGCCGACCGCGGCGCCATGCAAAGCGAGTACGACGCGCTGGGCGCCGAGTTGTACAATATCGTCACCAACACCACCTACGGCGGCGACCTGTTGCTCGGCAACGGCAGCGGCGCCGCCAAGGGCAAGCTGTCGGCGGTGATGACGTTCCAGATCGGCGCGAGCAGCAGTGAAACCATGCAGCTGGACCTGGCCGGCGACATGGCCGGCCTCGATACGGCGCTGAAAGCCGTGACGGCCAACTTCGCGGCCACCGGCAGCGCCGGCAGCGAGATCAGCAGCGGCAGCGGCGCCAACGCCACCATCGCCCTGCTGGCGGCGGCGATCGACCGCGTCGGCGGCGTGCGCTCGGCACTGGGCGCCACCGGCAACCGCCTGGGGCACGTCTACAACAACCTGTCGAACATGGTGGTCAATACCCGCGCCGCCATGGGGCGTATCATGGATGTCGATTACGCGGCCGAAAGTGCCAACATGGCGTCCGCGCAAATGCGCCTGCAGGCCAGCGTGGCCATGATACGGCAGAACCGCAACATGGCGCAGCTGATCCTGTCGCTGCTGCAATAAAGCACTTTTCGCAAACTTACCTGAAAGCAGTGGCATGGCGATAGACCGCATTTCGGCAGGCAACCACCTGCCCCTGATCACGCAGCGCTTCGACGTCAGCAACGCCACGCCGATGCTGCCCGGCGTGGTGCAGCCGCTGGTGCCGATCGGCCCCTACATGGCGCCGGCGCCCGATGCCGGCACCTTGCCGGCGCAATTCCAGAAGCAGGCCCAGGACGCCCTGGGCAATCTGCTCAAGCCGGCCGCCGACGGCGCCGCGAATGGCGCCACCGTGCGCGACAGCAGCGCGATGCAGGTGAATCAGCTGTTCTTTACGCGCCAGCTGGTGTGGCAGCCGCCCGACGCGGCGCAACTGGCCGCTTCCTGGCGCGTGATGGTGAAAACCTATGGCGAGCAATACGCGGCGCTGCAGGAGCACGCGCGCGGCCAGCATGTGCCGGGCAATCTGTTCATGGCCGAACAGCAGGCGGTCACGCGGCCCAGCCTGCCGCTCGACACGGAAGCGTGGCGCTTCGCCGTCTACGGCTGGGGTGGCCAGCGCCTGCTGCTGCGCGTGCTGCCGAGCGACGCAGACGAAGAAAACGCGCCGCGCAAGCGCCATGGCAAGGTGGCGCTGCGGGTCGAACTGCTGATCGACGGCGCCGGCCGGGTGGTGATCCAGATGGAGCCGGTGGGCGACGGCGTGCTGCTGGAACTGGCGGCCGCCGAAGACACGGCGCTGGTGCTGCTGCGCCGCATGCTGCCAGAGATCGCCGATTGCGTGCGCCATGCCGGCCTGCGCCTGGTGCGCTGCCGCCTGAACCGCGTGCTGCATGCGCAGCGCGCACAGGACAATGTACAGATGCAGATGGCCGCCGGCGCGCTGTCGCTGCCGCTGTTCCAGGCGATGGCCGAAGTGGCGCTGCTGCTGACGCGCCCGCCAACCGAAGCGGCGCACGACCCGGCCGAGCCGGCAGAGCCAGAAGCGCCACCGGCACCGGCGGCGCCGGAAGAACCCGTCATCGTTTCGAAGGAAGTGGCGGCGCCGAAGGACTATTGGGGCGACGCCTCGCAAGGCGAGATCGTGCTGCTGGCCGATGCGCAGGAACCTGAACTGCTGACGCCCATCGACGAGCAGGACTGACCTACCCTACCGTGCCGATGATGCTCACTTCGCGGTTTTCCGGTATCTCGTTATACGACAGCACGTGCAGGCCCGGCGCGAACAGGCGTGCATAGCGCGCCAGCAGCGGACGGATCTGCGGCAGCACCAGCAGCAGCGGCGGCGTGGCCTGCTGCTTCATCTGTTCGCGCGCGACCGGCATGTTGACCTGCAGTTGCGACAGCAGGTGCGGATCGATCGGGTAGTTGTCCAGCGTGACCTTGCCGGACTGGCGCGCCTGGTTCAACGATCCCAGCAGCATGTTTTCCAGCTCGCCGCCCAGGTTGAACGCCTGCATTTCCATCTTCTGGCCGAACAGGCCGCCGACGATCTGGCGCCGCAGCGCGCAGCGCACTTCGGCCGCCAGCAGGATCGGATCCTTGGTCGTCTCCGAACTGTCGAGCAAGGTGGTGGCGATCGGCACGATATCCTTCAAGGACACATTCTCGGCCAGCAGCACGCGGAACACCCGCAGCAACTGGGTGTGCGTCAGCGCCTTGTCGAGCGAGGCCGCCAGCTTCGGCGACAGCGCCGTCAGGCGTTCCATCATGTTCGAGACGTCTTCGTGGCGGAACAGTTCCGGCAGGTATTCGCGGATCATCTTCGACAAGTGCGTGGCGATCACGCTCGGCGCCTCGATCACTTGGTAGCCCATGCCCAGCGCATGGGCTTTCGCGCCCGGTTCGATCCAGGTGACGGCCATGCCGTAGGCCGGTTCGATGCCGGGAATGCCGTCCAGCTGGCCATACACATTCGGCGAAGGAATCGCCATCAGGCGGTCGGCCTGCACCTCGGCCTGCGCCACCACCGTACCCGACAGCATGATGGTGTACTGCGACGGCTTCAGCGCCAGGTCGTCGCGCACGCCGATATTCGGCAGCAGCAAGCCCATCGACTCCGACAGGCTCTGGCGCACGCCCTTGACGCGCTTGTTCAAGGGTTCGCCCTGGGTCTTGTCGACCATCCCCACCAGCTTGTAGCCGAGCATCACCATCAGCGGCTGCACGGCCGGCAATTGCTGCCACTCCAGCTCGGCCGGCTTGTCGCTCAGCAGGGCCGCCTCGATGGCCGCCATGTCCTGGCTCTCGGGCGCCTTGACCCGCTTGGTGAGGCGCCAGGCGACAAACGCCAGTACCGCCGCGAACGTCATGAACATGAACCATGGCATGCCCGGAATCAAGGCCAGCGCCACCATCATGCCGGACGCGCTGAAGATCACGGTCGGCGAGGTCAGCACCTGGCCCGCCACCTGCTGTTCGAAGTCGCCCGAATCGCTGATGCGGGTCACCAGGATGGCGGCCGCGGCCGACAGCAGCAGCGCCGGGATCTGCGCCACCAGGCCATCGCCGATGGTCAGCAAGGCGTACTGGCGGAACGCGTCGCCGAACGACAGGTCGTGCATCAGCGAGCCGATGGCCACGCCGCCGACCATGTTGATGATCAGAATCAATATACTGGCGACGGCGTCGCCGCGCACGAACTTCGAGGCGCCGTCCATGGCGCCATAAAAATCCGCTTCGGCGGCCACGTCCTTGCGGCGGATCTGGGCTTTTTCCTGGTTGATCAGGCCGGCGTTCAGGTCGGCGTCGATCGCCATCTGCTTGCCCGGCAAGGCGTCCAGCGTAAAGCGCGCCGACACTTCGGAAATCCGTTCCGCGCCCTTGGTCACGACCGCGAAGTTGATGATCATCAAAATCACGAAGACCACGATACCGACCACGAAGTTGCCGCCGATAACCACGTTACCGAACGCTTCGATCACTTTACCGGCCGCGTCCGCGCCCGTATGGCCGTGCAGCAGCACCACCCGCGTCGAGGCCACGTTCAGGGTCAGCCGCAGCATGGTGGTGGCCAGGATCACCGTCGGGAATACCGAGAAGTCGAGCGGCCGCTTGGCCGAGACGCTGACCAGGATCACGATCAGGGCCAGCACGATATTGAACGTGAACAGGATATCGAGCAGCACCGGCGGCAGCGGCAAGATGATCATTGCCAGGATCACCAACAGGAACATTGGCGTGACGAACTTGTGGCGGCGCATCTCGGCAACCAGTCGGTTCAGGAAATTCATGACGGTACAACCTCGCTCAGGTGAGATGGCACGACCATCTCGGTGGGTAAGATGGGCTGGGCAGCGCGCTGCCCGGACCGGAATGCTTTCAGCTGCAGGATGTAGTTCAGCACCTGCGAGACGGCCTGGTACAGCGGCACCGGAATCTGCTGCTGCACCTGGCTGGTGTTATAGATGGCGCGCGCCAGCGGCGGCAACTCGAGTGTTTCGATATTGTTTTCCTTGGCCACCTGGCGGATGTACAGGGCCATCTCGTCGACGCCCTTGGCGACCACGAACGGCGCCTCGGCGCGGTCCTGGTCGTACTTGAGCGCGACGGCGTAATGCTCGGGATTGACGATCACCACATCGGCCCCCGGCACCGTCTTGCGCACGCTGCGCCGGCCGATCTGCTGCTGCAGCTGGCGGATGCGCTGGCGCACTTCGGGCCGCCCTTCGCTGCTCTTGTGCTCTTCCTTCACGTCCTGCTTGCTCATGCGCTGATTCTTGGCAAAGAAGAAGGCCTGCGCCGGCACGTCGATGATGGCGAACAGGATGAATACCGAGATCAGCGACATCACGCCGTCGAGCATCAGGTTCGAGCCGTCGAGCATGGCCTGCTGCAGCGGGCGGTGCTGCAAGTCGACGTATTGCGACAGGCTGGAGCGGCTGACATGGACCAACACCATGCACAGCACCACCGCCTTGGCGATCGAGATGAGAAAATCGAAACCGTGCTTGGGCGTGATCAGGCGGCCGAGGTTTTTTGCCGGACTCATGCGTTCGAGTTTCGGCATCCAGTTCTTGGTGCTGATGACCCAGCCGCCCGGAATCATCGAGCCCAGCACGACGAACAGCGGCACGCAGAACAGCGGCACGATCATCTTGATCAGGAGGCCGACCGAGGTGGTAAACGCCATCGACATGGCGTTGTCGAGCGCACCGGTGCTGTCGAGCGGCATGAAGGCCATCGCGAACAGCTCGCGAAAGCTTTCCAGGTAGCCCGGCAGCAGGAACACGAACAGCTTCATGCTGATCAGGATGCCGAGCGCCGTCGACAGGTCGCGCGAGCGCACCACCTGGCCTTCCTGGCGCGACTTCTTGAGTTTCTGCGCACTGGCCTTTTCTGTCTTGTCGCCGCTGCTGTTATCCGCCATGGGCCATCCGCATCTGTTCTTGCAGCATGTCCAGCACGCGGTTGGTCATGCCGATATAGTGTTCCGGAATAAAGCGCACGATCTGCGCCAGCATCAGCAGGCCGAAGATCGTGATCATCGAAAAGCCCAGCGAAAACAGGTTCAGCGACGGCGCCACGCGGTTCAGGAAACCGAAGCCGATTTGCACCACCATGGTGGAAAACACGATCGGCAAGGCCAGCAGCATGGCGGCGGCAAAGATCCAGGCCACGTTGTAGGCGACCGTCTGCAGCAGCAGCGGCGCAAACCCCTGGCCCACCGGCCAGGCCTTGAAACTGGCGCCGATCACGCCCGTCAGCACCAGGTGGCCGTCGATGGCGAAGAACACGATCATGCACATGATGGTCAGCAGGCCGGTAATGACGTCCGACGAGGTGCCGTTCAGCGGATCGTTCATCACCGCCATCGAAAAGCCCACCTGGCTCGACACCAGGTAGCCCAGCACCGACATCACCGACATGGCGAAATGAAACGCCAGCCCCAGGATAAAGCCGATCACCGCCTGCTCCAGGGTGGCGACGATGGCGTGCAGCGAAAAAGGATCGATGCTCAAGAGCTCGCGCGAGGCGCCCGAGGCCTGCATCACCGGCAGCATCAGTATCGCCAGGATCAGCGACAGCAGCACCCGCACCGGCACCGGCACCATCGCGTCGCCGATCACCGGCGAGGCGCTGAGCATGGCCAGGATGCGGCAGAACGGCCACCAGACGGCCAGCATGAACGGCAGCAGCTGATTGAAAATCTGTTCCATGGCGCGCCGCGCTAGCCGACCAGGGTGGCCGCGCGCTGGAAAATCGACACGCAATAATCCATCAGGTAGCCCGCCATCCAGCGCCCGCCCAGGATCAGTGCCAGCAGGGTGATCAGCAGGCGTGGCAGGAAACTCAGGGTCTGCTCGTTGATCTGGGTGGCGGCCTGGAACAGCGCTACCACCAGGCCCATCAGCAAACCGGGCACCACCACGATCACCACCAGCAGCATCACGATGTGCAGCGCTTCGATGACCAGGTCGACCGCGACTTCAGGGGTAAACATCTAGTACGCCTGTATGCTGGTGACCAGGGTGTTGACGGTCAGGGTCCAGCCGTCGACCAGCACGAACAGCAGCAGCTTGAACGGCAGCGAAATGACCAGCGGCGACAGCATCATCATGCCCATCGCCATCAGCACCGAGGCCACCACCAGGTCGATGATCAGGAACGGAATGAACAGCATGCAGCCGATCTGGAACGCCGTCTTCAGTTCCGACAGCACGAAGGCGGCCAGCTTGACGGTAAAGCTGTGATCCTGTGGGCGCATGGTCGACGGCTCGCCGGCCAGGTGGGCGATCTGCGCCAGCGCCGCCTTGCTCGTCTGCGCCAGCATGAAGCGGGTGATCGGCACTTCGGCGGTTTTCAGGGCCTGCTGCAGGCCGATCTGGTCGCGGTCATACGGCACGAACGCTTCTTTCCACACCTGTTCGCCGATCGGGCGCATCACCAGCAGGGTCAAGATCAGCGCGATGCCGGTGACGATCCGGTTGGGCAAGCCCTGCTGCAGGCCGAGGGCCTGGCGCAGCAAGGAGAGCACGATCACGAAACGGGTAAAGCTGGTCATCATCATGACCATCACGGGCAACAGCCCGAGCAGCGTCATGACCACCAGGATCTGCATCTTGACCGACAGATCGGTCTTCGCGCCAGGCACCACGCCGGCCAGCAAATCCTGCGCGCCGGCGCTGGCGCACGCCATCAGCAGCAGGGGCACGGCGGCTGCCGCGGCCAGCGCGCCACGGTGGCGGCGCCAGCCGGTTACCGCCAGCTTCATGCTGTCATCAGGTCGAGATTGAGGCCATCGAGATCGATTACCTTCAGGCCGTAGTTCTCGCCGGCCACCACCACTTCGGCGCGGCCGATCGGCGTGCCGTTGACCTTGATCACCAGCGGTTCGCCGGCCAGCATGTCGAGTTCGAGCACGCTGTCCGGGCCGATCGCCATCAGCTCTTCAAGCGAGATGCGGGCCGAACCCACTTCCAGCGTCAGGGTGACGGGGATCTTGCGCATCATCTGCGGAATGTCGCGCCGCGCGCGCGTGCTGGTCACGTCGCTCACGCCGTTCACATCGTGCTGGTCGATGATCATGTCATCGCCCAGGTCTTCCAGCAGGGTTTCGCTCTGGTTGGTATCGGTAATATTCATATTATTCAACGTCTTCAAATGAGGTTAGACAGAGCTTGCCCTTGTGTTCGGAAACGGCGGCGGTAAACAGGCGTGAATCGTCGAGCATCACATCAGTGCGGCTGAGGCTGACGGGAATCACGTCGCCCACCCGCAGGTCGAACAAGGCGCCCAGCTGCACCTGCTTGCTGACCAGGCGCCCTTCCAGCGTCACTTGCAAGCGCGAAGCGAGCGGGCGCACGCTGCGCAGCGCCTTTTTCGCCTGCGCGCGTTCGGGCAGCAGGCCACGCAGCACATCGGCCATCAGGGGCTTGTCGAGCGAAAACCAGATTTGTCCGGCCAGGCCGGCTTCGACGTCACTGAGCGAAATGGTGACGATCCAGCTGCCGCGCGCGGGGCGTACGCCGGGCTGCACCGCCAGTACCGCCGCCGGATCGATGCTGCTGGCCTTGCCGACCGCCTGCAGGTTGTTGTGGATGCGCGCAAACAGGCTGGCGATCAATTGTTGTCCCAGCACCACAGACAGGCGCTCTTCGGTGGCCGTCACGCGCACGGTTGCCGGATCGGCCGCCACGCTCCTGGTGCCGGCGCGGCCATAGCGATAGTTCAGTACGTGCAGCAGGATCTGGCGGTCCAGCGAAAAGCCGGCCTGGCCGGCGGGCGAGGCAAAGGCAAGCCAGCGGTTGCTGTTGTCTTCGTTGTCCACGCGCGACAGATTGACGTCGTCAATCTGGAAATTACCCCAGTAGCGCCGGCTCATCGGCAGGCGCAGTCCGCTTGCCAGGTCGTCGCGCAACTGGGCGCCGAAGACGTGCAACAAGTGGACAGGACGCCCAAGCAGACAGGAATCGAGGACTTGATGGCGCAAAGTTTGATCTGTCTTGGTAGTTATCATGTGGGTCATGTCGGTATTGCGATGGCAGAACAAATTATACGGGATCGTCCGGTCTTGCATACAGCGGATAGTCGACCTTATTTGGCCGTTACCGGCGGAATCGAAACAGAAAAGGCAGGCGCTGGCTATGTTGCAACGCAATGCGCGAGCAAACGATTGCGCCTTTTACATTATCTTAGTTCTCCACGGTGCTGAACGATACAGTAAATCGATACATATTGCCATGAGTCAATATTGGCCGGGGTAATCCGTCCTTTACTTTATAGTTGCCGCGAGGTAAGCTTGCGACCATAAAATATCGCTTTGCAGCACGCCATTCCACCTCGCCGATTTCCGCTTTGATGACAATTTGATTTTGTTTGATATTGCCGTCAAATGCCGTTTTTATCGGCTGACTATTATTGTCATGGCCTGCAGACATATTGCATACGACAGTGTGAGTTTGCTTGAAAATCGTTCTCGCAGTGCGTGGCGTGGCAACTGATAAAACTGATGGGTCCGATGACAAAGGGCCAGGCGACATGGCAACACCAGTAATTCTGATTGATACCGCACCGCATTTTGAAAGTAGAGGGCAAGATGAGCAATGAACTCGCAGGTCTGATCAAGGCCGATCTGGCAGCACTGGGCAACGATGCGCGCGCGCTGGGAGCGAGCATCGCGCCGGCCGCCAACTTCGGCATGCAGGAACCGTCAGGCTTTTCCTTTGCGCAAAGCATGCAGGATGCCTTCAGCAAGATCAACACCGATGAACGCATGGCCGCGCAAAAGGTCAGCGATGTCGACAGCGGCAAGAGCGACGACCTGGTCGGCGCCATGCTGGCCAGCCAGGAAGCGAGCCTGTCCTTTTCCATGTTGATGCAAGTACGCAACAAGGTCATGGGCGCCGTCGATGAACTGATCAAACTGCCTCTGTAACACGCTTACCCCCACGTCCAGCCTCCAAGCGAAAGTCATTCCACGTGATTACCCCCATGAAGTCCGCATTTGCGCGCTGGCGCCTTGGCGCCCAGCCCGCCGTTCCGCCCGCCCTGCTGAAGAACCTGGTTCCCATCGTTGTGCTGGCCATCGGCATTACCGCCATGGTGATGATGTATTTCTGGCGCGACCAGGCCAACTACAAGCCGGTGTTCGGCGCGCGCGAAAAAGTGGCGGTCACCGACATGATGGCGACCCTGGACGCCGAACACATTCCGTATCGCTTGCATCCCGATAGCGGCCAGGTGCTGGTGCCCGACGCCATGCTGGGCAAGGTGCGCATGCTGCTGGCCTCGAAAGGCGTGACGGCGCAGTTGCCGGCCGGCCTGGAACTGATGGACAAGAACGACCCGCTGGGCGTGTCGCAATTCGTGCAGGACGTGCGCTTCCGCCGCGGCCTGGAAGGCGAACTGGCGCAAAGCATCATGACCATGGATGCGATCGCCTCGGCGCGCGTGCACCTGTCGATCGCCAAGTCGACCTCGTTCGTCGCCAGCGATGGCGACAAGTCGTCGGCCTCGATCGTGGTGGCGGTGAAACCGGGCCGCACCCTGGCGCCGGAACAGATCGCCGCCGTGATCAACATGGTGTCCGGCAGCGTGGCAAGCCTGGCGCCGACTCGCGTCAGCCTGGTCGACCAGGGCGGCAACCTGCTGTCCTCGCATGTCGACCTGGCCGACGGCTTCGACGCTTCGTCCGCCGGCAACGAAGGCGCCAAGCGCTACCAGGATGAGATCCGCCGCAATATCACCGGCCTGCTCGGCCCGGTCCTCGGCGAAGACAATTTCAAGCTCAGCGTGACGGCCGCGGTCGACAATGACCGGGTCGAGGAAACCCTGGAAAAATACGGCGAAGCGCCGAAAGTGACCAGCGAAGCGATGCGCGAGGAACAGGAACGCAACCGCACCGTGGCCGGCATTCCGGGCAGCCTGTCGAACCGGCCGCCGGCCGCCGCCGTGCCCGGCCCGACCGGCGAAGCGGGCGCCGATGGCGGTGCGCCAAAACCGGCCGACGACGGCACCGCCCGCAAGAACGCCACCACCCGCCAGTACGCCTATGACCGCAGCATCACGCAGATCAAGCGCAGCCGTGGCCGGCTGGAAAAACTCAGTGTGGCCGTCGTGCTCAACAGCGCCGCCGCGCCCGACGCCAAGGCCGGCTGGACCCCGGCCGAGCTGGCAAATATCGAAAAAATGCTGCGCAGCGGCCTGGGCATCAATGCCCAGCGCGGCGACAGCCTGAGCCTGACCACGCTGCCCTTCCCTGCCAAACAGCCAGTGGCGCAATGGTGGGAAGAACGCGATACTGTGGTCGACTTCAGCAGTTGGCTGCTGTACGCACTGGGCGCGGTACTGGGCTACTTCCTGATCCTGCGCCCGCTGCTGCGCCTCTTGACCAGCCGCCTGGCGCCGGCCGAACTGAAACAGATCGAACCGGCCAAGGCGCTCGCTGGCGGCGCCACCGCCGCCAACGGCGCCGGCGCCGGAGCGGCCCAGCCGGCGGCGCTGGGCGCGGACGGATTGCCTGCGCTGGCAGGCGCGGCCCATGGCGGCGGCAGCATGCCGGTGGTGCCGTTGCTGGAAAACTACAACCTGCCACCGCCCGGTTCGGCCGTCGACGTGATGGTCGATCACTTGAAAGTGCTGGCGGAAAAAGAACCGGAACGTGTCGCCGAAGTCGTCAAACAATGGATGCAGAAAAATGGCCGAACTCAACAACAATAATTTCCCTGACGAGCAGGACGATGAAAACGCCAGCCTGACGCCGGTCGAGCAGGCCGCCATCGTGCTGCTGAGCATAGGCGAAGAACAGGCGGCCGCCGTGCTGCGCTGCCTGTCGCGCGAAGAGTTGCTGGAAGTGACGCAGGTGATGTCGCGCATGAGCGGCATCAAGGTCGAAGCCGTGAAGACCGCCATGCAGACCTTTTTCGACGACTACCGCCAGCAAAGCGGCGTGCATGGCGCCTCGCGCAGCTACCTCAAGCGCTCGCTCGACCTGGCGCTGGGCAGCGATATCGCAAATAGCGTGCTGAACAATATCTACGGCGATGCGATCCGGCCGAAAATGGCGCGCCTGCAGTGGGCCTCGCCGAAGTGGCTGGCCGAATATATCGTCAACGAACACGTGCAGATGCAGGCCGTGTTCCTGGCCTTCTTGCCACCGGCGCTGGCCGGCCAGATCCTCGACGCGCTGCCGGTCGAAGGGCGCGACCTGGTGCTGCTGAACCTGGCGCGCCTGGACGAGATCGACCGCGACCTGCTGGTCGAACTGGACGAACTGGTGGGCCGCTGCCTGGGCACGCTCGACACCCAGAGCACCAGCGTGGAAGGCATCCGCCAGACTGCCGAGATCCTCAACCGCATGCCGGGCAACCGCGCCGCGCTGGTCGAGTTGCTGCGCGCGCATGATCCGGAAGTGGTCTCGGAAATCGAACTGAGCATGTACGACTTCCTGATCCTGGCCACGCAAAGCGATGTCACGCTCACGCGCATCCTGGAAGACGTGCCGATGGAACAGTGGGCCATCGCGCTCAAGGGCGCCGAGCCGTCGATCCGCGACGCGGTGCTGAAAACCATGCCGCGCCGCCAGGCACAAAGCTTCGAGGACATGATGCGCCGCTCGGGTCCGGTGCCGATGTCGCGTATCGAACAGACGCGCCAGGAAATCATGGCCACCGTCAAGGGACTGGCCGACGCCGGCGAAATCGAAGTTCAACTGTTTGCCGAGGCGGTGATCGAATGAAGCCTTTCCGCACCTACCGTTTTCCGCCGCTGTCGCAATTCATCGCCGCCGGCCAGCGTTCGAGCTCCGAAGATACCGACGGCCAGTGGCAGGCGTCGGTCTCGGAAGGCTTCGAGCAGGGCCAGCGCGACGGCTATGAAGTGGGCCTGGTGCGCGGCCAGCAGGATGGCTACGACTCGGGCCGCAACGACGGCGTGGTCCAGGGCCGCGAAGAAGGCCGCAATGAGACCCTGGTGGCGCTCGACAAGCTGGCGCGCCCGGTCGACGCAATTTTGCGCGACCTGAAGAAAGTGCGCGCCGACTACCGCGCCGCCCAGCGCAAGGAAGTGGTCGACCTGGTGGCCAAGGTGGCGCGCCAGGTGATCCGCGCCGAACTGGCGCTGCAGCCGGTGCAGTTGCTGGCCCTGGTCGACGAAACGCTGGCCTCGATGCCGCCGACGCGCGAGGAAATCGACGTCTACCTGAACCCGGAAGAATTGAAACGCATCAGCGAACTCGATCCGAAGCGCGCCAAGCGCTGGAACCTGATCGCCGACGCCCGCCTCGACGCCGGCGAATGCCGCATCAAGGCCGGCGACAATGAAGTCGACGCCGGCTGCCATCAACGCCTGGCCGCCTGCATGGACCAGGTCAGCAGCCACCTGGCGCTGGCCGCCGAACATGCCGACCAGGGCGCGCCTGCATGATCGCCGACACGCTGCGCAGTTTCGAGATCGGCGATATCCCGGTCGCCACGCCGACCGGCCGCCTGGTGGGCGCTTCCGGCCTGCTGCTGGAAAGCGCCGGCTGCAAGCTGCACACGGGCCAGCGATGCCAGATCGAAACTGTCAGCGGTGAATGGCTGGACGCGCAAGTGGTTGGCTTTCGCGAAAAAATCTCCTACCTGATGCCGTTCAAGAAGGCCGCCGGCCTGACCACCGGCGCGCGCGTGCTGCCGCTGCCCGACAAGGCCAGCCTGCAGATCGGGCCGTCCTGGCTGGGCCGCATGATCAATGGCCTGGGCGAGCCGATCGACGACCTGGGCCGCCTTGGCGGAGAACATATCCTCGATGTCTCGCCGCCGAAGATCAATCCCCTGAAAAAGCAGCCGGTGGTCGAACCGCTCGACGTCGGCGTGCGCGCCATCAACAGCATGCTGACCCTCGGCAAGGGCCAGCGCGTGGGCCTGATGGCCGGTTCCGGGGTGGGCAAGAGCGTGCTGCTGGGGCTGATCACGCGCCAGACCGTGGCCGACGTGGTGGTGGTCGGGCTGATCGGCGAGCGTGGCCGCGAGGTGCGTGAATTCGTCGAAAAGTCGCTCGGCGCCGAAGGCCTGAAAAAGGCCGTGCTGGTGATCGCGCCGGCCGACGAATCGCCGCTGATGCGCATCATGGCCACCGAACTGTGCCACTCGATCGCCGCGCATTTCCGCGACCAGGGCCAGCATGTGCTGCTGCTGGTCGACTCGCTGACGCGCTATGCGATGGCCTTGCGCGAAGTGGCGCTGGCGCTGGGCGAGCCGCCGGCCACGCGCGGCTATCCGCCGTCGGTGTTTTCGAATTTGCCGCAACTGGTGGAAAGCGCCGGCAACGGCGCCCACGAAAATGGCAGCATGAGCGCCATCTACACCGTGCTGGCCGAAGGCGACGACCAGCAGGATCCGGTGGTCGACACGGCGCGCGCGATTCTCGACGGCCATATCGTGCTGACGCGCGAACTGGCCGAACGGGGCCACTACCCCGCCATCGACGTGGCCGCCTCGATCAGCCGCTGCATGGCGCAAGTGATCGCACCGGCCCACATGCAGGCGGCGCGCGGCCTGAAAGCGGCGATGGCGCGCCATGCGCGCGTGCGCGACCTGATCCCGCTGGGCGCGTATGTGCCGGGCGCCGATCCGATCACCGACCGCGCGGTGCAACTGCATCCGCAGATCGAAGCGTTCCTGTGCCAGGGCACCAAGGAAGAAGCGCCGATGGGGCCCTGCATTACCCAACTTGAACAAATCATGTCCTAGGCACACTGATGAGCAATTCGCACACCATCCGCAACCTCACCACCCTGGTCGGCCTGCGCAGCACCGAAGTGGAGCGCCTGCAAACCGAAATGGCGGCGCAGACAGCCGTGCGCGACCGTTACCAGAAAAACCTCGACCGCCTGACCAGCCTGTACACCGATAGCGGCCCCAGCGGCGCCCTGCACCTGGCGCTGTCGGTCAATTGCGGCGACTTCAAGCAGTCGGTGATGCAGATGGCGGAACAGCACCGCACCGACCTGCATCTGCACGAGGCCAACATGGCCGTTTCGCAACGGGCGCTGAACACGGCCTGGGCCAAGCGGGAAGTGCTGGACCAGGTGCTGACGCAAAAACAACGGATAGTTGCAACAGAACAACAGCGAATGGATGCCAAGCGGCAGGATGAGCTGGCGACGCAATTCTGGTTCCGCGGACAGGTAAAATGATGGCTGTATAAGTTTCTTTTAGGAAAACTTCACAAAGCGGGCGCAAGGGTCGCCTTGTAGTAGCAATATCCCTTTCTTCTGGAGTCTGGCATGGCAAACGTAATTACTTCCCCGGTCTACGATCCGATCACGACAGCGACCAATCTGGCGACCAATTCGGTGGCGGCGCAAAAGGCCCAGCTGACGGCGCAAAATACGCTTGCCAACAATACCTCGACCGCACTGAACAACCTGAAGTCGGCCATCTCGACGTTCCAGAGCGCGATGACGGCCATGACCACCAGCAAATCGGTGCTGAACCAGTCGGCCACCTTCCCGACCGCCGCGTTCGGCAGCGCCACTGCCGGCGTCAACGCGGTGGCCGGCACCTATTCCTTCTTCGTGGAACAGCTGGCCACCGCCAGCCAGTATTCGTATGCCGGCCTGACCTCGGTCAACACCGCCGACGGCACCGGCAGCCTGAAAGTGAAGATCGGCGACGGCGTCGGCGACAACACGCTCGACATCGACCTGGGCGCGGCCGACAAGGACGGCAACGGCATCCTGACGCCACAGGAAATCGCCGCCTCCATCAACGGCAACAGCAAGAACAACGCGCGCGTCACGGCCTCCATCATTACCATCGGCAACCAGGCCCAGCTGGTGCTGACGTCGAACCTGACCGGCGTGGAAAATGCCGTCACGCTCGACGCCAGCAGCGTTGCCAACACGACCTTGAAAAATGCGCTGATCAATCCGGCCAACATCAAGGAAGTGGTGAAAGCCCAGGACGCCATCGTCTGGCTGGGCAGCAAGGACACCGGCACGAAAATCCAGCAGGCCTCGAATACCTACACCAACGTGCAGGACGTCAAAATCACCTTCGCGCGCGCGATGACCGTGGCCGAATCGCCCGTCACGCTGACGGTGGCGACCGACAAGACGGCCACCGCCGAGAATGTGCAGAAGTTCGTCGACGCCTACAACAAGCTCAAGACGGTGCTTGATGGCCTGATGAGCAATGGCGATGCGGCCAAGGGCGTGGCGGCCGGCATTTTCACCCACGATTCGGGCTTGAACGCGCTGCGCAGCGGCATGGGCAACGCCCTGCGCCTGGTGGTCGACGGCGAATCGCTGGTCGGCTACGGCATCACGGCGCAGCGCGACGGCAGCCTGAGCCTGGACAGCGCCAAGCTGGCCACCAAGCTGGCCGCCAACCCTACCGGCCTGGACAAACTGTTTGGCAATAACAGCATGACCGCCTCGTCGGGCGTGCTGGGCGGCCTCGACAAATTGCTGGGACAGTGGACCAACAGCACCGGCGGCCAGATCAAGCAGCGCCTGGAAGCGACCGAGAACCTGCAGAAAAACCTGAACAAGAGCATGGACCGCCTGAACAACCAGTACGACATGGCCTACAAGCGCTTCCTCGATCAATTTACCCGCCTGCAGATCTTGCAGGAACAGATGAACAAGAACGTCGACATGTTCGACGCCATGTTTGGCAACGACAAATCCTAAGGCGAGCGGGCAGCCGCGGTCGCCAGTAAACAGCGAGATGATGATATGTTGAATAATGAAGCTTACGGCAGCTACCATGCGGTGAACCTGGACTCCCAGACGGCGCGCGCGTCGCCGGTGGAACTGGTGCTGGTGCTGACCGACGGCCTGCTGGAAGAACTGGCGCGCGCGCGCGGCCATATCGTGGGCAAGCGCTACGAGCAAAAGGCCATCAGCCTGGACAAATGCACGCAAATCATCAATGGTTTGTCCAGCTCGCTCGATTTCGACAACGGCGGCGAAGTCGTGGTGAACCTGGCGCGCCTGTATGACTATTGTGTCGGGCGCCTGTACACGGCCGGCATCAAGCTCGACCCTACCCTGATCGACGAAGTCACCACCTTGATGACCACCATCAAGCGCGGCTGGGTGGGCGTACAGGCCAACAATGCCTAGGCGCGGCGCGCTGCAGCAACTGAGCCAGCAACTGGCGGCGGCCAGCGCGCAATCCGACTGGGGCGCGCTGGAGAAACTGTCGGTGCTGCTGGCAAAGAATCTTCCCTTGCTGGCCGCGCGTGGCGCCTGGAATGAGTCGGAACGAACGGAATTGTTGCAATTGCGCAAAATACACGCGCAAGCAGTTAAAATTTGTTCTGTGGAAAAAGAGCGGCTGGGTCACCACCTGGGCGCGGCACAGACAAATAAGGAAGGCTGGGTCGCTTACGCCGCCTTCGGCGAATTGGACCAGGATGGGAATCAAGCATGATCATGAATTTTAGTATGGCGCCGGCCGCACCGGCATCGAACAGCACTGCGGCGCCGGTCCTGGCGCCGCTCAGCCCGGGCGTGCCCGGCGCGGTGGCCAGCACCGCCGCCCCGCTGCCCCTGTTTGCCCAGGCGATGGGCTCCGCACCGACGGTTGCCGCGCCAGCGCCGGCCACCGTGGCCACGCCGGCAGCAGTGCCGGTAGCGGCAGCCGCACCGGCGGCGCCTGCGGTACAAACAAGTACCACAAACACTGGCGCGCCAGTGGCGCAGGCACAGGCACAGGCACAGCCAAGCAGTTTGCCGGCCGCAGCGGTTACCGCAAAGGCCGGCCTGCCAGCGGCTGCGCCAGCGCGGGCGGCAAGCCCAAGCCAGGCAGCGGCGCCCGCAGTTGGCGCGGCCACGCCGGCACCTGCCGACAGCGTCCTGCCCGCCATGGCGGCGCCCGTGATGCGGCCGCTGGCCCAGCCCCAACGCAGCAACGACGGCCTGCCGCGCGAGGCGCGCGCACCAGCGCAGGGCGCCGTGCCCGCCACGGCAGCGGCGCCCGATGGCGTGGCCGTGCCGGTGACGGTGGCAAAACCGCTGGCGGCCGCAACGCCACTGGCGGCGGCGCCTGCCGCACCTGCCACGCCTGCTACTGTTGCTGCCAGCCCTGCCATTGTTGCTGCCGCGCCTGCCGCAACCACTCCTGCGGCGGCTGCGTCTATCCCTGCGGCCACCATATCGGCGGCAGCCATGCCGGCTGTCGCCGTCGCGCCTGCCGCAATGGCAACGCCGGCGGTGGCGGCGACGCCTGTGCCGGCGGTGGCGACGACGCCCGTGCCGGTGCTAGTGGCAGCGGTGGCGACGCCGCCAGTGACGGCGCCAGCGCCGGTCGCGGTGGCCAGCCCCGCAGCGGTGCCCGGCACGCTGCCTGCACCCCACACCACGCCGGCGCCTGCCGCCACGCACCAGGTGGCGCAGGAGCAAGTACCTCGTTATGTCGCGTCGCCACTGCAAGCCGACGCCATGCAGAGCAACCCGGGCTTGCTGATCAGCCGGCATCCAGCCGCCATCACGCTCAATTTGCGCGCCGCGCCCGATCCTGCCGACCGCGACCCGCGTGAGCCGCTGGCCGCCGTGGATCCGACACTGGCCAATAGCGTGGCGGTGCCGGCCGCACCAGCAGTAGCGGTGGCGGCGGCAATGCCGGCCATGGCCGCCAACCCGGCGCCACTCGCCGACCCGACCCTGGCCGCTTCGCAGTCGGCCGCGGCGCAGCCAGCCATCGCTGCCGCGCCCCCTGCCCCTGCTGCCCCTGCCTCGGCACGGCCGGCAGTGAGCGGCAATCCGCCGCCAGTGGCGATCACCGCCGCCATGCCAGGCAAGCCGGCGCCCGGCCGGCCGGTGGCGCCAAGCCGCGCCACGCCGGACCAGTTGCCGGAAGCGGCGGCGGCACCGGCGGCAGCGGCCCCCACTGCGCTGGCGCCAGCCCGGGGCGAGGCCGCCACGGCGTTCAAAACCATGCTGGCCACGGCCAGCCCGGCACCAGCCGCGCCCGCCAGCGATGGCGAGCGTGGCGCCAGCCAGGCCGCGCCGGCGGCCGCCAGCGCGCCGCTGGCGACCTGGGCCACTGCGGCGGCAAGCGGCGCCGCGCCGGCGCCAGGCGCCGACACGATCAAGCTCAACGGCCCTGCCCAGCAATGGCAGGAACCGCTGCGCGAAGCGCTGGGCGAGCGCCTGCAGACGCAGATCGGCCGCAACAGCGAGCACGCGGTGATCCGCCTCGATCCGCCGATGCTGGGCCGGATCGACATTTCCATCCGCCACACGGCCGGCACGCTGCAAGTGAATCTGTCCGCCTCGAACACGGAAGTGCTGCGCCAGCTGCAGGGCATCGGCGAAACCATGCGCACCGACCTGGCGCAGCGCCAGTACACCGAGGTGGCCGTGAATATCAGCGCCACGCCGCGCAGCCCGGCCGCGCAGACGTTTGCCGAGGGCGATGCCCGCGGCCAGCGTCAGCCAGGACGCCAGCAGGATGAGGCCGAACCGGGACGCGCGCTGTCCGACGGCACGCCTGCGGGTGCCCCATACGGCGCGACCTTTGCCATGCATGAGCGGGAATATAACTGATGAATACAAAAGTAAAACTGATCGGCGGCTTCGTGCTGGTGGCCCTGCTGGCCGCCGGTGCGGCGGGCGGCGCCATGTGGTACCTGGCCAAGCCGGCGGCCGGTCACGCCGAGGTGGCGGACGCCAAGCCGGCGCCGCCGCCGGCGACCGGCAAGAAGGCGCGCAAATTCCTCACGCTCGACAAGGTCATCGTGATGCTGCGCCACGGCCCCGGCGACACCGACACGCATTATCTGTCGGCCGACCTGGTGATCGCCACCACCGAAGAAAATGAAAAGCTGGCGAAATCCCATTTGCCGCTGATGCGTTCGATCGCCGTCAGCACCCTGTCCAGTTTTTCGATGGACAAGGCGCAAGCGATGACGGTGGAACAGTACGCCGAGCAGATCAACAAGGCATTCACGGTCAGCTACGAACGCGAGCAGATGGAAAAGCCGTTCAGTGAAGTCATGGTAGGCAAGCTGATCATTGAATAAGCCGACGCCAGCAGGCCAGTTCGACTGATGGGAGATACCGTGGCTTATGCCGAGCAATACCAGGAAGCCTACGGCGCCGGCGAATATGCCGCCGCCGGCGCTGCCGCGGCCGTGCTCAGCGTGGCGGAGGAACAGCGCCACCTGGTCGCTTACGCGCCGCTGGTCAAGCGCATCGTGCGCCAGCTCAATTCGCAGGTATCGGGCGCCATCGACCGCGACGACATGGAGCAGATCGGCCTGATGGGCCTGCTCGAAGCGTTGCGCCGCTACGGCGTGCCGGACCAGTCCTTCGGCAGTTACGCCAGCCTGCGCATCCGTGGCGCCATCCTCGATGAGCTGCGGCGCCAGGACTGGCGCCCGCGCGCGGTGCGCCAGGAAAGCCACCGCCTGCGTGACAGTGTGCGCGCACTGACCCGGCGCCTGGGACGGGAACCGCTGGAAGCGGAAATCATGGCGGCGCTCAAATTGACGCCGCAAGCGTACCAGGAATACCAGCTGGCCGAAAACGCCGAACTGATCGCCAGCTTTGACGATATTTTGCAGGAAAGCCTGGGCCAGGCCGACAGCGCACCGAGCCCGGAAGAGCAATTGATGGTGCGGCGCAGCCTGGAGCAGGCCTTGCGCGCGCTCGACGAGCGTGAACAGCGCGTGGTGCAGATGTACTACGAGTTCGAACTGAGCTACAAGGAAATCGCCGCCGTGCTGGACCTGAGCGACGCGCGCGTATGCCAGTTGAACAAGATGGCGCTGGGGAAGATGAAAGCCATGCTGCAGGATAAGTAAGATCGAGCTCCACCCATAAATTGATGCAGCACAAGCAGAAAGGCAGTTGACATGGTAATTATCGGTATCTTAATCGTGTTGGGATGTGTATTCGGAGGCTTCGCCCTGATGGGCGGCACCGTCCAGGCGATCTGGCATCCGGTCGAGTTGGTCATCATTGTCGGCGCCGCCGCCGGCGCCCTGGTGCTGGGCAACCCCAAGCATGTGCTCGGCGAGTTGCTGCACCAGGTGCGCAAGGTCATCACGCACAAGAAGCAAGGCTCGGAATTCCAGCGCCAGTTGCTGCTGCTGATGTATGAATTGCTGCAAACGGCGGCCGGCGGCCTGAAGGCGCTCGACGCCCACGTCGAAGCGCCGCGTGAAAGCCCGCTGTTCCAGCGCTATCCGCTGGTGCTGGAAGAGCCGAAACTGCTGGCTTTTATTGTCGACAACTTCCGCCTGATGGCGATGGGCAAGATCAACGCGCATGAACTCGAAGGCGTGCTGGAGCAGGAACTCGAAGCGATCCACGATGAATTGCTGCAACCATCGAAGTCCCTGCACAAGATTGCCGAAGCCATGCCCGGCTTCGGCATCCTGGCCGCCGTGCTCGGTATCGTGATGGCCATGAACTCGGTGGCCGACGGCGCCGATGCGGCGGAAATCTCGTCGAAAGTGGGCGCCGCCATGGTCGGTACCTTTATCGGCATTTTCTTCTGCTACGGCGTGCTCGATCCGCTGTGCAACATGATGAAACAGCTGGTCGGCGAAGAAGGCTCGACCATGGAGTGCGTGAAAGTGGTGCTGGTGACCCACGTCGCGGGCAAGCCGCCACTGCTGGCGATCGACTCGGGCCGGCGCCTGGTGCAGCTGAATATCAAGCCGAGTTTTGCCCAGCTGGAAAGCTGGATCAATGCGCTGGAAAGCGGCGGCGAAGAACCTGAGCAAGGCCAAGGCCGGGGAGGCCGCCGTGCTAAAGCCGCATGAGAAACATGACCAGGCCATCATCAAGCGTGCCGGAAAAAAGCACGATGACGATGGCCACGGCGGCGCCTGGAAAGTCGCCTTCGCCGACTTCTGCCTGGCCTTGCTGTCGCTGTTCCTGGTGCTGTGGCTGATCGCCGCGCGCGAGCAGCAGGCGATGAAGGAAATCATGATGGACGCGCTGGCGGGCAGCCGGCAAGGTGAAGGCCAAGGCGTGATGCCGGAACAGAAAGGCGGCCCGCGCGGCAGCCTGATCGACCGTTTCCCGATGCCGCGCGACGGCATGGGCGACACCCGCACGGAAGGCAGCAAGACGAAAGACGGCAAGCCCGATACCGCCGACGCCAAGCCGAAGATGAGCTACCAGACGCCGGAAGACCTGATGGCGCTGTCGCGCGCGCTCGACAAGCTCAGCGACGAAGCCGGCCTGAAAAGCAACTTGCAATCGGTAGTCACGCCGCATGGCTTGCGGGTGATGTTGCACGATACCGACAAGCAAGGCATGTTTGTGCGCGGCAGCGCCGTGCCGACCGACCGTTTCCGCAAGCTGCTGCGTGAAATGGGACCGATCTTTGCGCAGATGGAAAACCAGATGCTGATCGTCGGCCATACCGATTCGATGCAATACGCCAATACCGGCTATGATGGCTATTCCAACTGGACCCTGTCGGCCAACCGCGCCATGTCGGCGCGCGCACAGTTGCTGGCAGGCAGCATGAATCCGGAAAGCGTGCTGCAGGTGGTCGGCATGGCCGACCGCGCGCCGCTGGACACGAAAAATGCCGGCGCCGGCGTCAACCGCCGTATCGAGCTGTTAATATTGACGCGTGGCCAGGCCGACAGCATCGCCTCCATGTTCGGCATGGCCGGCCAGGGTGCGCAAGGCCAGGAGCTGGAAGTGGGCGCGCCCGATTCGTCCACGCTGCAACGCCTGCGTGACAAGCTGGGTTTGCCGGCAAAGAAAGAACAGGCCGAACATGCAAATTAAAGGCAAGGGACAACGTATGAAAATCTCCTCGGGCGCCGCCGGCGCCACGCTGCGCAGCACCGCCGTGGCGCCCGCCGAGGCAATCGCCGAGAACGCCAGCGCCGCAGCGGCCGCCGGCGGTTCGTCGGCCGGCGCGGAACTGCAGTCGGCCGTCTTGCAGCCGGCCATGGCCGCGCTGCGCGCCATGCCCGATATCGACCATGAAAAAGTGGCCATGCTGCGCGATGCGCTGGCCAAGGGCGAGTTGCCGTTCGACCCGTCCAAGATTGCCGGCCTGATCCAGCGCTTTCACGGCAGCGACGCATGACCGCGCCACGCAAGGGCCTCACGCGCCAGGAAGCCGTGCAACGCGTGCTGCAAGGGATACAGGACGACCGGCGCGGCTATACTGAATTGATGGACTTGCTCGAAAGCCAGTTCCAGGCGTCGTTGCGGCACCAGAGCGCGCAACTGCCGCTGCTGGCCGAACAGATCATCGCCAGCGTGGAACAACTCGACGCACGCCGCCGCCAACGCATGAGCCTGGTCACCGCCCTTGCGGGCCCGAAGTCCGGCATGCAGCAGCTGTTTGCCCTGCTGCGCCCGGAGGCCCGCGCCAGCAGCAGCGCCGACTGGGCGGCGCTGGAACAGATGGTGCTTGAATGCAAGCGACTCAATATCCGCAACAGCACGCTATTAACCGAGCAATACACCATCATGCAGCGCGTGCTGCATGGCGAGGAACACACTTATGCGCCAGGCTGATTTCTTCACCCCTAATACCCGCGCCATCGCCGCCACCCAGGCGACGGCGGCCACGCCTGGCGTGCAGAGCAATATGCGCACCATCGGCGCCACCGCGCAGACGGCCAGTTTCAGTGCCACTTTCCAGCAAGTGCAGGGCGAAGTGGCGCGCTTCATCGAACAGGGCGGCGGCAGCGCCTCCTCGCTCAGCCCGCAAGGCCAGGCCTACCTGAACAGCAGTGCGCCGGCAAATGTACTGGGCAGTATCAACCAGGGCGGCGAAATCGGCGAAGTGCAACAACAATTTTTGGCGTCGATCAAGCCGTGGACCGAGGAAACCGGGGCGCGCCTGGGCGTGGCGCCGGAACTGGTGGCCGCCCATGCCGCGCTCGAATCGGGCTGGGGCCGGCACCCGCTGCGCCAGGGCACGGCCGATACGCACAATCTGTTCGGCATCAAGGCCGGCGCCAAATGGCAGGGTGAAGTGACTGATGCAATGACCACCGAATACGCGGGCGACAGCGGCACGGCGCTGAAAAAGACCGAGCGCTTTCGCAGCTATCCGGACCAGGCCAGCGCCTTTCGCGACTATGCGCAAGTCCTGCTCGACAACCCGCGCTACCGCGCCGCGCTCAATACGGGCGCCGACGCCAGCGCGTTTGCGCAGGGCCTGGCGCGCGGCGGCTATGCCACCGACCCCAACTACGCGGCCAAGCTGAGCCAGCTGGCCGCGCGCTTGCAACGCACGGCCGCAGCGGACTGATCAGCGTCCCTGCAGGTCCGCCGGCGCCACCGTGCCCGCCTCCGTCACCACGGCGCGGATCACGGTGCCGCTGGCGGCGTTGCGCACGCGGATGATCTCGCCTTGCGCGCCCGGATCCATCGCCACCCCCGCCGTACTGACCTGCACCTGTTCCTTGCGCGCAACAATATTGACGGCACTGCCACGCCGCACCAGCACCGGCGACGCCAGCTGGCTTTCCCGCAACACCTCGCCCGCGCGCAGGCTGCGCCGGCTCGACTGCCCCACCACCGCCGCCAGCGAGGCGATGCTGTCGGTCACCATGGTCACGTCGCGCCGTTCCAGCGCCACGTCGCCGGCCTGCAACGGCGTGTTGGCGTTGACCGGCACGCTGGTCACCGCGACCTTGGCGCTGATGCTGGCGCGCGCCAGTATTTCATAGCGCCAGCCCGCCGTTCCCGGGCAGCTGGCGACAAAGCGCATGCGCTGCGGCGAGCGGCTGTCCTGCACCTCGAGCGCCACCCGTACCGGACACGCCGGCATGACACGCGTGGTTTTTACAACAGTCACCTGGAACAGCGGTTCCAGCAGTCCCGCAGAGGCAGCCTGCTGCGCCAGCTGCTCCTGGGCCAATTGCTGCACTTGCAAAAATATATTGTCGGCTGGCAATTCGGCCCGTCCTGCACTACTATAGAGGCTGGTGATTAAAAACAGGCTGGGGAGCAACGTGCGGAATGCGCGTGCTTTGTGCGATGCGGCGACATAATTGTCCGAATAAATCATTACTAACCTTATTTGCTAATCCTAATCAAGAATCTTGAAGCAGCATGACCTTACCATGCGTCAACATGACCAGGCAGGCATTTTACTCCTGCATCCAGATTTCCAGCCCAAACTGCAGCAGTACGATCGAATTCAACACAAAGGATGACCATGGGGATTAATTTCAAGGACGCACTGGGTGTGCACGCCGATGTGCTGGCCTTGCGTGCCGACCGCACGCGTGTGCTGGCGGCCAATATCGCCAACGAAAACACGCCGGGCTTCCAGGCCAGGGACATGGATTTCGGCAGCGCCTTGCAGCAACTGCAAGACAATGAAGCGGGCTTGCTGTCGACCGACGACGACGCCAGCTCGCTGTACCGCGTGCCCTACCACCCCAGCCGCGATGGCAACACCGTCGAGATCGGCGTGGAACAGGCCGCCTTCTCGCAGAACGCCACCGACTTCCAGACCAGCCTGACCTTCGTCAACATGAAACTCAAAGGGCTGGCCAAGGCCATCTCTGGACAATAAGCAATAAGGACAAGCATGAGCTTCCAGGATATTTCCAAGATCGCCGGTTCGGCGATGGCGGCGCAGACCGTGCGCTTGAATACCATCGCCAGCAACCTGGCCAATGCCGATTCCGTGGCCGGTTCCGAAGGCGAGACCTACCGCGCGCGCAAACCGGTGTTTACGGCGGTGATGGATGGCGGCGCCGGTGGCCGGGTGCAGGTGATGGACGTGGTGCAGAGCGACGAACCGTTGCGCAAGGTGTACGAACCGGGCCACCCGATGGCCAATGCCGACGGCATGGTGTTCTACCCGAACGTCAACCAGGTGGCCGAGATGACCGACATGATGTCAGCCTCGCGCGCCTTTGAAACCAATGTGGAAGTCCTGGGCCGCATCAAGTCGATGCAACAATCCATCCTCAAATTAGGTGAAGCGTAAATCATGGAAACGAGCCTCTTTACAAACAGCACCAGTGGCGGCGCGACCAGCAACGCCGTCGCCTCGCAAAACAACGCCACGCAGGACATGTTCACCAAGCTGCTGGTGGCGCAGATCCGCAACCAGGATCCGCTCGCGCCGACCGACCCCAGCCAGTTCGTCAACCAGCTGACGCAGCAGGCACAGACGGAAGCGATGCAAAACCTGTCGACCCTGACCAGCGCCAACGCCAGCGTGCTGCAAAGCATGCAGGTGCTGGCCCTGGGCGCCCAGGTGGGCTCGGAAGTGATGGTCAACACCACCACCGTGCAGCTGGACGGCAACAAGGTCAACGGCACCATGGCGCTGACGGCCAACAGCACCAAGACGACCCTGACCCTGAAAGACGCCGCCGACAAGGAATACACGATCGACCTGGGCGCCAGGGCGGCCGGCAACGTGCCTTTTACCATCGACCCGGAAAAACTGGGCATCCCGGCCGGCACCTACACGATGGCCGTGACCACCAGCAACGCCGAAAAGCCGTCGGTCGACATCGCGGGCAAGCTCAGCAGCGTTCGCCTGTCCGCCAGCGGTACCATGATATTGAATGTCGCCAACCTTGGTGAAGTCAGCCCGGGCGCGATCACCGGTTTCAATGGCAAGACCTCCTGATCCGCCTGTAGCGCCCTTTTGCTTTTTGCCCAATAATCCCGTCCTTCACTAAAGGAAGTTCACCATGAGTTTCGACATCGCCCTGTCCGGCATCCAGTCCATCAATCAACAACTGACGACTTCGAGTAACAACATCGCCAACGCCGGCACCTACGGTTTCCGCAGCAGCCGCGCCAACTTCTCGTCGATGTACGCCGGCGACCGCGCCACCGGTGTCGAAATCGGTTCGACCACGCAAAGCATGAGCGTCAACGGCGGCGTGCTGAACACCGGCCGCACGCTGGACGCCGCCATCGACGGCCGTGGCTACTTCGTCAGCCGCGATGCGCAAAACACCCTCAGCTACAGCCGCGTCGGCATTTTCAGCGCCTCGAGCAGCGGCTACCTGACCGATTCGAACGGCAAGCTGGTGCAAGGCTTTGCGGCGGTTCCGGGCAGCACCACCCTGGGCACCATGGGCGACCTGAAGATCCCGACCGGCCAGATCGCCGCCAAGGCCTCGACCGAGCTGACCTACACGGCCAATATCTCCGCCGACTGGAGCGTCAAGACGGTCGCCTTCGACAAGAATGACATGACGACCTACAACAACGCCAAGGTCTCGGTACTGTACGATGCGCTGGGCACCAAGCACACCCTGAGCCAGTATTTCGTCAAGACGGCTCCGAACGAAATCACGGTGAACTACACGCTGGACGACCAGCCGGTGACGAGCACCCCCTCTACCAAGATCGTGTTCGAGAACGGCCAGCTCAAGACCATCAACGGCGCCGGCCCGACCAACCCGCCAGGCACGCCGGTACCAAGCGACTACCAGCCGGTGTACGCCAATATCGCCATCAGCTCGCCGATCGCCGGCGCCGCCCCGCTGGCCTTCGGCATCAACTACAACAGCACCACCCAGTATGCCGGCGAAGCGACCACCTCGACCAACAAGGCCGACGGTTATGCTTCCGGCACCTACACCGGCGTGGAACTGGCCGATGACGGTTCGATCGTGGCGAAATACACCAACGGCGAAACGCAGAGCGTGGGCACCATCGCCCTGGCCAACTTTGCCGACGAAGGCGCACTGAAGGCCGTCAACGACACCAGCTGGATCGCCTCGACCGGTTCCGGCGCGCCGCTGTACGAGCGTCCTGGCGTGGGCATGGCCGGCAAGCTGGCCACCAGCTCGCTGGAACAGTCGAACGTCGACATCACCACCGAGCTGGTGGGCCTGATGACCTCGCAGCGCAACTACCAGGCCAACTCGAAAGTGCTGTCGACCGAGAACGCCATGCTGCAATCGCTGATGCAAGCGTTGTAATCTTTGACACGCAAAGGTAAACAACCATGGATGCGCTGATTTACACCGCCATGAGCGGCGCCGACCGTGCCCTGCGGGCACAACAGGTACACGCCAACAACCTGGCCAACATCGAAACGGGCGGCTTTCGTGCCAACCTGGAGGTGTCGACCGCGCAGCCGCTGCAAAACGGCTACGGCTACGACGACCGCCACATGTCGCAGACGCAGTCGAGCGCCATCAACACGCGCACCGGCACCGTCAAGGAAACCGGCCGCGATCTCGACGTGGCGATCACCGGCAACGGCTTCCTGACGGTGCAATGGCAGAACGGCGAAGCGTACACGCGCGCCGGCGCCATGAACCTCGATGAAACCGGCGCGCTGACCATCAACGGCCGGCCGGTGCTGGGCGAAGGCGGCCCGATCACCCTGCCCGAGCATACCAGCGTATCGATCGGCGTCGACGGCTCGATTTCGATCCAGGTCCCGGGCACGGCGCAGATGCAGGTGGTCGACAAGCTCAAGCTGGTAAACGCCGAAACGGGCGAGCTGACCAAGAACGAAGCCGGGCTGATCGTCACGCGCGGCGGCGCCAACCTGCAGGCCGACCCGAACGTGCAGGTGCGCGGCCGCCATATCGAAGGCAGCAATGTGTCGGCGGTCGAGGAAATGATCGCCACCATGAGCCTGAGCCGCAGTTTTGAAGTACAGATGAAAATATTCAAGGCCAGCGATTCCATGGCGGAATCGGGCAACCGCCTGCTCGGCGCCTGAGCCCCGCACGCCAACCAATTCGAGGAGTAACACATGAATCCAGCAATGTGGATCAGCAAGACCGGTGTGCAGGCGCAAGACGCCAAGCTGCAAGCCATCGCCAACAACCTGGCCAACGTCAATACGGTCGGCTTCAAGCGCGACCGCGTGGTGTTCGAAGACCTGTTCTACCAGGTCGACCAGCAGCCGGGCGCGCAGCGCGCCGACAATACCCTGTCGCCGTCGGGCGTACAGCTCGGCAACGGTACCCACATGGTCGGCACGCAAAAGGTGTTTACCACCGGCAGCCTGCAAACCACCAGCCGCGAATTCGACGTGGCCATTACCGGCAACGGCTTCCTGCAAGTGCTGCGCCCGAACGGCGAAGCGGCCTACACCCGCGCCGGCCAGCTGGGCATCAATGAAAATGGCGTGATGGTCAACGCCCAGGGCCTGCCGCTGGTGCCGCAGATTACCGTACCCAACAACGCCACCGGCATCACCATCGGTGAAAACGGCATGGTCTCGGCGACGGTGCCCGGCAACGTGGCCGGCACCCAGCTGGGCCAGCTGACCCTGAGCAGCTTCATCAACCCGACCGGCCTGCTGGCCCTGGGCGAAAACCTGTTCCAGGAAACCGCCGCCAGCGGCGCGCCGACCGAAGGCAACCCTGGCGAAGGCGCCCTGGGCAAGCTCAAGCAATTCGCGCTGGAAGGCTCGAACGTGCAGGTGGTCGAAGAAATGGTCGACATGATCGCGGCCCAGCGTACCTACGAAATGAACACCAAGGTACTGTCGGCGGCCGACAATATGCTGCAATACCTGGCGCAAGCGGCACGCTGATGCAAGCGACCAGGCAAGCCATCGCGGTGCTGCTGGCAGCCGTGCTGCTGGCCGGTTGCGCCAGCCGTCCGGCCGCGCCGGTGGCGCCGACGTTCTCGGAAGAGCCGTTGGTGGCGCAGCGCGGCAGTGGCCGTGGCGGCGTGGCCGGCGGTGTGTTCAACTCCGATGCCGGCCTGTCGCTGACCTCCGACAGCCGCGCCTTCCGCGTCGGCGACGTGGTCACCGTGGCGCTGCAGGAAACCACCCAGGCCAGCAAGAAGGCCGGTACCTCGTTCAACAAGGGTTCCTCGGTGGGCGTGCAGGCGGCCAATATCCTCGGCAAGACCTTCCCCAAGACCGGCATCGACCTGTCGGCCGACCGCAATTTCGCCGGCGACTCGACCAGCACGCAGCAAAATGCGCTGTCCGGCGCGATCACGGTGATCGTCCAGGAAGTGCTGCCGAACGGGCTGCTGCGGGTGCAGGGCGAAAAGACCCTGACCCTGAACCAGGGCGAGGAATTCGTGCGCCTGCGCGGCTACCTGCGCGCGGCCGACATCGATTCGAACAACCAGGTGTCGTCGCTACGCATCGCCAATGCGCGGATCGCCTATTCCGGCCAGGGCACCCTGGCCGAAGCCAATACCCCGGGCTGGCTGACGCGCTTTTTCGTCGGTCCGTGGATGCCGTTTTAAGGTCACATCATGCAATTTCGTTCCGCCCTGCCCGCCACCTTGCTGCTGGCCGCCTTTTGCACCATCTCGCTGCCGGCCACGGCTGCGCAAGTGCTGCGCAACCTGGTCAGCATCGAAGGCGTGCGTGACAACCCGCTGGTCGGCTACGGCCTGGTGGTCGGCCTGAACGGCAGTGGCGACACCACCCAGGTGAAGTTTTCCAGCCAGTCGGTGGTCAACATGCTCAAGCAGTTCGGCGTCAAGCTGCCCGACGGCGCCGAGTCGAAAAGCAAGAACGTCGCTACCGTGATGGTCAGCGCCGTGTTTCCGCCCGGCTATCGCCGTGGCCAGGCGATCGATGTCACGGTGTCGTCGCTGGGCGACGCGAAAAGCCTGCGCGGCGGCACCTTGCTGCTGACCCAGTTGCGCGCGGCCGACAACGAAACCTACGCCCTGGCGCAAGGCAACGTGGTGGTCGGCGGCCTGAGCGCCAGCGGCCAGAGCGGCTCGTCGGTCACGGTCAACACGCCGACCTCGGGACGGATACCGAACGGCGCCAATATCGAACGTGAAATCATCAGCGACTTTTCCACCAAGCCGACCGTGACGCTCAATTTGCGCCACCCCCATTTCGAGACGGCAACCAATATCGTCGAAGCCGTCAACCGCCGCTTCGGCGCCGTCGCCACCACCAGCGACGCCACCAGCGTGGAAGTGATCGCCCCCGAAAACCCGACCCAGCGCGTGGCCTTCATGGCCAAGCTGCAGGCGCTCAGCGTCGACGTCGGCACCGACATGCCCAAGGTGGTCTTCAATTCGCGCACCGGCACGGTGGTGATCGCCGAAGGCCTGCGCGTGAAAGCGGCCGCGGTCACCCATGGCGCGCTGAAAGTGGTCATTTCCGAAAGCTCGGCGGTCAGCCAGCCGGCGCCGTTCGGTGCCGGCCAGACCACCGTCACGCCGCAATCGAAGGTGACGGTCGACCAGGGCAACGGCAAGATGTTCAAATGGCCGGAAGGCGCCAAGCTGCAGGCCATCATCGACGTGGTCAACAGCCTGGGCGCCTCGCCCGACGATATCATGGCGATCCTGCAGGCGCTGGACCAGGCCGGCGCCATCGAAGGCGAACTGGTGGTGATCTGATGAGCATGCAAATCGACAACAGCAGCGGCGCCCTGCCTTCGGCGCTCGACGACAAGTCGCCTGCCGCGGCGGCGCCCGCCGATCCGCGCTATGCGGCCAAGGCCACCGAGGCGGCGGTCAAGTTCGAAGCCTTCTTCATCTCGCACATGCTGCGCCAGATGCGTTCGGGCACGCGCGAGATGGCCGGCGAAGACAGCGTCTACAAGGACCCCGTCAACAGCGACATGCAGGAGCTGGCCGACAACCTGGTGGCCGACAAGATGGCCGGCCAGCGCGCGTTCGGCATCGCCGACGCCATCTTACGCCAGCTGCTGCCGGCCACGCCGGCCGCCAGCGCCGGCGTGACTGTCCATTCGGACAATCTTTCCGCGCGACTTAATAAATCCGCGCAATAGGTCGCCTGTACTGAATAACAGCAATAAAAAACCGCGCGCCGCGCAGCGCGCGCTTCTTCTACCAGGAAAGAAATCGCCCCATGAGCATCCTCAGTAATGCATTGTCAGGCAGCAACGCCGCCCAGGCCGCACTCGGCGCGGCCAGCCAGAATATTGCCAACTTGCAAACTCCAGGATACACGCGGCAGGGCGTGCTGCTGACTTCGCTCGGCTCGGGAGAAGGCGTGCGCTCGGCCGGCAGCGGCGTCGAGATCGGCGCCCTGATGCGCTTCAGCGATGCCTACAAGAACCAGCAAATGTGGCGTGCGGCGTCGGATCAGGGTGCGCGCGCGCAAACCCAGCCTTACCTGACCCAGCTCGAACGCATCATGGGCGACGATGGCTCAAGCATCAGCAAGGGCATCGACGGCTTCTTCACGGCGCTGAACGCCACCGCCGTCGACCCCACGTCGACCCCGCTGCGCCAGCAGATCATCACCTCGGCCGATGCGATGGCGCAAAATTTCAACAGCATCGCCAACGTCATGAGCAACCAGCTGCTGTCACTGAACCAGCAACGCGCCGCCATCGTGCCGCAAGCTAACACGGCGCTGCAAAACATTGCCTCGTTGAATCAGCGCATTTCCACCTCGGTTGCCGCCGGCACCAACGTCTCGGCGATGATCGATGCGCGCGACCAGCTGATCGATGGCCTGGCGTCGCAGATGGCGATCGAGGTCAACAACCAGCCGGACGGCTCGATCAGCATTTCCCTGAAAAGCGGCCAGCCGCTGGTGATCGGCTCGATGGCCGGCGAACTGGCGGCCGGCATGAATGGCGCCGGCGAGCAGGTCCTGAGCCTGAAATTTGCGAATTCCAAATTTACGCTCGATAACGTCGCCGTCGGCGGCCAGCTGGGCGGCCTGGGCGAATTCGAACAAAATACCCTGAAGCCGATGCAGCAGTCGGTCAGCGATCTGGCCAGCGCGCTGGCCGACAAGGTCAACGCCACCTTGGCCCTTGGAAAAACCATGACCGGCGCCACCGGTGGCCCGCTGTTCGAGTATGCCGACGGCAAGCTGTCGATCAAGGCAGGTTTCAACGCCACCGACCTGGCCTTGTCAAGCACCGGCGCGGCCGGCGACAGCGGCAACCTGCAAAAGCTGATCGATATCAAGAGCCAGCCGGTGAGCGTGAACTGGGTCGGTTCGGTGCTGCTCAGCGATGCTGACACGCAACTGGTCGGCAAGCTGGGCATCTACAGCCAGCAGAACCAGGCGCTGCTGAAGACGGCCGACACTGTGCGCGCGCAGGCGGTCAACGACTGGAAGTCGACCAGCGGCGTGAACAAGGATGAAGAAGCCATGAACCTGGTGGAATTCCAGAATATGTATCAAGCCAACATGAAAGTCATTTCAGTGGCCAATACGCTGTTTGACGCCACTTTGGCCATGATGAACTAAGGAGAAGAGCATGCGCGTCGCCAGCAGCCAGTACCAATCGCAGATCAATATTGCTCTTCAACAGAACCAGGAGCGCATCAATTACCTGACACAGCAGATGTCATCGGGCTTGCGCATCCAGTTGCCCTCGGACGACCCGGTCGGCAACGTCCGCGTCTCGCGCCTGACGCGCGAAGAAGCCATGATCACGCAGTACAAGGATAATATCGCGACGGTCAAGGTACGCCTGCTGAAGAACGAAAACTATATGAGCAGCATGGTCACCGACATGGGCCAGGCGCGCGACCTGCTGGTCTGGGCCGCCGATGCCAGCAATGCGCCGGACGACCTCAATGCCATGACGCAATCGCTGGTCGCCATGCGCGACAGCGTGATGTACACCGCCAACCTGAAGGACCAGGAAGGCCGCTACATGTTTTCCGGCACCCTGACCGACCAGCCGGCGATCGCCTATGACCCGACCGCCGCCGTCGGCGCGCGCTACACGTATGCCGGCGATACGGCATCGCAGGTGGTGGTGGTGGGCAATGGCGTGACGCAGGCGGCCAACGTCAACCTGAAAGACCTGGAAACCTGGCTGAACAAGATCGACCAGGTCATCACGACCCTGAGCGCGCCCGGCGTGCGCTCCAGCGATCCGGCCGTGCGCACGGTGGTATCGGCCGCGCTCGATGGCACCGACCAGGGCATGGAGCTGCTGGGAGGCAAGATTGCCATGTTGGGCGGTGCGCAGAATATCCTCACCACGCTCGACAGCAACCTGTCGAATGTCTCGCTGTCGAACAACATGGCCATGCTGGACCTGAAAAAGACCGACATGGGCGCGGCCGCGATCGACCTCACGGGCTACCAGACGGCGCTGGAGGCAACCTACAAGGCCTACGCCAAGGTCGGCACGATTTCCCTGTTTGACCTGCTCTGACCATCATGCAGATTGCGCAGCTACCCACCTCCTCCGGCGTTGCGTCCAAGGGCGCCGGCACGGCCCGTGGCGTCGATGAGGCGTCGACCGGCCTGGACGGCGCCAGCGCGCGCGCCGATGGCGCCAGTGCGCGCAGTGCCGCGGCGCCGCTGAAACGGGGACTGAGCAACTGGGATCATCAACTGCAGGGCGAAATTTCGAATGCCCAGCAAACACTGGACTACCTCGACCGCAGCAGCGGCCAGCTGCAGGCGCTGAAAAGCGAGCTGGCGGCCAAGCTGGCGGCGCGCCAGGGCCGTGACGGACAGGTGGAAGCGCGCGTGCGCCAGTTCAGCAATACCTGGCGCCAGCGCGCCAGCGCCTCGGGCGGCTCGCTCGACGCACAGCTGAGCTACAGCAGCCCGCAAGCGGCGCAGCAGCAATTCACGATACGCGGCCTGACCATGGCCAGCCTGCAGGAAGGGCCGCAGGAAGTGCTGGCGTTTTCCGTCGGTGGCGCCAACCAGGCGCTGCGTTCGGTGAATATCGAGCCCGGCCTGTCCGAAGAAGAAATCATCGCCCGCTTCGACAAGGCGCTGATGGCCTCGAATATCCGCGTCCGGCGCGGCGAGGACGACAAACTGATCTTCAGCACGCCCGAAGCGTCCTGGGCCTCCGTGCGCGACAGCCTGTCGGTGCGCGGCAGCGGCATCCGTTTCCCGACCGGCCAGATGAACCGCGTACGGACCGACCCGGAACCGCCGGCGATCGCTCCCGAGGAATGGAATACCAGCGATATCGAAGCCCTGCGCGCCACCTTGCAGCAAGTGGTGCAGGCGCTGGCGAACATCCAGCAAACGCGCGAATCGGTCAGCCTGGCGCTGGCGCAGGCGAACAGCCGGGTAGCGCGCGCGCAGCCGGCGCAAGTGACGGTCAGCATGGATGCACTGGCGCAAAAGTTCAACGAGACCGCCAACAAGCCCGGCTATGAATCGCTGCTGGCGATCAGTTCCGCGCTCGTCGGCATCAGCCGCGAACGCGTGATTTCGCTGCTGGGGCTGCGCTAGGGCGCGCCGTGCCTGCCCTCCATACCAAGAGTTCGCTTTGATAAATACCGTCGCCCGCCTGCTCAGTTACGCCCTGCTGGGGAAATCCGGCAAGCATGTCCTCTATATCGCCAGCGTGCGCAAGGTACTGATTTTGCGTAACGACAAGATCGGTGACATGATCGTCAGCACGGCGCTGTTGCGCGAACTGAAGAAAAATTACCCGCACTGGCAGATCGATGTGGCAGCCAGCAGCGCCAACCGCGACGTGATTGCCGACAATCCGCATGTCAGCGAGATCATCATCTGGGACAAGCAGCCGCTGCTGCGTGACTTGCGCACCACCATCGCGGCACTGCGCCGTCGCCGCTATGACGTCATCTTCAATCCCTACAACCGTTTTTCGATTCCCCTGCTGCTGCGCATCAAATGGCTGGGGGCGCGCTACCTGACCGGTTTTGCGATTCCCAAATACGGCACCTCGACGGCAAAGCTGGGCATGTTCGACCATACCGTGCCCTGTGACCGCAACGCCCATATCCTTGACAGCTACTTCGCCACCTTCGGCGAATTTGACCTGCGCGACATCGATCCGCGCTACGAACTGTTCGGCGTGGACGCGCACGCGGCGGCCATCGATGCGGCCTGCGATACGCTGCTGCGCTCGCACGACGGCCTGTTTTGCCTGAATTTCCAGGGCAGCAATGCGCAGCGCACGGTCAGCGTGGCCGACGCCAGCCGCTGCTGCGCCGCGCTGGCGGCGCGCTACCCGCGCCACGCCCTGCTGGTGATTGCCGCGCCCGGCAGCGAGGCGCGCGTGGACGAGATCGTCGACGGCGCTGGCCATGCCAATGTCATGCGGGCGCCGTCCACCGGCCATATCCTGCAACTGGCAGCGCTGATACGGCGCTGCGAACTGGTGCTGTCGCCCGACACCTCGGTGATCCATATCGCTTCGGCGTATGACAAGAAAATCGTCGGCTACTATATCCGTACCGACAATTACCGGTGGTTTTACCCGGCCAGCCGCCACTACCGCGTGATCCTGGCGCCTGGCCTGACCCTGGCCAGCGTCAGCGCTGACGAGACCCTGGCTGCCGTCGAAGCGCTGTTTGCCGAGCAAAACGGTACCCCGCAGGGCACGGAAAATTTGCAAGGATTCCACCATGCAATGCCAGCCTCGGCAGGGGAATGAGCAGGGAATCAATAGCTTAAAAGCCCATTTTGCGCCGGCGCAAGCCAAAATCATGCCCCACCACCAGCAAGGTGCTGGCCACCAGGCTCGACAGGCCGACGATCAATTGAATCAATTTATCGTCGGGCAATATCCACAATGACGAAGCCGGTGTTTCACAGCCGGTGGCCGCACTGATCAGGGGCGCCACCCAGGCCGCGTCGGGCGTCACGTCGAGCACGACGGCGCCGTCGGCGCTGGTCTGCATATAGATGTCGCCGCCTTCGGCCAGCGTGAAACAAATGCCGACGCCGGTTTCCTGCGCGCCGATATTGTCCTGCATGCTGCGGTTGTGCTCGTCGATCCACACTTCCACGTCGTATGGCGTTTCCAGGTGCTCCCACGGACGGGGCCGGAAACGGGGACGCGCCAGGATCTCGTCGGTGGCCGTGCGGTCGTGGTTGTCTGCTGCGTTGTCTGCTGCATTGTCTGCTGCGTTGTCTGATGCGCCTTGCATGGTTGCTTTCTTTGCGATGATGCGGCGTAACCCTTTGTCCGCCAGCCATCATTATCCCCTGTTCGCGCCAGCATGGACAACCATCAGAAAAACTGACAGCTATCAACTTTTAATATCAGCAAGACTGACCTATCATGCTGGCCAGTTCATCATTACGGGCAGCACATGCAAGGCATCCAACGCAAAATCGTCTACGTCACCGCCTTTGAAATCATCGGCATGACCATTTCCACCCTGTGGCTCACTTTATTGTCGGGCGAGTCGCCCACCAGCACCGGGCCGCTGGCCCTGATGATCACCAGCATCGCCGTGATCTGGAATCTGCTGTACAACACCGCGTTTGAATACTGGGAGATCCGGCAGGTATCGCGCACGCGCACCGTCTGGCGCCGCGTGGTGCATGCGATCGGCTTCCAGATCACCCTGGTGGTCTACCTGATACCGCTGATTGCCTGGTGGTTGAATATCACCCTGTGGCAGGCCTTCGTACTCGATTTTGCGCTGATGCTGATCATTCCCTGCTACAGCTTTGTCTTCAACTATGTGTTCGACGGCCTGTTCGGCGTGCCGCTGTCGGCACAGCAGCCGGTGGCAGAGCCGGCGATTCAGGGCGCTTCGGCCAGCAACTGAAGAAACGTCCGCGCCGCCACGCCGAGCGGCCGGTCCTTCATCCACACCAGGTGGATCGGCAGCGCCAGGCCGTTGCCGGTGTTCTTGAACGCCAGGCGGCGCACGCGGCCGGCCGCCAGCGAGGGCGCAATCGCCGCTTGCGCAAAGTTGCCCCAGCCCAGGCCCGCCTCGACCATCGCCAGCGCCATCGGCAGGCTGTCGGTGCGCCAGTGCGACAGGCCCACCACCGGGCGCGCGTCGGCCAGTTCCAGCTCGCGGCTGGCAACGATGATCTGGCGCAGGTTGACCAGTTCCTCGATATACACGGCGCGCCCCGCCTCGGCAGGAGGGTGTTGGGTGGAAATTATCGCCAGCAAGGCATCACTGCCGACCAGCTGGAATTGTTCCGCGTGATTGATCCGTCCGCCGCCAAAGGCCATGCAGGCGCTGATGCGGCCCCGGTGCAGCAGGTCCAGCACATCGTCCTGCGGCGCGGTCAGGACTTCGATATCGAGCAGCGGGTGGCGCTGCGACAGGGCCTGTACCGCGCGCAGGAAGGGAGCATGGTCGAGTTCGGCGGCGATACCCAGCGAAATGCGGCTCTCCAGGCCCTGCGACAGTTGCTGCACATGCAGGTGGAGCTGCTTGAGCTGTTCGGCCACCAGGCGCGCGTGCGGCAGCAGCGCGATGGCGGCCGGGGTCGGCACGGCGATGCGCGCGCCGCGCTCGAACAGGGAAATGCCGAGTTCGGCTTCGAGATGGGCGACCGCCATGCTGACGGCCGACGGCGAGCGCCGCAGGGCGCGCGCGGCGCTGGAAAACGAGCCGCCATCGACCACGGCCAGGAACAGTTCGATATTATGGCTGGACAGTTTCATGGGTCGTGCAGTCAAACGGCGGGCACTTTTTTGTGCGGAGATGGTCGAACAGCGTATTGTATTTGACAGGAGGCGAACATGCGATTCTGGCGACGCAAGAGCGGCTATGTCTCGGACTTTGGCAAGTTCATGGACGATTTTCTACAACGCCACCCCGAAGTGCGCGAAAGCCGCCGCCGCGGCTGGCGCATCTACTGGGAGCGGCCTGCCGATTTCCGCGAACTGGAGCGGATCATGGCGGACCGGGTGCCGGAACCGCCGTACCACTATGAATAGTACTTAACCCTTCCAGGTGCGCTGCAAGCCCGTATCGGCATGGATCCAGCCGCCGCGCGGGCCGGCGCGGTAATAAAAGCCGACCCCGCCCTGCTTGAAGCTGCGCACCAGAGTACCGAGCACTTCAGAGTTCAGATTCGCCACGCGGATATCGGCGGCCTTGCCCGAAATATGCAGCGACTGGCGCGCGGCCGGCACGCCTGCCTCGCGCAGGCGGCTGTTCGACTCGGACGTGCGGTAGCCGGACAAGATCTCCAGCGGCTGCTCGATGCCGTAGCGGGCGATAAACGCCTGCGTGCCCCACAGCGTTTCAAACAGTTTCGGATCGATCGGCGCCGTCTTCTTGCCGTTGACGTCGCGCAGCAAATGGCACAGCTCCTGGTAGGCCGAATCGATGACTTCGCCATCTTTCCAGTACAGCAGCTTGGCCTTTTCATTGCTGGCCGGGCGCACCACTTCCAAGGTGCGCGGCTTGAGCCAGAATTCCAGGTCGAGGATCTGCGCGTCGAAAATATCGGGTGGCGGCGCCATTTCCGTGATCGGCGCGCCGCGTGGCGTGGTGATCGACCGATCGATGCTGGCCAGTTGCTGCGGCTGCGGCGGCACGCCGGTCTTCGGCATGCGCGGCTTGGCGCCGGCCGAGGCCATGGCCGGTTTCTCCGTGCGCGAAGCGCAACCGATCAGCGGCGTGGCCACCAGTCCGATGGCGGCCAGGTTCATGCCGTGTTGTAGAAAGTTTCTGCGCGTTGCCATAGTCCATCCCCGATAAAACAATGGGGAATACTATAGCGCATTGTGTCGCGAAGAAAAACCCTGGACACTATCGTGCTGGCCTCATTTCCCGCTATTTTCCATTCTGTAATGCGTCAGGCCGCCGTGGCGATGCGCGATTCGGCCTCGTTGGCCACGGCCAGCGAACTCAGGGGCTTGTCGAGCAGGTAGCCCTGGGCCACGATCGGCAGGCCGGTGGCCTCGGCGATGCGCTGCAGGGCCTGCAGCGCGGCCGGCGTGTCGAGGCGCTTGAAGACGACGCGGATCTTTGCCGCGTGGCACAGGGTGACAAAATTGGCGGCCGCGGCTTCATCGCTGAGGTTGCCCGCGTCCAGCTTGAAGCTGTGCGGATGCAGGCGTTCCAGCAGGCCGATGGCTTCGTTGACGCTGTTGACATTGATCGCCAGGCGAAAGCCGTTGCGGCGGTAATTGTCGGCCACATAATTCAACAGCCAGCTCTGGTTGGTGGTGACGGTGGGCAGTTGCAGCACGATGCGCTCGATCGGCAGGCCCAGCGCGTCGAGGATGCGCTGGAAGGCGTGGCCGTGGTTGCTGCTCACCGCACTGAGCAGGCGGTCGTGCACGTTCAGGTACAGGTCGGCCTGCCCGGCCTCGTTCTGGCGGAAAAAATTGATCGCATGCAGCATGCGGCACAAGCGGTCCAGCTCCACCGATTCATCGTCGCTGGCCGCGTGGTCGAGCAAGCGCCACAGTGACAGCCCCTCGTCGGCCTTCGACACGCTGCGCGCCAGGCCCTCAAAGGCCAGCACCTTGCCGCTTTGCAATTCGCGCAGCGGCTGGAAGGCGCTGGTCATGGTGCAATTGAAAAAGCGGCCCAGCGCCCTGCCCTCCTCGTCCAGCCAGACACTGGTGCCGGCTTGCGTCTGGTGCGACAAACGGGCCAGGTAATTCTTGAGGATGGGAAATGGCATGCTGACTCCTGTTAGGCTGCACCGTGCGCCGCCTCGTGGGTAGCCTGGTGCCAAAGCGTGCAGATTAAGGCAGCGCCGCGCAAACGCGAACGAATGCTTTCGCCATTTGATATGCGCGGATCAGATAAGCGTGGCCGCAGTTCAACGGCATATGCATATGCGGAAAAAGTCCTTTTCGCCCGGCCCCGCTGCCCTTACTCTGGTCCTGTACCGATATCAGCAGGAGAAGTCAGTTATGTGCCAGTTACTCGCCATGAACAGCAGCAAGCCCGCAGCCCTGGGTTTTTCCTTTGCCGGCTTTACGGAACGGGGCGGACGCACGGGCGAGCATCGCGACGGCTGGGGCATCGCGTTTCATTCCAGCGAAGGCTGCACTCTGCTGACCGACCACCTGGCCGCCATCGATTCGCCGCTGGCCAAGCAGCTGCACGAAAAACCGGTCAAGGCGAGAAATATCGTCGCGCATATCCGCAAGGCCACGCATGGCCGCGTCGCGCCGGAAAACACCCATCCGTTTGCGCGCACCTTGTGGGGCAAGACCTGGTCGTTCGCGCACAATGGCGAACTGAAGGCCTGGGACTCGCCGCAGCACGACGACTACCACGCCGAAGGCGACACCGACAGCGAGCAGGCCTTCTGCCATCTGCTGGCCGCGCTGCGCACGCGCTTTCCCGGCGGCGAGCCGGCACGCGAGGCCTTGCGCACGGCCATTACGGAGATTGCGCGCGAGATCGCCAGCAACGGCAGCTTCAATTTCATTTTGTCCGACGGCGAGCTGCTGTACGCCCATTGCTCGACGCATCTGCATTATGTGATACGCGAATACCCATTTTCCGTGGCGCAACTGATCGACTGCGAACGCAGCATCGACTTTCGCCAGCACAACCATCTCGACGACCGCATCGCCGTCATCGCCACCCATCCGCTGACGGAAAATGAACCGTGGACGGCGTTTGCCCCGGGCGAATTGAAAGTGTTTGCGGGCGGCGCGCTGCTGCAGGACACGCCGCCGCAACGCGGCGTGTATATCCAGATCAGTTATTGAGGGAAGAGAAAGAACGGCGCGTAGGAAAATTCAGGCCGAATTACAGTTGCAAAAACGCTTGCGCTTGGCATCGCCCTTGGGCTCGCCCGCCACCAGGCAGGAAGGATCGAGCGCCTTCCAGCAGAATATCGTCTCCACGCCATACGGCGAACGCACATTGCCCGCTTCGCTATATCCCTGCTTGACAAAGAATGCCTGGCCGCTGGCGGTGCTGTGCAGTTGCAGCGCCTTGATGCCCCACAGCTTCGCCTGCGCCTCCAGTTGTTCCACCAATGCCGTGCCGGCGCCGCGGTGCTGCGCTTCGGGCAGCAAATAGCACAGGGCCAGCTTGCCGGCGCGCGTCAGCAGCGCCACGCCGACCACCACGCCGGCGTCGACGGCGACCAGCGCATGATTGGTGGGCGAGGCGAACCAGCACGCCACCATCTGCGGTGTTTTATTGCCCAGCCAGGCTTCCAGGATGGCCGGATCATGCCGGTGGTCTAGCGCGCAGCATTCGACGATGGAACGCCGCAATACCGTGCACGCGTCGACAGCGTCGGCCGATGTTGCAATACGAATTTCAAGACTCATGGATACTCACAAATTATTACGGTTGCCGATACAGGCGTCATCAACCCTGCAGCGCGCGATTCCGACTATACACCAAGCGGCGCGATCCGGTTTTTTCGCGCCGTGCCGCCAGCCGGTTCTGCCGATGGCGGTCAGTCTCAGGCTAAGCGCTGGCGACGGCCTTGCCCACGAATGTTTTCAAAAATCCATATCTGTTTTTTGATGGAAAACGCGATTTTATCTAAGAGCCTATCCCATTAGTGAGCGTCTTCTGCTTGCAGCTCATCAGGAGCGCGGACAAGGCGCGAGGAGGCCGCATGGCGAGCCATGCAACGACGAGCAACGCAGTCCCCGCTTCTGAGGGGCGCCAGCAGGGGGCATATTCATCTACTGGGATAGGCTCTAAGCATATTACGAAATGTTCGTTTCCTTTTCGGCCAGAATTTTAGACTATGTCCATCTGCAACCACAACACGAGAAAAACATGTCCAAACAAAACGCCGCATTGCCGCTCACCGCATCGCCCCTCACCGCGCGTACGCGCCGCTGGTTCCTGGCCGGCGCCATGGCTGTCGGCGCCATGGGCATGGGCTTGCCGATGGCGGCCAGCGCCGCCGAACCGGTGGTGTTGCTGAACGTGTCGTACGACGTGATGCGCGAACTGTTCAAGGACGTCAACCCGGCCTTTATCGCCGAATGGCAAAAAAAGACCGGTGAGACCATCACCATCAAGCAGTCGCACGGCGGCTCGAGCAAGCAGGCGCGCTCCGTCGCCGATGGCCTGGAAGCGTCGGTCGTGACCATGAACCAGGCGAATGACATCGACCTGCTGGCTGACCGTGGCCTGGTGGTGGCCGACTGGGCCAAGAAATTCCCGAACAATGCCGCGCCGTTCTATTCGACCATGGTGTACCTGGTGCGCAAGGGCAATCCGAAACAGATCAAGGACTGGGACGACCTGGCCAAGCCCGGCATCAAGGTGATCGTGCCGAATCCCAAGACCTCCGGCAACGGCCGCTACACCTACCTGGCGGCCTGGGGCTATGCCGTGAAAAAAGGCGGCACCGAAGCGCAGGCGCGCGACTTGGTGACGCGTTTGTTCAAGAACGTGCCGGTGCTGGACGGCGGCGGCCGTGGCGCCACCACCACCTTCACCCAGCGTGAAATCGGCGACGTGCTGGTGACGTTTGAAAACGAAGTGCAACTGGTGCGCAAGGAATTCGGCGACAACTTCGAAGTGGTCTACCCGAGCGTGTCGATCCTGGCCGAATCGCCGGTGGCCGTGGTCGACAAGGTGGTCGACCGCCGCGGCATCCGCAAGGAAGCCACCGCCTACCTGCAATACCTGTACTCGGAACCAGGCCAGGAATGGGCCGCCAAGCACTTCCTGCGCCCACGCTCGGCCACCGTCGCCAAGAAATACGCGGCCAGCTTCAAGCCGATCAGCCTGTTCACGGTCGACGAGGTGTTCGGTGGCTGGAAGCAAGCGCAAAAGAAACACTTTGACGACGGCGGCGAGTTCGACAAGATCTACCAGAAGTAATCAGTCGCAGCCCACGCTTCACTTTATTTGAAAAAATCGCCTGACAGCAATGCTCAGGCGATTTTTTGCATATGGGTATGCGGATCGATTCGTTTGCAAACCGCCGCCCAAGCCTTACTCTGTCCCTGTCGCGCCAACCGGCGTACCCACCAGCAAAAGGACAGACCATGGCTATCTCGGAAATCAATGTACGTAACCAGTTTCGCGGCAAGATCAAGGAAATCATCCTCGGCTCGGTCGTCTCCGAAGTCGATGTCGAGACCCCGCACGGCATCGTCACCTCGGTCATCACCACGCGCTCGATCAAGGACCTGGATTTAAAGGTGGGCAGCGAAGTGATCGCGCTGGTCAAGTCGACGGAAGTGTCGATTGCGAAGATTCAGTAAGCAGTAGTTCCCCGCCCGGCCCCGTTCTGTGGGCCGGCGTATCTAGTCTTTGTCACTTTTACTACCTCAGCACCTGCATACATTAATTTTGCTATTCACGAATCGAGAGCGATGTGGGATGATAGGCAAAATGAAATCCGTCTCTCTATGGATTTTTTGCATAATTCACAGGTGTATATAAATGATTAAAGAATATCGGATTTCAAACTTTAAGTCGCTAGTTGACTTCAGTATCCATTTGCCAAAATTTACCGTTTTAATTGGCTTAAATGGCGCGGGTAAAACAACCATCTTACAAGCATTTGATTTTCTTTCCCAACTTATGAATGGAAGGATCGATGAATGGTTGAGCACGCGAGGATGGGATAAAGCCGATATTAACTCAAAATTAGTTTCCACTAGCAATATCCATTTTGGAGCAGAAACCACTTCTCCTCATGAAAATACATCGGATTTTTGGGTGGCATCATTTAATCGAAAAGAGTTAGCATGCTTAAATGAGGTGGCCCAGACATGGGAAAGCAGAGAATTTAAGAAGTCACTACTTGCTTTGAAAGATAGGCAGTATCGTATTGATGAACGCGATCCAGTACCGGTCGCATTTAGTTACCAAGGTTCTATATTGTCTCAACTGAGAGACACCGAACTAAGTTCCGAACTAAAAATTATTCGAAACACACTGCGTAATATTAGATCACTAGAACTGCTCTCACCTCATCTGATGCGGCAACGGACACGCGACAATGCAGCGGGAATTGGCATCGGCGGTGAAAAACTTTCTGCCTATCTGCACTCAATCAAAGGCGGTGACAAACAGCATCTTCTGGAACTGCTGCGCACGTTCTACCCCCGTGTGATCGACTTCAAATCATCGCCCACCAAAGGTGGCTGGAAACGCCTGTCGATCATCGAGGACTTCGATGGCAAGCATGTCGAATCCGAAGTACGCCATATCAATGACGGCCTGCTGCGCGTGCTGGCCATGCTGGCGCAAACGCTTGATGGCGATGCCATGCTGCTGTTCGACGAAGTGGAAAACGGTGTTAATCCTGAAATTGTGGAAAAGCTGGTGAACTTGCTGGTCAATGCAAGACAGCAAATCCTTGTTACAACGCACAATCCAATGATTCTGAACTATCTGGAAGATGAAGTGGCACGCGAGTCAGTGCTGTTTGTCTACAAAACGCCAGAGGGTTTTACGCGAGTACGACCATTTTTCTCATTGCCAAGCATCGGTGAAAAACTCGATCTGATGGGACCCGGTGAAGCTTTTGTCGATACTGATCTGGTGGCACTCACGGCGACTTGTGTCGAACTCGACAAGCAGGAAGCTACTGCCAAAGAAGTGGAAGAGAAGGCGAAGAAATTACTCGCATCAAAGAAAGCGGCCGCATGATACTGGTCCTGAGCGGCGAAGGCCCCAGCGACTTGGGCGTGTGCACCAACGCCCAAGGCCGCTGCAGCGATATCAACTTCCAGCCAGGGCCAATCACAGTATTGTTGGAACAACTGATCGGACGCAAGCCGGGCGGCGCGCTGTCAGACACTCCGGATGCCATCCAATTCATCAGCAAAGCACGCTTGCTTGAGGTTGCCGCCAAGCGCAAGGCCAACAAGCGCAGCGTGATTTTGCCTGGCAAAAAACATGGACTGGAAACTGGCTATTTTCATGCCAATGCGTTGGATCTCGGTCAGACAAGCCTGGAAATAGAAGTTGAGTTGGATGATACAGCCGTAGCCGTCCTATTCCGCGACCACGACAAAATGCGTTCCGATCCGCCAGCCCTTTGGGATCAAAAATGGAAATCCATGCTCGACGGTTTTCACCGCGCCCAATTCCCCCGTGGCGTGCCCATGCTGCCCAATCCAAAGTCCGAAGCCTGGCTGCTGTGTGCGGCAAAGAAACAGCCCTTCCAGCACTGCGCCAAACTCGAAGACGTTCCCGGCAACGATGACGCACCAAATTCAGCCAAGACACAGCTGGCACGTGCGCTCGGCGGCGAGAAAAGCGCGGTGGAACTGGCCGAGTGGATGCGCAACGTAGACTTTAATGCGGCCGCAGCTTCCGCCATGCCCAGCTTTGCCGCCTTCCACGACCGCTTGCAACTGGTGCTTGGCGAGATGCTGCACTAATCCCGGAACAAATACGTAAACGTCCTGCTCACCGGCAGCTTTTCCGTGCTGCCTTTGACCAGCACCTGCATGCGTTCGGCGTCGATGCGTTCGGCCGCTTCGATGGCTTTGACGTTGACCATGGTGCCGCGGTGGATTTGCCAGAACTGGTCGGGATCCAGGCCGCCCAGCAAATCTTTCAAAGGGGTGCGCACCAGCGCTTCCGAGCCGGCCAGTACCACGCGCGTGTATTTGGTGTCGGCCTGGAAGAACAGCACCTCGTCGATATCGATCAGGCGGATCTGCTTGCCCACGCTGGCCCTGATCCATTTCATCTTTTCGCGCGGCGGCGCCGGCAGCGCGGCGCGCAGCGATTGCAGCAGGTCGGCCATGTCGGCTGGCTGGGCACCGAGTTTTTCGCGCAGGCGGGACAGGGCCCGCTGCAGGCGCTCGGCCTGTACCGGCTTCAGCAGGTAGTCGACGGCGCCGGCGTCGAACGCGTCGACCGCATACTGGTCGTAGGCGGTGACGAACACCACGTGGGCGCGCTTGCCGATGCGCTGGGCCACTTCCAGGCCGGACAGGCCCGGCATGCGAATGTCGAGAAACACCACCTCGGGCTCGTGTTCCAGGAAACCATCCCAGGCGTCGTTGCCGTTTTCGGCTACCAGCACGATGCGTGCTTCGGGCCAGGCAACGGCCAGCATGGTTTGCAGGCGCTCGCGCATCAGCGGCTCGTCTTCGGCAATCAGGATGGTGGTGTTCATGCGGTGGGTTCTTTCAGACTGGATGCCATTTTAATGGGGAGTAATATGTCGGCGATCACGCCGCCCTCTTCGCCGTCACGCAGGCTCAAACTGGCGGACGGGTCGGACAGGCGCAGCCGGCTGCGCACGTTTTCCAGGCCCAGGCCGCCTTCCGGCGCATGCCCGGTATCGCCTTGCGGCAAGCCCATACCCGTATCCTGCACCCGCAGGCGCAGCATGCCGTCCACTTGCTGCGCGCTCATGGTGATCTCGCCGCCGCGCAAGGATGGTTCGATGCCGTGCTTGATGGCGTTCTCGGCCAGGGTCAGCAGGATCATGCTGGGTATCGTCAGTTGCGCAAATTCGGCCGGCAAGTCCAGCGCATAGCGCAGCCGGGAACCCATGCGCGCCTGCATCACGCGCAAATACGCGGCCACCATCTCGAACTCGCTTTGCAGCGCGACCTGCTCGCTGCGCATCTCGGCCAGGCTGGCGCGCAAAAAGGCGATCAGGTCGGCCGTCAGCGCCGCCGCCCTGGCCGCCCCCGGTGCACCCTGCTCGGCCAGTTGCTGCACCGCGCCCAGGGTATTGAACAGGAAATGCGGCTCGATCTGGGCGCGCAGCAGGCGCAGCTGCGATTCGCTCAGTTCGCGCGCCAGGCGGTCGCGCTCGGCATCCTGCTGCAGCTGCAGGGTCAGCGCTTCGTACTGGCGGTTGCGCCAGCTGGTCACGATGGCCAGCGGCACCATGTAAAACACCACCGCCACCAGCAGGGCGATGCCGCCCACGCGCAGCAGGCGCTCGAAGGCCATGCCCATGGAGCCGGTGTCGCTCAGGCCGGCCAGCATCACGCCCGTCACCACGCCAGCGGCGCAGGTCGAGACGATCAGCAGGACTTTCTTGAGCTTGTGGCGCACCGAACTGCGGTAATTGAACCAGACACCGATCAAGCCCCACACCAGCGCAAAGCCCATGCCATTGCTGAAGAGCACGGCCTTGAGCAATTCGAACTTGGCCGGCATCAGCAGGTGCAATACCACGCCGATGGCGCTGAACAGCAACATCAGCTTGAAGGCGGCAATATAAAAGCCGGCGCCACGGTATTTGAGCAGGAAATCATGCAATTGCTGGCGCTCGATCGGCGTCAGGGTCGACAGGTTGCGGGCGATGCAGCGGCGCACACGGCCCTTCACCTGCGCCGCCATCTCCGGGTGTTTCAGCACCAGCAGCGATTCGTCATCAATGCTGCGATACCAGTCCCTGTATTTTTTCAACATGCTGCGTTCTCCGTGGTCTGTGATTCAAACATGAACGCAGTCTACGGCGGCGACCTTTGCAGGCACAGCGGCGGGCGACGAAACACGAAGCGGCGGGCATCAACGACGAAAACGCCATGAGAGTCCGCCAAGATTGCTGAAATAGTACGAAGTTTCCGAGATGAAATCAATACGCGGGCGAGAATTTTCACTCTGGCAATAGTGCGTTATTTATTTTGCCTGATTGGTCCAAAATGGGCTTGACGAACCCGTGTGCCATAGACATTGCCGGCGTGTTGATGGTATCGTCTATGCTTGGCAAATATTGCTTCAGAGATACATGTCACGCCTGCGGACATGATCCCGATATTGCGCGCAGCGCCCTCCCGTGGCGCCCCCAAACTGCTTTCCCAGACAACTCCATGCTCAAAAAAATGTTCGCCGCCGTGCTGATGACGCTATCCACAGCGGCCATCGCCGTGCCCTTCGGTTCCCAGTCCATCCTGGTGGTCGAAGACGGCACAGGTAAAGTCTTGCTTGAAAAAAACGCCAACGTGGTCGTGCCCATCGCGTCCCTGACCAAGCTGATGACGGCCATGGTCGTGCTCGACTCCAAGGCCAACATGAAGGAAGAAATCCTGATCGACCAGGTCGACGTCGATACGCTGAAACACAGTACCTCGCGCGTGCCGGTGGGCGCCACCCTGAGCCGCCACGATGTGCTGCAACTGGCGCTGATGTCGTCCGACAACCGCGCCGCCGCCTCGCTGGCGCGCACCTATCCGGGCGGCCCGACCGCCTTTGCGGTGGCCGTCAACGCCAAGATAAAGGCGCTGGGCATGCGCCAGACCGTGATCGAAGAACCGACCGGCCTGTCGCCGAACAACCAGTCGACCGCCGCCGACCTGGTCAAGATGGCGGTGGCAGCCTCGCGCTACCCGGAAATCAGCCGCATCACCACCGATTCGAAAGACGTGATCCAAATCAAGGGCCGCGACGTGGAATACCACAACACGAACCGCCTGGTGGGCGCCAAGGGCTGGGATATCGGCCTGTCGAAAACCGGCTTTACGAATGAAGCGGGTCGCTGCCTGATCATGCGCATCAAATCGGCCGGCAAGTTCGCCACCATGATTTTGCTCAACGCGCGCGCCAATTCCGTGCGCGCCATGGACGCCGTCAATATCCGCCGCATGCTGGCGGCCGAAAACGGCATCGCCGAACCGAAAGTGGTGCGCGCCTCGGCCAGCCGGCATAAAAAGGCGCCGGCCAAGCCATCGAAGCGCCGCCGCGCCCGTTAAACCTGGCGCACGGAACTGCCGCCAAATACCGCATGCTGGCGCAGCAAGGGCTTGAACAAGCTGTACAGCATTTTTTGTTCCGGCATGCTGACGCTGTCGAGCGCCTCACGATGCTGCGGTGACAGCACGATATCGACCGCGGCAACATTGTCGGCAACCTGCCCTGCGCGGCTTGCGCCCATCAGTGTCGCCGCCACTCCCGCGCGCGCAGTCACCCACGCCAGCGCGATCTGCGCCTGGCTGTAGCCGCTGTCACTGGCCACCTGCTTGAGCGTGTCCAGGATGGCCCAATTTCGTTCAGTAAATAATGTATCGCCAAAGGGATTGGCGCCATCAAGGCGCTTGTCTGCGTCCGGGCGCTCCTGCCCGGCTGGCGCGGCGTCGCGCGGCAAGCCGGCCGGTCGCGGCGAGGCGCTTTCTACGGCAGCGCGGTCATATTTTCCCGTCAGCAGGCCGAACGCCAGCGGACTCCACGGCACGATGCCCATCCCGAACTCCGCCGCCAGGGGCATGAATTCGTCCTCGATATCGCGGTTGGCCAATGAGTAAAAATACTGCAGCGCAATCGGACCGGGCATGCCGCGCAGCGCTGCCAGGGTAGCGAGCTTGGCGATATACCAGGCCGGTGTGTTCGACATGCCCCAGTAACGAATTTTTCCCGAGCGAACCAGGGCCGCCATGGTTTCCAGCAACTCCTCGGCTGGCGTGACCGAGTCCCACACATGTATCCAGTAGAGATCGACATGGCCGGTGCGCAGACGGCGCAATGACGCGTCGAGCGAAGCGTGGATATGCCGGGCGCCATTGCCGCCGGCATGCGGACCCTGGCCATTGGCAAAACCCGATTTGGTGGCCAGTACCATGCGCTCGCGCAAAGCGCTGCCCTCGCCGCCCATGAATTTTCCCAACATTTCTTCGCTGACGCCACCGGCATAGACGTCGGCCGTATCGATGAAATTGCCACCCGCGTCGAGAAAGGCGTCGAATACTGCGCGCGACTGCGCTTCGCCGGAACCCCAGCGCGCGGTGCCGAATGTCATGGTGCCGAGGCAAAACGGGCTGACCACCAGGCCCGAACGGCCGAGGGTACGATAGTCTGTCATGGGCATGGCTTTACTTTCCGAGTGATTGATAGGAAAATAGTAGTCGAGTTCTCCAGGCAGCACAAGACATTTCCTATCGATCACTAAACTATATGAGCGAGACCATCAAGAAGAAAGGACGGCCGCTGTCGTTCGACCGCCAGGACGCCTTGCAAAAAGCCATGCTGCTGTTCTGGCAGCATGGCTACGAGGCCACCTCGCTCAATGACATCACGGCAGCCCTGGGCGTCAAGCCGTCGAGCGTGTATTCGGCGTTCGGCGACAAGAAAGGGCTGTTTCTCGATGCCATCGGCCTGTATCTGTCAGGCCCCGTCACGTCGGACGGCATCATCGACGAAGCCCCATCCGCACGTGCAGCGGCGTGCGAGCTGCTGCGCGTTGCGGCCATCGGTTTTACCGGCAAGGACACGCCACCGGGCTGCCTGTTGGCCAGTTCGGCGATCAGCTGCTCGGATTCGGCAAACGACGTCAGGCTGGAGCTGGCGGCGATACGGCGCGCCATCGAGGCGCGCCTGCGCGCAAAAATTCTCGCCTCGATCGAGCAGCAGGCACTGCCGGACGATACCGACGCCGACAGCCTGGCGGCCATGACCATGGCCGTGATCCAGGGCATGTCGACCCTGGCACGCGATGGCGCGACGCGGGACAAGCTGCTGGCAGTGGGCCATGCAGCCATGCGGGCATGGCCATAGGTCCGGAGCAGGCCCCTATTTGCCTGACCGGTTGGTCATGATGACACCGGCAATCGTCACCGCACCGCCCACCAGCATCGACGCCAGCACCGGCTCGCCCAGCAAACCCGCTGCCAGCACGATGCCGAACACCGGCACGAGATTGTTGAACACGGCCGTGCGCGAGGGGCCGATCGCTTTCACGCCCTCGTAATACCAGACAAAACCGATCACGGTGCCGAACACGCCAAGATAGCCGATGGCGGCCCATACCTGCCAGCCAAAGCTGCGCCATGGCACGGTAGGGAACTCGAACGCCGCACCGACCAGCAAAAAGGCCAGGCCCCACATGGCGGCGTAGGTGGTGGCGGCCACCGGGCTCAGGCCCTTGAGCGCCACGCGTCCGATCAGGGTATACGCGGCCCAGCTGGAAATACCGCAGAACATGAAGATCTCGCCGGCGCCTATGCCGCCGCCATTGCCGTGCAAGAGGCCAAGAAGGTCGCCGCGCGTGATGACGATGGCCGTGCCGCAAAACGCCAGCATGATGCCCAGCCACTTGAAGGCCCCCAGGCGCTCGCGGAACAGCAGCGCCGAGGCCAGCGCCGTGACGATCGGGTTCAGCGCCACGAACAGCGCCGTGCGCCCGGCCGGCATGCGCGACAGGGCCGCTAAAAAGCACAGGTTATACAGGAAGATGCCGGTCAGGCCCAGCGCGGCGGTGGTCGCCAGTTGTTTGCGGTCCAGGCGCGGCAGGCCTCCTTCGAATTTCCAGGCCAGCAGCACCAGCAGCAGCACGGCCACGCCGAAGCGCCCGCTGGCGGCCGTCATCGGTGGCATCTGCTGGGCCAGCACCCTGCCCGCGATAAAAGTGCCGCCCCAGAACAGGGCGACGAAAATCAGTTTGATATAGACCAGCGGCGACTGGCTGGCAAAGGATGAAGCGGCGATCGTGCGCATTGGAAGTCCTGTGATGCCGCTTGTGCGGCGGGGTGTGTCCGTATATATTAATACTAATAGCGACTCATGAAATAATGAGCAATTACTCATACCCAACAGCGAACCCCCGATGACCTTCACGCAACTGGAAATTTTTACCCTGGTGGCCGAGCTGCGCGGCTTTTCCGCCGCCGCCATGCAACTGGGCATCAGCCAGTCGGCCGTCTCGCATGCGTTAAAGGCGCTGGAAAAAGAGATGGGCGTGGACCTGATCGTGCGCCACCAGGCCTCGGCCGAACTGACCGAGGTGGGCCGCCAGCTGCTGCTGCGCGCGCGCGAAATTCTCGGCCTGTCCGAAGCGATGCGCCAGGAAGCGGCCGACGTGCTGGGCCAGCGCCAGGGATCATTGCGCATCGGCTCGTTCGGCGCCACCTCGTCCCTCAATTTGCTGCCGGCGATCACGGCGCAATTCAAACAGCGCTACCCGGGCATCGAACTGCGCATCGACGAGGGCGCCGACCATGAAGTGGTGCAATGGATACGCGAGCGCCGGGTCGATGTGGGTTTCCTGGTACTGCCCGACGAGCGCTTCGATACGCTGCCGCTGGTGGAAGACCAGATGATGGCGCTGCTGCCGCGCACCCATGCGCTGGCCGGTGCGGCATCCGTCACGCTGGCGCAGTTGTGCACCGACCCGTTCATCATGTCCGAAGCCGGTTGCGCGGCGCTGATCGAGCCGCTGTTCGCCAACGCCCGGCTGAAACCGGACGTGCCATATCATATCAGCCAGATGATCACGATTTTCGACATGGTCAGCCGCGGCACGGGCGTGTCCATCGTGGCCGAAATGGCACTGCCGCAGCGCCTGGCCAGCCAGTATCCGGAGCTGGTCGCCCTGCCCCTGGACCCGCCGGTACTGCGCAAGGTAGGCCTGGCCGTGCGCGACCGGCGCCAGAATACGCCGGCCACCAATGCCTTCCTGGAGCTGGCCAGGCAGATGGCTCCGCAGTTAGCGCCAAGGCGCTGAGGCCACCCTGTTATCGGCGCGGCCGGCCCGATGTACACTGGAAGCCTGTCGACGCCGCAGGCCTGGCGTCCCGTTCAAGCAACGCAGCGCGGATGCGCCATCATGGGAGTACGTTCATGCTCACTTCGCTACGCAATCTGATGCAACCGCCGCCGGGCATGGCGTTCGATTTCAGCCAGCCTGCGGGAGAACCGGCGCTGGCGCCGCCGGACGGCGTCTCCTGGCGCGTGTTTGCCAATCCCGTCTCGCTGTTCATCGGCGGCGCGGCGGCGGTGCTGCTCGAACTGGCCGAACCGTCGGTACGTTCCGGCGTCTGGGACCACAGCGACTTTCAGCGCGACCCAGGCAAGCGGCTCAAACGCACCGGCTTTGCCGCCATGATGACCGTGTATGGCCCCCGCTCGGCGACCGAAAAACTGATCGCGCGCGTGGTGCGCATGCACGGCCACGTGGAGGGCAGCACGCCCGATGGCCTTGCGTATCGCGCCAACGATCCCCGCCTGCTCGACTGGGTGCATGCGACGGCCACCTTCGGTTTTAGCGAGGCCTATCACCGCTATGTGCGCCCCTTCAGCGCGGGCGAACTGGATGCCGCCTTTTTCGAAGCCCTGCCTTCCGCCCGCCTGTATGGCGCCACCGGCACGCCGGCTTCACGGGCAGAATGGGAAACCCTGCTGGCCGCCACCGCGCCACGGCTGGAAGGCTCGGAGATCCTGGCCGACTTTGTGCGCATCATGTCCGGCGCGGCCATCCTGCCGGCGCCGATGCGCTGGCTGCAGCGGCTGCTGATGCGCGCCGCCGTGCAGATGACGCCCGAACCGGTGCGCTCCCTGCCGCAACTGCGCGGACGTGGGCTGCGCAGGGGCGAGGCGACACTGGTGCGCCTGCTGGCGCGGGCTGCCATGCTGCTGCCGATGAAAGAGGCGCCGCCGGCACAGGCGGCCCGGCGGCTGGCGGCCGGCGGCGCAGGGCGCGCCGGCGCCGCCAGCATGAGCTAAGGCGACTGCGCTATCAGCCCGCGCAAGCCGCTGGCGCGCTGCGTGCGGCGCAAAATCGCATCGAACAGCACCGCCTGCGTCGGCGACACCAGCGTAAAAAAGTCGCGCGCGCGCGTGATGCCGGTATAGACCAGCTCGCGCGCCAGCATGGCGCCGCCCTCCTGCGGCAGCACCAGCACCGTGTGCCGAAATTCCGAACCCTGCGATTTGTGCACCGTCATGGCGAACGCCGTTTCGACCTGGCGCAGGCGGGTGGCCAGCACGCTGCGCACCTTGTCACCTTCGAGGAAATACACGCGCAAGGAGCCTGGGCGCGCCGGGTCGCGCAAAGTCAGGCCGATATCGCCGTTGAACACGCCGGTGCCGTAGTCATTGCGGGTGACCATCACCGGCCGGCCCACATACCATTCGGCGCGCCGCAGCAGGCCTTCCCTTTCGAGGCGCAGTTCGATCGCCATATTCAGGCCGGCCACGCCCCACTCGCCGTCGCGCACGGCGCATAAAATGCGGAACGACTCGAAGCTGCGCAGCACGCCGCGCACCCAGTCGTCGTGATGGTCATGCCCCTCGCTGCCCGCATTCACCAGTTCCAGGTACGGCCGGTAGCCGCCCGGCGCGCCGTCGCGGCCAGCCAGCGCCAGGCGCAGCACCTCTTCCGGCTGGGCCGGCACCTTCCACGCCACCCTGCCCTCGGCGTCGCTGGCAAAACAGGCTTTCGCCAGGTCGGGCCGGCCGTCGTTGACGGCCTGCGCCAATGCGCCGATCGGGCCGCCGAAGCGGTGGCTGTGGCGCAGCATCACGGTCTGCTGGGCCAGCGCGCCGGCATCACCCGCAAAACCATCGGGTATCGCCACGCCGCTGGCCGCCTGCGCATAGGCGATGGTGGCCGCATCGTAGCCGCCCGCCTGCGCATCGTGGCACAGGTCGCCCAGCACAGCGCCCGCCTCGACCGACGCCAATTGATCCTTGTCGCCCAGCAGTATCAATATGGCGCTCGGCGGCAGGGCGTCCAGCACCGAGGCCATCATTTCCAGGTGCACCATCGACGCTTCATCGACGATCAATACATCCACATCGAGCTGGTTGCCGGCATGGTGCGCAAACGCGCGCGTGCCGGGCCGCGCCCCCAACAGGCTGTGCAGCGTGCGCGCGGCGCCCATGCGCTGCGCCAGTGTCATCAGGGGCAGCGCATTGCCGACTGCAGCGCCGACCTTTTCAGCCAGCCCCGCCAGCGCCTGGTCGATCGACTGCTTCAGGCGCGCGGCCGCCTTGCCGGTGGGCGCGGCCAGCGCGATGCGCAGCTGCTCCGGCTGCGGCGAGACGGCGAACAACAAGGTCAGCAAACTGGCCACCGTATACGTCTTGCCGGTGCCGGGACCACCGGTGATGATGGCCACCTTGCCGCGCAGGGCGATGGCGCAGGCGACTTTTTGCCAGTCCGGCCCGCCGCCTTCCGGTGGCCGGTCGAACAGCACGTCGAGCCACTGGCGTACTTGCTGCAATGGCGGCGCCACGGTGGTGGCGGCGCGCGTGGCGATCGCCATGCCGACCGCCGTTTCATCGCGCCAGTAGCGGCGCAAATACAGGCGTTCGCCGTCCAGCACCAGCGGCTGATTGGTATTGCCGGCTTGCGCTGACCATACCTGCGGCGCCCTGGCCAGCAGCGCGCACCAGTCTTCCAGGGTGGCCGGCAGCGGCCCGGAGACGGCCAGCACCGCCTGCCATTGTTCGTCCGTCCAGCCCATCAGCTGCGACGGCGCATGCGCCAGCTCCGCGAGCATCACGCAGCTGTGACCGCGCCCTTCCAGTTCCGACAGCACCACGCAGGCGAGCGCCAGCGCCGGCGCATCCGCGGCCTGCATCTGCTGCGGCGCCAGGCCGCCGACAAAGCGCGCAAATGCCGCGCCCAGGCGGCGCACCTGGCCCGCATCGGCCATGGCATCGAAAAAGGCCAGCAAGGGTTCCACGGTGGTGCTATGCATGCGTCTCTTCCAGTAATTGATCCAAACCGTCCAGCAGTTCCAATTGCGGCGCCAGCCAGTAGCAGCCGTGCGTGTCCGGGTTGGCGATGCCGCGCAAGAACAGGAAAATCGCCCCGCCCAGCTGGCGCGCCGGATCATAGTATTCACCCAGCCGGCTTTTCAGCAAACGGTGCAGCGCCAGCATATAGATGGCGCCCTGGATATCGTAGCGGTGCTGGGCCATGCCGGCCGCCAGCGCCTCGGTGTGATAGGCGGCGTCGTTATTGCCGAGCGCATTCGATTTGTAGTCGAGCACCCAGTAGCGGCCATCGCGCTCGATCACCAGGTCGGCAAAGCCTTTCAGCATGCCGTGCAGCTGGCGGCGCGGCAGCACCGGGCGCGGCGCGCCGTCCAATAGCAATCGCGTGCACAGCTGGTCGAGGGCCTCGGTGGCCAAATGCTCGCTGGGGAACCAGAATTCCATCTCCGGCAAGGTGCTGTCCAGCTGCGCCAGTGAGGCGCCCAGCAGCGGCAGCGGCGTGATGGCCACCTGGCGCAGCCAGGCGATGGCGTCCTCCTGGCGATGGCCCCAGCCGGCCAGGGCGCAACGCTTGGCCAGGCGCTCATCAAACACCGCTTGATCGATGCAATCGAAGCCTTCGCCGCCCATCCATTCGAGCTGATTGTGCAGGAAGGTTCCGGCAAGCGAGCCGCGCGGAAAACGGTGCCAGGGCGCATCGGCCGCATGCTCCTTTGGTGCGGCCAGCAGCACGCCGCTACCGTCTTCGAGCAAGGTTTCTTCCAGCGCCCGCTGCGGTACATGGCTGGCGACGGCGCCGATCTGGCGCGTCAGCGAGGTAAAACTGCCGACCGACCAGTCGCGCTCGAAGCGGCCGCTGAATTGCGGCGCCTCGCGCAACTCGGGGCGGTGCTCGATGCGGCTCAACAAGATGGCGGGCCCGGGCTGCGCCAGGCTGGAAATGGCGATCGCGTCGCAGCCGCCGCACACCTCGTGCCAGCGCTGCCGCAGCTGCTCGCCCGGCAGCTTGTCGCCGCCCGTCAGCAGATAGCCGAGCGCCGATTCATGCAGGGTATTTTCGCCCGCCTTGCGCGCCGCCAGCGCGGCCACGCCCAGCCACAGGAAATGGCGCGCGCGCGTCAGCGCCACGTACAGCAGGCGCAGGTCTTCCTCGATGCGCGCTGCCTCGACAAAGGCCATCGCCTCGTCCGACAGCGACAGGTCCAGGTGGCGCGCGCCCTGCTCGTCCGCATAGTCGACAAAGCTGCGGTTGCGCTTTTCGGCCTTGCGCGCCGTGACGGCAAACGGCAGGTATACCAGCGGATATTCGAGGCCCTTCGATTTGTGCACGGTGATCACTTTCACCAGCTCGGCGTCGCTTTCCAGGCGCAGCACGCGCTCGTCGCCGCTCTCGCCGCCGCCTTCGATCTGCTCGGCCAGCCAGCGTATCAGCGCCTGCTCGCCATCGAGCTGGCGGCTGGCCGATTGCAGCAGTTCGGCCAGGTGCAGCAGATTGGTCAGGCGGCGCTCGCCGCCCGTCTGCTGCAGCAGCATGGCCGGCAGTTGCAGCTCGTGGATAAAGCGGCGCAGCATGGCCAGCACGCCCTGGCGCTGCCAGATCAGGTGCAAGGCTTTCAGTTGCTCGATGCGGCGTTCCCATTCCAGTTCGTCGCTCGACAAACGCGCCAGCTCGCCCAGCGGCAGGGCGATGGTGCGGGTGGCAAAGGCGGCCCTTGCCAGGCCACCATCGAGCGGATTGGCCAGCGCCGCCAGCCAGCGCAAGACGTCAGCCGCTTCTTCGCTGTCGATCACGGAATCCTTGTCGGACAAATACACGCTGGCCACGCGCCGGCGCGCCAAGGCGCGGCGAATCGCGCCGGCCTCCTTGCGGTCGCGCACCAGCACGGCGATATCGGCCGGCTGCAGCCGTACAAAGCCATCGGGGCCATCGAAGCCCGCTTGCGGGTCGTTCAGCATGGCGACGATATGCTCGGCGCAGTGGTCGGCAAAATAGGCGCGGTAAGTATCGCCGCGCAAGGATTCATCGCTGGCGCAGGCGGCCAGCAGGGCCGGCAGTGCGCCGTCGCCATTCACCAGCCGTTCATCGCGGCCCTTGGCATCGACCGCCTCGAACGGCAGCGGATTGGCGTCCACCGTACGGTAGCGGAAGGCGCCTAGCGGCACCTCCGGCCGCTCGGCATGCAGGAACAATTGATTGACCGCCGCCACCAGCGGCGCCGTCGAGCGGTAGTTGGTGCCCAGCTGGTAGTGGCGCCCCTCGGTGGCGCGGCGCGCCGCCAGGTAGCTTTGAATATCGGCGCCGCGAAAGCCGTAGATCGACTGTTTCGGGTCGCCGATCAGGAACAGCCCCTGGGCCGGGTCGTTGTCGGCAATCCGGTACAGCAGGTTGAAGATCTGGTACTGGCTGGGTGCCGTATCCTGGAATTCGTCGACCATCGCCAGCGGATATTGTTCGACGATGCGCTGGCGCAGCGCGGCGCCGTTCTCGCCAGCCAGCGCGTCGTGCAGGCGCTGCAGCATGTCGGCAAAGCCGAACTGGCGCGACTGGCGCTTGAGCGTGTCCATGCGCCGCGCGATTGCCGCCGCCGCGTGCAGGTGCAGGGTGTGCGCCAGCGGCGTGATGGCCGCCAGATCGCGCCCCAGTTGTTCGGTGTGCTCAAAACATTCGGGCACACTGGCCGTGAAACTCTTGGCGAACGCATCCTCGATGCCGGACGGCGTTAATCGCTCCCAGGCCTTGGCGGTGATCGCCGGCATCAGCAGCAAGGGATCCTGCGCCCAGCGGCGCAGGCCGTCGAACCATTTCGCCAGATTGTCCGGTTTCATCTTGACACCGTTGAAGCACTTGGGACTGGCGGCGCGGTGGCCGGTGATCCACGCTTCCATGGCGTTGGCGCGCGCCACCCAGCCCTGCTTCAGGCCGGCCAGTTGCGCGGCCATCGCCTGCTGTTCGCGAACGATCAGCGACGACAAGGACTCTTCGCCGCCTTCGCCCATCATGCCGGGCCGGCGCGCCAGTTCGCGCACGGCTTTTTTCAGCGCCGCCACATCGGGCCAGCAAGCGAGCAGCACCGCCAGCGCCTGTTCGCGCAAGGGGTAGACCTGCTGGCGCCAGTAATCGTGGGCGGCATCCTCGAACAGCGCCTGCTCGTCGCTGACCAGTTCCTCGTCAAACAGGCTGCCGCTGTCGAAGGCATGCTCACGCAGCATGCGCTGGCACCAGGCGTCGATGGTGAAGATCGCCGCCTCGTCCATGGTTTCGGCCGCCAGCATCAGCCGGTGCGCCGCCTTTTGGCGTGCGCTGTCGTCGGGGCAGGAAGCGAGCAGCGCGTCGAGGAACGGGTCGCTGCCATTGGACTCATTGCGAAAATAAGCGGCGGCCTCGATCAGGCGTTCGCGCACCCGGTTCGACAGTTCGCGCGTGGCGGCGCGGGTAAACGTCATTACCAGGATATCGGCCGGCAGCAGCGGGCGCGCAAAGCGCGTGTCGTCGTCGCCATGACCGAGCACCAGGCGCAGATACAGCGCGGCGATAGTCCAGGTCTTGCCGGTGCCGGCCGACGCTTCGATCAGGCGCGAGCCATGCAGCGGAAACGCCAGCGGGTTGAGCAGATGGCTCGTCATTGTTCTTCTCCATTGCCTTCAGGCGCCACGATCGGGTCCAAGGTGACATGCTCGCGCAGCCAGTCGGCCAGCGGGCCGTACAGCTCGCGCGTGCAGTCCTGCCACGCTTCCTCGGCCGCCAGCGCGGCAAACTCGGGCCACAGGCGGGCCAGGCACAGTTCCTCGCGCTCGCCGCCGATATCAAAGCCGCCGTCATACACGGCACGCGGGTCGCCGTCCTGCACCAGCGCCAGGCCCGTCTTGCAGGCGGTCGGCAGCGGATGGTTCATGCCTTCGCGCCACAGCGCCAGCACGGTGGCCAGCGCCTCGCGCGAGGCGGCCGGGTCGAGCGGCGCCATGCTGACGATGGCGTCGCGCGCCACCAGGTAACCGGTGACGGGGAAACCGATGGCGGCGGCGGCCAGCTGGCGCAGCCACATCAGCATCAGCTTGTCGCCGCGCGCCATGCCCGACTTGTCCATCACTTTCGACGAGATCTGCTCCAGCCAGGCCGTCTCGCCGTGATTGCCGCGCAATTTGTCGAGCCAGTCCTCGACCAGCAGTTCGCCGAACGGCAGCGCAATGGCGCGCTTGGCGGCCACCTCGGGAAACGAGGCGCGCAGGGACAGCCAGGCGCTGCGCACCGGCACCAGCGCGTCGACCAGCTGCTCCTGCACCTGCCGGCCGATCAGGCCGATCGGCAGCACGCCCTCGCGCGCCAGCTTGTCGGCGCGCGCCTGCAAACCGGCGCGTACATCCGCCAGTTCCTCCTGCGCGCCGCCATCGTCGAGCATGGTGTCTTCCAGCAGATAGCGTTCCAGCGCGTTCAGGCCGAACGGCTCTTCATCCTCGCCGAGCATGGCCGCGTCGGCAAAGTGCACGGAGAGGCGGCGGCGGAAAAAATACTTGACGGGCTGGCGCACGAAGCTGGCCAGCTCGCCCAGGCTCAGGCGGGTGCCGGGGTCGAGTTCATATGGCCCCAGCGCCAGCAGCTCGGGCGACTGGCCCGCCTCGGCATGGGCGATCCGCCATTCGCCGGCATAGGTCAGCAAGCCGCCGTCTTCGAAATAGCGGCGGCTGAACGGCTGCAGCGCATGCGCGGTGGTCAGCGTGCTCAAGTCTCCGTCCAGCGACCAGCCGGCGGCCAGATAGTCGCGCAGCTGTGACACCAGCACCGATGGCGCCTGTTCGGAATTGTCGCGCACGTTGCGCCCGACCCAGCTCACATACAATTTATCGCGCGCCGCCAGCAGGGCTTCAAGCATCAGGTAGCGGTCGTCGTCGCGGCGCGAGCGGTCGCCGGGGCGCGCCATGCCAGGCAGCGCCAGCAAATCAAAATCGGCCTTCGGCGCGCGGCGCGGGAAGTCGCCGTCGTTCATGCCCAGCAGGCACACGACGCGAAACGGCACGGCGCGCATCGGCATCAGGGTGCAGAAGGTCACGCCACCGGAGACGAACTGGTGGTTCAACGTTGGCTCGTCGAGCGCGCCCAGCCAGGCCACGCGCAAGACGTCGAGCGGCACGGTCTCGACAAAACCCGCATGTTCGCAGGTTTCCAGCCAGGCCTGCAGCGCGCCTTCCAGCTGCGCCAGCGTCAGGCGGTCGCCTTCGTCGCCGGCCTCAAAAAAGCTGGCCAGCAGCGCCCTCGCCTGCACGCCCCATTCGGCCGGCGTGCGCGATTGCGCCAGCACCGCGCGCCAGTGCAGCAGCGCTTCGACCAGCTGCGCCAAGGAACCCGCCAGCGCGGCATCGAGGCCGCCGACTTCCGCATACGGCTCGATGCCGTCGAAGCTGGCGCCGCCGCCACTGGCGTAACCGAGCAGCATGCGCCGCACGCCGAAGATCCAGGCATTCTGCTCGCCGGCCGCGCCCAGGCCCAGGCCGGCGCGGTGCTCGCGGTCCAGGCCCCAGCGCACGCCGGCGCCTTCGATCCAGGCGCCGAGGGTGTCCAGGTCATCGCCCTGCAGGCCGAAGCGCGCGGCCAGCGCCGGCACGTCGAGCAGGTCGCGCACCTCGCTCTGGCGGCAGCGCTGCAGCGGCAGTTGCAGCAGCCATTCCAGCGCCACCAGCAGCGGGTTAACGCTGCGGTCCTTGACGTCGCCAATTTCAAATGGAATAAAGCGCGCATCCGTGCGGCGGTGCTGGCCGAAGACGGCGTGGATCGCCGCCGTAAACACATCGATGTCGGGCACCATCACCACCACGTCGCGCGGGCGCAGGCCGCTCTGGCTGCTGTGCGCAAACATCGCCAGCAGCTGGTCGTGCAGCACCTCGACTTCGCGCTGCACGCTGTGCGTGACGTGGAATTCGATCGAGCGGTCATCGTCGTCGGGCGGCACTTGTTCGTGTTCGGCCAGCGGGCGCAGTTCGCGGATGGCGACCTGCACCTGCTGTAATAACGTTTCGCCCTGCTCTACACCGAACAGGTCGATGCGCAGGCTGTCGTCGCGCCCTTCGGCGTGCGCCTGTTCGTCGAATTCGTCGAGCATGCGGATAAAGTCGCGCCCTTGCCGGCCCCAGCTGGCCAGCAGCGGATGGCTGTGCGCGTGCAGTGCTTCCAGCGGCAGCTGGGCCAGGTCCTGGCCGTTGCGCTGCTGCTGGCGCTTGTAGCTGGCGCGCAGCAGGTCGCGCCCTTCGATGATGTCGCCCCAGTAGTACTGGCACGGGTTCGGCACGGCCAGCACCACCTGCGTGTGGCGCGCCAGGGCGGCCAGCGCCTGCAGTGTTTGATACGGCAAGGCCGACACGCCGAACAGCACCACCCGGCGCGGCAGCTTGCCGACGGGCAGCTCGCCGGCCGCGATCGCCGCCAGGAAGGCGTCGTGGATATCGGCGCGGCCCGTGTCGCGCTCGAACGCCTCTACGTCGGCGTTGACGGCGCGCCACAGCTGCGGCTGCCACAGCTGCTCTTCCTTCAGTTCGATGGCGTCGCCGCGCGCCGTCTTCAGCACATTGCGCCCGGCCTCCCAGTCGGCCAGCCAGTCGGCGCGGTACACCTGGTACTGGTCGAACAGGTCGGCCAGGCGTTCGGCCAGCTGCAGCCGCCGTTCGCAATCGCCATCGGCCAGGAAGTAGCGCAGCGGCGCGAACACCGGTTCGGCCAGCAAGGAGGGCAGCAGCCGCATCAAACGCCAGGTCAGCGGCGACTTGTCGAACGGCGAGATGCGCGGCACGCGCTCGCGGCCCAGCATGCCGCGGTAGCTTTCCCACAGCAGGCGCGCCGGCAAGGCGATGCGGGTGGCGGCGCAGACCCCCATTTCCTCGGCCAGCGCGATTTTCAGCCATTCGGCCACGCCGTTCGACTGCACCAGGAAGATATCGGTTTCCAGCGGCGCCAGCGGATGATTGCGCAGCCACTGGAAGACGGCGGCGCGCAGGTGTTCCAGCTGGTTGCCGTGCAAAATCAACAGGCCAGGCGTGATGGGAGTGTGCATGCGGTGAGGTTCAGGGTGGGCCAGCGCCTATTATCGCCGCTGCCTGCGTCAGGTGGTGTCGCTGTTGGCAAAATCGAGGGAAATTTGTTCGGCCACCCGCGCCAGCGCCGGCCCCATGGCCGCCATCAGCGCGCGCGCCTGCGGCAGGTCGCCGCCATGGCGCAAGCCTTCCAGCGCCAGGCACAGGATGGCAAACGCATTGGCGCCGACGGCCAGCGCCGACGACTTGGTGCGGTGGCCCAGGTCGGCCAGGCGCTTCAGGTCTTCCAGCGCCAGCGCCTGTTCCATTTCGGCCAGGCCGTCGCGCGCCGTGTCGAGGAACAGCTGTGCATACTTGCGCATCTTGACGGGATCGTTGCTGAAGGTCAGCGACAGCGCCGCCACGTCGAGCACCGCGGCGTCGCGCGCGCCACCGGCCTGGGTCACGGCAGCCGGCGCCTGCATGGCGATGCCGCCACGCCGGCGCAGCCATTTGGCCAGCAGCTGGAACAGCAGCATCGGCGCGATCGGCTTGGTGAGAAATTCATCCATGCCCGCCTCCAGGCAGCGCACCCTGTCTTCGCTGCCGGCATTGGCCGTCATGGCGATCACCAATAGGCCGGCCAGCAGCGGATCGGCGCGGATGCGGCGGGTCGCCTCGAAACCGTCCATCTCGGGCATCTGCACGTCCATCAGCACGCAGTCATAGCTTTGCCGGGCCAGCAGTTCCAGCGCTTCGCGGCCGTTATTAGCCACGCGCACGATGGCGCCCGCGTCTTCCAGCAGTTCGCAGCCCACCTGCTGGCTGAACACATTGTCTTCCACCAGCAGGATGGACGCGCCGCGTATCACGTCCAGCAGCGGCGGCTCGCCATCGCCGGCGCTGTCTTCCGGCGCGCCCGCGTACTTGTCCAGGCGGGCCGTAAACCAGAAGGTGCTGCCCAGCCCCGGCTGGCTGTGCACGCCCACCTCGCCGCCCATCAGCTCGGCCAGCTGCTTGCTGATCACCAGCCCCAGGCCGCTGCCGCCGTACTTGCGCGTGGTCGAGGTGTCGGCCTGATGGAAGGAGCGGAACAGCTGCGTCACTTCCTCCTGGCTCATGCCGATGCCGCTGTCCTGCACCTCGAAGCGCAGCACGGCCTGGCGGCCGCCCTCTTCGGCCATGCCCACGCGCACATGCACATGACCGTGGTCGGAAAACTTGATGGCGTTGCTGGCCAGGTTCAGCAAGACCTGTTCGAGCCGCAAGGCGTCGCCGCACCAGCGCTGCGGCAGGTCGCGCGCAATGTCGAAATGCAGTTGCAAACGCTTGGCGGCGGCCGCCTCGCCGAGCTGGCTGGAAATATTCGCCAGCAGGGTATCGAGCCGGAACTGCCTGACCTCCAGTTCCAGCTTGCCGGCCTCGATCTTGGAAAAATCGAGGATATCGTTGATCAGGCCCAGCAGGTGCTGGCCCGAATGATAGATTTTTTGCAGGTAGTCGCGCTGGCGCGCATCGGCCACCGATTTCAGGGCCAGGTGGGCCATGCCGATAATGCTGTTCATCGGCGTGCGGATTTCATGGCTCATGTTCGACAGGAAGTCGCTCTTGGCCTGGCTGGCCGCGTCGGCGCGCTCCTTGAGCTGGTGCAACTCGGTGACGTCGGTGGACAGGCCGATCAGGCCGGTCACCGCGCCCGGCGGGCCCATCGGGACTTTCACGCTCCACAGATGATGCACTTTGCCGTGCGTGTCGACAAAGCGCTCTTCGCCGATGAACTTGACGCCGGTGGCGCAGATCTGCTGCTCGCGCGCATGGAACGACGCCGCCAGTTCCTCGCCGATCAGCTCGCCAGCCTGGCGCCCGAGGATCTGCTCGAGGGGGCGCTCGAGGATCTCCAGCATGCGTGCATTGACATAGCGAAAGCGCAGGTTTTCGTCCTTCACGACAACATACGCGTCGACGCTGTCGAGGACTGATTCCAGCATGGCGCGCTGGGCGATGGCGGTACGGCGCGAGCGGTACAGCATCAGGATATAGGCATAGATCAGCAAGGTGCCGGCCACGCCCACGGCCAGCGCCAGCGCCGGCAGATAACGGTCGAAGCTGCTGTAGAGCTCGCTCTTGCGCACGCGGAAATGGGCTTTCCACAGGCCGCCGTGGTACTCGATGGGCAGCAACTCGTCAAAATACGCGGCGTCCTGGCCAGGCTTGGAAGGGCTGGCCGCCAGGTCGCCGCTGTCGTTGAACAGCAGCCGGTCCTGCGGCGCGAGGCGCAGTTCGTCGCCGGGCGCGGTCGGCACGGATGCGCTGTACAAGGTCAGGCGCAGCGGGCGCAGCGTGTTCGCTTCGAGCGCGCTGCGCACCAGTTGCGCCACGCCGAAGCCGATACCGACCGACCCCTTGTAGGCGGCGCGGCGCTCGGCCACGGTGGCGCGCGGCATGCCGTTGCGGTAGACCGGCAGGCGCATGCCCAGGCCGACACGCGCGGGCGGCCCCTTGATCATGATCACCTGGCCCGAGGCGCTGATCTCGCCGCTGTCGCGCGCCTGCGCCAGCGCCTGCGCGATGGCCGGATTGGCGCCGATATCGACGCCCTGGCGCTCGGCCACCAGCACATCGGGCTCGAGGAAGGTCAGCACGGTGTAGTCGGCGCGCTGGCCCGGCGGGCGGATATCGAAGGCGGGATAACCGCCCGCCACCAGGCTGTTGTCGGCGCGCACGGCGTCGATAAAGGCGTCGCGCTGGCCATGGGGCACGTACACGGCGTAGTTGAGCGATTCGACGGCGGGAAACTGGCGTGCGATATCGAGCCCGGACACATAGTCGTGGAACTGCTTGCGCGACAGGTTTTCGTTGGTGCGCAACAGCGACTCCATGCCGCGCAGCAGGTCTGAGTAACTTTTTACACGCGCCACCAGGCTCTGCTGGGCGCTGTAGCTGAGGCTGTCAAAGCGCTGGCGCGCATCGTCGTTGATGGTGCGCCGCGCCCCCGCATACAGGGCGCCGCCGACCATGATCGCCAGCAGCAGGCCGCCGGCCCAGATCCTGACCTGTGATACCGTCCAGCCCTTGTTCAGAGTATGCATTGTCGATCGCTTGTTCCAGTTCCTCGGCCTGCGGGTATAACGCCCCGCTCGTCATGAGGATACTATCAAAGCTCGCCGACTATGCACACACGGCGAAAAAAAGCCGTCTTACCGCGCCGCCGCCAGCGCATGGGCGCCACCATGCGCATCCCAGGCATCGGCGCAGCGCACCACTTCGCCCACCACGATAATGCTGGGGCTGCCCAGGCCGCTGGCCTGCAGCGCAAGCGGCAAGTCCTGCAAGGTGCCCAGCAACTGGCGCTGCGTGTCCAGGCTTGCCGATTGCACCACGGCCACCGGCGTGCCGGGCGCCATGCCGCCGGCCAGCAGCCCGGCCTGGATCGACGCCACGCGCGCCACGCCCATATAGATCACCAGGGTCAGCCCGCTTTGCGCCAGCGCCGCCCAGTTCGGCTCGGAAGCCGCATCCTTGCCGTGGCCGGTGACGAAAATCGCCCCCTGGCTCCAGCCGCGGTGCGTCAGCGGCACGCCGATGGCTGACGGCGCGGCCAGGCCGCTGCTGATGCCGGGCACCACCTCGACCCGCACGCCATGGCTGCGCAAGTAGGCGCGCTCTTCGCCGCCGCGTCCGAACAGGTAGGGGTCGCCGCCTTTCAGGCGCACCACATGCAAGCCGGCACGTGCCTCGGCCAGCATCAGGCGTTCGATGAACGCTTGCGGGGTCGACGCGCAGCCGCCGCGCTTGCCCACTTCCACCACCCGCACGCCGGGCGCCGCATGGGCCAGCATGGCCGGGTTGACCAGGTCGTCGATCAGCACCACGTCGGCCGACGCGATGGCCTTGACCGCCTTCAGGGTCAGCAGATCCGGGTCGCCGGGACCGGCGCCCACCAGGGTAACGTAGCCTTGTGCCATGATAGTTTCTCCTGCGTTCAGTGTAAGCTTTAAAAAAAGTGGCGGATCGCAAACGATGCCGCGTACTGTTCCGGGTTGCTGCCGTCCCACACCACGCCATCGCACAGGGTCGACGCACGCATGAGGCCGGGTGGTAGCGGCGTGCCCGTCATTTCCGCCGCCTGGCGATACAGGTCCAGGCGCGTGACCTGGCCGGCCACCGCCAGGTAGTCGGGTTCATCGCGCAGCAGGCCCCAGCGCCGGTGCTGGGTCATGAACCACATGCCATCGGACAGATACGGAAAATTGACGGCGCCGTCGCCATGGAAGCGCAGGCCGTGTTCCTCGTTCCAGCACTTGCCGAGACCGTCGCAATAGTGGCCCAGGATGCGCGGCGCCAGCAGTTCCTGCGGCGTATTCAGATACGCGGGGCCGGCCAGGATGGCGGCCATGCGCAGCCGGTTGGCCTCGCTCGCATCGATCCAGCGCCCGGCTTCGAGCACGGCGGCGATCAGCGCGCGGCAGGTATTCGGATGTTGCTGTGCAAAAGCAAAGCTGGTGCCCAGCACCTTGCCCGGGTGATCGGGCCAGATGGCGCCGCTGGTGGTGGCCGTCACGCCGACGCCATCGGCAATCGCCTTGCTGCCCCACGGCTCGCCGGCGCAAAAGCCGTCCATCTGGCCGGCGCGCAGGGCCGCCACCATCTGCGACGGCGGCACCGTCATCACGCGCGCATCGCGCACCGGATCGATGCCGTGCGCGGCCAGCCAGTATTGCAGCAGCATCGCATGGTTGCCGGTCGGGAAAGTATGCGCAAAGACATAAGGACGTCCGGCGCTGCCCAGCTGGCGCGCCAGCGAGGCGCCATCGACCGCGCCGGCCCGCGCCAGGTCCGCCGACAAGGCCACCGACTGCCCGTTATGATTCAAATTCATCAGCACGGCCATATCATGCTGCTGGCCGCCGATGCCCATCTGCACGCCGAACACCAGGCCGTACAGCACATGGGCGGCGTCAAGCTCGCCATTGCCCAGCTTGTCGCGCACGCCGGCCCACGAGGTCTCGCGGCTCAGCTCGATCTTGATGCCGTACTGCTCGTCAAAGCCCAGTTCCGCCGCCATGATCAGCGAGGCGCAGTCCGTCAGCGGCAGATAGCCGATCCGCACCACTTGTTTTTCAGGCTGCGTCCATCGCATCTGACCACTTGCTTGCTCAGTCATACCATTCCTTGCTGAAAATCTGCCGTGTGTCGCGGCACTCAAAAATAATGCACTGCATTGGTGCGTCGCACCAGAATGAGCTGGCCAGCCGGCATCGATGCATCATCCCAGCAAGTCCTCCACATCCAGGATGCGCTGGGCAATCTCGGCCAGTTTCAGTTTCTTGTTCATGGCCATGGTGCGCAGCCGCTGGTAGGCCTGGTCTTCCGTCAGGCCATGATGCGTCATCAACAGGCCCTTGGCGCGCTCGATCACCTTGCGTTCCGCCAGCTTGTGGCGCGTGTCGTCGAGTTCGGCGCGCAGTTTTTCTTCCTGGCGGAAACGCGACAGCGCCACGTTCAGCACCGGCGCGATGCGTTCGGCCTGCAGGCCGGCCACGATATAGGCCGAGACGCCGGCCGCCATGGCCGCATCGATGCTGGCGGTGGCGCCGTCTTCGGTGAACAGCACGATCGGACGGCGCTCGTCGCGGGTGGCGATGACGATATGTTCGAGCACGTCGCGCGCGTCCGATTCGGCATCGATAATGATCAGGTCGGGCTGGAGTTGCGCAATGCGCTCGGGGAGGTAGAGGTCGGCAGGCAGCGAGGCGATGATGTCATAACCCGCTTCCAGCAGGCCGATACGCAGGGCATTGCCGCGCTGCGCCTGGGCAGCCAGCGCGCTATCCGTGTGCGCGGCGTGGTCGACAATCGTATTGACGACCACGATGCGCAAGGGACGCTCGGAGAGACTAGGGGTACGGCTGGACGTCATGTGGGCTTCTGCAGTGGCTGATGATTTGCCACTACAGCAAGCAAGAATCAAACCAGCGTTTTATTTGAGGGTCGGCATGGCAAATTCGGCCCCTGCTGCTGTCGACGCCGGCCAGCGCTGGGTGACGGCTTTCTGCCTGGTATAGAAGCGCACCGATTCCGGGCCGTGCGCGTGGTGATCGCCAAACAGGCTGCGTTTCCAGCCGCCGAAACTGTGGAAGGCCATCGGCACGGGAATCGGCACATTCACCCCTACCATGCCGACCTGCACCCGGTGCGTATATTCGCGCGCCGTGTTGCCGTCGCGCGTGTAGATCGCGGTGCCGTTGCCGTACTCATGGGCGTTGACCAGGTCCAGCGCGGTGGTGAAATCGGGTACGCGCACGATGCACAAGACCGGGCCGAAGATCTCTTCCTTGTAGATGGTCATGTCCGGCGTCACATGGTCGAACAGGCTGCCGCCGAGGAAAAAGCCGTTTTCATGGCCCGCCAGCACAAAGCCGCGCCCGTCCGCCACCAGTTTTGCGCCTTCTTTTACACCGGTGGCGATATAGCCGGTAATTTTATCCTTGTGCACTTGCGTCACCACCGGACCCATTTCGGCCGCCAGGTCCATGCCCTGCGTGATTTTCAGTTCGGCAATGCGCGGCAGCAAGGCTTCGACCAGCTGGTCGCCCACATTGCCGACCGCCACCACCACCGAAATGGCCATGCAGCGCTCGCCGGCAGAACCGAAGGCCGCGCCCATCAAGGCGTCCACGGTTTGTGCAATATCGGCGTCGGGCATCACCACCATATGGTTTTTCGCGCCGCCCAGGGCCTGCACCCGCTTGCCTTGTGCACATCCCGTGGCATAGATGTATTCGGCGATCGGGGTCGAACCGACAAAGCTGACGGCGCGCACGTCCGGGTGGTGCAGCAGGCCGTCGACGGCTTCCTTGTCGCCCTGCACCACGTTGAACACGCCGTCCGGCAGGCCCGCTTCCGTGAGCAACTTCGCCAGCAGCAGGCTGGCCGACGGATCGCGCTCGGACGGTTTCAACACAAAGGTATTGCCGCAGGCAATCGCCATCGGGAACATCCACATCGGCACCATGACCGGGAAATTGAACGGCGTAATGCCGACGCACACGCCGAGCGCCTGGCGAATCGACCAGGCGTCGATGCCGCCGGCCACCTGTTCACTGTATTCGCCCTTCATCATTTGCGGGATGCCGCAGGCGAACTCCACCACTTCGATACCGCGCGTGACTTCGCCTTTCGCGTCGGTAAACACTTTGCCGTGCTCGGACGTGATCAAGGCCGCCAGTTCATCGGAGTGAGTTTCCAGCAATTCCTTGAACTTGAACATGACACGGGCGCGGCGCAGCGGCGAGGTTTGCGACCAGGCAGGAAACGCCGCATGGGCGGCCGCTACGGCGGCGTTCAGTTCGCTGGCGGTGGCAAGAGCAACCTTGGACGTCACGGCGCCGGTGGCGGGATTGAAGACGTCGCTGGTACGCTCCGAACGCGAAGCCATCGCGCTGCCACCGATAAAGTGGCCAATTGTGGGGGTCGTCATTGTTTTTCCTTGGTTATTTCGTCATCAGCCATTCATGGGCCGGATCGTTTTTAAAATGCCAGACCCGTTTCGGGCCGGCCATCACATTCAGGTAGTAGCCGTCGTAGCCATACGGCACGGTGACCGGGTGGTAGCCGCGCGGCACCATCACCACATCGTGGTTTTCCACCGCCAGCGCCTGGTCGATGCTGCGGTCGTCGGTGTACACGCGCTGGTAGGCAAAGCCCTGCTCGGGATTGAGGCGGTGGTAATAGGTTTCTTCCAGCGAACTCTCGGTGGGAATATTGTCGTTATCGTGCTTGTGCGGCGGATAGCTCGACGAGTGCCCCGAGGGCGTGACCACTTCTACCACCAGCAGGCCATCGGCAGCTTCCGTCTGCGGCAGGATATCGCACACATAGCGGGTGTTGGCGCCCCTGCCGCGCACCGAGCGCGTCATGGTATGCGGGTCGATCAAACGGGCCGGACGGTCGGACGTACCGGGCGCGCTGCACAAGCCGATTTCCGCCTGGCTGGTGGCGATAATGCTGACCTGCATGCGGCGCGGCACGTAGACTGCCGCCGGCGCGCGGTCTTCGAACACGCTCAGCCGTTCGCCGATGTTTTCCCAGCGCTGCTCGCCCGCCTTGACCGTCACGGTCCCCGTCAGCACCACGATGCACAGCTCGCGGCCATCGGTTTCCAGGCTGATCTGTTCGCCCGCCGCCAGCCGGTGCGCGGCAAAGCCGACATGGGTCCAGCCAGCCGATTCGGGCGTGACCTCGACGATGTTTGAACCGGCTTGCGCTTTGACGAGCAAGCTGTTCATGCGGCCTCCCGTTTCAGGCGTGGAATCTCGTCGACCAGTTTGGCCAGGTAATCGTGGCCCATCTTGGCGTACTGGTAGCTGGGGGCGACGGCCGGGTCCTGCTCGGCTTCGACCACCAGCCAGCCCTGGTAGCCGTGGCGGTACAGGGCGGCCAGGATGCCGGGGAAATCGATGCTGCCATCGCCGGGCACGCTGAAGGCGCCGTTGATCACGGCCTGCAGGAAACTCCAGTGGCCATTCCTGGCCAGCTTGATCACGTTCGGCCGCACATCCTTGCAGTGCACATGGCAGATGCGGGCGATGTGCTTCGTTAACACTGTCAGGGCGTCGCCACCGCCAAAGGTGATATGGCCGGTGTCGAACAGCAAGCCGACCTCGTCACCGGTGAGCGACATCAGCTGGTCGACATCGGCCGGCGACTCCACATACGCGCCCATATGGTGGTGGTAGGCCAGGCGCACGCCGTGCTCCAGCAGGTGTCTGGCAAACACGGTCAGCTTGTCGGCGTATTCCTGCCACTGCTGTTGAGTCTGGAAGCGCGGACGTTTGTACAGCGGGCGCGGCTCGCCCTGGATCGCGTCGGCCACTTCGCCGTAGACCATCACGGTGGCGCCGCTTTCGGCCAGCAGCCGCAGATGGGGGCCGACGGCGGCGATTTCCTCTTCCGCCGAACGGCTGGCCAGGCGGCCCGAATACCAGCCCGACACGCAGGCCAGCTCATATTTGCCGAGCACGGCGCGCAAGGCCGAGGATTCTTTTGGAAACTTGTTGCCCAGTTCAAAGCCGGCATAGCCGATTTCGGCACCCTCTTTCAAGGCGGTTTCCAGCGGCGTCTCGCCGCCCAGCGACGGCAGGTCGTCGTTCATCCACGAGATCGGATTGATGCCGATTTTTACATTCCATGTGTTCATTTTGCTTGTCCTTGGCGTTCAAGTTCATAACGGGCGCGGGCGGCGCGCACGCCTTCCTGCGTCGACACTTCGGGTACCGCCACTTCCCACCAGCAACCGCCCTCTTGCGTGGTGCGCGTGTCGTCGGTATCGATGCAAATCAGATAGGTGCGGCTGGCGGCACGGGCACGCACCAGCGCGGCTTCGAGGCCGGCAATGCCGTCCACATGTTCGGACAGCGCGCCCAGCGACTTCGCATGCAGCGCAAAATCAATATGGGGAGCGCCCTCGCCCGCCTGCAGGCAATCGGCCAGCATATTGTTGAACGGCACGTTGCCGCAGGCCTGCTGCAGGCGGTTGATGCAGCCGTAGCCGCGGTTGTCGAGCACCACGATGATCAATTTCTTGTCCAGCATGACCGAGGTGGCGATTTCCGAATTCATCATCAGATAGCTGCCGTCACCGACCATCACGATCACATCGGACCCGGGTTTCGCCATCTTGACGCCGAGGCCGCCGGCGATCTCATAGCCCATGCACGAGTAACCGTATTCCATATGGTAGCCACCGGGGGTGCTGGTGCGCCACAGTTTATGGAGTTCGGCCGGCAAGGTGCCCGCCGCGCAGACGACGATATCGTTGGCGGTCGAGGTGGTGGACGAGCGCTGCACGGCGCCGATCACTTCGCCGTCATACGGCAGGCCGGCCACCTCGCGCTTGCCGGTAATGGCAGCCACCGTTTCGCGCCAGCCGGCCGCTTCACGGCGCGCCAGTTCTTGCCATTCCGTGCTGCTGGCCCAGTCTTGCAACAAGGCCGACAGTCCTTGCAGGCCCAGGGTCGCATCGGCCTGCACACCGAGGCCACGGCGTTTCAGCACGTCAAATGCATTCACATTCAGGCTGACCAGCTGGGCTTTGGCAAACAGGGAGTTCGAGCCGGTCGTAAAATCCTGCAAGCGCGTCCCGACCGCCAGCACCAGATCGGCCTGGCTGGCCAGCGCATTGGCGGACGGTGATCCGGTAACACCGATCGCGCCCAGCTGCAACGGATGGTCCCACGGCAAGGAACTTTTACCCGCATGGGTTTCCGCCACGGGAATGCCATGGCGTTCGGCAAAGGCGCGCAGGGCTGCTCCAGCCTGGCCGTACAGCACGCCACCACCGGCAACGATCAGCGGCTGCCTGGCCTTCGAGATCAATGCCGCCGCTTCTTCCAGCTCGGACGGCACTGGCGGCAGCGCGCGGAAACGCACCACGCGCGGCGCAAAGAATTCTTCCGGATAGTCATACGCCATGGTCTGCACGTCTTGCGGCAGCGACAGGGTGACGGGGCCGCAGGCGGCCGGGTCGGTCAGGGCGGCGATCGCGCGCGGCAAGGCCGTCAGCAACTGTTCCGGATAGATAATGCGGTCGAAATAACGCGACAGCGGCTTGAAGGCGTCGTTGACGGAAACACTGCCGTCACCACCATCTTCCAGCTGCTGCAGCACCGGGTCCGGCGCGCGTGAAACAAACACGTCGCCGGGCAACAGCAGCACCGGCAGGCGGTTGACATGCGCCAGCGCGGCAGCGGTCAGCAGATTGGTGGCGCCGGGACCAATCGAGCTGGTCACCGCCATCATGCGCCGGCGCATGTTTGCCTTGGCGTAGGCAATCGCCGCATGCGCCATCGCCTGTTCGTTATGGGCGCGGTAAGTGGGGAAACTATCGCGATATTGATACAGCGCTTCGCCCAGGCCCGCCACATTGCCGTGACCAAAGATGGCAAAGGCGCCGCCGAACAGCGGCTCGCCGCTCTCGACACGCAGTGCCGCCAGGTAGCGCACCAGCGCCTGCGCCATGGTCAGCCGTATCGTTTTGTTTTGCGTACTCATGCCGCACGCTCCAGATGGTTGCGAGTCCGTTGCCACAGGCCGATCAATTGCTCGAAGTTGGCGCGCACTTGCGCGATCAGGGTCGTGTCATCGATCTGGCCGGCCAGCCAGCGGCGGCTCGGTTCCTGGAAGATGGTACGGCCAACCATAAAACCGCGGCAGGTGGTGCTATCTCTCGCTTCCTCGAAGCTGGCGGCCAGCTCGGAAATCGGGGCGTTCAGGCCCAGCAGCACCACGCCACGACAGTAGGGATCGCGCTCGTGCACCAGCGCGTCGATGGCCTGCCATTGTGTGCTGCTCAAGCTTTCCAGCTTCCACCATTCCGGATAGATGCCCAGGTTGTACAGGCGCTTGACGGCGCGCAGCACGGTATTCTCGTCTTGCGGGAAGGCATCGGACGGAATAATTTCCAGCAGCAGTTCGTGACCGCTCACTTGCGCCGCGTCGTACAGGGCCTTGATCTGCGCTTCCTGTTCCAGCCGGTTTTCCGGCAGGTCGTCCGGGTGCAACTGCACCAGGCACTTGATCACATGTTCCTTCGGCCAGCTGACCAGGTGCGAGCCGATCGAGCGGCCCCAGTCGAACTGCAGCGGATTCGAGCCCGGCAGTTCCACCGGACGGCCGATCCACCAGCCGCGTCCGGTCGCGTCATTCAAGGCATCGACGCCATAGCGGCCATCGATCAGCACGCCGGTCTTGCCGGCCAGTTGCAGCGACTCCTGCGTCTGCGCCACGGCCTGCACCATCAGCTGTTTCAGCCTTGAAATGGCCGCTTCTGTCACGCCGGCCTGTTGCGACAGGTCGAAAAACTGCGTGCGATGGTCAAAAGCGAACACGCACAGCTCATCCCACTCTTTGCGCGCCACCGTCGTGCGGTGCAGGCGCGCCAGGGTCGCATCCTGGTCGGGATGCGTGAGCTTGTCGGCATTGGCCAGGAAGTAATCGAGTTCCACCGGAGACGGCATGGCCGGTGCGCAGCCATGGCGCGATACCACCAGCGCGCCGCAGCCATTCGCGTAGCGGCAGCAGGCCTCGTAGTCTTCGCCGCGCAGCCAGCCTTTCAGGAAACCCGACAGGAAAGCGTCGCCGGCGCCCAGCACATTGAGCACGGCCACGCGCACGCCGCGATAGTTATAGGCGTCGTCCAGGCTGGCGGGGATCGGATCGGCGCCCTCGATCACGGCCGACCCCAATGGGCCGCGCTTGACCACCAGCGTGGCGCCCGATACGGCACGCACGGCGCGCAGCGAGGCCATGATATCCACGCCGCCGCCGGCGATCATGAATTCCTCTTCCGTGCCGACGATCAGGTCGAACTGCGGCAAAATGCCCTGCAAATGTTGCGTGACGCCTTCGTTCGAGACAAAGCGCGTCTCGCCATCGGCCTTGCCCGACAGGCCCCACAGCACGGGACGATAATCGATATCGAGCACGGTGCGCACATTGTTGGCACGCGCCAGGGCTAGCGCCTGCGAGCTGACGGCGTGCATCGCGGCAGTGGAAAAATGCGTGCCGGTGATCAAGAGCGCCTTGCTGGAGCCAATAAAGCCGGCGTCAAATGAAGATGGCTCAATCGCCATATCGGCGCAGTTTTCGCGATAAAAGATCAGCGGAAAAGTGTCCTTGTCCTTGATGCCCAGCATCACCAGCGCGGTCAGCCGGTCGTGGTCGACGCCGACATGGCTGACATCGCAGCCTTCGCGGGCCAAGGTGTCGGTCAGGAAACGGCCCATATGGTCGTCGCCGACTTTTGACAGCATCGCCGACTTCAGGCCCAGGCGGGCCGTGCCGAACGCGATATTGGCCGACGAGCCGCCCAGGTATTTGGCGAAGCTGGTGGCGTCTTCCAGGGTGCTGCCGATCTGCTGCGCGTACAGGTCCACCGCCAGGCGGCCCAGGCAGATCACATCCAGGCTACGGCCAGGGGCAAATTGTGTGGAGTTGTTCATGGTTATCCTTAAATCGTGACGCCGTCGAGTTCGCTCATCAGCGTTTGCATTTCCGCGCCGCCCGCCATCATGTCGAGCAGTTCGTCCTTGGTCACCGTATCCTTGGTGAAAGTACCGAGCGACTTGCCCCGGTTCAGCAGGGTGAACGAGTCGCCGACCGGATACGCATGGTGCACATTGTGGGTAATGAAGATCACCGAGATGCCCCGTTCGCGCGCCTTGTAGATCAGTTTGAGCACATTGAACGATTGCTTCACGCCCAGCGCCGCCGTCGGTTCATCGAGGATCAGCACGCGGGCGCCGAAGTGGATCGCGCGGGCAATCGCCAGGCACTGCTTTTCGCCGCCCGACATGGTGCCGATCGCCTGGTGCGGGTCGCGCACCATGATGCCCATTTCGGCCAGCTTGGCGCGCGCCGTCTCGGCCGCGTAATCGATGTCCATCACCGGCACCAGGCCCAGCAGTTTTTTCATCGGCTCGCGGCCCATGAAGAAATTGCGCGCCACCGACAGCAGCGGCACCAGCGCCAGGTCCTGGTACACCGTGGCCACGCCCATGTCCAGCGCTTCGCTGGGCGAATTGAACACCACCGGCATGCCGTCGACCAGGTACTGGCCTTCGGTCGGCTTGTGCACGCCGGCCAGGGTCTTGATCAGGGTCGACTTGCCGGCGCCGTTATCGCCCAGCAGACAGTGGACTTCGCCTTCTTTCAACCGCATGGTGATGTTCTGCAGCGCCAGCACGGAGCCGAAACGCTTGCTGACATTTTCCAGGGCAAGAATATGGTCGCTCATAATTTACCTCGATTCCGTGACGCGTGAGCGTACAAAGTTATTGAACAGCACCGCGATCAGCAGCATCACGCCGAGGAACACGCGGAACCAGTCCGAATTGATATTGGTGTAGGTGATGCCGATCTGCACCACGCCGAAGATCAGCGCGCCGAAGCAGGCGCCGACCACCGAGCCGTAGCCGCCGGTCAGCAAGGCGCCGCCGATCACGGCCGCGATAATGGCTTCGAATTCCTTTTGCATGCCGCGGTCGGCGGCGGCCGAACCGATGTCGCACACTTGCAAGGTGGCAAACAGGCAGGCGCAAAACGCCGTGAAGACGAACAGCGAAATCTTCACCTTGCGTACCGGCACGCCGACGTTCTTGGCCGCGTTGGCGTCGCCGCCGACGGCGAACATCCAGTTGCCGAAGCGGGTACGCGACAGCACAAAGGCGGCGCCAGCGGCCAGCACGACCCACCAGGCGATCACTTTCGGGATGCCCTTGACCAGCGGCGAGCCGTCGTCGAGCACGGCGATCCAGCCATGCGCGCCCAGCCAGTGGAACAGGCCGGTGGCAACGTTACCCTGGAACAGCAGGCTCGCCAGCCAGTCGTTGGCGGCCAGGTCGCCCACGCCGCTGACGATGGTGCGGTTGGCAAACATGATCGACAGCGCCAGGGTCAGGCCGCGCAGGATGAACAAAAACGCCAGGGTGACGATAAACGAAGGCAGGCGCGTCTTGATGACGATATAGCCGTTCAGCCAGCCGAGCGCCATCGAACCGGCAAACGCGAACACGATGGCGGCCCACAGCGGCCACTGGAAATAGATGGTGGGGATGGCGATCATCATGCCGGCAAAGCCGATCATGGAGCCGATCGACAGGTCGAATTCACCGGCGATCATCAACAGGCAGGCGCCGATGGCGATGATGCCCAGATAGGACGCGACCTGCATCCAGTTGACCACGCCGTCGAGGTTGAACATGCCGGAGTCGCCGGCGGTAATGATAAAAAAGGCAAACACCAGCACCGTGCCGGAGATGGAAGCGAATTCGGGCCGGCCGAACAGTTGCTTGGCGCGGCTGGTCTTGCCGACCCGTTCGTCGGCGGCAGGCGCGGCCTGCTTCAGGGCCGGGGTCACGCCCGGGGCGGCCAGGCTGGATTTAAGCGCAGTCATGTGATGTCCTTTCAGTTACTTGTTTGCCAGAAATACGAACGCAAGGCGTACGCATCCGACGCGCCGCCCACGCGGGTGGCGCGGCGCTGGAACCGGCCCGCCAGCGATACGCTGCGGGCCACTGGCAGAGGCTGGATTAGCGGTATTGCCCGGCGTACTTCTCGACCTTGGCGATGTTGTCCTTGGTCACGAAACCGGGGCCGGAACTGATGTGGCGCGGGCCATAGATGGGGGTCAGGCCGTACTCGGCCAGGCGCGCCTGGTATTTCGGATTGGCGATCAGGATCTCCTTGACCTTGGCCAGGTCGGTGATCTTCTGCTGCTTCATGATGGCCATCACGGCGACCGGGATATAGCCTTGCAGGTAGGGCTGCTGGTCGATCGCGAACTGGATGCTGCCGTCCTTGATGCCCTTGGCGATTTCTTCCGACAAGTCAAAGCTGGCGAAATACATCTTGCCTTTCAGGCCCATTTTTTCCACCGCGCGCATGGCCGGCGGCGCCGAATCAGGGCCCAGCGCCAGCACCGCCTGGGTTTTCGGATTGCTGCGCAGATAAGCGCTGACCTTGCTTTCGATCACGCCAGGATCGACGCCGTTGGTGTCCAGCGTGGACGACTTGAAGTCGACCCCCAGCGCATCGGCAAAGCCGCGGCAGCGTTCGAACGAGGACGCATTCATCGCATAGTGATTCACGCACACAAAGGACTTGATGCCCGCTTCCTTGGCGCGCTTGCCGGCGCCCAGACCAGCGTCATATTCGGGCTGGCCGACGTGCATGATGGCTTTCAGCTGTTCGCTTTGCGCCAGGGTGCCCGAGTTGATGGTGACCAGCAGGATTTTTTTCGCCACCACCGTGCCCAGCGGTTTTTGCAGCACGCTGAAGTCGGCGATGTCGGCGATCAGGCCATCGTAGTTGCGCGCCGCCGATTGCTCGATCAGGCGCGCCATGTCGGCCAGGTCGCCATTCGGCGGATTGCGGTAGTCGACCGTGACATTGAAGTCTTCGCCGGCCTGCTTGATGGCGTTCTTGATGGTGTTCCACCAGGAATCGGAGTCCGGCGCATGGCTGACCATGACGAACTTTTCGCCTGCGGCATGGCTGACGCCGGCGCTCAGGCCCAGAGTAGTACCAAGGGCGGCGATGGCCAGGCACTTCAACAAACCCTTGCTTTTATTGCTTTGCATGAATGTCTCCTAGATGGATTAATTTTTATAGTTGCCAGCTTTTATGAAGGGTGACGCCGGTCTGCTCCACCTTTGCGGCATGCAGTCCGGTGCACTGCGCATAGATTAGTCCAGCCTTGACGCGAACGCAATGAAAATTTCAAGATTTTTTCAAATAGAAATTTGTTTCTGTTTTTTGAAATCGCTCTTATAATTATTGCGAGACGATCCACACCACAACAGGAGAACACAGATGATCCAAGTAGCATTGTTTGGCGCCGGCCGCATCGGCAAAATCCACGCCGCCAACCTGGCAGCCCAGGCCGGCGTACAGTTCAAGTACGTGGTCGACGTCAATGCCGAAGCGGCTAATGCGCTGGCCGCCATCCACGGCGGCAGCAGCGCCTCGGTCGACGCGGCGCTGGCCGACCCGGAAGTCAAGGCGGTCGTGATCGCGTCGAGCACCGACACCCACGCCGACCTGATACTGCGCTCGGCCGCCGCCGGCAAGGCCATCTTTTGCGAAAAGCCGGTCGACCTGACAATCGATCGCGCGCGCGCCTGCGCCGCCGCCGTCAAGGAGGCGGGCGTGCTGTGCATGCTGGGTTTCCAGCGCCGCTACGACCCCACTTTCAATGCCCTGAAAAAACGCATCGAGGCCGGTGAAATCGGCACGCCAGAGTTGCTGGTCGTCACCAGCCGCGACCCTGGCCCGCCGCCGGTCAGCTATATCAAGGTATCGGGCGGCATCTTCAAGGACATGCTGATCCACGACTTCGACATCTTCCGCTGGATCCTCGACGACGCCGCCGTCAGCGTGCACGCCACCGGCAGCTGCCTGGTCGATCCGGCCATCGGCGAGGCCGGCGACCTCGATACGGCGGTGGTGACCATCCGCACCAAATCGGGCCGCTTGTGCCAGATCAACGCCACGCGCCGCGCCGCCTATGGCTACGACCAGCGCTTCGAAGTGCTGGGCAGCAAGGGGATGCTGCAGGCGGGCAACCACAAGCCGACCGAAGTGACGGCCTATGGCGCGGTCAATGTCAGCGTGGACAAGCCGGAAGACTTTTTCCTGGAACGCTACCGGGTCGCCTATGCCGAGGAGATGGCGCACTTTTTTGATGCCCTGAGCCATGGCACGCCGCTGCGCACCACCGTCGAAGATGGCCTGAAGGCACTGGAGTTGGCCGAAGCGGCGACCCTGTCGTGGCGCGAACAGCGCGTCGTCAACCTGTGAATACCGGAGAAAACATGTCAAACGCAAGCTTGAAAATCGGCATCGTCGGCCTGGGCCGGCTGGGCCAGCGCCACGCCATCAACCTGGCGCAGCGCGTGCCGAACGCCGAGGTCGTCGCCGCCTGCAGCCCCGTGCCAGCCGAACTGGACTGGGCCGCGCGCGAACTGGGCATCACCAACGGCTATGCCGACTATGAGGCGCTGCTGTCCCACCCGGGCGTGGACGCCGTGTTCCTCGTCACGCCCACGTCCATGCACCCGGACCAGATCATCGCCGCCCTGCGCGCCGGCAAGCACGTGTTTTGCGAAAAGCCGCTGTCGCTGGACCTGGCGGATTGTTTGAAAGTGGAAGCGGAAGCGGCACGCCACCCGCACTTGACCACCATGATCGGCTTCGTGCGCCGTTTTGACGCGAGCTACCATGACGCGCGGCAAAAGATCGCCCAGGGCCTGATCGGCAAGCCCTACCTGGTGCGCTCGCAAACCTGCGACCAGAACGACCCCAGCGGCGCCTTCATGCGCTTTGCACCCACCAGCGGCGGCATCTTTCTCGATTGCAGCGTGCACGATATCGACCTGGCGCGCTGGCTGCTGGGCAACCCCGTGCCGACCCGCGTCTACGCCAGCGGCACCAATGCCATCCACAAGGGCCTGCAGGAATTCGGCGACGTCGACAACGGCCTGGCGACAGTCGAGTTTTCCGACGGCAGCATGGCCACCTTCATGGCCTCGCGCACCCTGGCGCACGGCCACGAAACGCTGACCGAAGTGTTCGGCACCAAAGGACGTTTGAGCGTGGGCAGCAATCCGCGCCTGAACCGCGTCGAAATTTCCGACGTGCATGGCGTGCGCAACGAGTGCACGCCCGACTTCTACGCCCGCTTCGCCGACGCCTTCCTGACCGAGGCGCAGGAATTCACCGACGCGGCACTGGGCCGGCGCACCCTGTCGCTGACCTTGAATGACGCCACCGAAGCGACGCGGCTGGGGATCGCCATGACGCAGGCCATGCGCGAGCGGCGGGTGGTGGAGTTTTAAGTCAGCTGTTAGCAGCGGAATTCCGGGGTCAGACGCTTCGCGATCGGACGACGTCCCACTGGGACGTCGTCCCCCGTCGGGACTAGGCGTCCCCGTCTGACCCCAGCTCTTGCTTCTGTTGTAAAAGCAGGCGTTACCTACGCGCATAAATATCCACAGCCGTAACTCTCAGCCACCCCGGCGCCCCTCCCTATCCTTTTGCCATATCCTCCGACAGTCGAGCATGCTGTAATGCAACCATGTTGACACTGTTTCATTCTGTTCTGCGCACAACTAATTATTTCATAAATGTAATATACATGAATGAAAATGTTACAATGCGCATCCTCCAAGCCACTCAGCCATAGGAGCTATACATGAAAGTCATCGGCATCTCTCCGCAGAGACGCAATTTCCTGCGCAAGGCGGCTGTCGCCGTCCCGGTCGCAGCCGCCATTGGTGCGATCGGCACGGCCGGCACCGTGCTGGCCACCGGCGACGGGCAGGACAAGCCCTACCAGCCCACCTATTTCACCGCCGCCGAATGGGCCACCTTGTGCGCGCTGGTCGACCGTTTGATCCCGGCCGATGCGGAAGGGCCGGGCGCGCTGCAGGCTGGCGTGCATGAATTCATCGACCTGCAAATGGACACGCCGTATGCCTACGGCAAGCTGTGGTTCATGCAGGCGCCATTCGTGCCATCGCCGGACGAATTCGGCTACCAGTTCCATATGGCGCCGCGCGAGCTGTACCGCAGCGCCCTGCCCGGCTTTGCGCAAGCCGTGCAGCGCAAGACCGGCAAGGCGTATGCCGACCTGCCCGTGGCGCAGCGTGACGCCTTGATCAGCGAACTGGAAAAAGGCACTTTGCCGATCGGCGAAGTACCGGCCAGCGTGTTCTTCAAGCAGTTGCTGCAAAACACGCGCGAAGGCTATTTCTGCGACCCGGCCCATGGCGGCAACAAGGACATGGCGGCCTGGCGCATGATCAATTTCCCGGGCGCGCGCGCCGACTACATGGACTGGGTCGAACAATACGGCGTCCACTATCCGCTGCCACCCGCCTCGATCGCATAAGGAAACACCATGGCAGACATTACATTGAAACCGGTCGACGTCGTCATCGTCGGCTTCGGCTGGACCGGCGCCATCATGGCCAAGGAATTGACGGAAGCGGGCCTGAACGTGCTGGCCCTGGAACGCGGCCCCTACCGCGACACCTATCCCGACGGCGCCTACCCGAAAACGCTGGACGAACTGACTTATATCCAGCGCAGCAAGATCTTCCAGGACATGTCGAAAAGCTCGTTCACCTTCCGCCACGAGGTGAAGGGCATCGCGGTGCCGTATCGCCAGATCGGCGCTTTCAAGCCCGGCACCGGCGTGGGCGGCGCCGGCCTGCACTGGTCGGGCCAGCACTGGCGCGTGTTGCCGGAAGAGCTGCAATTGCGCAGCCACTACGAAAAGCGCTATGGCAAGAAATTCATCCCGGAAGGCATGACGATCCAGGATTTCGGCGTCACGTATGAAGAGCTGGAACCGCATTTCGATTTCGTCGAAAAAGTCTTCGGCACCTCGGGCCAGGCCTATAAAGTGAACGGCAAGATCGTCGGCGACGGCAATGTCTTCGAAGCCGACCGCTCCGACAACTACGCGCTGCCGCCACAGAAAGTGCCGTACACGGCCCATCTGTTCCAGCTGGCGGCCAAGGAAGTGGGCCTCAATCCGTTTGTCTCGGCCTCGTCGAACGCCTCGCAGCCGTACACCAACCCGTACAACTGCCAGATGGGGCCATGCAATTTCTGCGGCTTCTGTTCCGGTTTTGCCTGCTACAACTACTCGAAGGCCTCGCCGCAAGTGAACATCATGCCGGCGCTGCGCCTGGCGTCAAATTTTGAGTTGCGCGCCAACTGCAATGTGCTGCGCATCAATCTCGATGGCAGCAAGCAGAAGGCCACCGGCGTGACCTATGTCAATGCCGACGGCAAGACGGTCGAGCAACCGGCCGACCTGGTGATCGCCAGCACCTTTGCCTACAACAATGCGCATTTGCTGCTGGTGTCGGGCATCGGCAAGCCGTACGACCCGGTGAGCAACGAAGGCGTGGTCGGGCGCAATATCGCCTACCAGACCATGTCCACCGTGCAGATGTTCTACGAGCCGGGCAAGAATACCAATCCGTTTATCGGTTCCGGCGGCAACGGCGTGGCGGTCGATGACTACAACGGCGACAACTTCGACCATGGCCCGCTGGGCTTTGTCGGCGGCTCGCCCGCCTGGTGCAACCCGGCCGGCGTCAAGCCGATCGCCGGCATTCCGGTGCCGGACGGCACGCCAGCATGGGGTTCTGGCTGGAAAAAAGCCGTCAAGGACAACTACACCAGCACGGTGTCGTTCGACGTGCACGGTGCCAATATGGTCTACCGCGACTGCTATGTCGACCTCGACCCGACCTATACCGATATCTTCGGCCAGCCGCTGCTGCGTTTCACCTTCGACTGGAAGGACAATGACATCAAGATGAGCCGCTACGTGACCGGCAAGATGATGGACGTGGCGAAAGCCATGAAGCCAAAATCGATCCATGTGTCGATGAAAAACTTCGGTGACCATCTGGACTTGCGCAACTACCAGACCACTCACTGGGCCGGCGGCACCGCCATGGGCACGGACCGGCGCACCAGCGTGGTCAACCGCTACCTGCAAAGCTGGGATGTGTCGAACGTGTTTGTCGTCGGTTCGAGCGTGTTCCCGGTCGGCATCGGCTACAACCCGACCGGCCTGGCCGCCGCGCTGACCTACTGGTGCGCCAAGGCCGTGCGCGAACAATATCTGAAAGACCCGCGACCGCTGGTCGCCGCGTAAGGAGCGTCCCATGAAAAAACACACACAACGCTTGCTTGCCGCCCTGTCGCTGCTGCTGTCCGGCGCCAGCATGGCCGCCACTACCGACGCGCAACAGATCAAGCAGGGCGAATACCTGGCCCGCGCCGGCGACTGCATCGCCTGCCACACCGCGCCGCAAGGCAAGCCCTATGCCGGCGGCCTCGGCATGGCCACGCCGATCGGCAAGGTGTATTCCACCAATATCACGCCCGACAAACAGCACGGCATCGGCAACTGGAGTTTCGAGGACTTCGACAAGCTGATGCGCACCGGCGTGACGAAACAGGGCTACACGGTCTACCCGGCCATGCCCTACCCTTCGTATTCGCGCCTGAGCGACGCCGACATGCGCGCCCTGTATGCCTACCTGATGCATGGCGTGCCGGCGAACGCGTCACCGAATCGCGCCTCGGATATTGCCTGGCCGCTGTCGATGCGCTTTCCCTTGACGGTGTGGCGCTGGGTCTTCGCACCGACGCCGGCGCCGTACACCCCAACCGCAGCCGGCGACCAGCAGTTGCTGCGCGGCGCCTACCTGGTGCAGGGCCTGGGCCACTGCGGCGCCTGCCATACGGCGCGCGGCGTCGGCATGCAGGAAAAGGCTTTGACCGAACTCGACAGCAGCGCCTACCTGGCGGGGGGCGCGGCCATCGACGGCTGGGTCGCGCCGTCGCTGCGCAACGAGCACGGCGGTGGCCTGGCACGCTGGAGCGAAGCCGATATTGCCGAGTTCCTGAAAACCGGCCGCAACAGCCATAGCGCCTCGTTTGGCGCCATGAACGACGTGGTGGCGCACTCGATGCAGTACATGAGCAAGGACGACCTGGGCAGCATCGCGAAATACCTGAAATCGCTGCCGCCGGCCAATCCCAAGGCGCCGCCTTTTGTCGGCGACGACAAGGTCGCCAAGGCATTGTTTGCAGGCAAGGTCGACACCACCGGCGCGCAGTTGTACCTGAACAACTGCGCCGGCTGCCACCGCTCGGACGGCAAGGGTTACAGCAAGGCCTTCCCCGCGCTGGCCGGCAATGCGGTGCTGCAGACGGCAGATCCGACCTCGGCCATCAATATCGTGCTGTCGGGCGGCATGGTGCCGGCCACCCACACGGCGCCTTCCGCGCTGGTGATGGGCGGCTACGCCAAGACCCTGAACGACCAGCAGATCGCCGAGGTGGTCAGCTTTATCCAGACCAGCTGGGGCAATCACGGCAGCGCCGCAACGGCCGCGCAAGTGGCCAAGTTGCGCAAGAGCGCGGTGCCGGTACAGGGCACGACCGAGGCGTCATTCGCACCGGGACGCAGCGGCACGGTGCCGGCGCCGCCGCAAGCGCGGCCCAATGTGATGAAGCAGTAATGCAAAAAGCCGCCGTACCTGGCAATCAGGTACGGCGGCTTTTTCTATGGGGCAGTGTTTGCCGATGGATCAGCGATTGAGGCCATGGCTCCAGTAGCTGCCGCCGCCCGAGCGATCCTGCTTGCGCATGCGGAACTCCAGGTCATAGCGGTCGGTCGCTTCGGCCAGGTCCGCATCCTGTTCTTCACGCACGCGCTCTTCGATGCCGTTGGCGACCGCATTGTGCAGACGCAGCATCAATGCTTGCACCGCGGAAGCTGCCTTCTCAAAGGCGCCGGACAGGCTGTTGAAAGAGAAAACGGTCAATGCTGGCGAGGTCGTGTGGGACATGGGATGCTCCTGGAAATGTACGGTGTTTGTTGCAGTGCAATATCATCATAAGCGTTTCAAGATATAAAGCCACTTTCAATTTCAGATACCAGTTATTCACTTTATTTATAAAAAGGGTGTCTGGCTTGGGCTGGCGGCTGGACATCGGCGTATTTACAACAGCGCGGCGCTGCTATACTCGTCTTTCCTGCCCTTTTACTGCCGCCGCCATGCCCGCTTCCCTGTCCGCTATTGCCGAACGTTATGTGCATCTGGTACTGGCCATCGGCCAGCATGATTCCTCCTATGTCGACGCGTATTACGGCCCGCCGCAATGGCAGCAGGACGCCGCCGCCCGGCGCTCGCTGCAACAGATCAGCCAGGAGATCGCGGCGACGCTGGCGCAGCTCGATGGCGGCGCAGTGAGCGCTGACCAGGAAACGCGGCTGCGCGCCACCAACCTGCGCACGCAATTGCTGTCGATGGAAACGAAGGTGGCCCTGCTCGGTGGCGAGAAACTTGGCTTTGACGAAGAAAGCGCGCGGCTCTACGATGCCGTCTCGCCGCATCACACGCGCGCCTGGTATGAAGCCATCGTGGCGCAAGTGGCCGGCCTGCTGCCCGGCAGCGGCACGGTCAGTGCACGGGTGCAGGCATTTCGGCGCCAGTTCGTGATTCCACCCGAGCGCCTGCAAGCGGTGATGCAGGCCGCCATCGCGGCCGGCCGCGAACGCACGCTGCGCTACATCGCGCTGCCGCCGGAAGAAGATTTCGTGCTCGAATTTGTCACCGACAAGTCCTGGAGCGGCTACAACTGGTACAAGGGCAATTACCAGAGCGTGATCCAGGTCAATACCGATTTGCCGATCTATATCGACCGCGCCGTCGACCTCGGTTGCCACGAAGCCTATCCGGGCCACCATGTGTATAACGTGCTGCTCGAACGCGACCTGGTGCGCGGCAAGGGCTGGATGGAATACTGCGTCTATCCCTTGTTTTCGCCGCAATCGCTGATCGCCGAAGGTACGGCCAACCATGGCATCGAACTGTGCTTTACCGATGACGAGCGGCTGGCCTTCGAACAGCAGGTATTGTTTCCGCTGGCGGGGCTGGACCCCGCGCTGGCGCCGCGCTATCTGGCACTGAACCGCCTGCTGGCCCAACTGGCCTATGCCGACAACGATATCGCGCGCCAGTACCTGGAAGGCGGCCTGGACAAGGAGGAAGCGGTGGAGTGGCTGGTCAACGTGCGCCTGTACCCGGCGGAAAAAGCGCTGCAGCGGCTGCAGTTCTATGACGAGATGAAAGCCTACGTCATCAACTACAACCTGGGCCAGGACATGGCCAAGGCCTGGGTCGAACGCCAGGGCGCCACGCGCGCTCAGCACTGGGCGGCGTTTCGCGAGCTGATGTCTTCGCCGCGCACGCCCGCCGGCCTGCTGGAGTAACTTTCAGCCTTCCCCTGTCATCATCCTGACATATCCGTCCGCTAGCATGTCGGCACTTTTGAAAACGACATCACGGGACAGACATGCAGAACAAACTCGCCTTGGCCGCCTTCGGCCGCACCACCTTGTCGGCTGCGCTGGCGCTGGCCTTTGGCGCCAGCCTGGCGGCTTGCGGCGGCGGCTCGTCCGGTGACACGCCGCAGGCGGCAGCGCCCGCACCGGCACGGATTGTCAGCGTGGTGGCCGCCACCGGCAAGGCCGCGGCCGGCAGCGCGGTCAACGTCTACGACGCCAGCAAGGAAAGAGTCGGCTTCGGCGGCACCGATGCCAGCGGCCAGGCCAATATCGCGATTAGCGCCGGCGCCAAGGCGCCCTTCCTGGTCACCGCCACCATGGCCGACGGCGCCGTGCTGTCGGCGGTATCGCTGAAGGAACGCACCATCAACCTGACCCAGCTGACGTCCATCATCACCACCCAGCTGCTGGGCGCCAATCCGGTTTCCGCACCCGCCGCCAGCCTGGCCGCCGTCGACGCGGCAAAGCTGCAAGCGGCGCAAACCCAGCTGGGCAAGGCACTGGCCGCGCCATTGCAAACCCTGGGCATGGCGGCCGGCTATGACTTCGTCAACGGTTCCCTGACGCCGAACAGCAAGGACCCGGCCGACGTCCTGCTCGATAATCTGCAAGTCAAGACCAATGGCGCCGATGTCGACATCGTCAACGCCAGCGGCAGCATCGTCGCGCAAATCCTCAACGGCGGTGCGCCGATGGCCACCGGCAAGACGGTGCTGGAAACGCCAGCCGTGCTCACCGCGCGCCAACAGCAGCTGATCGCCACCGCCGCCGGCACCGATGCGGCGCCCGTGTTCCTGCAGGTGTCGCTCGACGAATTGCGCCCGACCCAGCCGGCCATCGGCTACGACCAGGTGTACTACAAGCTGGGCCGCTACGGCGCGGAAGACCTGATCATGGCCAAGACCAACAAGCCGAAGAAATTTGCCGAGCTGTGCGAAGCCAACGGCCAGGAAGACGTGGTCACCAAGACCGCCAATATCGCCGGCGCCACCCTGATCAACCCGCCCGCCACCTTCCAGTGCAAGTCGCCGGTGGGCACCAAGCCGGGCGACATGAAGACGGTCGTCATCGGCCCGAACGGCACCCTGTACCTGACGGACGGCCACCACACCTTCAGCGCCTTCTGGGATGCCGACAACGGCGTGAATCATCAACTGAAAGTATGGGTCAAGGTGACCGATAATTTCAGCAAGCTCAGCGAATATGATTTCTGGGCGCAAATGAAAAAGGCCAGCAAGGTCTGGCTCAAAAACGGCGCCAACCAGGCGATCGCCACCAGCCAGCTGCCAGCCTCCATCGGCCTGAAATCCCTGGGCAACGACCCGTACCGCGCCCTGGTCTACTTCACCCGCGACGCCGGTTACGTGGTGCCGTCGACGGCCACCGAATTCCTGGAATTCTACTGGGCCGACTGGCTGCGCAACAAGCCGGTGGTCGACCTGTCGAAAGTCGACACCAGCGACACCACCGCCTACATGGCCGCCATCAAGACGGCCTCGCAAGCGATGGTGGCGCTGAAAGCGACCGACATCGTCAGCGGCGGCGTCACTGCCCAAACCCTGGGCTGGATCGGCGTCTTCAGCCAGGCCGCGCTGGACGACCTGGTTACGCCGACGGGCAAGCTGACGTATTCGATCGCGTACAAGAAGGCGCTGCCGAAGTAAGCCTCTTCCCTCGCCACGGCAAGCCCGCCGCACGCCCGTGCGGATCAAAGGTTTGCCTAGTTATACCATTTGTTCTTGGCTACTCACGCAGCATACATCAGCGATGGATATCTCTGTGCTTTATATCTTTTAAATGGTATGCTACTTGTGATCTAGGCGAAACAAATAAATAGCGCAGATAAGTAACGACTCGCAGATCTTCAAGTATGCTCTGGCAACGAATATCAATGGGTCGCAATATCTTTCGATTCCAAAGGAAAATAATCCATTATGATAAATTAATTTATTAATTTCTATAAGCCGATAGCAAATTATACGAACGCATATCGTTAAATATTTTTATTTTTTAGAGTTAAGTATTGGATTAATAAATGCTATTAAAAACAAAAAAAATCATATTGGACGAATACGATAAAAAGTCTTCGCTATATCTTGCTTACGGTCAAAAACTGGAATCCTTGGTCCAAGAAATACTTCAGGATTCTGAGGTTGTAGTACACTCTGTATCTTTTCGCCGCAAAGAGAGATATAGTTTAGAAAAAAAACTTAGCAAACAAGACGTGAACTATAAAGAACTATCGGACATAACAGACATTTGCGGGCTTCGCGTAATAACTTATTTTGATGATGAAGTAAAAATATTTTCCAAAATACTAGAAAAAGAATTTCAAATTGACTCACTTAATTCGAGCGACAAGTCTGAGTCTCTAGATCCAGATAGGTTCGGATACCTTTCTGTTCACTACATAGTATCAAATGGTGAAGAGAGAAATAATTTAGCTGAGTATAAAAGGTATGCTGGAATCAAAGCAGAAATTCAGGTCCGATCTATCTTGCAACATGCTTGGGCTGAAATAGAACATGACTTGGGTTACAAATCTAGCCAAGGAATCCCACGACCAGTTCGTCGCCGATTCTCTAGACTAGCAGGCTTATTAGAACTTGCCGATCAAGAGTTTAGAACTATACGCGAAGAACTTTCCTCTTATTCTGAAGAGGTGCTAGATAATATTGAAAATTCACCATCAATAATTGAACTTAATTCAATCTCCCTTAAAGCACTGATTAACACTAGTGATTTAATAAATAAAATAGACAAAAAAATTGCAGTTGCTGGAAAATGCAAACTTGAAGATGATTTAGGTGATGATTACAGTCAAGAAGTAAAAAGGCTGACTTTTTTTGGAATGAACACCATTGAGGACATTTCAAATTCGTTAGCAAAAAATGAAGTTACCATCTTGAAGTTTGCAGATGTGTGGCTAAATGATGGACAGATCGAAGATGATGTTGGCTGGTTTACACGCGGCGTATCTTTATTCTATTTAGGATATGTATTAGCAGCACAGTCGAAAGATCTTAAAAAAATGACTCAGTATGCTGAGTCATTTATAACTACCGACAGTAAAGAAGAAAGTGAGAAGCTTGTTCAAGATTTAGTTGAGAAATATGAAAGCTTAATCTAAGCGAATTTAATTATTGTTTGAGTGAAGATGCGACCTTCCGGATGCTATCTATATACAGACTGTCATAAATTGCCTCTGAAGTCTAGCGAACGCGACAAACGTTCATTTCCAGCAGCCATATCGATAAATGCGCGCAGCTTGGGCTGGCTTTGCGTCTTGGCCGCAAAATACAGAAACAATCCCGACGTTTTCGGGATAAACGCGTCGAGCACGCGTTCCAGCCTTCCGTGCGCCAGATCGTGCGCGATCTCGATATCGGGCAGGTAGGCCAGGCCCAGCCCGGAGCGGGCAAAGTCGGCGATCAGGCCCGTGTCGTTGACCACCAGCTTGTGTCCTGTTTCCACATTAAAAGTATCGCCGCTGCGCACGAAGGCCCAGGGCGCCAGCGCTTTCGAGCGGTGGAAACGGTAGCGCACGGTTTCATGGCGCACCAGGTCTTCCGGGATCGAAGGCCGCCCGGCGCGCGCAAAATACGCGGGCGCGCCGACCACCGACCAGGCCAGCTCGCCCGTCAGGCGCACCGCCACCATGCCTTGCGCCACCGACTGGCCCAGCCGTATGCCGGCATCGTAACCCTGCTCCAGCAAGTCGACCTCGCCATCGTCGAGGGAAATATCGAGCGCCACATCGGGATACGCACGCTGGAAGCGCGGCGCCAGGCCCTTCAGCACCAGCGCCCCCAAGGCACGCGGCACGGTCAGGCGCAAGGTGCCCGCCGGTCGGTCGCGAAAGCGGGTCAGCGCCGTGAACGCATCGTCGATCTGCGCGATGGCCGCCAGCAAGCTGGCATGCAGGACGCCGCCGGCCTCGGTCAGCGCCACCCGGCGAGTATTGCGCACGAACACGATCACCCCATGCTGCGCTTCGAGCAGCTTGACCGCCTTGCTGGCCGCCGCTGGCGTCACGCCCAGTCGTATCGCCGCCGCGGTAAAACTTTTGGCCTCGGCAACAGCGAGGAAGATGCGGATGGCTTCAAGCGAGATTGGTTTCATGGCGTTGATTATTAACTTCAAGTTGATAGCTTACATGCCAAACCTGCGTATCGCAGCAAAATCATGACACTTATGATGAGCACTCGATCAACTGACAGGAGCATATTATGGCGATCAACTTGCCTGCCGTGGTGGCAGCATATTTTCAAGCGGAAAACGCGCATGATGCGGCTGGCGTGGCCCAGTGTTTCAGTGCCGATGGCGAAGTGCGCGACGAGCACCACTTGCATCGTGGCCCCGCCGCGATCAACGAATGGAAACGCGCCGCCAGCACCAAATACGCGGCGACGGTGGCGCCGCTGGCCTGCAGCGACACAGCGGATGGTTGCGTAGTCAGGGGCGAAGTCAGCGGCAATTTCCCCGGCAGCCCGGTGCTGCTGGACTTTGCTTTCCAACTCGATGCCGACAAAATCAGCGTACTGGAGATCACATAATGAATCAGGCAATAAGCCAGCCGCAAGACTTCGCCGGCAAACGCGTGCTGGTCACCGGCGGCACCAAGGGCATGGGCCGCGCCATCGTCGCCCTGATGCAGGCGCGCGGCGCCCAGGTGATCACCACCGCCCGCGAAGCGTCCGATGAACTGCCACCGGGCGTGGAATTTATCCGTGCCGACCTCGGCACCAGGGAGGGAAGCGATGCGGTGGCCGGCGCCATCCTGGCCTCGCATGGCGGCGTCGATATCCTCGTCAACAATGTCGGCGGCTCGACCGCGCCCGGCGGCGGCGCGCTGGCATTGACCGATCAATTATGGGAAGACGCGTTGCAAAGCAACCTGCTGGCGGCGGTGCGGCTCGACCGGGCCCTGCTGCCGGCCATGCTGAACCAGGGCGCCGGGGTCATCATCCATATCTCGTCGATCCAGCGCAGCCTGCCGCTGTTCGATTCCACCCTGGCCTACGCCGCCGCCAAGGCCGCCCTGAGCAACTACAGCAAGGGCCTGGCGAACGAATTCGGCCCGCGCGGCGTCCGTATCAACACGGTGGCGCCGGGCTTTATCGAAACCACGGCGGCGGCCGCCATGATACGGCGCATCGCCGAACACGGCGGCATCAGCGAGGTGGACGCGCGCGCAAAATTGATGGACAGCCTGGGCGGCATTCCGATCGGCCGTCCGGGAAAACCGGAAGAAGTGGCCGAACTGGTGGCCTTTCTGGCCTCGCAGCGGGCAGCCTCCATCCACGGCAGCGAATACGTGATCGATGGCGGGACGATTCCCACCGTCTGAGGCCTCAATCGGGCCGCACCAATACCCAGCGCGCGGTCCGCGCCCCGAGCAAAAAGCCCATGCGCTGGCCTTTTTTGCGCACTTCCTTGTAGGTGCCATGCGTCTCGCACAGCCATGTGCCGCTGACGGGCGCGGCCGCGCCGCTCCAGGCCCAGAGCACGCCATCGCCAGGTGCGGCGCCAGACGTTTTGGGGCGCGAACGCTCCGGCTCCAGGAACCGGTAATGCGCCTCTTCGGCGGGGATGGTGCCGTCCGTATAGCGGTCCTCGCGCCATAACAGGCGCCAGGCCAGGGGCAGTTTTTCGCCCTTGTCGTCGCTGTCGCTGGTGTCTTGCAGGGTAATCGAATGAGCCTGCGCACCGTGGTCAAAATATTTCATTGGCGCCACAACCCTGAACGGCGCCGCGGGCTTCCAGGCGCCGGTGAAACGGTCGATAAAGCGCGTGGCCGGCGCGGCGACCGGCTCCCAGATGCCGGCAAACGGCACGAAGCCGCCCGCCCGCACCAGGGTATCGGCGGCGGGATCGGGCACCGCTTCCAGTTCATCAGGAAAGTGCATCAGCGGCAGATCGCGCTGTAGCCAGCGGTTGTAATACCACAGGCCACCGGGAAAATAATCACGCTGGTAAAGATGCATCGAACATTCAGCCCAGGCATCGTAGGCCGAGTGCATGGCGTCGCAATATTCCTGCCACAGCGGCGTATGTGGCTCGTTCACGCCGTTCTCGCCCTCGTCCACCCGCCGTTGCACGCTTAGCTGAATCGTCAGGCGTTTGCGGGCGGCGATCAATTCGAAAAAAGGCGGATCGCCGAAATGCTTGAAATTGTTTTTTTCCAGCTTCGCCATGGCTTTCCTGAACTCATCGAGTCCACCCTGCACAAACGCCAGTTCCGAGGCCGGCAGCGACGTTTCCAGCGCCCAGCCCTGCCGGCTCGCCTCCTGCAGGCTGGCCTTGGTCACGTCGGCCCAGGCTTTATACAAAGCGTAATTGCGGCGCCAGGCAGTGAGCGAACTGACTTTTTTCAGCAGGTAGAAGATTTTTTGCCGTTCCAGTTCCGACGGCACCAGCAAGTCTTCAGGAGCAATGATTTCGCTCATGGCGCCATCATGCCTGCCGCCCCAGCGCCTGCGTTACCGTCGCCGCCAGGTCCGCCAGCTGGAACGGTTTGCGCAGCACGGTATTGCTGCCGATCACTTGGTCGATCGCTTCCATGTCGGCATAGCCGGTGGCGATGATCATCGGCAGGCCGGGAAATTCGCGGTTGGCGATCGCCACCAGTTCGGCGCCCGTCATGCCCGGCATCAGGTAGTCGGTGATCATCAGGCTGGGCTTGTCGCGCCGCAGTTCGTGCAGGCCGGCCTGGCCATCCTGCGCCTGGCTGACGCAATAGCCGAGCGCTTCGAGCGATTCGACCATCGACAGGCGCACCGAGCTGTCGTCTTCGACCACCAGGATGCGCGCGCCGGCACCGGGAACCGGCGGCGCCTGGGCCGGTTCCGCATCCTCGGCATCCAGCGCGTCGCCGGTCAGGCGCAGCCAGATTTCAATCGTGGTGCCGACGCCCGCCGCGCTGATCACGCGCGCGGTGCCGCCCGACTGCTGGGCCATGCCATATACCTGGCTCAGGCCCAGCCCGGTGCCCTTGCCGATCGCCTTGGTGGTAAAAAACGGCTCAAATACTTTGGCGGCAATCGCCGGGTCCATGCCCTGGCCGTCATCGGTGACGGCGATCAGGCAATACATTCCGCTCGCCAGCAGCCCCTCGGGCGCGGCCGCGCGGCTGGCCCGCACCACCAGCTTGCCGCCGGCCGGCATGGCGTCGCGCGCGTTGATGGCCAGGTTCAGCAGCGCCATTTCCATCTGGTTGACGTCCGCCATCACGAACCGCAACTGCTCGTCGATCTCGAACGACAGGGTGATCGCCGAGCCGAGCGAGGTGGCCATCAATTCACGCACGCCATCGAACAGCGTATGGATATCGGTGGCGCGCAGGTTCAGGCGCTGGTTGCGCGAAAACGCCAGCAGCTGGCTGGTCAGCTTGCCGCCGCGTTCGCAGGCGCGGCGGGCGACCTCCGCCTTGCGTTTGGCGTTCTCGTCCTTCGACAGGTACAGGATCAGGTCCATGCTGCCCTGGATCACGTTGAGCAGGTTGTTGAAATCATGCGCGATGCCGCCCGTCAGGCGCCCCACCGCCTCCATCTTTTGCAGCTGCACCATGGCCAGCTGCACCCGCTCGCGCTCGATGACTTCATTCATCAGGCGGTCATTCGCCTGCGCCAGCGCGCGCGTGCGTTCCTCGATGCGCGATTCCAGCGTCTCGTTCAGCTGCAGCAGCTGGGCCCGGCTGTCGCGCAGGCTTTCCGCCACGCGCATGCGCTCGCCCAGGATCTTGCGCGCCTCGTACTGGCGCTGGCGCCCGCGCAGGGCCGAAGCGGCGGCGCTGCGCAAGGTTTCCGCATTGAGCGGACGTTCCAGCAGGATGATATTGCCCAGCTGGTCGAAGGTGCTGCGCGCCGCTTGCGGCGTCACGCCATTGTGTTTTGAAATCAGTATCACGAAGGGAAAGTCGGACCATGGCTCCTGCGTGCGCAGCCAGGCCAGCAGCTGGTTCACGCTGGAATCCTGCAGCGCTTCCTCGGCGATCACGCAGGCACCCGCACCGGTCTGCAGCTCGGCGACCATGGCGTCAAAGTTCGCCACGGCGCCGCCGCCAAAGCCATTGCGCGCCAGCACCTGGTGGATCACTTCGGCGTCGCGGCCATGCGGCGCCAGGATCAGGATACGCTCGTCGAGCGCGCCGTTATCGTGGGTCATCGGGCCCCGCCAGCATCATGGGGGTGGCGCCGCGGTAGGTCGGCAAGCCCGTCAATATGCCCTCGAAACCTTCCAGCGCGCCACCGATGGCGATGCCGCCGGAACCGAGTTTCAGTTCGTGGATGGTCAGCGCATGGTTGCTGGTGCGGCTCTTGATCACGGTAATTGCGCGGCGCAGCTTGCCGTTCGATTCGAAGAACCGCAGCAGCACGGTGGTGTCGCTGAGGTAGCTCAGGTCGACGTCGGAACGCACTTCGCCGATCAGGCCATGCTGGCCCAGCACCAGCACCGTGGTCACGCCCTGCTGGTTCAGGTAGGAAAGCAGTTCGTGCATCTGCAGGGTCAGGAAATGTTCGCCCGGCATCGCCTGCAGATAGGCATTCAGGCTGTCGATGACGATGAACTTGACATCGGACTGTTCGACCGCGTCGCGCAGCATCTGCGCAAATTCGCCGGGGGCCAGCTCGGCCGGGTCGATATGGTGGATCGCCAGCTGGCCGCTGTCCGAATACGGCCGCAAATCCATCTGCAGCGACGCCGAGCGCGCGAAAAACGTCGCCAGTCCCTCGTCGAACAGATAGAACGAGGCCTTTTCGCCGCGCTCCAGCGCCGACAGCAGGCAGCGCACCGACACCGTGGTCTTGCCGATGCCCGACGGGCCGACGATCAGGGTGTTGGTGCCCGACGCCAGGCCGCCGCCCAGCAGCGCGTCGAAAGCGGTCGAGCCGGTCGAGCTGACATGGGCATGAAAATCCCGGTTGTGTTCGGCCGCGATCAGGCGCGGAAAGATTTTCAGGCCGCCCGTTTCCAGGATGTAGTCATGGTAGCCGCCGCGAAACTTGGTGCCGCGCATCTTGATCACATTCACGCGGCGCCGCTCCTTGCCGAACTCCTGGGCGATCTGTTCCAGGCTGATCACGCCGTGGGCGATGCTGTGCAGCTGCTGGTCCGGCGTGTTCGACTTGTCGTCGAGCAGCAGCACGGTGCAGTCGCGCAGGGAAAAGAATTGTTTCAGCGCCAGGATCTGGCGCCGGTAGCGCAGCGGATTTTGCGCCAGCAGCCGCATCTCGGACAGGCTGTCGAACACCACGCGCAAGGGTTTCAGGGTATTGACCCGCTCCATCACGGTCTTGGTGGTCTCGCCCAGCTCCACTTCGGATGGGTGGAACACGGACTGCTGGGCGTCGGGGTCGAGCGAATTGTCGTTCGCCAGTTCGAACACCGCGATGCCGTCCATGCTCCAGCCATGGCTCTCGGCCACGGCGTCGAGCTCATCGGCCGTTTCCGACAGGGTGATATACAGGCCGGTCTCGCCATGCGCCACGCCGTCGAGCAGGAATTGCAGGCCAAGGGTGGTCTTGCCGGTGCCGGGCGAACCTTCGACCAGGTAGACGCGCTGGGCCGTCAGGCCACCGCACAGGATGTCATCGAGGCCGGCCACGCCGGTGGAAATGCGGCTGGTCGGTTTGCGCCGTTCGCGCGGCTGAGAAGTGGTTTGGTTGTTCATGGCTAGTCAACTTCATGGGAACAGGAAGGCATCGAAGGAATAGTCGTCGAGTGGCACTGCATTGTCCAGGGAGTGTTCGCTGACCGCTATATTCAGTGCCGATTTTAATTTCTGGTCGAAAATCCGTGTGTTCGCCATCGTACATAAATCGCCAAATGGTCGCTCGCGCCTCAGGGGCAAGGCTGCTGATCGAACTGGCTGCCCAGCGTATCGCGCACTTCCTGCCCCAGCTGGCGCAGCAGGCCATTGCCGGCGCGCGTCAGGCGCGCCAGCATCTTCAGGTCGACCGTGCTGACGACGATAAACACGGCGCTGCGCTGCTGCGGCAATACCGCCGTGTAGCTCATGAAGCCGGCGCCACTGCCGGTCTTGTGCCAGATCGGCGACGTACCCTGCTGGCCGTCGGCCAGCCGCACCCAGCCTATTCCCAGTGCGTCGGCCGGCCCCGGAATATCGAAACCCTTCATGGCCGGCATGGCGGCCCGCGTTACCCACGGTTTCAGGACCAGGCAGGTGGAAGCTTGCGGCGGCACCACGCTGGCCAGCTGGCGCAGCCACACGCCCATGTCCAGCGGCGTGGAAAACAGGCCGCTGCTGGCGGCGGTGGCGCTGGTCGCGCCGCAGGGGCCGCTGTTGTCGAGGCCGGGGCCGCTCATCAGGCGCGCGCATTGCTCGGGGGTCGGCGTGGCCGTCGTGTCATTCATTTGCAGCGGCGTGGTCACCAGCCGCGCCAGCAGATCCGTATATGGCGCGCCGCCGGCCGACGCCAGCGCATCGCCCAGCAGGTCGTAGCCGATATTCGAGTATTCGGCTTGCGTGCCGGGCGCGGCCTCGGTCTTGCCGCCTTGCAGTTCGGCCCAGCGCACGTCCGGGCCGGGCCAGGCAAACGGCGCCGCGTATTTTGGCGGCCCGCTGGATACGCCGCGCGGCAGGCCGCTGACATGCAGGGCCAGGTCGCGCAAGGTGATTGCGCGCGCGCCGGCCACGCGCGGCACCTTGCGCCCTGCCCCGGCGTAATGTTGCAGGGTATCGTCCAGCTTCACCCTGCCGTCTTGCAGCAGCCGGGCCAGCACCTCGGCCGTGAAAACCTGCGAGCCGGAACCGATGCGTACCAGCGACTGGCCGTCGGGCAGCTGGCCGCTGCCGGGCCGCGTCTCGCCGCGCCCATGAACCTCAATCTGGCCGCCCTGCACCGTCACCACCACCATGCCCAGCGCGCCGCTGTCGGCAAACATGGCGGAGACCGCCGCTTCATGCGCCTCCTTGCCGGACACGGCGGGCAGTGACAACAGCGAACAGCACAGGGCAAGCGCAAGTTTTTTCATGGCAAAGGCGTCGAAACAGGATGCCGGCAGTGTATACGACAATGGCCCGGCAACCTTGCGGCTGCCGGGCCATGCGTGTGGCGTGGCGATCAGTTAGACGATCAATTACGCGATACGTTCGCCATTGGCCGGATCGAACAGCGCCGCTTTCGACAGGTTGAACGACAGCTGCATGGTCTGGCCGGGGCGCACGGCCTCGATCGGATGGGTGCGGCAAGTCACGGCCGCGCCGTTCAGGCGGGTGGTCAGCAAGGTGTCAGGGCCGGTCGGCTCGACCAGGTCGACCAGGCAAGCCAGTTCCTGGCCGACGTCGCCGTGGGCGCTGCTGATATCGGTGATCTGTTCCGGGCGGATGCCCAGGATCACGTCGCGGCCGACGTGGCTGCGCAGCTTCTCGGCATCGAACGGCAGGTTCAACTGCATGTTCTTGCCGCCATTTTCGATCACGGCCGACACGGCGCCATTCTCGATCACCGGCTTGATGGTGATGAAGTTCATCGATGGCGAACCGATGAAGCCGGCCACGAACAGATTGGCCGGATTGTCGTAGATTTCCTGCGGCGTGCCCAGCTGCTGCACCACGCCATCCTTCATCACGGCAATCAGGTCGCCCATCGTCATCGCCTCGATCTGGTCGTGCGTGACGTAGACGATGGTGGCTTTCAGGCGCTGGTGCAAACGCTTGATCTCGGCGCGCATTTCCACGCGCAGCTTGGCGTCCAGGTTCGACAGCGGTTCGTCGAACAGGAACAGCGACGGCTTGCGCGAAATGGCGCGGCCCATCGCCACGCGCTGGCGCTGGCCACCCGACAACTGCGCCGGACGGCGGTCGAGCAGGTGCGAGATCTGCAGCGTCTCGGCGACCCGGTTGACGATTTCTTCCTGTTCGGCCTTGGCGACCTTCTTCACGTTCAGGCCGAAGGCGATGTTCTCGCGCACCGTCATCGACGGGTACAGGGCGTAGGACTGGAACACCATGGCGATGTCGCGGTCTTTCGGCGGCAGGTCGTTGACGACCTTGTTGTCGATCATGATCTCGCCCGAGGTGACGCTTTCCAGGCCGGCGATCATGTTCAGCAGGGTGGACTTGCCGGAGCCGGAGCCGCCCACCAGGATCAGGAACTGGCCGTCCTTGATCTCGATGTCGATGCCTTTCAGGACTTCGGCGCCGTTGGTGTAGACCTTGCGGATATTACGAATCGATAAGCTAGACATGTTTTTCCTTAACCTTTGACTGCGCCTGCGGTCAGGCCGCGCACAAAATAACGGCCTGCGACCAGGTAGACCAGCAGTGTCGGCAGCGCTGCGATCACCGCCGCCGCCATGTTGACGTTGTATTCCTTCACGCCGGTCGATGTATTGACCAGGTTGTTCAAGCCCACCGTGATCGGCTGCGAATCCCCGCTGGCGAACACGATGCCGAACAGGAAGTCGTTCCAGATCTGCGTGAATTGCCAGATGATGCAGACCACGAAAATCGGGCCGGAAATCGGCAGCACGATCTTGCGGAAGATCAGGAAGAAGCCGGCGCCGTCGATGCGGGCCGCCTTGATCAGCTCTTCCGGCACGCTGGTGTAGTAGTTACGGAAGAACAGGGTCGTAAACGCCGTGCCGTAGACCACGTGCACGAACACCAGGCCGGTGGTGGTATTGGCCAGGCCGAATTCCCCCAGCAAACGCGCCATCGGCAGCAGCACCACCTGGAACGGAATGAAGCAGCCCACCAGCAGGGCGGCGAACAGCATTTCCGAACCACGGAAGCGCCAGTGCGCGAACACATAGCCGTTGAAGGCGCCGATAAAGGTCGAAATCAAGACGGCCGGCACCACCATTTCAAGCGAGTTCCAGAAGAACGGCTGCAGGCCGTTGCAGGTCACGCCGGTACAGGCCGAAGACCAGGCCTTGCCCCAGGACTCGAACTGCCACACTTGCGGCAGCGCCAGCAGGTTGCCGCTGCGGATCTCGTCGAGCGACTTGAACGACGTCGACAGCGTGACGTACAGCGGAATGATGTAATACAGGGCGAACAGGATCAGCAACAGGTACAGGACCACCCGCCCCAGAGTAAATTGATGCTTGCGTGTGTGTGTCATCTCATCGCCTTTGCGCTGCGCGTTTCCAGGTACATCAGCGGCACCAGCACGGCCACGATGGTGGCCAGCATCATCATCGCCGATGCCGAGCCCAGGCCCAACTGGCCGCGGGTGAAGGAAAACTGGTACATGAAGATTGCCGGTACGTCGGACGAATTGCCCGGTCCGCCGGAAGTCAATGCAATCACCAGGTCGAAACTCTTGATCGCGATATGCGACAGGATCAATATCACGCTGAAGAACACCGGACGCATGGCGGGAATCACGATGCGCCAGTAGATCGTCGGCAAGGACGCGCCATCGACCTGCGCCGCCTTGATGATCTCGTCATCGATGCCGCGCAGGCCGGCCAGGAACAGCGCCATCACGAAGCCGGACGACTGCCATACGCCGGCGATCACCACCGTGTAGATCGACATGTCGGAGTTGACCAGCCAGTCGAAGGTGAACGAGGTCCAGCCCCAGTCGTGCATGACTTTTTCCAGGCCCAGGCTGGGGTTCAGCATCCATTTCCAGGCGGTGCCGGTGACGATGAACGACAGCGCCATCGGGTACAGGTAGATTGCGCGAAGAAAGCCTTCGCCACGGATTTTCTGGTCGAGCAGGATCGCCAGGAACAGGCCGATGGTGATCGACAGGCCGATGAACAGCACGCCGAAGATGCCGAGGTTCGTGAGCGAAGTCCACCAACGTTCGTTATCGAACAAGGTGTGGTATTGCGTCAGGCCGGAGAACTCGAAGTTCGGCATCATGCGCGATTCGGTCAGCGACAGATAACCGGTCAGGAAAATAAAACCATAGACGAATACCAGGCTGGCGATGAGCGTCGGGCCCAGGACCAGTTGTGGTATCCATCGATCAAATTGCTTGCGTATGGACATAGGACAGCCGTAGAAGTAGAACTGCGTATGGCGCCCGTCCGGGCCGGTGCCGGACGGGGCCTGCGTTACATGCTTGGCATGCGGTGCATGCGGCGCCGGCGGGGAGCCGGCGCCTTGGGGATTACTTCACTTTGGCGGCTTTGGCCAGTTCAGCAACAGCGTCTTTCGAGCTCATGTTGGTGTTCATGAACTTGGCGATGACGTCGGTGAGCGCGCCTTGCGTGGCCGAAGGGACTGCCATGCCGTGCGCGAACGATGGCACCAGGCCGCCGTTTTTGCTCGATGCATCCATGTCGTCCATCGACTTCAGTGCACAAGCGTCAAACTTGTCTTTCGAGACGCCCGAACGCACTGGAATCGAACCCTTGTTCAAGTTGAAGATCGACTGGAACTTCGGATCCATGATGGCCGTTGCCAAAGCCAACTGGCCTTTCTTGGCGTTGGCATCTTTTTGCGTGAACATCGCAAACGAGTCGATGTTGTAGGTGTAGGCTTTTTCGCTGCCCGGTGCGGCGACGCACAGGTAGTCTTTGCCTGGCACTTTGCCAGCGGCGGTAAATTCGCCCTTGGCCCAGTCACCCATGAACTGGAAGCCTGCCTTGTTGTTGATGACCATGGCGGTTGCCAGATTCCAGTCACGGCCTGCCGCATCCTTGTCGATGTAGGTCTTGACCTTGCCCAGGGTGTCGAACACCTTGAGCATGGTCGGGCCGGTCAGCTCTTTCTGGTCCAGCTTGATGATGGCTTTCTTGTAGAACTCGGCGCCGCCGACACCCAGTGCGACCGATTCAAACACGGTCGCGTCCTGCCATGGCTGGCCGCCGTGGGCAATCGCGATGCCGCCCGATTTCTTGATCTTGTCAGCCGCTTCGAAGAACGCTGGCCAGGTGGTTGGCGTACCGACCACGCCGGCTTTTTTCAGCACTTCCGGGTTGACCCACATCCAGTTGACGCGGTGCACGTTGACCGGTGCGGCAACGTAGTGACCCTTGTATTTCATGCCATCGGCCACAACTTTCGGCAGCACGGCGTCCCATTTGCCTGCCTTGGCAGCTTCATCGATATTGGCCAGCACGCCTTCAGCGCCCCATTCCTGGATCGACGGACCCTTGATCTGGGCGGCGGTCGGTGGATTGCCGGAAATGACGCGGGTTTTCAGTGCGGTGGTGGCGTTTTCGCCGGCACCGCCTGCTACTGCAAAATCTTTCCAGCCGAAACCGGCTTCCTTGACCATCTGCTGCAGCTGGCCGACCGACTTGGCTTCGCCACCCGAGGTCCAGTAGTGCAGCACTTCCACGTCGGCAGCGAATGCATTGCCGGCGAATGCCAGTGCGGTCAGGGCGGCGACTTGGGTAATCTTGAATTTCAGTTTCATCTCCACAATTCCTTTTTTTGATCAAGCTTTTAGGGGGTTTCGGCGTAAGGCCGAGAAAGGTCAATTTGCGCCTGTCCCGGCGCTCTTTGCAGTCAGATGGGGCCATCCCCGGCGGGAATGGCCCCACCATTCAACACTTAGAACCAGGCTTCAACCTGGAAGCCGTACGAGGTGCCGCTGGTGTTGTTGTTGTAGATCGGGCCGCCGTTGTTGGCGGCGTTGACCGACGCGGTGGCCGCATCGTTCCATTTGCCGTAGCTGACAAAGGCGCGCAGTTCAGGACGCGACCACAGGCCAGGACCTGCCGAAATCGCCGGGGCGATGGTCAGTTTGGTCAGGCGCTTGGCCGGGCCACCCGATTGCGTCACGCGGTCCGTGCCCAGTTCGCCAATCAGCTTGAAGTTGTTGGTGAATGCGTACACAGGGCGCACGCCGACCGAAGTCCAGGTCGAGGAACCGGTGGCGTTCGACTCGTCTTTTTGC